>Ga0209066_10007893_pt1 | contig 10439 bp, 9 predicted proteins | sample All_14_2_FD_187198 | JGI IMG/M metagenome (GOLD analysis project Ga0209066, IMG submission 187198) | Freshwater microbial communities in response to fracking from Pennsylvania, USA - Allegheny Zone_MetaG_DW_15 (SPAdes) (version 2) ... | reverse complement strand
GGCAGGCCCGGGAACTGGGGATCAGCCGGGGCAGCATATATTACCTGCCCAAGCCGGTGTCGCCTGCCGATCTCACCATCATGCGGCGGATCGATGAGCTGCACCTGGAGTTCCCGTTTGCCGGCAGCCGGATGCTGCGCGACCTGCTCCGGCAGGAGGGCGTCAAGATCGGCCGCCAGCACGTCGCCACGCTGATGAAGAAGATGGTGATCGAGGCGATTTACCGCCGTCCGAATACCTCGAAGCCGGCGCCGGGGCACAAGATTTATCCCTATTTGCTGCGCAAGCTGGCGATCGTGCGGCCCAACCAGGTCTGGGCAACCGACATCAGTTACATCCCGATGGCGAAGGGCTTCGTCTATCTCGTTGCCATCGTCGACTGGTTCAGCCGCAAGGTGCTGGCCTGGCGGGTGTCGATCAGCATGGAGGCCGATTTCTGCGTCGAGGCTCTGGAAGAAGCACTGGCGCGCTTCGGCAAGCCGGAGATATTCAACACCGATCAGGGCAGCCAGTTCACCAGCGTGGCCTTCACCGGCGTGCTGCTGCGCGAGGAAATCGCCATCAGCATGGACGGTCGGGGCGCATGGCGCGACAACATCATTGTCGAGCGCCTGTGGCGCTCGGTGAAATACGAGGAGGTCTATCTGCGCGCCTACGGTGCGGTCAGCGAAGCACGGGGCTCGATTGGCCGGTATCTGAACTTCTACAACGGAAAAAGGCCGCACTCGAGCCTCGCCGCGAAGACGCCGGATCAAACGTATTTTGACAACCTGCCGATGTTGATGGCAGCATGAATTTGGCCGCCGATATGGGGCATCACTCCGGTCGGGCTACGCCCTCCCTGCATGGCGCCCCATATCGGCAATTCGAGGAACCACCCGGCAGACGATCCACTTATCCGTTGCCAATCCCTGTGCAGACCAACCCGGCCACCTCTATCTGCCCCGTTGGCACCGCCTTGAGTAGCTTCATGTAGATCGGCATGATGCCGTAAATAAGGTAGGCTGCGGTCGCCAACGCAAATCCGTAGCGCAACTGGCGTTGCCGTTCGCGATGGTCGAGATCGTCATCCCTACTCACCGCGAACAAGATCCGCAAATCGCTCGCGGGCCAGCGCGTCGGCAACGACATTCGAATGCCTGCTGCGCGCGAACGCATAACCATGCCCGGCCAATCTACGCCCCGCCATGTAGGTTATAGCCCCTGGTCCCAACGCCGCTTATGTGCGTGGTTGGACCAAAGTAGCGCACTTCTATCATACTCGAGCATTGCACTATCAGGAATGCGATGCAAATGGAAACTGCTTACTTTGCCACTCGACAAATCATGGATTCATACCCCTGCAACGATCTTTCCGAACGTCGGCGATCCCGAATTCCAATGCGGAACGTGACTCACAAATCGTCAATGTATCGGCTGACAAATGCATAGGGCCAGCCTCGCGCCAACCAACTTCCTGGTTTCGGCATCCCAACGATCAGAGCTACAGATTTCGTGACGGATCCCCAATAATTTGCCTTGAGCCTGCTTCCAATAGGATTTCCACGACGGCCTGCGGCAGCCCTTCGCGCCACAGCAGGACAAGCTCCAGCCTTGCATCCAAATCGGCGACCAATCGGTAAGTCAGGCCTTCCAGAGCCAGAGATGCCAGCGATACCGGAACTGCCGCAATGCCCATCCCCGCCGCCGCCAGACCCGCGGCGGTAATGAAATCCTTTGTGTGGGCTATCTGTGGCGGTGCCAACTTACCAATCCTAACAATCTGATCGATCACATCGATCAGGCCGACTTCCTCACGGAATTGCGGCACGATGAAACGGCTGGCGGCCAGATCAGCGCAGGCTATATCATCTCGTGCAGCAAGCGGATGGCTCGCCGCAAGCGCGAGACAAACGCCTTCGCGATGCACGCAGCTACCCAGCACCTTGGCCGGATAGCTCGGCCTCGGTCGGACCAGCGCCAGATCGAGCCGACCATCACTGATCGCCGCAATCTGCTCCGGTGTTTCCATGGCGATGGGCACGATCTCCAAGCCAGGCAGCGCCATATGCACAGCCCGGACCAAATTTGGCATGATCCCCGTCATGATCGCGGAGAACACGAAGCCGATCCGCAACGTACCAGCCTCGCCGTTAGCTAATCTGCGTCCGAGTGCTTCAGCTTTTTCCATTTGCGCCAGAGCCATCCGGGCGGATGGCAGGAATTGCCTTCCTTCTCTGGTAATATCCACCTTTCTGCGCCGATTGCGCGCAACGAGGCGAATACCGAGTTGATCCTCCAAACGTTTCAACCGCTTGCTTACGACCGATTGCGCGCAGCCTATCCTGTCAGCAGCTCGCACGAAATGGCCTTCCTCGGCGATGGCGATGAACGCTTGCAAGTTTTCAGGTTGAAGCATCGGCATATAATTCCACAACAAGATCATAAAGACAACAATATGTGATTTTTTGGGCTTAAAATCTAGGCATTGTCCCTATGATGAAGGAGATGAGAAGTGACCGACCTGCTTCGCTTTGATTGGAACGATGCGCTGTGCCTCCATGCTGCGCTATCCGAGGACGAAAGGCTTATTGGTGCTTCAACTCGCGCCTTCGCGCAAGATAAGCTGCAGCCGCGCGTAATTCAGGACTTCGAGAACGAACGCACTGATCGCGCTATATTCCGCGAGTTCGGTGAGCAAGGCCTGCTGGGGCTTACCCTGCCAGAAAAGTACGGCTGCGCCAATGCATCATATGTAGCCTACGGGCTTGTCGCACGAGAAATCGAGCGCGTAGATTCAGGCTACCGCTCGATGATGTCGGTGCAGTCGAGTCTCGTGATGCACCCGATCTACACCTACGGTTCTGAAGAGCAGCGGATGAACTATCTCCCGGGCCTTGCCTCGGGCGAGTTGGTTGGTTGCTTCGGCCTCACCGAGCCGGATGCCGGGTCCGATCCGGGCGGCATGCGCACGCGTGCAGTCAAGGTCGATGGCGGCTATCGTCTGAACGGCAACAAGACCTGGATCACCAACGCGCCGATCGCCGACGTTTTCGTTATCTGGGCCAGATCCGACGCGCATGGCGGCACCATTCGCGGCTTCATTCTGGAACGGGGCATGGCCGGACTGACCACAAGTAAGATCGAAGGCAAGATCAGCCTTCGCGCCTCCGTCACTGGAATGATCCAGATAGATGACGTCTTCGTACCCGAGGTGGCCTTGCTACCTAACGTAGAAGGGCTGAAAGGCCCCTTCGGGTGCCTTAATCGCGCTCGGTATGGGATTTCCTGGGGCGCGATTGGCGCGGCTGAGTTCTGCTATGCCGCCGCCCGCCAGTATGGGCTTGACCGCAAGCAGTTCGACCGTCCGCTTGCCGCGACCCAGCTCTATCAGAAAAAGCTCGCCGATATGGTAACCGAGATTACTTTGGGCCTGCATGCGGCACTGCAAGTTGGCCGCCTGATGGACATGGGCACCTTCGCGCCTGAGATGATCAGCATGGTCAAACGCAACAATTGCGGCAAGGCACTCGACATCGCGCGCGTCGCGCGCGACATGCACGGCGGAAATGGCATTTCAGGCGAGTTCCAGGTGATCCGCCACATGGTGAATCTGGAAACGGTGAACACCTACGAAGGCACACATGACGTCCATGCCTTGATCCTTGGCCGCGCTATCACTGGCATCGACGCATTCTGATGGAACTGCTTCCGCATCACCGGCTCCAGGTCGTTGAATTGGAGCGCATTCCGGGCCAGCTCGCGCAGTCATCGGGAAGGATTGTCAACATCTCTTCATAAGACTCTGGCCAATCTAGGCGAAACTAGTTACGCATCTGCCGAGGTTGGGTTTCTCGATCCGACACGATCGGTAGACAAGGAAAATAGTCGTTACATCATCGGGGGTGACTGGCGTTGGTCAGAACATTGCCGATACGAGCGTCGGCCGTCGCTTTTGAAGAAGATCAAGGTGAAGTCCGAAACACCACTGCGCTCGCTTGGGGAATTGGACGACGTGACACGAGATGTTGCCTTTCTCGCTTCGGAAACTGTGGGCTATGGCACCTGCCGCTTACTGCATGTATCGGACGGCCGCCATGGGTAAGGTCGAACTTGCAGAGGGAAAAATTGTGTTGCGATCGAACTCGTCTGTGATGAACCCGCAGTTCTTGCTGGACCTTCCACCCCAGACTATTGTCCAAAGCTATAATATGCGCGATACGATGCTCTATGCGCTGGGTGTCGGTGCCGGTCAAAAGTTTGATGACGAAGCCGAAGAGCGTTTTACCTTCGAAAACGACCTAGTTGCCTTGCCGACGATGGCGGTCGTGCTGGCCTATCCCGGCTTCTGGCAGATGGAACCGCGCTACGGCATTGACTGGCGGCGTGTTCTACACGCCGAGCAATCCTGCGAGTTTCATTCGGCATTACCAGTCGAGGGCACGGTACGTGGCGAGTTCATGATCGATGCGATTGTCGACAAAGGCGCGTCGAAGGGCGCCTTGCTGCGTGCGCGTCGGCTAATCTACAACGATGCCGATGGCACGCTGCTTGCTACAGTGCGGCAGCTTTCGTTCCTGCGTGGGGATGGGGGACGAGGGGGCGGAGGAGACGCCATCGAATTGCTAGCGACAGTCCCGGACCGCGAACCCGATCAGATCGTCCAACTCGCAACGCGACAGGAACAAGCCCTGCTCTACCGCCTTTCGGGCGACTATAACCCTTTGCACGTCAGTCGCTCGGTCGCGCGCGCCGCAGGTTTCGAGAAACCAATTCTCCACGGACTATGCACTTATGGATTTATTGGTCGCGCGCTGCTATCCGCGGCATGCGGCAACGACAGGACCACACTGAAAAGCCTGGATTGCCGGTTCACCGCCCCTGTCCATCCCGGCGAGCGAATCGAGGTGCGAATTTGGCAAGAACTTGAAGGGGCCGTGGCGTTTCAGGCCTTGGTGCCAGAGAGAGGGCAGGTCGTCATCGACCAAGGCCGCGCACTCACGAAGGTGGACGAAACGTGAGAGCCCGGTAGAGCGACCGAGTGGGTCGCCGCCGCAGGAACGATATCGAATTCGCTCAGACCAGAAGACCTGACAGCAATGCTTTGGGGGGTGCGGCTTGGCGGCTGCGCAGGCGGCAATGCGGCTCCAACCACAATAAGGTGAATTGGCTTTGATCAGCGGAGTACCTCCATCAACCCAGTGAGCTGAGCAATTATCTACCGTCGGCGGAGGTGGTTGCGTAAATGCTGGACATCATGCCGCGCATATTGGCGTTTTTCATCGGTTTTCCTGATTTCCGGGCGCACCTATCCAATCGCAGCCTGTAGTTCTCGGAAGATCAGGCGGTTCATGTTGTAGGCGAGGTTGGCCAGCGTGATTTTGGCCTCGGCGCGCTTACACCGATGGTGCGGATGAATAGCCCATCGTGGCCTTCTGCTGCGCGAACACGTGTTCGACCCGAGCGCTGGTCTTTAACCTCTTGGCATTCCCGCGCCGGACATGATCCGGCATCGGCTTGCCCCTTGGCTTCTTGCGATTGATGCAGCTGACCCGGCCTTGGGCTTTGAGCCACTTCTCGATGGCCTGGCTGCGGTGGGCCGTATCGGCCCAGACATCCGATGCGGTATTGTCGTCACGACGTCCGGTTGCGATTAGAGCCTCGGCATCGATTGATCCGACACCATTCTCTGGACCACCGGGGGTTAGAGTTTCCCGGCCATGATCACGGTGACGGGCTGGGTGCGTCACCGGGATTAATCAGCGTGATCGGGGGCTTGTTGCCGATGGCACCGTGCGGCCGATCCTCGTTGTAGTATCTGCGCCACTTCTCCAACTTTTCCCGGGCATCTGCAAGTGTTAGGAACCAGTGGGTGTTCAAGCACTCCGCCGGAACCGACCATTGAACGCTTCGATGTAGGCATTGTCCGTGGGCTTCCCGGGCCGGGAGAAGTCGAGCGTCACATCGTTGGCATAGGCCCACAGGTCGAGGTCCCGGCTGATGAACTCGGAGCCCTGGTCGACCCGGATCGTCTTGGGATACCCTGCGGCAGCACAGGTTGCCTCGAGGGTCTGTACGACATCTTCACCGCGGTAGCTGAACCGAGGGTCCAGCACCGGCGAGAACCGGGAGAACGTGTCGACCACCGTCAGGACGCGGATCTTCCGACCCGTTGCCAACTGGTCATGGACAAAGTCCATGGCCCATACATCATTGACGTGGGAGGCCGCGCAGCGGTCTTCCCTCAGCTTTGCCTTCACCCGCCGCTTGGGCGTCTTGTTGCGCAGCTGAAGGCCCAACTCGTTGTAAATCCTGTGCGTTCGTTTCATGTTGATCTCCCAGCTTTCGCCGCGAAGAAGAACGTGGACGCGGCGATAGCCATAGCGGACAGGGGTCTCGCAAATCTCACGGATGCGGGCTTCAATGCCGGCCTGCTCGCGGCGACGGGATTTGTAGTGGTACGTCGAGGTGTCCAGCTCCAGAACCCTGCAGGCCCGGCGGATCGACACGCCCCAATCACTGCGAACCCCGTTCACCAGCTCGCGTTTACGAGCAGGCCTCACAACTTTCGGCGGATGACGTCCTGCAACATCTCCTTGTCGAGGGAGAGCTCCGCCACGAGTTTGCGCAGCTTACCGTTCTCGTCCTCCAGCTGCTTCAGCCGGCGCATGTCCGGCGGCAGCATACCATCGTACTTCTTCTTCCAGTTGAAATAGGTCGCCTGGCTGATCTCGGCCCTGCGGCAGATGTCCGCCACAGGATCCCCGTCCGCTCCCTGCTTCAAAATGAACGCCTTCTGCGCGTCTGAGAATCTGGATGCCTTCATCGTCCTTCGCTTCTCCCAGCCGGGGACGATTACGGCGAAAAACTCCAACTCAAACGATCCAGTTTTCCGGGATCAGATCAGCGGAGATCGAAAACGGACTACGGTCGCTATCAGGGGCGCCTCAAGGTCGGTGCGCTAGACAACGTTTGGCGAGACAGGCCAAGAACCGGGCACAATTTGAGCGGCTGCCGTTTTTCGTACTCTTCCAGATTGTCTCCGAGTTTGCTCTCGCGAGTCGACAGTCCGATACCGCCTTCGCGCTGATGAAACGCACCGAAGCAGGTTAGATCGTCGGCGAGCGCCTTGATGCTCGCCGGTGCGCGGGCCTCGTAACTCTTGCGCCAGGCGAGCTGGGCGTTGCGGTCGATTACGCTACCGCTGCCACAGCGTGGTAGCGGTACGGTCCCGCCGGCACGATCGTGATCACTTCGCCCGCAGCGGGATTTGCCAGGCAGCGCATGAGATGGGGTGGTTGCCGCCCTCCCGAACGGCATCGCAATGTGCCAAGAAAAGTGGCGTTGAAGGCCACTTAGCAGAAAGGACGGCAACCATGCAGAAAGATACGATGATCGGCGTAGATCTGGCAAAAGCTGTTTTTCAGGTGCACGGCGCGTCGATGACTGGGGAACCAAGGTTTCGCAAGAAGCTGTCTCGCCAAAGCTTCCCCAAGTTCATGGCCGAGCAGCCACCGGCGCTAGTTGTGATGGAGGCTTGTGGCAGTGCTCATTATTGGGCCCGAGAGATGATCAGGCTTGGCCATGAAGTGAAGCTGATTGCGCCACGCTACGTAAAACCGTTCTTAAAACGGCAGAAGAACGATGCCGCCGACGCAGAGGCCATCGTAATCGCGGCCCGGCAGCCTGAGATGCGCTTCGTCGAACCCAAAGGAGCCGAGCAACAAAGTCGCGCTATCCTGTTTCGCGCTCGCGAACGGCTCGTTCATCAGCGTACCGAGCTTATCAACGCACTCAGGGCAGCCCTTTACGAATACGGGCATGTTGTCCCGCAAGGCATCCGCCAAGTCGGACGAATAGAGGAGATCCTTCAGGCGCCACAAAATGCCTTGCCTGAATTGATGCGAGACGAATGCCGCGATCTGTTGGAACAGATTGCCGAACAAACGGTCCGTATCGACGCCCGGACGGAAAAGATCAAAGTGCTCGCGGCCGAGGCTGACACAGCTCGGCGCCTGCAAACGATCCCCGGGGTTGGTCCGATGACGGCTCTGGCGGTCGAGGCATTTGCGCCTTCAATGGAAACCTTCACCTGCGGGCGCGCCTTCGCGGCCTGGCTAGGCCTTGTGCCACGTCAGTTCTCCTCGGGCGGCAAAGAGCGTCTTGGTCGCACTTCAAAGGCCGGGCAGGCCGATATCCGCCGATTGCTGATAATCGGTGCAATGTCGCGGTTGAACTGGAGGGGGCGCAAAGCCATTCCGGAAAACTCATGGCTAGCACAAATCACCTCGCGGAAGCCGCGGATGCTGGTGGCGATCGCCTTGGCTAACAAGATGGCCCGCACAATCTGGGCAATGCTGATGAAGAAGGAGGATTATCGAGTTTCGGCACAGGTAGGAGTTGCATAGACATTATGCTGCGAATTCTACCTGAGGCCGGATAACGGGAGTGTAAGAAGGCGATGACCCGAATGGGCAAAACGATCGAACAGTTCTGGATCAGAAAAACCAGTTCAGGACTCAGAGCGTTGCAGCTCGCCAATGAGATTTGGATCTGATCCGCGGATCACCATACCGGCTAGCAGCTTCTGAAGGCTGCATACAAAGGCCTTACAGAAGAACGCACTCGATCACTGCGCCACACGGTCAGAAACCTCTTGCATCACGGGCGGCAACCACAGAAGACCTGAGGGCCGTGGATTGCATGTAGCGCCGCAAAAGACCACCTTACTATCGATTGTGCCATTTATTACAACTTACCAATTAGTTAGAGAAATCTCTTCCCCGCATGTTGCTCGAAAAGCTCAGCCGAACGGATATAGCCGAGCAGCACCTCAAGCTTCTTCTGCCGCGAGACCTCCTGCATCTTGGGCAGGCTCGCGCCAGATCGCGCCGCCTCGGTGAGGAACCCGGCCCGCAATGAGTGCGCGCCCAGCACCGATGCATCGAGCCCGACGAGCGCGGCATACTTCTGAACAAGCCGCGCCACCGCCCGGTCGGACATCGGCAGCTGGGTCATGGCCCCGTTTGCGGCAAAGCGGGTGAACAGCGGACCCGGTGCATTGCCGCGCACCGCGAGCCAGGCTTTCAATCTCGCCACCGGGAGGATCGTCTGGCCATTGGGCACAGCGATCACCTGCCCCTCCCCTTCCTGATCGGTCTTGGAGTGCCGGATGGTCAATCGCACGCCCTCCTTGACCAAGGCAATATCGGCGAGATCCAGCGCGACCAGTTCCGAACGCCGCAGCGCCGAGGCCAGCCCGAGCGCGAGAATTGCGCGGTCGCGCACCGCCTTCCTCCCGATCCCGCGCACCGCAGCTATCATTTTCACGAGATCTGCTGCGGCGATCGCAGCCTTACGTTGCGATGGGCGTACCCGCGCCTCGCGGCGGATTCCCGCAAACGTGTCGGCAATCACCATCCGGTCATCGCGCGCGGTCGGGGGAACCTGTCCCTGTTGCCGGTGCTGCCATCCGATCGCGGCGAGATGGCGGCCGATCGTGCTGTCCGCCCTCCCCGCCTGCGCCAGCACTGCGAGGTATGTTGCCACCGCCTCGGCGCGCGCCGGGAGGGACTCCAGTCCACGCTCGTCGCACCAGGCTTCGAACTGGCGCCAGTCGCTGGCATAAGCGCGCACGGTGTTTGCGGATTTGGCGCGGGCCCGGTAGGCCGCCGCGGCGGCCACTTCCCCGGCGAGCAGCGGCGAAAGGATCTCCGCGGCGACAGGCAAGGCCGGCGCGGAGACCCGCGCCACAACGCCCTCACCTGCCTCTTCCGCCATTATCCGCCCCTTCCCGCGCCGAATTGTCCGCGATTATGCCACAATTTCCACTGTCCGTGAAGGGCGCTTATCGGACAGTGGTTTTGCCATCAAAGCCGAGTATACTTTTTGAGCCATTGCTATATTGTCAATGCCATGACCACCTCCCCTCCCTCGTGGCAACTGGCCCTCGCGCGGATCGAGGGGGCGCTGCCGTTTTTGAGCGCAGAGGTGGCGGAAGGGTTGGCGCGGGCCTCACTGCGGCGGTTGTGGCGCATCCATGTCCGCGACTTTCCTCAAGAAAACCAAGGCCCTGAGCACAATCCCGGGCTCGAGGCGGCCGAGCTGACCCGCTCGTGGTATGCGGGCGAACGCCGCGACTTCCTGTCGTGGATCGGCCGGCGCGGCCCCCCTCCCCTCGCCTGCGCGGCGCGGCTCGCGCTCGCTGCCAAAGGCGTCACCGAGAGCTTCACGCAGACCTTCGCTCCGGCCGACCGCGCCCTCGAACGCCTCGATGCGCTGCTGCCGGCGCGCGACCCCATGGCCACCCTTGGCGAATGGTTCGAGCAGCTGCTGTCGGACGCCAAAGAAGAGCGCAGTAGAGAGCAATCCTTCGCAGCCGACGTGCCAAAATAGACTGCGGTGAAGATGCGCCCCGGAAACGTGCCGCTGCTTACCCCTGCTCGCTGAACCGCTTGGCC
>Ga0209066_10007892_pt1 | contig 10442 bp, 5 predicted proteins | sample All_14_2_FD_187198 | JGI IMG/M metagenome (GOLD analysis project Ga0209066, IMG submission 187198) | Freshwater microbial communities in response to fracking from Pennsylvania, USA - Allegheny Zone_MetaG_DW_15 (SPAdes) (version 2) ... | reverse complement strand
GATATGGTATAATATTCGTCGCCATCTCTTTATCGATTTATATAGAACAACGCTGAACACATCATCAGAAAGGACGCATACGATATGAGCACCATCGAACAAAAAGCGATCACCACCATCCGTTTCCTCGCGGCGGAGGCCGTACAGAAGGCAAACAGCGGACACCCGGGGCTTCCCATCGGCGCGGCACCCATGGCGCTGACGCTCTGGAAACAGATGAAGCACGACCCGAAGGATGCTGACTGGGCGGGCAGAGACCGCTTTGTGCTCTCGGCGGGACACGCGTCTATGCTGGAATATTCGCTCTTACATCTCTTTGGCTACGGCCTTCCGATCGAGGAGCTGAAGAGCTTCCGTCAGTGGGGCAGCAAGACGCCGGGTCATCCGGAGTTTGGCCACACCGTCGGCGTAGAGACGACGACCGGCCCGCTGGGGCAGGGCATCGCGAACGCGGTCGGGCTTGCGATGGCGGAAGCGCGTCTAGCCGCCGAGTTCAACCGCGAAGGGTTCCCCATCGTGGACAACTATACCTACGCGCTCACAGGCGACGGCTGCCTGATGGAAGGCGTTGCGGCGGAGGCGGTTTCGCTTGCGGGACATCTTGGTCTTGGCAAGCTGATCATGCTGTACGATCGCAACGAAATCACCATCGAAGGCAATACGAATCTTGCGTTTACCGAGGACGTCGGAAAGCGGTTTGAAGCGTACGGCTGGACTGTTCAGCACGTAGCGGACGGCGAAGACACCGCCGCGATTGCAACAGCGATTGACAACGCAAAAGCCGACAAGACGCATCCGTCATTGATCATCGTTCGCACGGAGATCGCGCACGGCACGCCCAAGGCGAACAGCGCGAGCGCGCACGGCGAACCGCTTGGTGCGGACGCGCTGAAGGCGATGCGCGAGTTCTATCAATGGAATGAAGAGCCGTTTGCGGTGCCGGAAGATGTGAAGGCATATTTTGCGGAGCTGCAGGCGGGCTACAGCAAGCAGCACGCGGCATATGACGCGGTGTTTGCGGAATACAAAAAAGCTTATCCCGATCTCTATACAAAGTGGGTCGCCTGGCACGAGAAGATGCTGCCGGATGCGCTGAAGAACGATCCGCGGCTGTTCGCCTCGACCGAGCCGAAAGCGACGCGCATCGTCAGCGGTGAACTGCTCAATCTCATCGCGGAATATGTGCCGAATCTCTTCGGCGGCAGCGCGGACCTCGCGCCCTCCAACAAGACCGAGCTTAAGGGCAAAGGATTCTTCGGCGCGGAAAATCACGCGGGCGCAAACATCCATTTCGGTATTCGCGAGTTTGCGATGGCGGCGATCTGCAACGGCATCCAGCTTTACGGCGGGTTCCATGCGTATTGTGCGACGTTCCTCGTATTTACGGATTATCTTAAGCCCGCCCTCAGGCTTTCGGCCATCATGCACCAGCCGGTGGTCTACGTCATGACGCATGACAGCATCGGCGTCGGCGAGGATGGTCCCACGCACCAACCCATCGAGCATCTGGCAGCCCTTCGCGCAACGCCCGGTGTGCTCGTGTTCCGCCCGGCGGACGCAAAGGAGACAGCGTACAGCTACCTGATGGCGTTTGAAGCCGATAAACCTTCCGTTCTCGCGCTGACGCGGCAGAATCTGCCGCAATACGCGGAGACGGGCGAGGGCACGAATAAAGGCGGCTATATCGTGAAGGATGCGAAAAACGGTAAACCGGATGTGATACTGATGGCGAGCGGCAGCGAAGTGGAACTTATCTACAAAGCCGCCGATTTACTGGAGGCGGAGGGTATCAAAACCCGCGTGGTCTCCATGCCGTGCCTCGATCTGTTCGACGATCAGGACGCAGGCTACAAGGAAGCCGTTCTTCCTCGCAGCGTCCGTGCGCGCGTGGCGGTCGAAGCCGCAACCGCCTACAGCTGGGATCGTTATATCGGTCTCGACGGCACGACCGTCTGCATCGACCACTACGGCGCTTCTGCACCCGCGGGCGTGCTGTTCAAAGAGTTCGGTTTTACGGTGGAGCACGTGGTCGCCGCCGCAAAAGCGAGCCTTGAGAAAGTCAAGAACTGGAACAAACCGGTTTAATCGCAGATACTTCTTCAGACAGGAGAGCAACATTTGAACCGATTTTTAAGCACGGACTGCGTCGATCCATATGAAAACCTTGCGCTGGAAGAACTGCTGTTTGAAACGCAGGGTGAGGGAGCGACGTTCTACCTCTGGCAAAACGAGCGCACGGTCGTCATCGGGCGCAACCAGAACGCGTGGCGCGAATGCCGCGTGGAGCTGCTGGAGAGCGAGGATGGCAAGCTTGCGCGCCGTTCGTCCGGCGGCGGCGCGGTGTTTCACGACCTCGGCAACCTGAATTTCACGTTCATTCTGCCGAAGGATCAGTATGATCTTGTGCGCCAGCTCGGCGTGATCCAAAAAGCCGCGGCGAAGTTTGGCATCGAGACATCCTTTACCGGACGAAACGATCTCGTGCTGACCGCAACGGGCGAGAAGTTCTCCGGCAACGCGTTTCGATTCTCCAACAGTACGGCGCTCCATCACGGTACGATACTGATCTCCGCGGATTTCTCGCGGCTTGGGCGCTATCTTGCGCCGTCGCAGATGAAGCTGGAATCCAAGGGCGTCAAGAGCGTGGTCAGCCGTGTCACGAATCTCGGGATGCACAATCCGGAATTGACCGTGGCGACGATGAGGCAGGCGCTGATGGAAGCGTTTGAGGAAGAGTACGGCGCATACGAGCCGCACAGCTGGGATCTCATCGACAAAGACAAGCTGGAGCAGAAGCGGCAGACTTACGCCTCCTGGGAATGGAAGTTCGGCACAACGCCTGCGTTCAACGTGTCTCTTGAGAATCGTTTTGAGTTCGGGTGTTTTGAGCTGCTGTTGAATGTGAAGAACGGCGTTGTGGAATCAGCAACCTGCTATACGGATGCGATGGACGCAACGCTCGCGCAGCGCGTGGAAGAGCTGCTCGCCGGCTGCACCTACGGCAGCGGCGCGCTTTGCAGCCGGCTCATCGGCAGCGGCGGGGCGGAGGAGAAGGCGATTGCCGCTTTCCTCGCGCAGCAGACATTCTAGAAAAAAACACTGACAAACAAAAGAGACGGGGTCGAACCCGTCTCTTTGTTGTTGGTTTGATTGTCGCTTACTGAAGCAGCCCTGTGATGTCGGTGAAGGTGCTTGCGCCTCCGGTAACTTTGGGCAGCTGACCGTCCCACTTTTGCAGCAGCTCATAGCGAATCAAAATATCGCTGAGCGACAGCGCGATGGTCTGGTTGCTCTCTGCGGTTGCGTTGGCGAGCAGTTTGATTTTGTCCGCCTCTGCCTGTGCCGCGATAACCTGCTTCTGCGCCTCGGTGTTGGCGATGACGAGTGCCTGCTCCTGTTCGGTGCGGGTCTTGATCAGGTTCTGTTCGGCGACCTGCTTTGCTTCGATCGCGCGGATGTACTCCTCGGAGAAGTCCCAATTGACGACGTTGAGGTCGTCGATCACGATTCCGTACGCGTTGAGCTTTGCATTGAGGTTCGTGTCCAAAAGGACGCTGACTTCGTTGCGCTGGCTGACCAGCTGCTGCGCGGTATAGTTGGCGGTAACCGCCTTGAGCACCTCGTTGATAGACGGTATGACGAGGACATCCTCATACCCCAAACCAACCTGCTTGTAGATATCCGCGCTGGCGGTTTTGTTGATGTGATAGTTCACCGCGATGATCGAGGACACCGTTTGAAGGTCTTTGCTGAACGCTTCGGTGGTGACTTCGGTTTTCACGATGCGGTTGTTGATTGTGATAACGGTCTGCGCGAACGGTATCTTCAAATGGATACCTTCCTGCATCACGACGGGGCTGACGCGACCGAACGTGAGCACGACGCCCGTCTGGCCTGCTTCGACGACGACAATACTGCCGCCGAGGACGATCAGCACCAGAAGGAGCACGATTGCGGTGGCTACGATTTTGCCAACCGCGACATTTCCGGCTTTATCTCTGAACATATACACTCCCTTTTTCATCTCAATATTCTGATCTCCGGCGCTGTACAAGCATTTGCCGGAATGTGTCTATTATACCATGTGGCGCGTATGGTTCAATGATTCCGGTCACATAGATTGCAATCATATTGTGAAATCGCACGATTGCGCACAACGCAAAGCGGCGGGGGATGAACCCCGCCGCTCCAGAATGAGGAAACAACTAGCCATAGCCAATGGCTATCGATCATAGCAGCGGAGCTGTTTTCGATCACAAAACGCACCGTGCCTGGAAATGGTCGTTACTTTTTGCTGTACGGCGTATTTTCCAGCGGAAGCATCGTGCGGAAGATACCGTCGCGGTTGTAGTAGGCAAGCTGTACGGCGGGCGCGGTCGGAATCGAGCAGATCTCGCCGACGCCTTTTGCGCCGCAGGCAAGTCCGTCCTTGGTCGATTTGCCGAGCACGATCGGCTTCACATCCGGCGTCATGTTTGCCTTGAAGAGGCCGAGCGTACCGAACTTGCGCATGGGTTTACCGTTTTCCAGCGGGAAATCTTCGGTCAGTGCATAGCCAAGGCTCATCACCACGCCGCCTTCGATCTGCCCTTCGAGCGAAATCGGGTTGACCGCCTGACCCACGTCGTGCGCCGCTGTCACACAGCAGACGCGTCCATCCTCGTCCAACTCTACCACCTGGGTGGCGTAGCCATATGCGATATGCGAGACAGGATTTGCTTTGTCGGAACCCATGGAATCCGTCTTGCCCTCGTATTCGCCGAGGAAACTCTGTCCTTCGAGCGCTTCGAGAGAGCCCGCTTCATCCAACGCCGCTTTTACCATCTTCGCCGCACGAACGGCGGCCTCGCCCGTAAAGAGCGTCTGGCGGGAGGCGGTGGTGTTGCCGGAGTTCGGTGCGCTGGATGTATCCGGCACGTGATAGATGATTTGTTCGAGCGGAAGCCCGGTAATCTCTTTGACAAACTGGGTCTGAATCGTACCCATGCCCTGACCGATGCAGGCCGCGGAGGAGTGCAGGTGGAGTTTGCCATCCAGCACTTCGATGCGGCATCTTCCGACATCCGGCACGCCGACACCGAGGCCGCTGTTTTTGATCGCGCATGCAAGACCCGCTTTCGGGTTGCGCTCCAGAATCGAGCGAACCGCATCCAGCGTTTCGATGAGCGCGGTTGTTTCGTCCGCGATCTGTCCGTTGGGCAAGATTTGTCCCGGACGGATGCCGTTAAGATAACGGAACTCGAACGGCGTCATGCCGACCTTTTCCGCAAGCTGGTTGATGTTGCACTCGGTGGCAAAGCAGCTCTGGGTTACGCCAAAGCCGCGGAACGCGCCGCCCGGCGGGTTGTTGGTATAGTAGGCGTAGCCTTCGATGTCCACGTCCTGATAATTATAAGGACCTGCCGCGTGCGTGCAGGCGCGCTGCAGCACGGGACCACCCAGAGAGGCGTATGCGCCGCTATCCGCGATGATGCGTGCGCGCATGGCGGTGAGCTTGCCGGTTTCATCGCAAGCGGTGGTGAAGTCCATCTCCATCGCGTGGCGCTTCGGGTGGATTTGGAGGCTTTCCGCGCGGGTAAAGCGAACCTTGACCGGACGCTTGAGCAAGTAGCAGGCGAGTGCCGCATGGTGCTGCACGCTCATGTCCTCTTTGCCACCGAAGCCGCCGCCGACCATCATCGCTGTCACGCGAACTTGTTCGGGAGGAAGCCCCAGCATCATAGCGCATTCTTTGCGTGTTTGATACACGCCCTGATCGCCGCTAAAGATATGTACGCCATCGCCTTCAACTTCGGCAACCGCGCATTCCGGTTCGAGGAACGCATGGTCGGTAAACGGCACGCTGTAGTGGTTTGTAACCACGTGCGCACTGTTCTTGATCAATTCGTCCGCATTGCCGCGCTTGACGCACTGGTAAGAGAGCAGGTTGTCTTTGCGCTCCAGATGGACGAGTTCATACCCGTCCTTACTCGCGTCTTCCGCAGAGAGGATGGGGGTCAGCGGTTCGTATTCCACCTTGACGGCGGCTTTGCCCGCTTCCAGCGCGGCTGCATTCTCCGCAACGACGAGCGCAATTGCGTCACCGAGGAAGTGGGTGATGCTGCCAACAGGAATCAGCACATCATAATCCTGTACGAGGTGACCGATTTTCTTGGCTCCCGGCACGTCGTCCGCCGTGAACACGGCGACAACGCCTTCGACCGCTTTTGCTGCAGAAATGTCGATGGACAGCACTTTTGCGCGCGGATAGGCTGCGCGTACACAGGAACCCAGCAGCATATCCGGTAGATAGATATCGTCCGCGTACATTGCAAGGCCCAGCGTCTTGTCGACGACCTCGATGCGGCGGATGCTGTCGCCGACCGAACCGGGCAGCTCGCTTGCGGGCACTACGGTGTTGTCGCGGAATAGCTGCGCTGCAAGCAAGACCGCGTCTTCAATCTTTTTATAACCCGTACAGCGGCAGATGTTGTTCTTGATGGCTTCCTTGACGTCTGCGCGCGTGGGGTTCGGGTTCTGGTCGAGCAGGGCTTTTGCGCTGATGACCATGCCGGGCGTGCAAAAACCGCACTGCACGGCGCCCGCAGACGCGAACGCGTAGGCGTAAACGTCTTTTTCGCGCGGGGAGAGACCCTCGACAGTGACGATGGTCTTGCCGTCGAGCTTATCCGTCTGCTGCACGCAGGCTTTGGTCGCTTTGCCGTCGATGAGTACCATACAGGTGCCACAAGCACCCTCGGAACAGCCGTTCTTCACGCTGGTTAGGTGCAGCGTATCGCGCAGAAACGGCAGGAGCTTCTGGTTTTGATCGACGGATAGTTGCATACCGTTAACGGTGAGAATTGCCATGAATAGACCCTCCTGACGAGGCGGTTTGTTTGAGAATCGGTAGAAAAGAAGCGTCCGCCGCCGCTCCGAGTGGTCGAAACGGCGGCAGCGCAAATCAGAAAATCTTAGAACAGATAGCTGTAATCCCAGATGACCGCGTTAATGATCTTTTCAATATCCGGGTCAATCGTGTTAGTGCCGAGCTTCACGGTGGACACTTCATCCAGACGTAGTTTTACCTTGCTGCCGCCGAGGACGAAGAAGCCCTTGTTCTCGCTCTCGTCAAACTCCTTCTCGGTGGAGAAGAAGGTGAATTTTTCCTTATACGGCGCGCTGTCGTACGGGCAGAACGCCGTGCAGTTGCCGCACTCGTTGCACATACGATCGACGTGAATGATCTGCGGCATCTCCATGCCCTCAACCTCGATAGCGATGTTCGCGCGATTTGGACAAACCTGTACGCAGCATTCGCAGATGGTCGAGCAGGCGAGGCAGCGTTCGGTCTCGCGTCCAGCGCTGTCGTAGACCGCGAGAGAACCCTGCTTGGCGAGGCAGTTACCGGAGCAAGCCTTGGACTCTTCGGGAACGGTGACCGCATATTTTCCGACGATGACGTCTGCAACCTTGCGCGCGTCCGCGATGGCTTCCACAACGGTGGCGGGTCCGCGGTTCGCGTCGCCGATGACGAACACGTTCTTCTCGCTGGTTTCGAGTGTCTCCGGGTTGACCTTGACCGCGCCGCGCTCGGTCATCGCAATGCCGTTGTCCGTGAAATCGGAATCAACGACCTTTTCACCGATTGCGGAGACGAGCAGAGAGCAGGGGATCTCGACCAACTCATCCGTCTCGACGGAAGAAAGCCTTCCGCTTGCGTCAGGCTTGCCGAGCACGCACTTCTTGCAGACGAGCTTGCCGTCCTTCAGCGCGACGGGATTGAGCAGTTCCTTGAATTCCACGCCGTCTTCCAGCGCGAGCTGTAATTCTTCTTCGTCCGCGGGCATATAGCGCTGCGTGCGGCGGTAGACGATGCTTGCGCTCACGACGCCTTTGATGCGCTTTGCTGCTCTGGCCGCATCCATCGCGGTGTTGCCGCCGCCGACGATGACGACGTGCTCGCCGACATCCTTCAGCGATTCGCATTTATACTGCTCGAGGAAATCGAGCACGTTCATGCTCTTGCCTTCGGCGAGCTTCAGATCGCCGTGCGCCCAGGCGCCGGTCGCGAATACGACATGCGTGTAACCAAGTTTCTTGAGCTCCGCAACGCTGGGAGCGGTTGTGTTCGTCTTGATCTCCGCGCCCATGGCTTTTAAGAGGTCAACATCGCGATCCATGCCGTAGTCGCCGATGCGGAAGCCGGGGATGACATAGCGGACGATACCGCCGAGCTCCGCGCGCTTCTCAAATACAGTTACTTTCGCGCCCTGACGGCCAAGCAGGTAGCCCATCGCCATACCGGCGGGGCCGCCGCCGATGACGGCGACAGAAGCATCGCTCTTGCCGGTGGGTTTCAGCGTGCCGATGATGCTGTCAAAGCCTTCGCGCGCGGCGAGCAGCTTAGCATCGCGGATGTGTACGCTCTCCTCATAGAATCCGCGGGTGCACTTGTCCATGCAGCGGTGGGAGCAGATGCGTCCCGTGATGAACGGCAGCGGGTTGCGTTCGAGGATGAGCGTCAGTGCTTCGGCATATTTCTTATCGCCGACGAGGCGGATGTATTCGGGAATATCCTGATTGATCGGGCAGCCGTGCTCGCAGGGCGCGATGAAGCAGTTCGTCAGCGGCACCTTGCTCTTGATCTTGCGAACGGGCAGGGGCTTGACGGGCTTGACGTGCCTCTCGTCGGTGCGCGCGGCGCGGGCAAGGTATGCTACTTTGCCGACGGAGACGCCGTCAAACGGGACGTACTCTTCCTTGACGAGCTTTTCTGCGATCTGTTTGCAACGCTGGTAGCCGCCGGGTTTGAGCAGCGTCGTGGCGATGGTGATCGGCCAGATGCCCGCGTCAAACAACTCGGTGATGTTATAGAAGTCCGCGCCGCCGGAGAAGGACATGCGCATTCTGCCGTCGAATTCGCGGCTGATGCGGTGCGCCAGCTCGATGGTCAGCGGGTAAAGCGAACGGCCGCTCATGTACATCTCGTTGCCGGGTAGCTCGTTTCTCGCGATGCCGACGGGGAACGTGTTGGTCAGTTTGAGGCCGAACTGTACACCGTTTCCGCAGGCGAGGTCGAGAAGCCGCTTGAACATCGGCACCGCGTCGCGATACTGCAGATCGTCGTTGAAATGGAAATCGTCAAACACGAGGTAATCATAGCCCATGTCGTCCATGGTCTTGCGCGCAAACTGATACCCAAGAAGGGTCGGGTTGCACTTGACGAACGTATTGAGCCCTTTTTTCGTGATCAGATAGCTTGCGATGCGCTCGATCTCTTGCGGCGGGCAGCCATGGAGCGTCGAGAGCGTGATGGAGGAGCAGACGTTGGGCGAGATGGCGTCGATGTACTTCGCGTCGACTTTGGCAAAGCGCGAGAGGTTCGCCTTTGCCCAGGCGCGGCATTCTTCCCAGATCGGCGTAGCGGAGGCGTTCTTGAGCCCTTCGATGAAGGAGTCGATCTTATCGCTCGTGATGCCCTCGAAATTGTAGCCGACGCTCATGTTGAACATGAACCCGTCGGGACGGCCGAGATCAAACTCCCAGCTGATGAGCTTGAGGGCGTACCATGCCTTGACATACTCGTCAAATGCTTCCGGCACGCGAAGCTCTGTCGACCATTCGACGTTATAACACTCGTCTTCCGCGAGGATACAGGGTTTGGAGACGGGCAGGTCTTCTCCATCAAGCGTCTGGACGGTCTTGAGCTCGAAGAAGCGGCTGCCTGCGTAGTACGCCGCGACGATGTTTTGCGTCAGCTGCGTCTGCGGGCCCGCGGCGGGACCGAAAGGCATTTCGAGGTGCTCACCAAAGAGATCGAGCAGCTTGCCCTTGGGCGCGACATACGGGCGGCGAATGCCGAACACGCTGCCCTGTTTGCGCTCTTCGAGTATCCAATTCATCAATTCCGCGAAGGGAATGGGGGTCATACGGTCAGACATGAGATGCCTCCTTATTCCTATATCTTAGTGGTGACGGTGCGGCGAAGCGGTTGTGCCTGCAACGTCGGGTCATCTTTGTACTCTTATCCGTTGATGGACTTCCAGAGCTTGGCTGCGCTCTTGCGGCACTCCTGCATGACGATTTTCTCGTCCGCGACCAGCACCTTGCGATCCTTCATCAGCACTTTGCCGTTGCAGACGGTGGTGACTACGCTGCGTCCGTTCATACCGAAGAGGATGTGTCCGTTGACGTTGTTGCCGTCCATGGGAGTCAGCGGGTCATAGTCGGTGACGACGACATCCGCATACGCGCCGGGTTTGAGCACGCCGAGCGGCTTATGGAAGAATCTGCCCGCGATGCGCGGATTGTTCTCAAACAGCATGGTCGGGATCTCGCCCCAAGCGACGGTCGGGTCGCAGAGATTGTGTTTGTGGATGATGTTGCCGACCTTGTAGCTCTCGATCATATCGTTGGTATATCCGTCGGTTCCGAGGCCAAGCAGAATGCCTTCCTGGAAC
>Ga0209066_10007891_pt1 | contig 10444 bp, 10 predicted proteins | sample All_14_2_FD_187198 | JGI IMG/M metagenome (GOLD analysis project Ga0209066, IMG submission 187198) | Freshwater microbial communities in response to fracking from Pennsylvania, USA - Allegheny Zone_MetaG_DW_15 (SPAdes) (version 2) ... | reverse complement strand
GCAGCGCCGGTACAGGCGCGCACATGAACAGAGGAGAACGGCATGAAGACAGGTTTCATCGGACTGGGACTGATGGGGCGGCCGATGGCCGGCCATCTGGCGGCGGGCGGCCACAGCCTGCATCTGGGCGTCCTCGAGATTGCGTTCACCGGGCACAAATTTTTGGCAACAACTGTGGCTATTGACTATCGGACCACGGAAGTGCTCCAAAACCTCATCCAGGGCTTTCTTGCCGAGATGAGCTGTATCCAGCAATATGCCCAGCGCGCTCATGCGCTCGAGCAACTCTTTGCCGTGAACGGAGAGGCCGGCTACCGGATTGGCGCCACAGCCACCCGCGGCCGGGCTGTTGTGATTATGAGTCATGCCGATGGCGCGCAGACCCAGGCGATAGAAGACGTCCAGCAACTCCAGGTTGCCCAGCAAAGGATCGGCGCCCTCCAACGAGATCAAAAGCCCGTGCCCCATCCGCGCCAGCAAGTCCACCAACTGCTGTCGCGTCTGGATCAGGCGCAGTCGACCCGCCGAAGCTTCCACCGTCTGCCAGATCTTTTCGAAAACTTGCAGGGCCACCACCGTGGAGGTGGGTCCAGCTTCCTGAAGGCTGGTATAGACGGCGGCAATCTGGAGGTTGAGGCCGCTCTGGCGCATGCGGGGGAAACTGCAGTGCCAGCCTCCGCTGCCGAGCAAAAAGTCTCCATCCTTCTTCACGAGGTTGCGAAAGGTGTCGGCGTGGCCGTCACAGACGAAGGCGGAGTGCAAAAGTTGAGAAGCTTTCATATTCCAGGGCAGTTCTAAGCCCTCTAGTTACATCCTGCGCACGTGCACACGAGTGGCAAAGGTACAGCGCTGCATAAACTCGTCCATGCTCATTTCCAAGCGACTCGACTTGGTGGGATAGGGGTCGCGCAAAACCACCCGCAAAATCACCGGAGCGCTGCCCTGGATCACCTTGTAGTAGACGGCCGTGAGCACGTAGGCGTGACCGGTATTGCCGGCTCCCGACAGTCCCACGATCAGGGGCCAGCGGTATTCCAGGTCCTGCACCACCGAGGCGGGATCGAGATTGCGGCTGTCTGCTTCCACCGAAGAGGTGCGCCCGCGCGAATCCGGAGCCCAACCCTGGAGGGCGTAAAGAATCTCCTTGGGCCCTGCCGGACGGTCCACGGCGCCACCAAAAACGCGAGCCACAATATCTTCTTGCTTTACATAGAGACCGTGATAATTCAACACCATCTGAACGCAAGCGGCCCAACACCAGTTTTCCATGCGCTGGCGCCCGGCCCCCTCCGCGGCGGCAAAATGCACAAACTGTTCACTGGGAACACCCGCCACGTAGGTGTCAGGACCGATCTGGGTTTTGTCGGCATGGGCCGGCGCCAGACAGGCGCCCATCAACATCAGGATGGTTACGAGCTTTCGCAACGAGCGCAGCATGAACATCTCCTTCGAATACGTTACCAGGGCAACCACCCTCGCCAGCGAGCGCGACGTTGAACCCTACGTCCCACCCGGCCCCATTGGTAGAGAATTTGCTCCGGCGTGAAAAAGTCATTCCCGGTCCACACGGTTCCCGCCAGCATGGGTTGGCGCACCCAAAGGACCAGGTTGGGCCAATCTCGGGGAACAGCGCAAGGCTTGCCGGTTTCACTCAAGATGACGCAGATGGTGTGAGGAGAGAGCCTGGCGCGATCCCACTCGGGCCACAGGCCCTGGCTGGTGCGCGCGACCTCCAGCAAAAAGTCTTGCTCCTGGCCCTGGGGGCGGGTCAAACAACCCTTTTCCAGGCCGGCCGGATCCAACAAACTGAACCAAAACGACTGGGCCCGCAGCACTTCCAGGCGGAATCCCCGGTCAAGGTCCCAGCGAAAATGGCGCGCTCGGAATGCTCGCGGATAGTGTAGAAAATCCACCCGCAGGCGACGAGGGTCAGTGATACTCAATCTTACCGGTGGCGGTGCGAATCGGAACTTTACGCAACCACAGGGTCTTGTCCCACCACTTGGCATTGTCCCGATACCATTGAATCGTTTTGTCCAATCCCTCGTCAAAGTTGGTGGTAATTTCCCAGTTGAGCAGCTCCTTGGCCTTGGCGACCGAAGAGGTGTGGCGGAAAACCTGGCCGGGGCGGTCGCCCACCAGTTTGATCTCGCTACTGGAGTTCATGTGAGCTTTGATCTTCTCGGCGATTTCCAGCACGCTGTAGGAGATGGCCGAGCCCAGGTTGATGACTTCACCCTGGAGTTTGCTGACGTTGCTGTGCAGGGCCGAATCCAGGGCGCGGCAATGATCCTCGACAAAGAGCCAGTCTCGCTTGGCCTGACCGTCCCCGTGCACCGTCAGCGGTTCGCCCAACAGGCAGGCGGTGACAAAGCGCGGGACCACTTTTTCGAGGTGCTGGAAGGGACCGTAATTGTTGAACGGACGAATGATCACCGCCGGGATCTGGTAGGTGGCCCAGTAGCTGAAGACCAGACGGTCGGCGCCCGCCTTGGCGCTGGCGTAGGGCGACATAGGCTTGAGCGGGTGGTCCTCGTCCATCAACTCACTTTCGGCGGTTCCGTAGACCTCGGAGGTGGAGATGTGAATAAAACGCTCGATTCGATCCCGATGGCTGAGGACCGCGTTGGCGATCACCTGGGTGCCCATCACGTCGGTTTCGAAGAAGACTTTGTTGTCATAGATAGAGCGGGTTACGTGGCTTTCCGCGGCAAAATGAACCACCATATCCGACTGCCCCACCAGCCGCCCAACCAGTTCTCCATTGGTGACGTTGCCATACCAAAAGACCAGGCGTCCCTGTTGGCCGTCGCCGGGATCGATATATTCCTGGGGAAGATTGTCGGGATTTCCGGCATAGGTAAGCAGATCGAGAACGATGATCCGATAGTCCGGGTACTTCTTCAGCATATAACGGACAAAGTTGCTGCCGATAAAACCGGCGCCTCCGGTGACTAAAATGGTCTTCATGATCGTCTACTTCCAGTCGACAAAATTATTCAAGATTGGCGGTTGGCCCTACGACCCGAGGGGCCTGGATCCTCCTCAAGCCGGGTGTTTGGAGAGAGCGCCGCTCGGGGAAGTTGGCCCGTATGAAACTGGACGAAATACGCCAAGAGGTGGACCGGGCCGCCGGCCACTACTACCATAGTGATCTGCAAAAGGGCATCGACAACCGAACCAAGCAGTTCGTGATCCGGCGCTGCCTGCCCGAGGTGCGCGGCCAGCACTTGCTGGAACTGGGCTACATCGATGGGGAGTGGACGCGCCAGTTGTTGGAACTGGACTGTCGCAGCCTGGATATCGTGGAAGGCGCCCAAAATCACGTGGAGCATGCCCGCCAAACCTTTGCCGCCGACCAGCGCGTCACGGTCCACCACTGCCTCTTTCAGGAATATCAGCCGCAGCGAAAATTCACCACCATCGTGGCCGGCGACATGCTGCGCTACCTCTCCGATCCGGTGGCTTTTCTGCGCCAGGCCGGCGAGTGGTTGGAGCCGGGCGGACGCATTCTGGTCACCGTCCCCAACGGACGATCCTTCCACCGGCGCCTGGGTTGCTACATGAAGATGGAGGCCAGCCCCATGCAGGCCAATCAGCGCGACCAGGAAGTGGGCAATCAGCGCACCTACGACCGCTACACTCTGCGGGCCGAATTGGAAGCCACCGGCCTCCAGGTTCTGGAAGTGCGCGGCTGTTTCTTCAAGCCCCTTTCCAGCGCTCAAATGGCAGATTGGCAAGAGCCGCTGCTGAGCGCTCTCAACGAGATGGGCAACGAATTGGAAGACTACTGCTGGTTTCTCTACGCCGTCTGTAGCCGCCCTTGAACCAGTTGCATTCTCTGCTGGAGGCTCTGCAGGTGCCGGTCGGAGGACTGGTCTATCTGCACACCTCCTTTTCGCGAATGCGCCACCTGGAGCTAGGCCCGAACGAATTTATCGACTGCCTATTGGACTACCTGGGCCCGGGCGGGACTCTGGCCATGCCCTCCTTCAGCTGGAACGTGGACAGCACCCAGCGTCCCTGGAAGGGCTACGCCGACTATTTCCAGGGTGACCGAGTCTTTGACGTGCTCCATACGGCCGCCAACATCGGGGCGGTGCCGGAGCTCTTTCGCCAGCGCGACAGGGTGCGCCGAGGAGTCAATTACTGGTGGTCGGTGGCCGCCCATGGGCCCCTGGCGGAAGAATTGACTCAGGCCCAGGAGCGGGTGAAGCATCCAGCCGGGCCGGATTCCTCCTTCGGGCGGATCCACCGACGGGACGGCTGGATCTTGGGTCTGGGAGTGACTTTGAACACCACCAGCCTGGCTTTTTTGCCGGATTTTGAACTGGGGAACCGAGCTTTCGTTACCCCCGAGCCGCGCCGCGGGCCGGTGGTGGATGAACAGGGACGCTTGCTGGAGAGCTGGAGTTACTGGGTGTTGCCGGAAAGCGTGCGCTACGTGAAACCGGAAACCGTTTGCGGGCAAGGCTTTGAGGCCATGCGCCGACACGACCACGACGGCGTGATTCAGTTCGCTTATCCTTATCAGGCCTATCATGAGCGGGCACTGAGTCTGGGTCGGGCCGCCCAGACGGCCGGCCGCCCCTCCCCCTGGTGGGAGGCCCTTCCCTGAAGATTCTCAGTCTGAGCAACGGCGCCGAGGCCATGAAAGATTTCGTCCAGGCATTGACCAACTACTTCGTGGACGGCCGGCACGAGGGCCGATGCGTGGTAGCCGGACCGGAGTGGTCTTTAAATGCCTGTCCGTTTCCTATGCGTTCGTTTGAGGAGTATTCCTTGGATCCACCAGGAGGCCTGGAGTGGCGCCTGGCCGCGGCCCGCCGGGCAATCTTGGAAGAAAAGCCCGATCTGCTGATTACCTCAACCAACGAAAACGATTGGGATCTGTTAGCTGACCTGGTCAATCAAATGGGGATATATTGGCAGCGCTACGCCCCGCATACACCCAAGCGGATAGTCCTCCGAGAGCGGAGCGCACCCTCAGGCCCCGTTCCTCAAATTGAGCAAGACCAAGCACCGCTGAGTCGCGCCAAAGACCCCAGGGCCCGCTTGAGCCAGTTGGTGGCTGAAACCGGCAAGGTATGCTTCCAGGAACCCGTCAACCTGGGATTTCAGGACGGCCTTCGGCGCTTTCGCTATGCTGACTACGACAACGAATTCGCCCTGTCTGAGGCAGATCTGGACCTGCGCCAATTGTTATGCGAACAGCTCAAACCGGAGCAGTTCCGAGTGAGCCTCAGCCAAGGTCGTCCCGGCACGGCCGGCACCAGCCCCTACCTGGAGGCCAATGACGGCCTGCTGCAGATGTTCAACATCGAAGTGGATCTGACGGGTCTACCCGTGACGTCTTGGACCGAGCGCTACCGACCTGGCTCAGAAGCGGAGATGCGCCTGCTGTTTATCGATCTCCACAACGTGGCCGGCTCGGGCATGCAGCACGCCCTGGCCATCAATCGCTACAGCAACAGCCAGGCGCACGTGCTCTGCCACGAGCCCCATCCTTTCATCGAGCCCGCCAGCCCCGAGTGCAACGTGCTCTATACTAAGCCCGGCTGGTCCCCTCAAATCAAAGAACTCCTGCAGGCGGCCGACCTGCTGGTCTTCCTCGAGGAGGACGACGTGGATACGGTGGGCTGGCCGGCCGACTTTCAAGAAATCGCCCGCAAGAAACCGCATCTGCACTTCTACGTGGGCCAACGCGTTCACAGCGGTGTGGCCGGCCGGCAGCGCCCCGACAAAACCGTGCTGACCGGCCTGCCCCATGTGCTGCGCATGTATCCAAGATCTCATTTCTACCACGGCTTTTACCCGACTGTATTGGACACTCTGGAACTACGCGAACCCTTGAGTCAGACGGATGGAATTCTGCGGGTGTTACACACCCCCAGCCTGCCCCACGCCAGCCAGCACCGCTACCTCTACCACAAGGACACGGCCTCCTTTTTGGAGGCGGCCCAGGTGCTCAAAGAGCGCTTCCCCCAGGTGCAATTTCTACAACTGGCGGGCCTGCCCCACCACAAGATTCTGCAGGCGCGGTTGGATTGCGACATCGCCTTTCATCAACTACGCGGCTTCATGGGGATGACCGGCAACGAAGCCATGTTCCTGCGCCGGCCGACCATTCAGGCCACCGATCGGGAAAATCTCAATCGCCATCTGGAGCTCTGGGGGCTGGACACCCAGATTCCCTGGATTCGTGCCGATCGCAGCAACCTGGCCGAGGCCATCGAGAAATTGCTACTCAACGCGGAGTATCGGGAACAGGTGGCGCGCGATTGCCGCACCTTCATGTTGCAGTATTACAGTGCCGAGGTCGGCATTCAGGTGTTTCTCTTCTACGCGCTGCAGGCCGTCAAAGGCTTCGCCGCAAGGTCGTGAGACTGTCGGGGCCACAGTGGAACATGAGATCCACGATCGAGAGATGGGAAACGAATTCCCCGCCCCGCTGGGGATAGGTGGGGTGTTGGTAACCGTGCCAGATCACCTGGACGCCAATCTTTTGGAACTGACTCTCGTCCAGATAGTCGCGGGCCGCATCGCCGGTCAGATATTGAGTGGCTCCCAGTTTCTCGCACAGGCCGATGAGACGCTCGGTCTTCTGACCGGCAACCCCCAATTGCGAGGAAAAGAGCCCCTTCCAGGGCATGCCCAGCTTGCTGGTGAGCCACTTTAAGCCTTCCACATCCCAGTCCAGCAGCAACTTCCAATCGTTGCCATAGTAGCTCTGCAAATCAGGGTAAAGCCAGTCGAAGTAGGGCGCTTTGGAATAGGCCTGGCGCAGGCTTTCCAAATGTTTGCGCCGCCAGGGTTGGGCGTAATCCACTTCGACCTGGTTGACCAGCGGGGCGCCTTTGGCCTTGACCGGAACGCTTAACCAGGCGACTCCCTGGGCGGTGAGGATGCGATTGCGATTTCTCCAGCCATGCTTGTCAAACTGGACATCGTCATAGAGCACAAAGCGGTCGCACCAGGCATATTGGTCCAGATGGCCCTGCCAGGGAAGAAAACTGGGCTGCAGCACCACGATTTTCACTCTCCTCCCTGCTTGACCAAAAGGCAGGAATCCTGGGCCGAGAATTGAAAAATATTCCGCTTATGAGTCACCTCGAAGAGTCGCTGAGCTCGATTCAGCCTTTGCTAGACCAGGTATCGCAGCGCTGGGGCTACCGCGCCTTTCAGCCGGGACTGCTGCAAAACGTCGAGTTCTGCGATCAGATGCTGCAGATGCTGCACGCCCACCAGGGAGTCAGCGACGCGGTTCGAACCGAGCTTTACGGCAGCTTTATCGGACCCGGACCGGGTGGCCTGCAGGCCTTCTACTGGCTGCTGCAGCGCGAACACCTGGATCGTGCCCTGGTGCGCGACTACCTTTCTTGCCTGCATCGCGGCCCGGCGCGCAGCGGCTCCCTGAGCGAAGAAGACTTTCTGCCGCTGTTGCGCTGGCTGCTGGAAGACTGGCGGGGCGAGAACGAAGACCTGGTGCTCGACAACCTGACGCGCCTGCTCAATTGTCACGCCGTCAGCGCGCGCGCCCGCTGTGCCGGCCTGCGCCTGGCCTTGAGCGCCGAAGGGTTGCCGCCGGAGTGGCACACCCGCGTCGGCCACTGGGCCTGCCGGAGCAACCACAACGATCCCGACCTGCAAGCGGCCAATGAAGAGTTGTACAAGACGGGATTGCTCGAGTGCGTGCGCCTGGGTGAGCCCCCAGAGCAGGTGCTGCAACTGGCCGTGAGCCATCTGGCCGGCGAAAGCGAAGAGGCGGCCGGCCAGGCCATTTTCGAGCTACTGCAAAAATTCTCGCGCGAGATTCCCAGTGTGCAGCAAACCGAAGTGCTGCTGCAGTTGCGCGAATGTCCCCGTTCCGGACTGCGCAGGAGAGCCTTCCAGATGTTGGAAGAGAGCCAGGGCGACGAGTGGATCCACCTCGGCTTACGCGACCGCGACGCGGCCGTGCGCAGTTGGGCTATGCAGAGAGCGCAAAAACGCCGCACCCAGATCGCCTAAGGGGGCTTAGTCCTTGAACGAAGTTGAGATCGACCTGATCCAGGCCACCATGCGCCCTGGCGAGACCCTCTCGGGGGTGGTGCACGTGCATGGCAGCGGCGAACCTCTGGTCCACCTTACCCTCCAAGGCGAAGAAGTGCTAGGAGCCGGCAATCTCGCCTTCCAATACGTAGTGCCTTTTTTGGAATTAGCCACCACCGTCGATTGCAGCCAGGGTCCGGCCCCCTTTCAATTTGTGCTGCCCGACGATCTGCCCCCCACCTATTTCAGTCACGACCTGCGCTGCCTCTATGTGCTCAAAGCCCGTCGCAAAGGCACCGGTTCTTCCATCCCCCTCTTCCGACGCGACGCCATCAAGCGCATCAGCATTCCCGTGCTGGCTTTGGAGGGCAAGGCCGCCGGCGAACAACACTGGTTTGTACTACCCGCCGGGGGAGTAGAGCTGGAAGTGCGCCTGGACAGTTGCCAGGTGGAACCGGGCCGCAGTCTGACAGGGGAACTCAAGATCCGCAAGGTGTCCGACGGGCCCCTGCCGACCTCGCTCACCTTTCGCTTCGCGGCTATCGAGGAATCCACGGAAAAGAAATACAGCCATCGCAAGGTAACTAGCCTGCAAACGCAAGACATCCCCCTGGGTAGCGCCGCGGGCAACTCAAATGCATTGTCGCGGGAGAGTATCCCTGAAGGGGAACTGGAGTATCCCATGCAGGGCTTCTTCGAATTCCCCATCGAGCTGAATTCGCCGGCCTCGGGCCAATGGAACACCTTCAAGGTCCACTACGGCTTCCGCGTGGGAATCACCCTGAGCAATGGCGAGCAGGTACGCCAGTCGCTGCCCATCGAGGTGTGCCGCTATCCCGCCGAGGTCTTCGCCCAAGACTGATTTAGGATTTTCCGTTTAAGGTACCAGTCTGCTCGGGTATCTCATGCCCCTCAACATGCGGAAGATCGCATGGATCCTTGGAGGACGTTATGACGACCACTCAAACGCAACTGAAACCACTGGGCGACCGCCTGGTGGTCAAAGCCGATGACAAGGAAGAGAAGACCGCCAGCGGCATCTTCCTTCCCGACACGGCTCAAGAAAAGCCCCTGCGCGGCACCGTGCTGGCGGCAGGCCCCGGCCGCGGCCTCGACAACGGCACCATTCAACCCCTGGAAGTCAAAGCCGGCGACAAAATCTTGTTCGGCAAGTACTCGGGCACGGAAATCAAGCTCGATGGTGAGAGCTATCTCATCCTCAAAGAGAGCGAAGTTCTCGGCGTTTACACGAAGTAGGAGAAGCAATAAATGTCTGCAAAAATGTTGAAGTATGATATGAACGCCCGCAAGGCGTTGGAGCGCGGCACCGACCTTCTGGCCAATGCCGTCAAGGTTACCCTCGGACCGCGTGGCCGCAATGTGGTGTTGGAGAAGAAGTTCGGCTCCCCCACCATCACCAAGGACGGCGTCACCGTCGCCAAGGAAATCGAAGTCTCCGATCCTTTCGAGAACATGGGCGCGCAGCTGGTTCGCGAAGTAGCTTCCAAGACCAATGACATCGCGGGCGACGGCACCACCACCGCCACCGTTTTGGCGCAGGCCATCATCAAAGCCGGCCTGCGCAACATCGCCGCCGGCGTCAACCCCATCTTCGTCAAGCGCGGGATGGACAAGGGGCTGGAAGTGGTCGTAGCCGCCATGAAAAAGGCCGCCGTCAAGGTCGAAGGCAACGAAGCCATCGCCCAGGTAGCCTCCATCTCGGCCAACAATGACACCGCCATCGGCGACATCATCGCCGAATCGATCTCCAAGGTGGGCAAAGACGGCGTCATCACGGTCGAAGAATCCAAGACCATGAAGACCGAAATCGAGCACGTCGAAGGCATGCAGTTCGACAAGGGCTACATCTCGCCTTACTTCGTGACCGACTCCGAGCGCATGGAAGCCGTCCTTCAGGACCCGTTCATCCTCATCTCCGAGAAGAAGATCAGCAACCTGCAGGAGATGCTTCCCCTGCTCGAGCGCGTTCTGCAGATGCAGCGCCCGCTGTTGATCATCTCCGAAGACGTGGAAGGCGAAGCGCTGGCCACCCTGGTGGTCAACCGCCTGCGCGGCTCTCTCCACGTGTGCGCCGTCAAAGCCCCCGGCTTTGGTGACCGCCGCAAGGAAATGCTCAAAGACATCGCCGTCCTCACCGGCGGCCAGGTTGTTTCTGAGGAGCTCGGCATCAAGCTGGACAAGATGTCCATCGAAATGCTGGGTCGCGCCACCAAGGTGCACATCACCAAGGAAAATACCACCATCGTCGAGGGCAAGGGCAACGAGTCCGACATCAAGGGACGCATCGACCAGATTCGTCACCAGATCGAGAACACCGACAGCGATTATGACCGCGAGAAGCTGCAAGAGCGTCTGGCCAAGCTGGTAGGCGGCGTTGCCGTCATCCGCGTGG
>Ga0209066_10007890_pt1 | contig 10444 bp, 10 predicted proteins | sample All_14_2_FD_187198 | JGI IMG/M metagenome (GOLD analysis project Ga0209066, IMG submission 187198) | Freshwater microbial communities in response to fracking from Pennsylvania, USA - Allegheny Zone_MetaG_DW_15 (SPAdes) (version 2) ... | reverse complement strand
CCGCCTGCTCCGCCGAAGGGGAACTGACCGATGACCGACGCCACCGCGAAGGCGTATGAGCTGCGCCCGGTCAAGTTCTCGCGCCTTGCCCACCGCGGCGTGCTGATGGGGCTGACCGCGCCGCAACTCGTCGCGCTCGGCATCGCGATCCTCACCGCCGTCGTCACCCTCTACGAGTGGGGCTTCGACGCGCTGCCGTGGTCGGCGCCCATCTGGCTGCCCGCCGTGCTCATCGGGGTGTTGCGCTTCGGGGGCCGGTCGGCGGCCGAGTGGGTGCCGGTCCTCGGCAACTGGGCGATCCGCCGGGCGACCGGGCAGACCGTTTACCGGATGAAGCTGTCCAAGCCCCGCCCGGCCGGGACGCTCGCTCTCCCCGGGGACGCGGCTGCACTGCGGCGGTACGAGGACCCGGACACCGGAACATGCTTCATCCATGACCCGCACGAGCTGACCCTGACGGCGGTCCTGTCCGTCGGGCAGCCCGACCCGGCCTTCGTCCTCCTCGATCCGGTCGAGCAGGAGCGTCGCATCGCCGCCTGGGGCCGAGCGCTCTCCGCCGTCTGCCGGTCGGGTCGGATCAAGCATCTCCAGGTCCTCGAGCGCACCCTCCCCGATGCTGGAACCGGGCTGGCGGACTGGTGGCAGCAGCACGGGCGGCAGGACGACTCGTGGGTGTCGCGCACCTACGCCGACCTCGTGCACCGCGCCGGTCCCGCCGGAGAACGGCACCAGACGACCATCTCGATCTCGCTGGACATGAAGGCCGCCGCCCGCGCGATCCGCACCACCGGTGGCGGACTCAAGGGTGCCGCAGCCGTCCTACGACAGGAGATGACCACACTCGAAGGGGCGCTCCGCGCAGCGGAGCTGCGACCCGAAGGCTGGCTGAACGCGGCGGAGGTCGCCGTCGTGCTCCGCACCGCCTACGACCCCGCCGTCAGCGCCACCCTGGAACGGGCGAAGGGACTGGGTCGGGACTTGTCCACGGCCGGCCCGGTCGCCGTCGAGGAACGGTGGGCGTCGATCCGCACCGACTCGGCCTGGCACGCCGTGCTGTGGATCAGCCAGTGGCCGCAGTCCCTCGTCTACCCCGGATTCCTCGCCCCGGTGCTACTGGCTGGCGGGATGCGCCGGACGTTCACGATCCTCTACCGCCCGGTGCGCCACGACGAGGCCGCCCGCGACATCCGCAAGAAGAAGGTCGCCCACATCTCCGACTCCGCCCAGCGGGCGAAGATCGGGCAAATCGACGACATCACCCACAAGGCCGAGTACGACGACGTGCTCCAGCAGGAGTCCGAGCTCGCCTCCGGCCACGGGGTGCTGCGCGACATCGGCCTCATCGCGATCTCCGCCGCCACCGAGGACCAGCTCGAGGCCGCCGTTGCGCGCGTCGAGCAGGCCGCAGTACAGGCATCGCTGGAGACCCGACGACTGGTGGCCCAGCAAGCGCAGGCGTTCGCCGTCGCAGCCCTTCCGCTGGCGCGGCCGGCATGAGCGACAAGAAGCTGCACGCCGCCGCCCTCGTCACGCCGGCGAAGGAGAAGCGCCGCGACCGGCGCGCCCGCGAGGCAGCGACCCGGCGTCGCTACGCCGACGAGGCCGCCGCACAGAAGGCGGAGACCCAGGCCCGCTTCGAGGCAGAGCGCGCCGAAGCCCGCGACGCGCACTACCTCCCGAAGGGCGGCGAGGCGGGACCGGCGTCCCTACGGCAGTACCGGCGACTCCGTGTCCCCTCGCATCAAGACACGTCGGCGACGCTGCAGGGCGCCTACCCGTTCCTGTCCGGCAGCGGGCTCGGCGCCGAGGGGGTGTTCGTCGGGCAGGATCTCTACTCCGGCTCGTCATTCGTCTATGACCCGTGGGAGCTGTACCGGCGCGGAGTGATCACGGCTCCGAATGTCGTGCTCGCCGGGATCGTGGGCTCCGGGAAGTCCTCACTCGCCAAGTCGCTCTACTGCCGCTCGATCGCCTTCGGTCGCCGCGTCTACATCCCCTGCGACCCGAAGGGCGAGCACGCCAAGATCGCGGAACAGATCGGCGGCAAAGCCATCTCCCTCGGCCACGGCCTCTCGGCCCGCCTCAACCCGCTCGACGAAGGCCATCGCCCCGGCGGGATCTCCGACATCGACTGGAAAGCCCAGGTGGACTCACGCCGCCGCGACCTCATCGGCGCGCTCGCCGAGACGATGCTCACCCGACCACTGTCGCCGGTCGAGCACACCGCCGTCGACGTCGCGCTCCGCGTCGTCGTGTCCGAGGCCGAGGTGCCGGTGCTGCCACTCGTCGTCGACCGACTCCTCGCACCCCGGCACGACGCGGACGAGCGGCTCGAGGAGGATGGTCGCCAGGTCGGGCACGCGCTCCGACGACTCGTCGCCGGCGACCTCGCCGGGCTCTTCGACGGGCCGAGCACCGTGCGCTTCGACCCGAACCTGCCGATGCTCGCCCTCGACCTGTCCCGCGTCGCGGAGAACAACGCGCTGATGTCGGTGCTGATGACCTGTGCCTCCGCATGGATGGAGTCGGCACTGCTCGACCCGGCGGGCGGGCAGCGCTGGGTCGTCTACGACGAAGCCTGGCGACTGATGTCCCACCCGGCGCTGCTCAAGCGCATGGACGCCCACTGGCGGCTCGCCCGGCACCTCGGGATCGCGAACCTGCTGATCTTCCACAAGCTCACCGACCTCGATAACGTCGGCGACCAGGGCACCCAGCAGCGCGCCCTCGCCTCCTCGCTCCTCGCCAACGCCGAGACCCGGATCATCTACCGGCAGGAATCCGACCAGCTCGGCATCACCGCGCAGATGCTCGGCCTCACCGGCACCGAACGAAAGCTCCTGCCCAGCCTCGGCACCGGGCAAGGGCTCTGGAAGGTCAAGGAGATGTCCTTCCTCGTGCAGGCGCAGCTGCACCCGGACGAGTTCGTCGCCTTCGACACCCGTTCCCGGATGCTGTAGGCGTCCCGGCACCTCCTCAGCATGATGCGACACGCGATCCCCGAATCCGGCCCCCTCAAGGCATTCGTCACCGTCACAGTGCACGCGCCCGACGAGATCGAGCTCAAGGTCGACGGGCGGCTCTACGCGGCCGGACCGATCACCCGATCGGCGGTCCCCGGCATGCTCAAGGCGATCAGCGACGAGCTGCGGACGCATCTCGATGTGGTCGTCACCGAGACCGACGGGTCCCAAGCCAGTTTCGAGGTGCTCTGCCAGGCACCGTCGCGCTTCGCCCCGCCGGCATCGCCGCTGCCCGAGATCACCGAGCCGCTGCCGATGCTGTTCAGCGTCGAAACCGACGGGTTCGTCGAGGGCGAGGACATCGAGGTGGCGGTCATCCTGCGGGCGAGCTCGGCTGACGGGCGTGGTCACGGACGCACCGTCGTCGACCGCCGCGAGCTGCCTCCCGGAGCCCGCGGCGTGATCCTCCTCGGCGCCGTGTCGGGCACGCTCCACATCGAGCGGCTCTGATGTCCATCCCCAGATCGAAAGGCTCGAAGGATCAACTCACCAACCTGGCGCTGCTCGCTCTGGCAGGCGGTGTCGTGCTCATCGCCGCACTTCGTGCGGCAGGCTCGATCACTGCCTGGCTGAGCGGGCAACCGGAGCCGGCCGGAGGATTCGGCGCCGGTCTCAAGGTGCTGGCATCCCCCCTCGACCCGGGTAACGCACTCGACGCGCCGGGTCTGAACACGCTGCTCTACTGGGTCATCGCCTTCACGATCACCGTCGGCCCCATCGCCCTCGGGGTATGGGTCTGGGTGAAGCTGAAGGCGCGGAAGCGGCAACCCGTCGACCTTCACAACATCGAGGGAGTCGCGACGCCGACCGAGGTGGCGAAGGTCGCATCCCGGAAGGCGCTGACTCGCCGAGCTGGCGTGCTGCGCCCCTCCCTGCAAGGCGAGAAGTCCGAGCCCGAAGCAGTGGGCTTCCTGCTTGGGCGGTCGTCCGGGCAAGAGGTCTGGGCGACTGTCGAGGACTCCATGCTGCTTGTCGGCCCACCACGGCAGGGCAAGGGCCTGCACATCATGGTGAACGCGATCCTGGACGCCCCCGGCGCCGTGATCGCCACGTCGACGAGGCCGGACAGCCTCGCGGTCACGCTGAAGACCCGCGAGAAGGTCGGGCCGGTCGCGATCTTCGACCCCCAGCACCTCGCGCCGGGCCTCGCGGCTGGAATGCGGTGGTCTCCGGTGCGCGGCTGCGAGCGCCCGATCAAGGCCATGATCCGCGCCCAGGGATTCGCACAGGCGACCGGCTTCGGCGATGTCGAGTCGGGAGGCTTCTGGGAGGGGAAGACGCGCAGCGCCATCGCGACCCTGCTGCACGCCGCAGCGATCGACAAGCGCGACGCGATGACGCTGTTCGAGTGGGCGCTGTCGCCTTCATCGGCAGAGGAAGCGGCGCTGATCCTCGAGAACCACCCGAAGGCGGCGCGAGGGTGGTCCCGCATCCTCCGATCGATGCTGGCGCAGGACCCGAAGACCCGCGATTCCATCTGGGCCGGTGTGAGCCTCGCCTTCGACTGCCTCGCCGACCCCAAGGTGCTCGACGCCGTCTCCCCGGAGCCGGACGACCGATTCAACCCGAAGCGCTTCCTGCGGCAGAAGGGCACGCTCTACCTGCTCGCCACCTCGGAGGGGGCCGGCGCATCGGGACCGCTGGTCGCCGCGTTCATCGAGGACATCGTCGGCACCGCGCGGGAGATCGCCTACCAGCGCCGGCGGGCGCGGCTCGATCCACCGCTGCTCATGGCGCTCGACGAGATCGGCAACCTGGCCCCGCTGCCGAGCCTGCCGCAGCTCATGTCCGATGGCGGCGGCACAGGGATCACGGTGCTGCCGGTCATCCAGTCGATGGCCCAGGCTCGGGACCACTGGGGCGCGGAGAAGGCCGAGGCGATGTGGGGGTCCGCGATCGTGAAGATCCTCCTCGGCGGCCTGTCCGACACGAAGGTGCTCAGCGACCTGAAGACGATGTTCGGCGAACGCGACGACGTGACCGAGAGCACGACGACGGATCACCTGGGAAACGTGTCGGTGCAACGAGCGGTCCGGCGCCTGCCAGTGCTGTCCGAGGATCAGATCCGGACCATCCCGGCTGGCATGGCGATCACGATGCTGCGCTCGACAAGACCGATCATCACCGACTTGCGGCCCTGGCCCGTGCGCCCCGAAGCGGCGACACTGAGCGCCGATCAGGCCGAGGTCGAGGAGCTGATCCGTGCCGGACATCGCGCCGAGTCCAGCGATGCCGAGGACTACGACGACGAGGACGAGCCGTGGGACTGACCGGCACCTACTGAATGGGGGGCGGGCGGATGCCCGCGATCAAGCCCCGCGACAGAAGGAACGAGGTCCGCACATGGACATCAAGACCCAGGCGTCGGTCTCCGGCTTCATCGTCGGCGACGCGCGCCTCCAGCAGACGAAGACCGGGGAGCCGATGCTCACCGTCCGGGTCGGACAGGAGCGGTTCGAGGCGGCACAGGGCGGCGGATTCACCCAGCTCGAGAACCACTACTTCAACCTCGTGCAGTTCGGCAAGGCCGCCGAGTCGACCTTCGCGATGTTCAAGCCCGGGGATCGCTTCGTCGCCGAGGGCTACGCGAAGAACTACGAGTTCACCGGTCGCGACGGCGGTCAGATCATCGGGCAGGACTTCGTCGTCAAGAAGATCGGGCACGACACCGCCTGGACCCGCTACGTCGTCGACCGCACCCCGCGAGCCGAGCGCGAGGTCGAGACCGCGGAGAAGCCGATCGAGCACGACGCCCCGGATGCGGAGCCTTCCCATCCGGAGGTCGCGGACTCGGCGTCCGAGCCGTCCCCCTCCCCGCGCCCGAAGAAGTCCACAGCGATCCCGTCCCGTGGGGTCAGCGCAGCCACTGCCAAGGAGCCGGTCGGCGCCGACGTGCCGTTCTGACCGACCCCGCCAGCTTTCCCGAACCAGCCGACGGCGGCCGCGCTCCCTTCACCCCGTGGCCGCCGTCGGCTCCTGACGATGGAGCATTCCGTGACCGACGACACCCTCATTCCCGCCCCCGATGGCTCGGAGGAGACCAACCCGGAGGAAGACACCGAGGACAACGACTTCGACTACTCCGAGTGGCTCAGCGCCTACCGGGTCGACGACCCGACGAAGACGATGCAGCTCCCGAAGTCGGTCTTCTGGCTGACGATGACCCCGGACGAGGCCGAGCGGACCTGGCTCGACCTCAACGCCTGGGTGAACTGGCTGCGCCTCGAGTACTCGATCCCCGCCGCCGAGATCCCCCCGTACTGGCACGCGCACCCGCTTCTGCGGGACTGGCTCACCGCGCTGTGGAAGCACCACGAGTACGCCTTCCACCCCGGCCAGGAGGCTTCCTCGATGATCGGCTGGTTCAACGACTTCTGGGACGCGCGAAAGAAGCTGCAGGAAGTCGTCGCGCAGATCGGCACGCGGCTGACGACCGACCGGCCCGACCGGATCTACCCCTGGCCGGGCGAGGACCCGGCGCCGGAGGTGCGCGATGTCCCGATCACCGACCGTCGGCGCCACTTCAAGCAGTTCATCGCTGACGACATCGCGACGCGGCGGATCATCGCCGAGGTCGAGGATGAAGTCCGGAGGGACCTCGGCCTGTGAACGCCGAAGAGGACCGGGAGCGGCTCCTCCAGCAGAAGCGCGATGCCGAGGCGAAGCGCCGGGAGCGGCTGAAGCGCCAGGAGGTCGCCGCCGCCAAGAATCGCGCCCGAGTGAAGGCGTGGGCCGAGGCGAATCCGGAGCTCGTCAAGGCACGGCGCGAGGCGTGGCTCGCGGCGAACCGGGACCGGCAGCGCGAGCACGCCCGCAACTACTACCACCGGCACAAGGCGGATCGTCAGCAGGCGGCTCGCGAGCAGAACGCTCGCCGGCGCGCCGACCCCGCCTACCGTGCGTCGGAGCAGGAGTACCGGAGCGGTCGCCGCGAGGTGCTCAACGAGCAGCAGAACCGGAGGCGCTCGGCGCCCGAAGGGCGAGCCGCGCACAACAAGGAGCAGAACGCGCGCCGTCGCGTCGATCGACGGCTGCACAAGCTCGGTCTGCCGCCACGGCCGAAGCATCGCTGGACCATCGACGAGCGACTGGAGATGGAACGCGAGCTCGCCGCGGCCGACCGCCGTCGATGGAAGAAGGCCGATGTCGCGGCGCTCCAGGAAGAGCTGCGGGGCATTCGAGGCGAGACGTGGTGGCACTCGGAGGACCGATGGCGGGCCGCCCTCGAACGACGGATCGAAGCGGATCTCGAATACCCGGCGAAGCTGGCGAAGGCAGTCGAGAAGTTCCTGACGACCCGCGAAGGTCGACAGCTCCATGAGGACGTGCGCCTCGACGCCATCGCACGCATCCTTCGCGGCGCGCGCCCCTATCCGAGCCTCGACGCCGAGGCCCGGCGCAGAGCGCAGGCGGTCGTCCTCGACCGCGCGAGGCAGGTGCCCGGGATCGCGCCAGCGCAACGCAAGGAACCGCCCGCGGTCGGCCGCCAGATTGCGTGATGCTCAGGCCGGCGGGAAGCTGGCCGCGACGACCCGGGCGAGTTCGTCGACATCGACGGTCGGCGGCTCCTGTCGGAGCATGACCTTGATGAGGCGTTTCGGCCACAGCACGGCGACGCCGCGGACCATGAAGTCGCCACCGATGAGTGGCCAGTCCGCGTCGACGAAGGCGAGCGCACCCCGAACCGAGGCGGAATCGCCGATGACCGCCCTCACCCGCTCGACCTGCCAGTGCACGCCTTCGACGAGCTCGTCCTTCTTCCGCCCTCCGACGGTGAGTCGTGCGGTCCCGCCGAAGCCGAGGAAGCCCCCCTCGGTGACAATGTCGGGGCGCTTGTTCGGGTACCGCTTTGTGTCAATGACCCAAACACCCCACGGCGTGATCGCGACATGGTCGATGTTGGCGCGCGTGCCGGGGATGCGCCGATCGTGCAGCGCGATCACGCCGACCTCGGCGAGGCGATCGAGCCAGTCAGCGACTCGCTCTTCGCCGACGGCGCCCTGCGCCCACACCTGGGTGCTTCGCCTGGGCCGGTCGTCCACCGCGAGCAGCGTGGCGACCTTGCCGAGGAACCCGGTGCCGAAGACGGCCTGCACGTTGGCCTTCTGCTCGGCGACCCGCGCGTCATCCTTCGCCTTCCGGCGTTCGTACTCGCGCTGAGCGGAGCCGCCGGCGACGCCTCGGTCGACGCCTGATCCGCAGTCGAGGTGCCGGACGCTCTTCGCGGAGGTGTTGTAGATCGCGCGAGCACCTTGCGGGATCTCTTCGCCGCAGAGCACGCACCTGCCCGCGTAGCGGAGATTCATCTCCTTCTCGCCGTCCACAGATCGCGCCCCCCTGCTTCCAGTCTGGCCGACTCCGCGGGGTCCGGGGACGGTCCCGGCACCTCTCGGGTATGGCGAGCAGGCCGACCGCGGCGGTCAGTGGAGTGGACCTCGACTCCGCAGATGCTCATGTGCGCCTGGTGGTGATCGACGGCGTCGTGGTCGGCTTGCGCCCGATCTTCGTCACCAAGGAGGTAGCGGCGCAGGTGCTTGGCTGCAGCCTGAGTCTCGTGAACGGCTACATCCGGCTGCGGATGCTGCCGGTGAGCTACCACGGCACGAAGCCGGTGGTCGCCGTCAAGGAGCTCGAGAAGTTTGCGGCCCGGCTGCCGACCGAGCCGCGAACCCTCGGACTGTAACCGCGTCTCAGCTCCCGGGCCGCGTCAGCATCTCGCTCAGCCGTCGCATCGCGTCGCGCTCCATCGCTGCCGTCGGGTGCTGGTACATCGCGGTCGTCGTCGCATCGATGTGCCCGACGATGTTCCCGATCACGGCGTCCGGCACGCCGAGCTCCATGAGCAGGGTGACCGTGGTGTGCCGCGCGAAGTGCGTCGTCGGCGTCGCCGGGGTGCCGGCCGGCCGATGCTGCGGCTTCAACGCCTGGTCGGCGGTGATGATCCCGGCACCGTGGAGCACCGACCGCCACTCTGCCTGGTCCTGCCAGTCCGCCCACGGCCGGCCGTTCTTCCGGCGGCGGAACAGAAGGCCGTGCGGGTTCGGCAGGTCCGCGGTCTCGTCGACGTAGCGGGCGAGCCGGTCGTACAGCGGGTCGACGAGCGGGAATCGCCGGATCTTCCCCGACTTCGGTCGCACGAGGTACTGCCGTCCCTGGAGGTGCCGGTACTCAAGTCCTGGCATGAGGATCGGCACCGGCGTCGGGCAGTTGCCGCCGCGCGGGTGACCGCAGGTGCCGCCGCAGCCGTGGTCGTGCGGGACCATCGTCATCGACCACTGGACGATGAACTCGCGGTTCTCCCGGTCGAAGCTGTCGAGGGTCGCCCCGATCCGCTCCCCCTGCCGGATGCCGCCGAGCAGCGAGAGCCACCAGCGGACGCCGTCCCATCGCTCGTCGGCCTCGTCGAGGATCGCCATCGCGTCCTTCGTCCGCAGCGCGCCGCGCTTGGCATAGGTAACCTTCGGCGGGTCCACGTCCCGGATCACGTTCGGAATCTTGAACTCCTTGCGGGCGTCGTCGAAGAACCGCGACAGCAGCCAGTGCGTCGAGGCGATCGTGCCCGATGCCATGCCGGCGCGCTCCATCACCGTGTAGAGCTCCAGGATGTGCGAGGGGCGCAGCTCCGCGATGCGCTTCTTGCCGAGGTGGGGAAGAATCCACTTCCGGAACGACGACCTGGAGGAGATGTAGCGACCGGGCTTGTAGCTGCGCCTGGCCTGCTGCCCGTCCCAGACCTGCTCGTAGTAGCCGGCCACGGTGACGGTCCGATTCATCAGCGTCCCGGTCATCCGCAGCTCGACCTTCGCCTCCTCGAGCTTGTCCAGGACCTCGGCGACCGAGCGGCCCCAGAACGTCCGCTGGTTCCGCTTCCCGGGGATCTCGGGCGGCAGCTCGAGGATGCCGCGGTAGCGCCCTCGCGCGTCCGGCCCGGAGATGCCTCCTTCACCGTTCTGCCGCCGGGCACGGCGCTTCTTCGACTTCTTGGCGGGCGCCTTGGTGCCCTCGGTGATGGCCTTCGATGCAGCCATGATGTGCTCCGTCCTGTATCAACAAGTGATCAACATCGGCATGCACGCCCATGACGTTGCATGCCTGCACCGACAGGTGCAGACGGAGCCCCACATCCCTGTATTTACAGGGGAAAGGGGCGGTTTACCAGGGCTTCTAGAGCGTCCCGGAAAGTCCGGGAAAACCTCTTAGGACGGAACTGCTCTTCCATTGAGCTACGAAGGCTGGCGAGCACGAGTCTACCGGCGACCGCAGTGACCGTGCCGGGCCGATGCGGGATCGGCCAGCGGGATCACCCGGGCGGGTAGAGGAAGTAGGGGATGGAGCCGGGCGCGAAGATCTGCTTGCCGTACGTCTCCCAGGCCACGCGGTTGTAGTCCTCGACCATGAAGGAGCCGTCGGAGTAGACCTCC
>Ga0209066_10007889_pt1 | contig 10445 bp, 1 predicted proteins | sample All_14_2_FD_187198 | JGI IMG/M metagenome (GOLD analysis project Ga0209066, IMG submission 187198) | Freshwater microbial communities in response to fracking from Pennsylvania, USA - Allegheny Zone_MetaG_DW_15 (SPAdes) (version 2) ... | reverse complement strand
TGCCTTTTCCCGACCGGTCCTTCGATCAACTCGGTTACGGCATTGTGCTTCGTAACAGACTGGCCACGCGCGATTGCTGAGGCACGCGCATCACGCGGCGGCGCTTCGTGCCTGGATTTTTCAACCGACACAGCCTGCTGTGGCTCGACAAGGGCCGCAAGGGCGCGCATTGGCATACCCGCAGAAAACTTGATGAGGCCATGCGGGAACTGCCTGTCGCACACGTCCGTTTCAGCTCCGCGATATTCCTTTCGTCAGGGGCGAACTTCGCGCAGACCGTGGAGCGCGCCCTTCCGAAAAGTCTTCCTTGGGGTGCGTTCCTGTTCGTCAGCGTCGATGTTGCAAACTAACTGCCTTGGCAACCCAGTCTACGGGCGAAGCAACGCCGTCACGAGTCGAAATTACATTTCCCTGCCTGCCTCGAACACCACTTTGCGCACCGGCGAGAGCAGATACTCCAGCACCGTGCGCGACCCCAGGTGTATCTCTGCGGTGACCTGCATGCCCGGTGAGAGGCGGTAACGCTTGCCATCTGCGGCAAGATAAGGCGTCTGCAGCGCCACCAGCGTGCGATAGCCTGCCTGCTTTTGCTCGTCGTTCAAGGAAGGCGTCTTGTTCTCGCCCTGCCCCATCGGCTCAGTCGAATCCGGACTGATATGGCTGACCCGGCCCTCGACCATGCCATACCTTTGAAACGGGTAGGGCGTCAGCTTGACCTTTGTCTTCTGCCCTACCTGCACGAAGCCGGCGTCCAGGTTGGCCACCGAAACTTCGGCCTGCATCGGCTCATCGCGCGGCACCAGAGTCATCAGAATGGTGCCGGGCTGCACCACCGTCCCGGTCGTATGGGTGGCCATATCCTTGATGATGCCGTCTTGGGGCGCTCTCAGTTCCAGCAAGGCTTCACGATGCGACTGCTTGTCGCTGTCCTGTTGCAGTTTATGCAACTGGGCTGCAGCCTCTACCCGCTCGTTCATCAACTGACTGCGGTACGTGGACGTGATCTGGGCAATCTTTTTCTTCGATTGCTCCAGATTCGCCTGCAGGCTTTGCACGGCGTGGCGTTGCGCGGCCATTTCCTGCTCCTGTTCGACGCGCGCGCGCGTCTTGTCCAGCGCCATCAGCTTGCCGGCGAAACCTTCCTTCACCAGTTGCTGCCAGCCGGCATCCTGCGCCTGCACCAAAGGCACAGTACGGGTGAACTTCGCTTCCTGCTGGGCCGCCGCGTGGTAGTCCTGCTCTGCTTTCGCCAATGCAGCTTGCTCAGCCTCCAATCCGTCGAGATAAGCCTGACGCCGGGCGCGATACTGCGCCAACACCTCCGCAAACAGTTCTGGCGCATCGCCGGCTTGCTGCTGCATGGGTTTCCCCGTCAGCTCGGCATCGATGCGAGCCAACTGCAAGCGCCTCACTGCCAGTTCGTTGGCGAGACTGCGGCTGTCCGCTTCCGAAACGGCCCGGTCCATGCGCACCAGCACCTGGCCAGCCTTGACCTCGTCGCCCTCCTGCACCAGCAGTTGCTTGATGATGCCGGATTCTGCCGGTTGCACGACCTTGAGGTAGGTCATCGGCACCAGCTTGCCTGACGCCACGGCAACGACATCCAGCCGTCCGAAAATCGACCAGACGAGCAGCACCGCCAAGAGGCCGAAAATGATCCGCAGCACCAGGCGCGGTAAGGGCGACGGCATCTCGCGTTGAAGACGCAGCAGCGCGGGAGCGAAATCCTCCCGCGGTGCGGGCGGGCCGAGGAGACTTGCCCGCAAAACGGAATCCCAAGTCTGCAAAGCTGAGCGTTCCTTGATCGACATCATCACCCCAGCCTTGCCACACCTTCCTGGAGCCCGCTAAAGCTCTGGAAGGATTGAATGCCCACGCCATACTGGCTGCCTTCCAGCACATTGCGCGCGCCGGTCGTGCCCACGTTGCCGAGGTTGCCGTACATCCCATACTGGTAAGCCAGATCCCCGCCCAGCGCACCGCCGTCGCTGCCCGCAAGATGGGACTCTAGCAACCTATCCATCACGCTCCAGCGCGTCAGCGTCGCATCGCCCGCCCGCGCCGCATCGAAATCAGCCGCCAGTGCATCGAGATCGAAGATCTGCACCCGTGCGTTGTACAGCGGATCCGCAGACTGGGCATCGAATCCGGCCATGGCTTCGGCGATCAATTGCAGATTCGTTTGCCCGTGAGTCGCTGAACCGGCGTACCAGTCCTTGAGCGTGATCGACTCGCTAGCGCCGGTCTCCAGCACCAGATCGTTACCGCTCTGGCTCAGTGCCAGATTCTGATAGCCGATGCCGCCGCCGAGGCTGAGCGTGCTTGCCTGCGTGCCGCCGAAATACACCGCATCCTGGCCATCACCGGCATTGAACGCGACTACCGTCGCTCCCGATCCGGTATGGATCGTATCGTTGCCCGAATTGCCGACATAAAAATCAGCCCCGCTACCGCCGGTCAGCGTATCGTTGCCTTCGCCGCCTGCTAGCAGGCCATTGCCGGAAGGCGTACTCAGCGTGTCATTGCCCGCACCGCCCAACAGGATGTCGCTCCCTGTACCCGTTAGCGTGTCGTTACCCGATCCCCCCTGCTGATAGCCCGTGGTCGTCATCTTCCACGATTTCCAGGCGCCCCAGCCCAAGCCATCGTTGGCGCGCACCTTTACGGTCTCGATGGTGGCGTTGCCCGCGCCGCCAACGTAATTGATCGAAGCCAGATCGCTTGCGGCAACGGTAATCGCCGCACCGGCCGCCTGCGCTGTGTCGTTTACCCTGAAGTAGCCGCCGCCGTTCACCGCATCCCAGAACTGATATTGGGTCGGCGCATCGCCATCGGCATCGGTAATCGAGAACAGGCTGCCTGCCGCCAATGCCTGGCCGGCAAGAATGCCGCGATTGGCCGCAGTCGCCACCGGCGCCGCATTGGTCGCATGATCAGAACTCGCCATGTCCCACGCCGTCCATGCACCCCAGGCAAGGCCGTCCCAGGCGCGGGCCTTGAGTTTCTCCGTGCTCTGAACATTGCCGCCGACATAGTCCAGACTTGCCAGTTGAGCGGCACTGACTTCGATATGCGTGCCGGCGGTTTGCGTCACGCCATCGAGCGTGAAATAGCCACCACCCTCGGTCGTATCAATCAACTGGTATTTCTGTATCGCATCGCCATCGGCATCGCTGACGCCAAAGAGTGTCGATGCTGCAGCCACGGCATTCAGGCTCACCCGTTCAGCGATCGCCACCACATCTGGCGCCACATTCGTGGCATGGTCCGAGCTCACCACATCCCAGTTCGACCAAGCGCCCCAGGCGAAGCCGTCATAAGCGCGAACCTTGAGTTTGCCGTCGCCCTGCACCGCACCGCCAACATATTGCAGACCCGCAAGCTGATCGGACGTCACGGTGATCGTCGTCAATGCCGGTTGCGCAATCCCATCCAGCGCCAGATAACCGCCGCCTTCCGGCGTATCCCGGAACTGATACATGGTCAGCACGTCTCCCTCGGCGTCGGTGACAGTAAGCAAAGGCGCCACATCGAAACTTGTGCCCAATCCCACCACCTGGTCGACGATCGCCACCGAAGCTGGGGTATTCGTCCTCACATTCAGGGTCAAGGCATTGGATGCAGAGAGGCCGCCTGCGTCTTGCGCCGTCACCAGAATACCGAGCAAGCCAACGTCTGTTGCCGCTGGCGTACCGGAAAATTTCCCCGTCGTCGCATCGAAAGCCAGCCACGCCGGCAGCGGTGAACCATCTGCCGATGTCGCGGAGTACGCGAGGCGGTCGCCATCCGGATCAGCGAACATCCCTTGCTTAACATTCAAGTTGAACACCTGGTCAATCAGAATCTGACGCGACCAGTTGCCGGATACAACCGGCGCCGAGTTGTTGGCCCAGATCGCCGCATCAATGGCATTCGCATCCCAGCTCTGGCCGTCAAATTCGAACGCCGCGACACGCGCGGAGTTTGCTCCATTGAACCAGTTGTTCAGTTTGACGGTCGCGTCGCCACTGCCCAGCGTAATCAGCAGGTCATTGCCGTCGCCAGCATACCGTGTGAACCCGAGCGAATCCGGCGACACATCCGGGCCGAACATCAAATCGTTGGTGCCGAATGAGCCTGGCGTTTCGACTATCGTGTCGTGCCCCGACGCAGCATCGACGTAATACCTGTCGTTGCCTGCCCCACCTCTCAGCACATCATCCCCGGCGCCACCCTCAAGACTATCGTCGCCTGTGCCCCCTTTCAAGGTGTCGTTGCCATCTTCTCCATAAAGGCTGTCGTCACCGCTTGCACCCACCAACGTATCGTCACCGCCGCCACCGAACAATTCATCGTTGCCGCCCAGGCCCAGTAGCGTATCGTCTGCCTCCGTACCGATCAGCACACTGCTGGTCAAACCTGCCAACGTCGCTGCATCCCACACCGTGCCATCAGCGAACTGGACCTCGGAGATTCTCTCGCCCGAGGGATAGAACCAGTCCAGTAAGGTCAGGCTGCCGCCGGCGCCGGCAATCGTCAGAACGAGATCGGCGCCACCGTTAGCGGTGCTGACCGCGACCGCCTCCGGCGTGATGCCGTCAGCGAAACGCACGACATCCAGATCGCCCGCGGCCGAATCGTTCTGCAACAGCATGTCATGCCCATCGCCGCGCGCGAAGTAGTAAACATCATTGCCTGTGCCGCCGCTCACGACATCGTCACCGGCGCCACCGTTGATGAAATCATCACCACCGTTCCCATACAGCGCATCGTTACCGCCACGCCCTTCGATCACCTCACCGTCTTCGCTGCCGGTGAAATCATCAACGCCATCGCCCAATATCGTCGGGCCGTTGGACACCTGCGCAAGGAGGTAATCCGCATCCCACCGCGTACCATCCAGAAATTCCACCCGTTCGACCTTGTGGCTCGCATCCTCGAACCAACGCGACAGCGTCAGGCGATCCTCCGTACCTTGCAGCGCCAGCACGAGATTGGTTCCTTCGCGCGAGACGGACACATCCGCCGGTACAATCGCCGCCGCAAAGAAAACCGTATCCACATTGCCCGCCACCGCATCATGATCCAGCACAACATCCTGTCCATCATCCCGCCTGAACACATACACATCGTTACCGGCGCCGCCATTCAGCGTGTCATTGCCGTAGCCGCCATCCAGCGTATCCGCACCTGTACCGCCGATCAGCGTGTCGTCCCCGCCCATGCCGAACAGATGCTCGCCGGCATCGCCCGCTGCAATCACGTTGTCATCGCCGTTGCCGACCCGCGTACCGTCGCCGATGTCGGGTATGGGCGGCGCAAGGTCGATGGCCTGGCTCATCCACAAATGACTTCCATCGGCGAGTTTCATATACTCGATACCGAAGCCGATCGGGTCATCCGCCCGTGGCATGACGAGGCGCAACCTGGTCGCGCCATGCCAGGCCACCTCCAGCGTCGCGCGCAGCGTACCGGCACCGTCCTCCGTCGTGCCCCAGCCGAACGACAGATCGGCCTGCGTCAGCCCTTCCGGCAGTTCCACTGCATCTTGCGGGCCGAGGCCCGAACTCTCGATCAGCCGGAAATCCTTGCTGTCGCCGATCAGCGGTGGATCAAGCGGAGCGAAGTAAACGAGGTCGCCAGAAGCCAGCGCATCCTCCACGCTCCAGCCGGGCTGGTATGCCGCGAAATACGCATCCACTTCCTCGCGCGAAGCGAAGGTGCCGCCTTCGCCAGACCATAGCTCCCATTGGCCGGCCCTTGCTTCATGGGCCCGCCAGTCGTTAATGCCCCGGCTCTGGTAGTACCAGTCTGCGATGTCGAGCGAACCGCGATCCTCGACGATATCAACGCCCGTCTCGTCCGCCGACAACACCAGGTAGCGATCCCCTCCATAACCCCCATAGAGCTTGTCGCTGCCGTCACCGCCGATCAGCGTGGAACCATCGCCAAAAATCATATCGTCGCCACTATTGCCGTACAACAAGTCACCATAGGCCGCGGTAAACCCATTGATAGTAACGAATCTTCCCCCATGGATCGTGTCATTCCCCGCCCCACCGTCGACCAGTTCGAACGCGTTACTGTTAGCATGAATCTCGTTGTCGCCACTACCCGCCACAATTTCGGTGATGATGTCGCGAACATTCAGGATCGTGGTGACATCGACCAATACCTGGTTGCCGACGATGGTGTTGAGCGGACTCGTCCACCCGGCGGTGTTGTCGTCATAGTTCGTCACCGCCCCTCTGCGCTGGTAACTGGTGAGGTCGTAGATGTGTTCCACGCCCTGGATATAGCCTTCGGCGTCATAGAACCAACCGACATCGGTCCAGGCTTTGTGCTGGTAGCCATATTGCTGCCCGCCCCATGCGATAGTAGCGATGGCGCTTCCCTGACTTGTTTCCTGGTGATCGCTACCGGCATTGGTGATCAGCGCGGAATCGCTATCGATACGATTGACGTTGTAGTGGTACAGCCAGCGCTGCGGATTGGCGCTGCCGTAATTCCAATGGGCAATGCTCGGATTGTCGATGGTTTCCTGGCTGCCGGAAATGAAGTCGCCCGTCGAGGTACGGTAGGTGGTCGTCGTGACCTGGTGGCTGACGTTGTCCGAGGGCAACGAGGCCCAGGGAACTTCGTAGGTGAAGTCACCCAGATTTCGCCATCCGACCAGGCCACCAAGTTCCGGAACATAGTTTTTTGTGAGGTTTTCTACTTCCCAGATCTGGGCGATGACCACGGCCTGCTTGGTGCCATTCCATAAATCGTCGATCGCCGTCGTCACCGGGTTGGGCCGCGCCAGCAAATTTTCCATGGAGATCGCATTGGCGCCGCCGAAGGCAACAGCCCACGATTGCGGAGCACCGATGGCGGCGTCGGCGTAGTAGTCCTTGAGCGTCAGGCTGTCGCTGGCGCCCTTGACGAGAAGTTTGAGGTCGTCGCCTTCCCTCACCGTGCGCAGGCTGTCCGGACTTTGCCAGGATTCGAGACGGATGGTATTGATGTCCGCTCCGCCATCGAGGGCGGTGTCGGCACCGGAACCGGGACTGAGGCGATAGATATCCGCCCCGGCGCCGCCGATCAAGGTGTCGCTGCCGGCACCGCCGTCGAGGTCGTCGGCGCCGGCGTCGCCGGTGAGGATGTCGGCTCCACCGAGCCCTTCGAGCGTATCGTTACCCTCGCCGCCGCTGATCGTGTCGTTGCTGCCGTAGCCGATGAGGTGGTCGTCGCCAGTGGTCGAGGCAAGCAGGGCATTGCGGATGCCGGCGCCGTCCCATGCGGTGCCATCGGCGAACTGGAGGTTTTGCAGCGCGGCGGTCTGTCCGTCGTCCTGCAGCCAGCCGGTGACGGTGATGCTGTCCCCATTGTCGTTGGCGAGGACGAGGTTGTTGCCGTTGCGCGTGGCGTGTATCTGGTCCGCGCTCTGGTCGGCGAACTGGATACGGGCGTCCTGCCCGCTGAGCGTGAGCGTGTCGCTGCCGTCACCTTGATAGACCAGAGTGGTGGTGTGATCGCCGCTCAGAGTGAGCGTGTCGTTGCCCTGCCCGCCGGAGATGAGGGCATTATCGGCAGCCAGGGTGATGAGGTCGTTGCTCTTGCCGGCGGCGAAGTGCAACGTGCCACCGCTGTCGGTGGCGCTGTAGATCCCGCTGCCGAATTCGCCGATGAACTGGGCATGCGTCAGCATCTCGCCGCCCACCTCGAAGCGTTCGACGGCGCCAGCGACGCCATCGACGATGACTACCCGGTCGGCCGCCCCGTAGTCGATCACCAGGTCGCTGCCATTGGCGGCGAATACATGCAGAGTGGTGGCAGAAACCCCTTCCAGTTTCACCGTGTCCGTGCCCGCACTGTCGGCAATCGCCTCGGTGGTGCCGTCCATCGCCGTCTCGCCAGCGCCGACTTTCAGGAGGTAGGTGTCGTTACCGTTTCCGCCATCGAGAGTGTCGGTGCCGGTGCCGCCCTCAAGCGTGTCGTTGCCGTCGCCCGCAACCAGAATGTCGTCGCCCGCGCCGCCTTGCAGCGTATCGTCGCCGGCTTCGCCCAAAAGCTGGTCCGCCCCGGCGCCGCCGGTCAGGGTGTCGTTGCCGCCGTAGCCGCGCAGATAATCGTCGCCGTCCTCGCCATCCAGCGTGTCGTCGCCCTGATTGGCGACCGGGATGTCGTCGGCATCGCCGAAGAGCTGGTCGTTACCCGCGCCGCCGAAGAGGGTGTCATTGCCGCCGTCGCCCTTGAGGATATCGTTGCCGTCTTCTCCATCGAGATAGTCATCGCCATGATTGGCATAGGGCACGTCGCTGCTGTCGCCTTCGAGGATGTCGTTGCCGGCCCCACCGTAGAGGGTGTCGTTCTTGCCATAGCCATACAAGGTGTCGTTGCCGTCTCCACCATCGAGCGTGTCATCGCCGTGGTATTGCACATCGAGGTTGCTGGAGTCACCGATCAGGGTGTCGTTGCCGGCACCGCCGATGAGTTGGTCGGCGCCGCCGTCGCCCACCAGGGTGTCATTACCATCATCTCCATCGATGTAGTCATCCCCATGCAATTGCGGTGCGGTGTGTCCACTCGGATAAGGTGCCTGGTCTTGAAATGTCACCATCACAAAGCCTTCGGTGCCGTCGCCATGCAGGGCATCGTCTCCGGCACTGCCGAGCACGATGTCGTTGCCTTGTCCACCCACGGCAAAGTCGTTGCCGTCGCCTGCTTCGAGGATGTCGTCGCCCGCACCGCCCCAGAGGGCATCGTCGCCGATACCACCATCAAGCAAGTCATTTCCGCCCGCGCCATCGAGCAGATCGCTGCCGCTACCGCCAAAGAGTTGATCATCGCCCTGCTCGGCTTCGGGTACATCGCTGAGGTTGGCGCCAGTGACTTGACGGATGACGCCAGTGGTGGCGACGCTCCAGCTTGCAGTGGGTGTGCTGCTGGTCTGGTCACCGCTGAGGGCGTCGTTGCCGGCGCCGCCGTAGAGGGTGTCGCCGCCTGATCCGCCCACGATCAGGTCATTTCCTGTACTGCCGATTGCGATGTCATTTCCGCTCCCGCCGTCGAACAGGTCACCTCGCACGCCGCTGGCGGTTTGCTGTTCGCCGTTGGCATAGGCCTGGATCAGCGATTCTTCGTCGGTGCCATAGAGGATGTCGTCTCCGGCTTGGCCGAGCAGCCGGTCCGATCCGCTGCCGCCGATGAGGGTGTCGATGCCATCGCCGCCATAGGCGAAGTCGTCACCCGTTCCGGCTTCGATGCGGTCGTTGCCGGCTTTGGCATCGACGGTGTCGTTGCCGCCGAGGGATTGGAGCAGGTCGTTGCCGCTGCTGCCATAGAGCGTGTCGTTACGATTGGCGTCGCCGCCTGCGATGCCGATGGTGTTGCCCAGTGCATCAAGGCCGATCTGGGTACCGTCTTCGCTGGGGTCTTGGTCGATGGGGGCGATGTCGCCGACGAGGGTGAGCGTCTGACTGGCGGCGGCTGGGTCGACGAGATTGAATCCGAAGTCGTTGTTGGCGAAGGCGCCGCCGCTGGTCTGGTTCTGGAAGGTGAGGCTGGTGCTGGCATCCAGCGTGAGCACGCCGGGGGAGTGAAACTCCAGGGTCTTGCCGTTGTCGAGGAAGAATTTGTATTGGCCGGTAGCGGCATCTTTGATGAAGGTGCCGGCAAAGAGTTGGCCGTTATAAATGATGCGGTTCTTGCCGCTATCGATGATGGTGTCGGCACCGTCGCCAGTGTTAATAATGTAGGTGTCGTCCCCGGCGCCGCCATTCAGGGTGTCGGCGCCGGCGCCGCCGTTGAGGATATCGTTGCCTTCGCCGCCGACCAGGAGGTCATCGCCGGTGCCGCCCTGCAGCGTGTCATTGCCGTCGTTGCCGCAGAGGGCATCGTTGTCTGCGCCGCCTTCCAGATAGTCGTCGCCGCCGTTACCGTTAAGGGTGTCATCACCACTACCGCCATAGAGATGATCGGAAACGCCACCGCCGGTCAGCGTGTTGGCCAGGGCATCGCCGAAGAGAGTGCGCTGGATGTTGGGGAACGGGGTCGCGGGGGCGAAGCCCTGGGCGATCTGGTAGCCGCTGGCGAAGTCTTTGAAGTAGGTGTCGTCGGTCTCGAAACGATGTGTCCTGTTCGTGAAGTCCGTGGAAGAATTGACGGGGTTCTTGTCTTCGCTGCTGAACCAGAGTTTGCGTTCGAGGAAGTTGGCCCGGTCGGCGAGATAGCTTTCCGTGAAATCGCCGGTTCCCGTGGCCGGGTCGTAGAGGTCGAGTGCGCCATCGGTGTTGAAGGCTGAGTAATCGGCGCCAGCCAGTGCGAAGGGGTTGAGTTCCCTGAGCGCATAACGGGTGGCAAGGCCGGCGTCGCCCCCGGCCTGCGCCGCCGCCATCAGGTCGGCGGCCGGCGTTCCGGCAAGCACCGTCAGTTGCGTACCGGCGCCCGCCAACGCGGTGTAGCGGGCATCGCCCGTCAGGTTG
>Ga0209066_10007888_pt1 | contig 10446 bp, 9 predicted proteins | sample All_14_2_FD_187198 | JGI IMG/M metagenome (GOLD analysis project Ga0209066, IMG submission 187198) | Freshwater microbial communities in response to fracking from Pennsylvania, USA - Allegheny Zone_MetaG_DW_15 (SPAdes) (version 2) ... | reverse complement strand
TTCTACATAAATTGGGTGTAGAAGAAAGTGAAGTTTCTCACGAAGCGTCTTTCACAAACGATCTTGGAGCTGACTCATTGGATACAGTTGAGTTGATTATGGAATTCGAAAAAGAATTCAATATTGCTATTCCAGACGATCAAGCAGAAAAAATTCAAACAGTTGGTGATGCAATCTCTTATATTGAAGAGAACGCTAACTAATTAGTGATCATTATTGTAGAATAAAGGAAATTCTGTATGGAATTAAAAAGAGTTGTTGTAACAGGCTTAGGTGCCCTTACGCCCATTGGAAATACTGTAGCTGAATACTGGGATGGTCTAGTCAGTGGAAAAAGTGGTGCTGCCCCAATTCAGCAATTCGATGCTTCTTTGTTCAAAACACAATTTGCTTGCGAAATTAAGAACTTCAATGCTGAAGAGCATATGGATCGTAAGGAAGCAAGAAAAATTGACCAATTTACTCAGTACGCCATAGTTTCTACAACAGAAGCTATGGCTGACTCTGGGTTAATGGAGTCAAACCCAAATTTAGATCGCATTGGAGTAATCTGGGGATCTGGAATTGGTGGTTTAAAGACATTCCAAGATGAGTGTGAAAACTTTTTTGGAGGAGATGGAACGCCACGTTTCAATCCGTTCTTTATACCAAAAATGATTGCAGATATCGCTGCTGGGCACATTTCCATTAAATATGGTTTGAGAGGACCAAATTATGTAACTGTTTCAGCTTGTGCGTCATCTACAAATGCAATCATTGATGCATTTAACTACATCCGTTTAGGAAAAGCAGATGCGTTTGTAACAGGTGGCTCTGAGGCTGCTGTTAACATCGTGGGTGTTGGTGGATTTAATGCGTTAAAAGCTCTTTCAACAAGAAATGATTCTCCAGAAACGGCTTCTCGTCCATTCGATTTGGACAGAGATGGTTTTGTGTTAGGTGAAGGATCAGGCGCAATCATTCTTGAAGAATATGAGCATGCAATGAAGCGTGGTGCAAAAATTTATGCTGAAGTTATAGGAGGTGGAATGTCAGGTGATGCTTATCACATTACTGCACCACACCCAGATGGACTTGGCGCTCGAAACACCATGATTGCAGCTCTTGATGATGCTGAAATCGATGCTTCTGCAGTTGATTACGTGAATGTACATGGTACATCTACACCACTTGGAGATATTGCTGAGGTTAAAGCTATTCAACAAGTATTTGGTGATCACGCCTACAACATGAACATTAGTTCAACAAAATCTATGACAGGTCACTTATTGGGTGCAGCAGGAGCTATCGAAGCAATTGCTTGTATTCTTGCAGTGAAAAATGACATTGTTCCACCTACGATTAATCACTTTACAGATGATCCTGAGTTGGATAACAAATTGAATTTCACATTCAATAAAGCACAACACAGAGTCGTGAATGTGGCTATTTCAAACACATTTGGGTTTGGTGGACACAACACTTCAGTGATCGTAAAAAAATTCAAAGGATAATTGTCTACCTTTTCATTCTTTTCGAAAAAGAAGACTGAAAGCGAACTTGAGCTCATTCGGTTCATTTTGGTAAAGTTTGGTTATAGACCAAAGCAATTAGATTATTTTGAAAAAGCGGTGACGCATAAGTCTGTTCTTAAAAATGCAGATGAAAATTCCAATGAACGGCTAGAATTTCTTGGTGATACCATTATCGATGCAGTGATAGCTGAATACCTTTTTCACCGTTTTCCAGATGAAGATGAAGGTTATTTAACGAAAGTTAAATCAAAAGTTGTCAGTAGAAAGACGTTAGCAGAAATTGCTGAAAAGATGGAGGTTCGAAAGATTCTTCGTTATAATACTGGTCGATCTATTAACGTTTCAACAATCGAAGGGAATGCTTTTGAAGCAATTATGGGAGCGATTTATTTAGATGGCGGATATATTGCGGTTAAAAATTGCATTCATCAGAATATTTTCAGAAAATATGTCGACCTCAATCGAATTCTCGAAGAAGAAATAGATTTCAAATCGAAATTGTTTATTTGGTGCCAAAAAAACAAGTTGAAACTGGATTACAGTGTGCTGAATGAAACCAACAATAACGGCAATTGGGAATACACCGTCTTGGTAACCATAAATGAACGTGATTATGGCAAAGGTTCTGGCGCTTCAAAAAAATTAGCTGAACAAGCAGCATCAAAAGAAACACTTGAATTGATGGGTGAAATCTAAATCTTATTCCCCGTTTAAATAATTCAACAATATATTCCAGACTTCTTTCGTATCAGTATTCATATCAGAACAGTAGAAACGCGAATATCCTCCATCAAGAATTAACCGTCCCCCAAAAAACTCAGAACTCAGAATTACAGGTTCATCTTTTACCCAAGCCTCCACGTTAAGCCTCACATCTAATGGAAACAAAACAATACTTTTCCCTGCTGGAATGGTCGATTTATCATTAAAAATTGATTCGCTGAGAACATTCGTTGTGGCAATAGTTTCATTTGTCTCTCCCCAAAATTCTTTTGAAAACAAACGCTTTGTCAGTTGTTGTGCTTCAGCTTGCAAAGGCCAATTTTCACAACCAATATAAACTCCTTTTCCTGCCGACAAGAAAGTTTGAATTCGGTCAAGATCGGCTTCTGACAAAGATGACGTTGCATTAGAAAAGATAAACAGCACTTCGTATTCTTCTAAGGAATCAATTGTTGATTTAACACTGAATAGGGCAGTGTCTAGGCACAAAGAATATGTGTTTCCTACTACCAAATAATTATTTTGTGTCTTACCACTTGAAGTGGAAAGAATAAAAAGACAGAAAATTAAGAATGTACGCATGCCTACCAATACAGGTGCATTCTATTCTCGTTCAATAATTTGTATGATTATTTTTTGTATCTTCAAGATAACCACTTTCAATTTTATATGAATCACACTGAATTAGGACAGTTAGGCGAAACCTTGGCCGAACGTCACCTCAAACAAAAAGGCTATTCCATCCTTGGGCGAAATTATCGTTTCAAAAAATTGGAAATTGATATCATTGCCGAAAAGAACTATCAACTCATTATTGTCGAAGTAAAGACACGTCAAACAGCTGAAATTGGAGAACCTTGGCGTGCTGTAACCAAGCAAAAGCAACGACAAATTATTCGCGCGGCAAATCAATATATTGTTGAAAACAACATCGATTGGGAAACTCGTTTTGACATCGTTTCCATCGTGCACAATTCGTATCGAACGGCAATTGAACATATTGAAGATGCGTTCTACCCTGGACTCTGAAAATCGGAGAATGCGGTAGTTCGCTTTTTTCGCCTATCTTTGTCTTTTAATTCTGCTCGTGATGAACACAAAAAATGGAGGAAGACGATCTTCTGGATCCACTTCTTCAAAAGGTAAGATGCCTTTTGCAAAAAAATCTACTGTACCAGCTAAGAAAGCTGGACCTGGCGCTAAGAAAGCTTCGCCAGTTAGTAGTACTAGAAAAACAGCTGCTCCAAGCGCTGATCCTGCTGCTGCAAAACCAAAGAAAGAGGTTACAGCGCGTGATAAACGAAAATACATCGATTTTAAAGACAAACAGAAGAAGGGTGATCCACTTCCGAATTTCAATGAAAACGAACAACGATTGAACAAGTATTTGTCCAATGCAGGCGTTTGTTCTCGTCGTGAGGCGGATTTGTTAATTGCTACTGGTGTGGTAAGTGTAAATGGTACCATTGTTACCGAAATGGGTTACAAATTGAAACCAGGTGATGTTGTGAAGTACGATGGAGGAACAATTAACGCCGAAAAGAAGCGTTATGTGCTCTTAAACAAACCAAAAGGATACATTACAATCATGGACGATCCAATGGGACGTAAAACGGTTATGTCGCTTGTGAAAAAAGCATGCCGTGAACGTATTTACCCAGTTGGACGTATGGAAAGAGATACAGTTGGATTATTGATGTTTACGAATGATGGTGATTTGTTCAAGAAATTGACTCATACAACATTTAAAGCATCGCGAATTTATCAAGTCGAATTGAATAAACCTGTTAAAAAGGAAGACTTAGGAAAGTTAACTGCTGGAATTGATTTGGAAGATGGTAAAACAGCTTTTGATGAAGCAGAATTCGTACGCGATGGTTCAAGTAGAGAAATTGGTGTTAAATTGCATTCAGGAAAGAACCAAGTGGTTAAAAGAATGTTTGAAGCATTAGGATATACAGTTGTAAAACTTGACCGTGTTCAATATGCAGGTTTAGACAAAAAAGATTTACCCCGTGGTATGTTCCGTCATTTAACAGAAAGAGAGGTTGCATTTTTAAAAATGTCTTAATGAAAAAGTGGTTTTTTTTATTTACGCTAGCTGCATTGATAGCTTCATGTGGCGAGAAAAATGGTTTTGAATCAAAGAATCCATATGCTGCTTATTTTTATCCTTGGGATACACTTTCAAAGTTTTACCTCTACCGAGATGTAGCAAATGGTTTGGATGAACAATTTCATCGTATTTATTCAATCAAAGATTCTGAGGGTGACCATATCGTAGTTGAAATTTATTCTTCAGACGGAAGAATCATTGAAGCAACAAATTATAACGTCGATTCGTTGGATGTGATGGATCACATGGTGGTCAACCGTAATTTAGAAAAAACAAAGGCGGAGGTATTTAAGTACAAAGCTTTTCCAATGAATACCAGCGAAGAAACTTGGCTTGCCACGCGTTTCCCAGGATTTTTAGATTCAACTTTAATTCTCCGTGAAGTTAAGCGCAAAGTCAATAAAGAAATTGCTGACTTTGAGGTCTTGGACACAAAAGCAGAGACAGTTGTAATGTTTGACCATATTCGTATGACGAATTTCAATCCATTTACAAAAAAGGAGTTTGTGCAAGAAGGCGATGCTTATACCTATTTCGCAAAGGGATATGGTTTGGTAGAATGGCATTCGAAGAATAAAAAGGTACATTACAAATTAGAGAAAATCCTGACCCAGGAAGAGTGGTTAAAGATTATCACGCGTTAAATCCTTGCCTATGCGTATCTTGATTTTATTGTTGCTTCTCCTCCCAATGGTGGCAACAGCACAATCTTATAAAAGAAAACCAAAAAACTCAGTAGCGAAAGGTACTTTTTATGGTTATTGGGGATACAATCGAAGCGGCTATACAAAAAGCAATATCCGATTTGTGGGCCCAGGATATGATTTCACATTGGCGGGAAGTAAAGCACACGATAACCAAAGCCCATTTAGTTTTGGAACGTATTTTAATCCCAAGAAAATCACTGTGCCTCAATTCAACGCACGAATAGGTTATTATTTCAAAAACCATTGGGCGATTGATTTTGGTTACGATCATATGAAATACGTCTTTGATGACGGCAACAATGTTTTGTTATCGGGAACAATTAATCCTGGGATTGACACTGTAAATTTTTGGTCTGGAAATTACACCAATGAACCCATTACTACCAACCGAAATACTTTCCACTATGAAAATTCGAATGGATTGAATTACTTGCGTTTGGGAATTACCCGTTCTGACAATTGGTATAAATTAGGCAATTGGTTAATGATTTCTTCGAGTGAAAGTATTGGTTTGGGTGGAATTCTATCGTTTAATGATTTTAAGTTTGCAGGCAAAGAGGATTTGGTGACTGTTTCCATGTCAGGATATGCAGTATCCGCACACGCTGGTTTGCGTTTCGAATTCTTCAAGCATTTCTTTATTCAACCTTCATTGAGTGCAGGATTTATGCATCAAACGAAAGTGCGCACTAGAGCACTAGATCCAAATTCCTATGCACGACAAACGTATGGCTATTACATGTTTGACACCTCTTTTGGTTTCTTCCTGTATATCCGTCCAACAAATGATTGCAACTCCTGTCCAAACTGGTAGGCTTACTCTTTTAGCTTCGCTCTAAAATCTATTTTGTAATAGAAGATAGGTAGAAATCCAAGTTGTTGTTTTTCAGCAAAAGGTGCCGCACTTGGATCCTTCAAATTCGGAGCATACGTCAAACTCAGTAAATTCTGTGTATTGAATATGTTTACCAAATCAAGGCCAATTTCATGTGTCATTTTCTTGGCATTTAACTTCCAACTGATTTTAACGTCAGCTCGGAAATAATCCCTGAATTGTTGTTCATTAAATGCTGAGTCGATGAAAATAACCTCATTGTATTTCTTCGAATTTAAGGTGTCAGGTAAACCATAGCGTTTTCCACCAGCGTAAGTCACTTTAAAACCTAATGAAATAACTTGGTTTTCTTTTATTTTAAATTCTTTACCAGCTAGTAAATTCGTAACATAACTTCCATTGTATGAAGTATTTCGTTGAATACCATCACTTCCCGTATATTTCGAATCGTACAATGTTCCTGAGAACATGAAGAAGAAAGATTTATCGAAGAACTTTTGCACTGTTAATTCAATACCATAATTATGACCTGTCCCTGTGTTTTCAAGAGAATCAGGAAAGAAACGAGCAAATCCTCCACCCATATTGATTAATGAATAAGAAGATGGTGCTACGGTTACTGGTACGCTATACAAATACTGATAATAAGCTTCACTTCTAATATTCAATTTATTTTTGAACGCTTTTTCAAATCCTACACCCGTATGAACACTTTTGGAAAAGTCCATGTTTTTATTGTGATATATTTTATTGCCTTGTGCGTCAAACTTATTGTATGTATAAGTATATAACGGTTGAGTTGAACTATGCAAACCAGCTCCAGCAAATACAGCTTTGCTATTTTTCATGCGTAATTTCCAGCCTAATCTTGGCTCTACCGGACTCAAACTATTACTCAATGAGAAATATTGACTATGAATTCCTGCAGTGAAATCCATGTTTTCCGTAATTCGATACTTCCATTGAACAAACGGTTGAATTAGAAATGCATTTCCTTTAAAATCCCAGCGCTGAACAAAATTACTGTCTGTCACTACAGCTAAAGCAGAATCTTGTTGGTTAATGAAAAAGGCATCGATGTTAATTCCGAATTTGATCAAGTTTCGCTTGTTTGCTTTATGATTCACACTAACATATCCTGATGTTTTAGCGGTCCCAAATTTATATCCCATCATTGGATAGATGGAATCAACGCGAATTGTCACCTGATCAGCTTCTAATGCACGTAATAGGTAATCATGATGTGAGCGTTGTTCTTCATACGATAATGATAAAGTGGAAGTAACAAAGGTCTTTTCATTGATTGATTTCTTGAAATTTAAACCAGTTACACCCATCGTTGTTCCAAAGTATTGATCACGGTCACCTTCACCATAAAATTCTTCTGAATATTCTTTTTGATCTGAAATCATAATAGCGATATTACTCTTCCCACCAATTCCGAAGAAAGAAAGGGCACCGCCATTTTTTAGTCCCCAGTTGAATTTGAATGCAGCATCACCATACACAGGAACGGCATCTGTACCCAATTGAACACCTATTTTTTGAAACAAACTCAAAGTAGAGTAGCGTCCCATGACCAAGTAAGATGATTTTTTGTTCTTACTCATTGGACCTTCAGCCAAGAACTCAGTTCCCAAAAAGCCAAATTGTCCAGTGAATTCATGACGATTGTTATTCCCATTTCTCAGTTTCAAGTCAAACACCCCTGATGTACTGTTTCCATATTCGGCAGGAAAGGCACTCATCAAGAAATCTGAATTACCTAATATTTTATTGTTTAGAATAGAAACGGGTCCACCTGTACTACCGGAAATAGCAAAATGCGAAGGATTTGGAATATCAATTCCTTCAACTTTCCACACCACACCTAAAGGGGAATTTCCACGTATTATGATGTCATTTCGAGAGTCATCGGCACCTTGTACTCCTGCAAAATTGGAAGCCATTCTTGCTGGGTCCATGCGAGAACCTGGATAACGATTTGTTTCTTCAACGCTAAATTGTTGAGCTGATATTACCGCCATTTCATTGATAACTTCTCCATTTTTTCTAGCAGTAACGGTAACCTCTTCTTGTTCTTGATAGCTTTCAGATAAAGGTACATTTGCGATTACTTCTTTCCCTGAGTTGACTTCTATTGTAATTGTTTTAGTATCATAAGTCATGAGTTGAACTTCCAGTTGATGTTTACCAATAGGAACATTTTGAATGACAAATTGACCTTCAGGATCAGTGATTGCTCTGAATTTTTTTAAGGTATCCGACGTATATATGGTAATTTTTGCTCCAATTAGCGGGTAATTAGTTTCGCTGTCATATATTTTTCCACGAACGGTTTGAGATGGCTGTGCAAAGATTAAGCTTGTGGTAAATACAAAAATTAGTAGTAGTGTATTTTTCATATTAAAAAGATTTGTTCAAATGTATATACTTTGAGTCGATATTAATTATTGAATGATGCATGTTGAATTGTCGCTGTTGCGAATTTCACAAAAATAGAGAATGATGCTACGAACCTCGATTTGGACAAGGTCATGAATATATTGAAGGATATCAAGATTAGAATTAATTAAATTCTTTCAATTGCTTTTGATATTCTTCAGCGGTCAGTGGCTTTTTGTAAACTTCTCTGAATATGAATTGATTCAGGGAGTTAAAATGCAGATTGCGAACATCCGAATAAACAATTTGAATATCACCGCTATACCACAAAGGAATGATTGGAGGATCTTGCATCAAGACTTTTTCAGCTTTAGCATAGTAAACCATTGCTTCGGATAATTTACTGCTATTTTTTGCTTGTTCAAATAACTGATCAAACAACGGATTTTGATAGCGTGATTGATTGATTTTCGAAGGTTCACTTTTAGACAATGGCACTGCTTTACCATAAAAGTTCGACAAGAATGTTTCTGGATTTGCATAATCTCCAGCCCAAGCACTTCTGAAAATATCTCCTTTTGCCATGGAGGCATCGTTATCCTTTTGCTCAAATGTTGAACCGTCAATATTTACATTGATATTCAAAATTTGAAAAATTTGTTGTGCAATTTCGTCGGCAACAGCAGAATGGATATCACCAATGTTGTAGCGCAGATTAACAGAACCAAATCCTTTACCATCTGGATAGCCAGCTTCAGCTAACAGCTTTTTTGCTTTTTCAGGATCATAAATGTAAGATGCATCGCGAACACCTGTAAAGTCGTATCCTCTAAAACTAGATGATATCGGTGGAACAATGCCGTAAAATCCTAATTCGTAATATTGATTTCTTAAAACTTCTCTGCCTAATTTTTCTTTATCAATTGCATAGTTGAACGCTTGTCTTACTTTAACATTGTTAAAACGAGGGTCTTGCATATTGAAAAAGTAGTAGTTGGTCGATAAAAGAGGATTATTGTGCATCACAAACAAAGGCGGATTAGAATTAAAATCTTTAATTCTTCCTTCTAACATTTTTGTTATTCGGCTAGGAGGTAAGCCAGTAATCAAATCCGTTTCTTTGTTTTCAAACATTTCCAGTTGCTCCAGTTTACGACTTTGGAAAACGAAGACTACACTATCCAAATAAGGGAGAGCATTTCCTTCGGCGTCTTTTAGGTAATATTCAGTGTTTTTTAATAAAATCGCTTTTTTCAAGTCTCCATTTACATAACCATTAAACATAAACGGACCAGTTCCAACTAGATCACCTTCCGCATTTTTTTCAATTAATTTGGCAGGTGAAATGGCAGCGCATGTGTTTGTTAATTTATTTAAAAAATTGTCATCTTTCTGCTTTAATTCAAAAGTAACAACATCTTTGTTCACTTTTAAACCGCTGATACTAGTTGCTTTTCCTTCGAAAAATTCATCAGCACCTTTAAGGTTGCCTTTGTATAAGAAGGAGTATACATGCGGTGCGAGTCCTTTCTCGTTTTTAGAACAAGCTTTTTCTATTGATATTTTAATATCTTCAACCGTTAATTTACGGTCGTTATCGTTTGAGAATAATTTGTGAGGATGAAAATAAATATCTTTTCGAATGGTGAAATCATAGCGCAATCCATCAGGGCTAATTTTCCATTCTGAAGCGATTTGCGGATTAACATTTAGTGATTTTGGATCAATAGACACCAAGCCTTCCATAACTTGATTTAATACTGTCGCAGTGTAATAATCGGATACATCTCGCGATATATGAGTTGATGGTTCAATGTCAATCGACATTGTAAGTGTACCTCCAGCATGCTCAAATTGCTTGATGCTATCACTAGAACATCCAGCAAACAAAATTGCCAGAATACTTACCGCCCAAAAGTGCTTCATAGTTGAATAGTAATTCATTAAGCACAAGAATACTAAAAAAAAATGAAATCTCGAAAAATCACAGAGTTGGAGTAAAAAAATGATGCATTTATTGTGTAAATTATTAACAAAATATTAAAAATTTAACATAATTGTTTCAAAAAGATACAGAAACCATAAAAAAATACTATGTTTTATTTGCTAAAGAAAAAAAAAGCAGTTAATATTGCGTAATTATTTTACAACCCCACTGTTATACTG
>Ga0209066_10007887_pt1 | contig 10446 bp, 7 predicted proteins | sample All_14_2_FD_187198 | JGI IMG/M metagenome (GOLD analysis project Ga0209066, IMG submission 187198) | Freshwater microbial communities in response to fracking from Pennsylvania, USA - Allegheny Zone_MetaG_DW_15 (SPAdes) (version 2) ... | reverse complement strand
AAGACGCGGCCATGCACCGCTGGTATGAAACCCGGGCAGCGGCCGGCACCTGGCCACCGCTGAGCCGGCAAGGCAACCTGCTGCCAGACACCGAGTAGCCCGCTGCTACAACGCATTGACCCACAACCGACGACACAAAAATCAGGGAGCCCGTCGTGAACGATGTCAGCAAACCGGAGCGCGCCACCCAACACCGGGTGGTGCAGCTGCTGTGCCAAGAACTGGGTTACCGCTACCTGGGCGACTGGACGGAGCGCGCTGGCAACGCCCCGATTGAAGAATCCCTGCTCACCGCCTTCTGGCAGACCAAGGGCTACACGCCCGAACAGATGAGCCGGGCGCTGAACACGCTGCGCAGCGAGGCCGCAAACCCCACCCGCACGCTGTACGGCAACAACCAGGCGGTGTACAGCCTGCTGCGCTACGGCGTGCCGGTGAAAACCGGCGCGGGCGAACAGGCCGAGACGGTGCACCTGGTGGACTGGGAACACCCCGAAGCCAATGACTTTGCGGTGGCCGAAGAAGTGACGCTGAACGGCGGCCTGGAGCGCCGGCCCGATGTGGTGTTGTACCTGAACGGGCTGGCCGTGGGCGTGCTGGAGCTGAAGAACAGCCGGGTGAGCATTGGCCACGGCATACGGCAGAACCTGTCGAACCAGTTGCCGGAGTTCAACGAGGGCTTCTTTGGCACGGTGCAGCTGGTGATGGCGGGTAACGACAGCGAGGGCCTGCAGTACGGCACCATTGCCACGCAAGAAAAGTACTTCCTGAAGTGGAAGGAAGACGAAGCCGACAACGCTGGCTACAAGCTCGACAAGTACCTGCGCAAGCTGTGCAGCAAGCAGCGGCTGCTGGAGATCGTTCACGACTTCGTGCTGTTCGACGCCGGCATCAAGAAGCTGCCACGGGTGCACCAGTACTTCGGCATCAAGGCGGCGCAGGCGCATGTACAACGCCGCCAGGGCGGCATCATCTGGCACACGCAGGGCGCGGGCAAAAGCATTTTGATGGTGCTGCTGGCGCGCTGGATTCTGGAGAACCTGCCGCAGGCACGCGTGTTGATCGTGACCGACCGGGACGAGCTGGACCAGCAGATCGAGCGCGTGCTGGGCGATGCGGGCGAAACGGTGTACCGCACCGACAGCGGCAAGGACCTGATGCGCCAGCTGGCACTGCCCTCACCCCGGCTGATGTGTTCGCTGGTGCACAAGTTTGGCGGCCAGGCGCGCGGCAAGAGCGAGGCGGAGTTTGAGCAGTTCATCAAGGACGTGCAGGCCGCCCCCAGCGCCACCTACGGCGAGCTGTTCGTGTTTGTGGACGAGTGCCACCGCACCCAGAGCGGCCGGCTGAACCGGGTGATGAAGGCGCTGATGCCCAACGCGGTGTTCATCGGCTTCACCGGCACCCCGCTGCTCAAGGAAGACAAGGCCACCAGCCAGGAGGTGTTTGGCGGCTACATCCACACCTACAAGTTCGCCGAAGCGGTGGAAGACAAGGTGGTGCTGGACCTGGTGTACGAGGCGCGCGACATCGACCAGCGGCTGGGCTCGACCGACCAGATCGACCAGTGGTTTGCCGCCAAGACCAAGGGCCTGAACGACTGGCAGCGCGACGAGCTGAAGAAGCAATGGGGCACCATGCAGAAGGTGCTGAGTTCCCGCTCGCGCATGGACCGGGTGGTGGCCGACATCGTGTTCGACTTCGCGACCAAGCGCCGCCTGTCCAACGGGCGGGGCAACGCCATGCTGGTGGCGGCCAGCATCTACGAGGCCTGCAAGTATTTCGAGCTGCTGCAGAAGACGCCATTCAAGGGGCGCTGCGCCATCGTCACGTCGTACAACCCGCTGACCAGCCACATCACGCTGGAAGAAACCGGCGCCCACACCGAGAGCGACAAGCAGGTCATCTACAACACCTACACCGAGCTGCTCAAGGACGTGGTGGCAGATCCCCACAAGACCAAGACCGAAACCTATGAGCAGCAGGCCAAAGAACGTTTCATCAAGGAGCCGGCCAACATGCAGCTGCTGGTGGTGGTGGACAAGCTGCTGACCGGTTTTGACGCCCCGCCCTGCACCTACCTCTACATCGACAAGTCGATGCAGGACCATGGCCTGTTCCAGGCCATCTGCCGAACCAACCGGCTGGACGGTGACGACAAGGACTTTGGCTACATCGTGGACTACAAAGACCTGTTCAAACGGGTGGAGAAAGCGATAGCGGTTTACACCTCTGAGTTGGACACCAGCGCAGGCGGCAGCGACCCGCAGGTGATGCTCAAGGACCGGCTGGACCTGGCCCGCGAGCGGCTGGATGCGGCGTTCGAGGCCTTGCACCTGCTGTGCCAGCCGGTGTTACCGCCGCAGGGTGACCTGGACCACATCCATTACTTCTGCGGCAACACGGAGATGGCTACGGACCTGCAGGAGCGGGAACCGCAGCGCGTGGCGATGTACAAGGCCGTGGTGGCCTTGATCCGCGCCTGGGCCAACGCGGCCGACGAACTGGAGGGTGCTGGATATTCGCCTCAGGACGTGGACCGCATGAAGGCCCAGCTGAAGCACTACCTGGACCTGCGCGACCTGGTGCGACAGGCAGCGGGCGAAACGCTGGACCTCAAGGCCTACGAGGCCGACATGCGCCACCTGATCGACACCTACATCGAAGCATCGGCGCCGCGCAAGATTTCGCCGTTTGACGATATCGGCCTGCTGGACCTGATCGTCAAGACCGGCATTGCCGAAGCCATCGCCAACAAGCTGGCCAACGTGAAGAACAACCACGAGGCCGTGGCCGAGAGCATCGAGAACAACGTGCGCAGCAAGCTCATCAAGGAGCAGCTGACCGACCCGGCGTTCTTTGAACGGATGTCGGCGCTGCTGGACGAGATCATCCGGCTGCGCAAGCAGAAAGCCATCGAGTACGAGGAATATCTGCAGCGTATCGCCACCCTGACCCGACAGGTCATGAGCGGCAAGACGGACGACACCCCAAAGCAGCTGAACACGCCCGGCCGCCTGGCGCTGTACAACAACCTCAAGGTCTGGGTGACCACCAACACGGCGGGGCAGCCGCACGCGCCCTATGGCGGCAACGACGCGACTGTGGCCATAGTGATGGCGCTCGACGCGTCCATCAAGGAACACCGGCCCGATAGCTGGCGCGGCGTGACAGCCAAGGAGCAGCTCGTCAAACAGGCGATCTACAACGTGATCAAAGACATCGACGCGGTGAACCGCATCTACCCCATCGTGTTCGCCCACAAGGAATACTGATGGCGGTGCACATCGAGCTGGGTGACATACAGGCCGAGGTGATCCGCAAGGACATCAAGCACCTGCACCTGAGCGTGCTGCCGCCCATGGGGCGTGTGCGCATTTCAGCGCCGCAACACATGAAGCTGGACACGATCCGCGTGTTCGCGATTTCGCGGCTGGCCTGGATCAAGACCGAGCAGCACAAGATGCAGGCGCAGCCACGCGAGGCACCGCGCCAGTTCCTGACCCGCGAGAGCCACTACGTCTGGGGCCAGCGCTACCTGCTGACCCGACACGAACACGATGGCGCAGCAAAAGTGGAGCTGAACCGCAACCAGTTGGGCATGTGGGTGCGGCCTGGAACGGACGAAGCACGGTGCCAGGAACTGCTGGACGGCTGGTACCGCGATCAGATTCGGGCGACGGCGCCCGCCTTGATCGCCAACTGGTCACCTGTGCTGGGCGTGAAGGTCAACAAGGTATTCGTTCAACGCATGAAGACCCGCTGGGGCAGCTGCAACCCGACGGCTGCCACGATCCGCCTGAACACCGAACTGGCCAAGAAGCCCGCAGAGTGCCTTGAGTACATCGTGGTGCACGAGCTGACCCACCTGCTCGAACCCACCCACGGCCCGCGATTTGTGCAACTGATGGACCACTTTTTGCCGCACTGGCAGCAGCGGCGGGAACTGCTGAATGCGTTGCCGGTTCGGCATCATGAGTGGGGGTATTGATACCCCGGACTGTGTGTTGTTTGACTGAGGTATTGCCCGCCACTGAATTTGAAAATCTCAGATTGATGTTCAGCTTTGCAGCGGGAGTGGTCCTCGTAGAGGCATCAGCAGAATGGAGGATAACTATAGTATCCAAAGAAGATTATTCACCCGAAGGTGAAAGAAGACGGAGGAAATGACGAATGGGCCGCGCGAAACAGGAATGGATTGAAGAAGAAGGTAGAGGTTGGCGCTCCGACGATCGCCATGTTTGCGGAGATTGCGTCGAGGACACTGCACTCAAGAAGCTAATCCACGAAACTGCAGAGACTCTTGTTTGCGACTTCTGCGGCCGAACCGCCATGGAGCCGATCGCCGCACCCTTCAACCGCCTGTTGGAAAGAATTGCGGAAACGCTGTTCACAATGTATGGCCAAGTCGATGAAGTCGGTACACCCTACGCGGAGGGAAGCTACCTATCCGAGGTGCTCACCACAGAGGAAGTGCTCGCAGCTATCGGGTTCGAATGCAGCGGTTGCGTGTGGGACGCAGTTGTCAAAGATTTCATTGTCGAGGACTGGGTTGAGGCCCCAAATGGCAGTTGGGGGCAACTCCCTTTCGGTAAAGAACTGAAGGGCGCATGGGACCACTTCTGCCAGGTTGTGCGTCATCAGACTCGCTTCCATTTCCACACGCGTTTTCACGACCATCCACAAGACGGGATAGCTCCCGGCGACATGCTCGAAGCAATCGGTTCAACGATCCGCAGCACATCACTCGTGACCGATCTACCGACCGGAACCACCCTCTACCGCGGGCGCATCGTCCAGCCGGGCTCGACATGGGAACCAAATGCGGACTCGATGGGAGCCCCACCGCCGAGCATCGCAGGGTCAGGCCGAATGAACCCAGCTGGTATTCCGTATCTGTACCTGGCCTTCGATGTCACGACGATGGTGGCGGAAGTCGGAGAGCTGCGAAAGGATGAGGTGATTCGCGGCGCATCTTTTCGAACAACGCGTGCGCTGCGCGTCGTCAACTTTTCCGACCTACCAGAAGAACCATCGCTATTTGACCCAGAACGGCGGCATCTGCACCCGTACTTTTACTTCTTGCGCGGGTTCGTCCGCGAAATCTCCCAGCCGGTCGACCGCCCGTTGCCTTCGGACATCCACTATGTTCCTACGCAGGTCGTGTCCGAATACCTAGCGCAGGCCTTTGGAGACTCGAACGAAACATCTATCGACGGAGTGGTCTTCCGAAGCGCAGCGAATCAGGGTGGTAAGAACCTAGTGTTATTTCCTTCGAGAACGCCCTTCAAACCGCAGTTTGACTGCGTTCAACTAGCGGAGCATTTCACTTGGAATCAGATTCTATCTTTGATACTCATTGAGTCTCGGGCAATCACGGTCGATCGAGTTAAACGTCGGCAACCGAAAGCCAACCTTTCTACGGACGGCGTTGAGTGAGGGCAGGTGCTACCCTGCTCGGAACGTCCAACTTGCGAACAATGTGCTCTCACTAGCTCCATCCGAAAAATGGTCGAACTTAAAACTCCATCGCGAACTGCGCTTTTCATCTCACACGCCACCCCCGAAGACAACCACTTTGTCCGATGGCTTGGTGCCAAGCTCACCGCGATGGGTTACGAAGTTTGGGCCGATGTCATGCGGCTACATGGTGGTATTGATTGGGCTAGAGAGCTTGAAAGCGCTCTACGGAAGCGCGCAATAAAGATGCTGCTGGTGTGCACGCCCAACGGGCTGGACAAGCAAGGTGTGCGGAACGAAATTGAGATCGGCGTCGCGCTGAGCCGCCAGCTCAATGATGAAGCTTTCATCATCCCTCTGCGCCTTGAGGCCTACGATCCTCCATTTCGGATCGCTCAGGCCCAATACATCGACTACAAGCGCAGTTGGGCCGCAGGCTTGGCCGAACTGGTTGAGTTGCTGCGCGCCCAAGAAGTCCCGCGCGGCGCCCCTGGAGCGATGCAGACTTGGCTGGAGACCCAAGCTGAGGGGGCCGACCTGCTGCAGGGAAAGCCCGAACCACTTGTCTCAAACTGGCTTCAAATTGGCCAGGTACCGGAACGCATCCACTATGTTGAGTCGCTCGTCGGCACCTCGCTGGAACGCTTCCAGAATAGATCGGTACATCCTTGGCCTGTCGTCCCGCACCGCGCTGGAGTCATCGCGTTCGCCAGACCCGACGATGCAGGTGAGATGGCACCCACCGTTCCAGGAAAACTGGTGGCGTCCAAGTCAACCCTGGATTTCCTAGAAGAGGGATGGCCTGAGATCGGTATCGATCAATTCCACGCGCGCCGGCTGTACGCTGATCTCGGAAGCCAAGCGTTCGACCTCTATTGCCGCGGACGCGGTCTAAAAGGTTCGATTGGGTCGGGAAGGCGAATCAGTTGGTGGGGGGACATCAAGTCCACGCCCAAGAGCCAAGTGAAGTTCGATTGGAGCTACCGGCGGGGCTCGCGCCAGATCATTGGGCAATCGGGTAAGCGAGCCGTCTACTGGCACTATGCGGTCAATGCGCAGTTGCGGACCGCACCGCTGCCGCACATCAGACTTTCTCCACGGCTCGTTTTCAGCGAGAACGGTTTGGATCCGATCGAGGACGCGAAGCGATCCCATTCTTTACGTCGGTCTTTCGCAAAAGGATGGCGCAACGCGCGGTGGCGCGACATGCTCTGTGCCTACGTTTGGTGGATGTCGGACGGGAAGGGTGAGTTGCTCCTTTCCGTGGGTGAAGGTGTGCATATCGCAGTCTGCGTGCCTCCGATGCAGTTCAGCTGTCCTGTGAGTATCCTGGAGAGCGAAGATGACGGTCAGGACGATGACGATCCGGACGTCCCCGATGAGGTGTGGTCAGAAGAGCCTTTCGAAGAGGTGGATGAATGAGCCGACCGCTTCGACCCCAAATTCAATACATCGAAGAGCCCAAGCTTGAGTTTCGGTACGGCCAGATGTTGGAGTATTCCCGGGATGGTCTCTATCTGTACGGGCCTGTAGATGCCTCCCTGAATCCGAGGCCAGTGCGATATGGATTCATCGGCACCAGAGCCGGCCTCGAACGATTCGAGCGATGGGCCATACAGGTTTCATCGTTCATAGCAACTCCACCGCCTCGACGCGGCTCGAAAGCCGTAGAGCCGCACCATGTTCCATTTCCTGGCTTTTCAGAGGCATTCAATGCACTCTGGTCTACCAAACCGTCGAAGGTCATCGACGACCTAGACGAGGAAGAGCTACGTCGACGTATACATATTGCCAATCGCCACGAAGCCATCAAGTCGGTGGTTGATGCATATGTTGAACGCCTTGTCGCCGATCAGCGGCGCGACGAAGACCCTCCAGCTTTTTGGTACGTAGTAATTCCGGAGTTCATCTATGAACTCGGCCGTCCTCAGTCTGTTGTCCGCATAGCCGATCGAGTTGACGGGAAGATCACTCTGAAAGAGCGCGACGCACTGAAACTTGCCAAGCAACCAAACTTGTTCGGCTTCGATGAAGAAGATGCAGAGGTCTACAAGTACGAGCGCAACTTCCGGCGCCAACTCAAGGCCAGGCTGCTGGATCACAAGATCGTCACTCAGTTGGTCCGCGAGAGCACATTGGCGCCGGGCGACTTTCTGAAGTCCAATGGCCAGCCAAAGCGCAATGTCGAGGATCCCGCGACGTTGGCTTGGAAGCTCTGCTCCGGGTCTTACTACAAAAGCGGTGGCCGCCCCTGGCAAATCGCAGCCATGAGGCCCGGTGTCTGCTACGTGGGCCTTGTCTACAAAAAACAATCCGACGCCGACGCCTCTCGGTTCTCAGTATGCGCGGCGCAGATGTTCCTCTCCGATGGGGAGGGCGTCGTATTCCGGGGGGCCTTGGGGCCATGGTTTCACCCTGACACCAAGCAGTTTCACCTCGACGCTGATTCAGCAACTCGACTCGTTGCGACCGTCCTGAATGAGTACCGGACGCGCCATGGAAAAGACCCGGCGGAACTATTCATTCATGCCAAGTCGTCCTTCAACGACGATGAATGGGCAGGATTTCAATCTGCTTGCCTAGGAGCAACCACAAACGTCGTAGGAGTTCAAATCTCCGACGCCTGGGACCAGCTCAAACTGTTCCGCCCTGGAGCGTATCCCGTCATTCGAGGTACAGCGCTGATTACAAGCGAGAGGGCGGGGTTCCTATGGACTTCAGGCTTCGTGCCGCGCCTCGGTACTTACATGGGGCCAGACACTCCAAATCCGTTGCAGGTGACAGTCCGACGCGGGAAAGCACAACTCCAGACTGTGATGCGTGATGTGCTTGCATTGTCAAAAATTAACTTCAATACTTGCCTGTTCAATGACCGATCTCCTGTGACTATCAAGTTTGCAGACGCCATCGGCGAGATTTTGGTGGCAGCGCCACAAAGCAGCGAGCCCATGCTGCCTTTCAAGTTCTATATCTAGCGAAGAAGGCAAGACTCGTCCGCCACAGGCTTTCGCCACCGTTGGTCACGTGCACGCCCCGCTACAAGACCGGTCGCAGATCGAAGTTTGATAGCCCGTAGCTACGACAAAACGGACTCGGGACGAGTTTTCGTAGTTTCGACCTTGCCGCTGCCGTCGCAAACGCGCGCTATGGATGTCGGCAGTCAGCCTTGACCGGCCGGCCAGCCTGCAACCACATCGAGGCACGGTATGCGTTGAAGTCAACGGCGAATCTGCGAATCCACAGCCGGACCAAGGCGCTGAGGCCCCCTGACGACCTCATGTGCCGTCTTCTGCACATTCCAGGACGAACTTGCCTCCCGAATGAAGACAGCAATCGATCCAGCCAGCTTCACGTCCCGCGCATCAGGTGATCCCGCCAGGGCACGCCCTATGTGCAGCCAGCCCTTCAATGCTTCGGCCCTGCTGGTACGCACTTTGTCTCCCGAAGCGGTGCTCGGGCGCACCTTTCTCAAACGGCCTGCCTCGTCGGCTTTCAGTTGCCATAGTTCCGGGTGGCTCACGTTCCGACCACGGGTGGCCTGCCGGGTGGCTTCTGCTTCCACCCCATAGCCGCGCAACTTCTCGGCAAAGGTCTCGCGCCATCGCTGCAGGTCGGCCTTGCGCGGGTTGAGTCGTCTACCGCTCATGGACTCGGCCCGCACGCTGATGTGCACATGCGGATTGGCCTGGTGGTCGTGCAGCACCATCACGTACTTGTGATCCGCCAACTCGGTCTGCGCGAATTCGCGCGCTGCCCGCTGGACGATCAGCGGGTCGGTGCCCCTGGGCATGGACAACATGATGTTGAAGGCCTCGCGTCGGTAGCCTTCATCACCGATCAGGCTGCCTCCATAGCGCCAGTCTTCCCCCAGCTCGTGCACAGCCGATTTGCCGCGCACCGTGTCGCCATGTTCGGTCTCGATATCGAGTCGGCCGTTCTTGCTGATGTACCGGAAGTGGGCCGCAATGGCCAGCATGCCCCGCCCTCCCCCGGTGACCTTGACCATGACCTGGGGTGCTCTCTTGACGACGGTGGCTTCAATGCGCTTGCGGATGGCGTCTGCGCGCTGGTGCATGCCCCCATCGCCCAACGTGGGCTGCGGCCTGATCTTGACCACCCGGTTGCCCGGGTAGAACAGGCGATCCCCCCACTGGACGAGCACCCCATCAATGTCCAGCGCTTGGCTCATGGCGTTCTCCTAGGTAGTCACCGGCTGGGCCGGGGGATGGTCTCTGTGGATGACCCACGCGGGCGCAGATCGGCCATCAGGGCCGCCGCCTGGGTGAGGTGGCGATGGATGTCTCCGTACAGCGTGTCGAGCATGTCTCGGTAGACCAGCGCCTTCTGTACGTTGCTCTGGATCAGCAGGCGCGTGAGGGTGTGGATGTTGCGGCTGAGGTCGGAGAGCTGCGCGTTGGACGTGGTAAGCACAGATAGCAGCTCGGTGCGGTTTGCGCCCGTGGTCAACGCGGGGATACCGGCGACGAGCCCTGCCAGGTAGGCCCCGCGTGACAGACCTGCTGCGCGCGCACCGGCTGCCAGTTTCTCGGCCTCAGAGGCTGTCAATCTGATTGACAACTTGATCTGGGACTGGCGCAAAGGGGCGATGCTCTCGGAACCTGTGATCGGCGGTGGAAGCGATTCAGCCTGCCCTATTTCGTGGGCCACAGCCCGACGAACCAGCACAGACACGCTCTCACGCCGAGCCTGAGCATGGGCCACCAACGCGGCCTTCAGACCGCGCATATCGACCGTGACGAAGTCCGGGTTGTGGGTGTTCATGGGCCAACCGAAAGGTGCAAACGTGAGCGAAGCGAGTCGTTTGTGAAACCGGCGGCGTGCCGCCTATCCTGCAATCAACCATGCACCTATGCTCTCCGAGGATCGACCGATCCGAGGTGCTGGATTCACCCCAAAATCCAGCAGAACGCAGGCAAGCTCCCGCCCACCAGGTTGTCAAACCGTTTGACAACCGGTGAGGCAAGG
>Ga0209066_10007886_pt1 | contig 10447 bp, 6 predicted proteins | sample All_14_2_FD_187198 | JGI IMG/M metagenome (GOLD analysis project Ga0209066, IMG submission 187198) | Freshwater microbial communities in response to fracking from Pennsylvania, USA - Allegheny Zone_MetaG_DW_15 (SPAdes) (version 2) ... | reverse complement strand
GAATAACGAGCACCGCCGTCGCGACCTACATCCTGGCTTTTGCCCTTTCATATTCTGTCATCTCGACCAACCCCCGCTGTCATCTCGAACCGCAAGGGAGAGATCTCATGCAGCCATCATCCGCTCCGAGAAAGGTATCCTCGGAAACATGAGATTTCTCGCTTCGCTTCGAAATGACAACGGGGGTGGCTTCACGCCCTTTACCCTATCGGGAACAATGAGATTTCTCGCTTCGCTTCGAAATGACAGCGGGGGCAGCTTTGCGCCCTTCGCCCTATCGGGAATAACGAGCACCGCCGTCGCGACCTACATCCTGGCTTTTGCCCTTTCATATTCTGTCATCTCGACCAACCCCCGCTGTCATCTCGAACCGCAAGGGAGAGATCTCATGCAGCCATCATCCGCTCCAAGAAGGACATCCTCAGAAACATGAGATTTCTCGCTATCGCTTCGATATGACAGCGGGGGCGGCATCTCGACCTTTGCCCTACCGGGAACAATGAGATTTTTTTGCTTCGCTTGAAGTGACAGAAAGAAAAACTGCAAACTAGCCTGTCATTTCGCAAGAAGATATTTTATTTGAACAATTTTTTCAAAATCGCTCTGCATCCGGAACGAATCCTCCGGGGAATACCCCCTGAATCCGCGGTCGATGCCTGTCCCTTGATAAAATCGGCAAAACCCATTTCGGCGAGAAGCAGCTCGACGCAGAGCTCAGTCTCCCCGGCACAGAGTATCTCCGGCAGAAACAGCTGCGGGTCGTTGCCAAAGGCCTCCAGCACCCAGTAGTCCTTCCCCTTCTCCAGCCACCGCCCCGTGCCGGCCAGGGCCAGGGCGTCCAGGCCGTTACTCGGACCGAATTCGGCCAGAACTCTGCCGGTGGCAGAAGAGAGAACACGGATATGATGAAGCAGGACGATCCCGATCCTGACGGTGGGGTCGATCCGCATTCTCAAGCTTTCCGTTTCGATTTTCAAATTTACTGCAACTCGATCGATACCCCTGTGCTGGTAATGCGTCCAGGCGAAACCGCCGCCATCACCCGATCCGGCCGCGTTGTAATAGAGTTGGACGAAATTATGGCGGGGATGCTCGACATCCCCTCCGGCCCGCTCCCCTTGAGCGAATTGCTCCAAGTCCCGGTTCTGTAACTGCAGGTGCTGGTGGAGCAGCAGGTGGTCCGCCATGGTCCGCAGGTATTCCCGGCTCACCGCCGGTCCGGCACAGATCGTCTCCAGGCTGGCGGCGAACTGCCGCGCCGATTCCGACCAGTCCGGCCACTGTTGCGCCGTCTTTGCCGCGCCCAGGCAGAGCCGCTGCAAAAGCTCGGTTTTTTGGTGCAGTTCATTCAGATACGCAACGACCTGCTGCTCATCGTCCCGCCGAACGACAAGGCTGTTCACTCCATGCTCGATGTATTCGTCATGGCCGGTGACATCATAGACAATGGCCGTACCGCCGCAATGGAACATCTCCAGGGGCGGGCCGAACATGCCCTCCACATAGCTGAGCTTGACCAGGACATCACATGAGCGGTAGATCGCCGGCGTTTCTCGTACGGGAATGCGCGACAAGACCCGGTCCACCCCGGCCCATGCCTCGATGGGCGAGGAAGTGAGCAGCCAGATCTCATCGGCATCGCTCTGCCGACACAGCTCGATGGTCCGTGGCACATTTTTGTGAAAGACATCGACCGGGCCTTCGACCAGGACCCGCAGCCTTCCCGTTTGTCGTGGCGCCAGGGCGTCTTCGGAGGCGGAATAGAGATCCTTTCTGATGCCGTTGCGAACGAGGATGGGATGGTGGTTGTACCGCCGCCGGAGAAAATCCCCGATCCATCTGGCCTCGGTAATTATCGGCAATGCAAAGAAATAACTGTTATCGGCACGGCAGGCCCCGACCGAGTGATCGCGCAGATCATGATCGAGCGGGTTCTCCGCCGGAAAAAACCTCGATTCGATGGACTGGACGAAATAGACATAATGGCTCGCCTGGAGGGCGTGGAGCAGAAAGGGGCTCTCCCACCAGGTGGCGATGACACAGTCAAAAGTAGCCTGTTCGGCCTGGGCCAGGGTGATCCACGATAGCGACGCCGCCTCGGGATGCCAGGCGTATCTCTCCGGGGCAACGGGATCCTGCGTCAGCAGAGCAACGCTGTGGCCCAGGGCGGCAAGCCGAACGGAGTGTTCAAAGATGACATAGGTGCCGCCGTTGATATCCGGGGAACACAAGAGGAAGGCGATCTTCATCCTTTTTTTCCAAAAATGCGCCGGTGCCGCTTGGCACCGTCAACACCCTGCAGAAAGTCAAGCCCCAGCCGCCTGAGGATGATCGGCGGCCACACCCCGGTTTCGAGAACAGCCGCCGGATCCTTGAGCAGCCGGCGCAGATTACGCAGCCGCTGCGGCAGGGTGACGGACTGGCCCGCCTCGAAATCGGTAAACTCGAAGATACCGAAATTCTCAAGATGGTACAGGCCGGAAAAAAAGGCGACTTCCTTTTTTGTCGGATGAAAGACCATCCTGGCATGGTGCCGGGCAAACCAGGCAATACCCGGCGGCTCCTGGCTGGAAAGCATCACATGCCTCGTCACCTCACGGTTCAGCTGCAAATAACCATCCTGCAATGGTTTTATATAGTTGTTGAAAAGTTCTCGTTCCGCCGGCAGGTCAAGGGTGGTCACGCAGATTTCCTCCCCCTGTTCCCGCCCCGAAAAGGAAAACTGGACCGAACTGCCCCTTTCCGCACCGGAGTCCGCCAGTTGCCGCCGCGAAAAATAGCCGTCGGCACTGCCGTGACTAGCCCCCAGCAACATCTCGAACAGCGAGCGGTTATTGTTGAAGACATGGATGAAGGGGCTGTGTTCCGGCACGTCACTGAAAAGAACCCCGGTCTTGCTGTTGCCCGGCTGCACCTCGGTCGGACTGAGCAGCCCGAGATAATATCCATGGAGAGGGACCCGCCTGTCGAAGGCATAGAACAGGTTGTTCTGGATCGATCCCTTCCAGCCGACATCCACCATCGCCATCCCCTGCGAGGCGACATCGTGCTGCAGGTGGCTGAGATAGGCGAGGAGGTTGGCCCGCTGAGATGTACGCTGGTCCTCATATTGCCGCCGGAAGCTCTCGGACTCGAGAAGCCTGGCAAACTGCGGCTGCTCCGCCAACCTTGGATACCTTTTTTCGCCATCGAGACCAAGCCCATCACAGAGAGCGATGGCCTCTTGTTCGACAAAGTTGAGACTCAGCAGGAATTCTTTGAGCGACAGATCGCGATAATGGACGAACAGCCGGGAAAAATCTTCCTCCGGCAATGGGCGCAAAGAGCAGATAAAGGTCGCCTTGCGTGAGACCAGGTGATAGTGGGCCGGCAGCACGACCCTGCCGAAGCGCTGCTCCTGGTGCTGGAGAAAGAGCTTTTGCAGAAATTCACCCTCTTTCGAGCAGAAAAAGACGGCGGGGACCTTGTCGTTGATCAGCCGCCGCAACAGATTATCGGTGAAATACCACAGGCTGAGCCCCATCTCGGGGAAAAACTCGGGCCCTAATGTCTGCAAGGAGCCTTGCAGCGCCCGGGCAAGACTGTCGTTACACGTACTGCACCCCTGTGGCTGCATTTCCAGGCGACCATACTCTTTCTTCCGCTCCTCGAGATCAAGATGCAGGGCTGTCAGGCCGTGGTTTCTCGCCATCTCGTAATCGGCATGGAGATTGTCTCCAAACATCAGCATCCTGCCTGCAGGGTAGCCTGTTTTTTTGATCATCTCGAGATAGAGCCGCCCTGACGCCCCCTTGGTCACCCCATAATCCGCCGAGACGAGAACATGGTCCAGGTGTTTTTCCAGGTCATGATGGGCGAGCAATTTTCGGAAATGAGTCTCCGGCAGGTAGAAATCGGAGAGCAGACAGGTGGCAAGCCCCAGTTTTTTGCTCAAAATCAGCAAGGCAACTGCGTCCTCGTACAGCGACTGGACCTGTTTTTCGATATTCACCTCTATATCTGCGAAAAGCTGGGTAAAAAATGGGGCGTCGAGATACGGGGGCAGGTCGGTAATCGCCTGGAGATGATGGAAAAGTCGCTCCGAGAGGTGCTGCAGGTTGAACTCGGGATCGAGTCCCATGGCTGTATTTTCCCGGCACAGGGTAGCCTCCAGCTCATGCCGCAGTTGATACAGGGTTTCGCCGGAAAGCCTCTGTCCCAGGGCGACACTGAGTTGCGCCGCCGCCAGTTTCTTCGTCGCCTCCGGATAGACGTTCCGATACACCAGCGTGTCGAAATAATCGAAACAGATCACCAGCGGGCGCCGGCCGGCATCCTCGATGCATGCCCGCAGCTCGGCAAGGGCACTGGATCCAGCCGTTGACGGCTCTGGTCTTTTCATCGACGCAGGCATCTACTGCACCGATCCGATACTGCATTCAAGAATCGGGTTGTTGAAAATGCCATGCACACCTTTTCCCGGCGACAAAGCCGAGATCGAGAGGATATTGTGGGCCCAGCAATGGATGGTGTGCACAAAAGGATCATTCCCCTCCCCGACGCCGAGGGTGAAGGTGTAGGTTGCCGGATAGATCTCCGGCCAGGTAAAGGTAATGGTGACCAGATGTTGCCCGGCCGCAATCGCAAAACTTTCCTGGAGGGACGAACAGGTATTTTCGCCGAAAATGGCGTTCCCGATCCGATCTTTGAGGGTATAGCCGAAGATCACATTCGCCTTATTGTTCTTTGCCTCTACGACCATCTGGATAATACAGGTCTGACCGGCCATGACCGTTTCCTTCCGCTCATAGTCTTCCCCGAGCAGTCTGACTTGGAGTATCTCGATCTCGTTGGCGCCCCCCTTGGCGTCGGCCGGCACATGTTTCCAGGGCGCACCGGAGGTATGGCGGACGGGATTGTCGACCGGAACGACTTCCTGCGGCCTTGTACTGTCCTGGCGCTGGAATCGTTCGTTGTGGATGATCTTGGTATAGGTGGAGATCCCCTCCAGAGGACTGCCCTCAAACAGCTTCAAGCCCCCATCGATGACGACGACCCGTTCGCAGAGGTTGGCCACCGCATGCATGTCATGGGTGACGAAGACGATCGTGCAGCTGCTCAGCATCTCTTTCATGCGGGCGATACACTTCTGCTGGAAAAAGATATCGCCGACCGCCAGGGCCTCGTCGACGATCAGCAATTCCGGTTCGATGCTGATGGCGGTGGCGAAGGCGAGACGCACGTACATGCCGCTTGAATAGAGCTTCACCGGCTGGTCGATGAACTCGCCGATCTCGGCGAAATCAGTGATGGTATCGAATCGGCTCTCCACTTCCTCATGGGACAGGCCCATGATCGCGGTACTCAGGTAGACATTCTCCCGGCCGGTGAATTCGGGATTGAAGCCGGCACCGAGTTCAAGAAGTGCGGAGATCCGGCCGTTCACCGTTACCGAGCCGGATGTGGGCTGGAGGATGTTGCACAGGATCTGCAGCAGCGTCGATTTGCCGCTGCCGTTTCGACCGATGATTCCGATGGACTCTCCCTTTCGTACCTGGAAAGACAGGTCTTTGATCGCGTCAAACGGATGGTGGTATTTTTTGCGAAACGGGTGAAACGTCTCTTTGATCCGGTCCGAATTTCTTTTGAAAAGCCTGTAGGTCTTTCGCAGATTCCGGACATCGATGACAATTTCTCTTTCCATACCTAAAGCACGTCGGCGAATTGCGGTTTCAGCCTTCTAAAAATCAGGGCCCCGAGGACAAAGGCGGCGGCGGCCACGAACCAGAAGTACGCTGTCAGCCAGGGGTGGTGCCAGAACGGCACGAAGTAGAGGAACGAATCGCGGTAGCCCTGGATGATGTAGTACATCGGGTTGAGTTTCAGCGCCTGTTGCGCCGCCGCCGGCATGATGTTGATATCCCAGAAAATCGGTGTGGCCCAGAAGCCGATCTGGACAACGATGGCAACGATCTGGCCGATGTCCCGGACGAAGGGCTTCAACGCCGACAGGGCCCAGCCAAGTCCCAGGACGAGAACCGAAAGACAGCCAAGGTAATAGATGAACTGGAGGTAATACCAGCTGAACGGCAGCCGCTGAAAAAGGATGAGGCCAAGAAGGACCACCAGAAACACGGCATGGGTGACAAAAGAAGACACCAGTCTGACCACGGGGAGAATCTGTGAGGGAAAAACGGTTTTCTTGATCAGGTGGGCATTGTCGACGATCATGCCCGTCGCCCCGGTGACTACGTCGGCGAAGGCAAACCAGGGCGCCATGCCTGCCGTCAACCAGACGACGAAGGGGACATCGTTCATCGGTTTGGTCTTGAAACCGACGCTGAAGACAAACCAGAAGACCAGGATCATCACCATCGGCTGAATAAACGTCCACATAAAGCCCAGGAGCGAGCCGACGTAGTGCATGGCGATCTCACGTCTGGCCATGCTCACAATCAGCCGTCGCTGCCTGACAATCAAGCGGAAAAATCTCAGAAAACCGTCAAGCATATATCCCACTTTGCATATTTTCTCATACTTTCCCTCAAGAGAAGCCGTAAAAATTTCACCCCCGGCAGGATGTGCACTTGCTGCCGCCTCCGCACTTCTAAAGGACTGCAACCAAACCCTGTGATTTCACGACTCCTCCACCCGCTTGACGGTCGCCAGCAGATCCTTGCATTCCTGCTTCAGCTCCGGCGGCGTCGAGCCGTCCCGGATCGCGTCTTTAAAGCTCTTGCGGGCCAGTTCCATCTTCCCACTGTAGAGATAGTGCCTGCCGAGGTAAGCGGCGGCGATCCCGTTTTTTCCCCTGTTGGCGGCGATCTGGCCCAGCTCGAAGTAGACCTGGGGGTATTCCGGCTGTTCGACGACCAGTTCCTTCAGGTACCTTTCCGCCTCCTGCTGTTTCCCGAGCTGCAGCAAGGCCTTGGCCATCGTGAAGACGGCATACATATTCGACCGGTCCCGGTTCAGCACCCGCGCGAGGGTCTGCTGCGCCTGTGCCGCCTGACCGGCGGCAAGCTCGATGACCGCCTTGTCCACCAGCAGTTCCGGGTGCTGCGGCAAGGCGGCGATGACCTCATCGATCAGCTTCATGCTGCTGTCGAAGTTGTTTTCCATCCGATCGACCTGGGACAAGCCGTATCTGGCCATATTGATCGCAAACGCCGTCGACCGCGGATTGGTAATGACACTCGTCAGGTGAGTCCGAAACGATGCCTGGTCCTTGGTCTGCACCATCACCCGGTACTTGAAGCGGAAGAATTCGAACTCATCGACCGCCGCCGCCGTTGTCCCCCCTCGCTCGTTTTCGAGCAGCGACTGGACATAGTTGAGCCGGGCCTCCGAGTCGGGATGGGTCAGCAGGTACTGCGGCAATCTTTCGCTCCGGTACCTGGCGACCCGGCGCATCGTCTGCAGCATCTTCTCCTGGCCTTCCGGGTTTCGCCCCAGTTTCTGCATCCAGCCATAGGCGAGGAGATCGGCCTCCTCCTCATCCTGGCGGCTGAAATGGAGGGAGGCGCTCTGGCCGGCGGCCAGCGACCCCATCATCAGCGTCGGCGCCGCCGCGCCGCTGCCGAAGGCCAGCGCCGCCAGGGCCATGCCGATGGAGGCGATGCCGACGATCTTGCCCTTCTCCATCCGCGACGCCAGGTGCCTCTTCGAAATATGGCCGATCTCATGGGCCATGACCGACAGCAGTTCATCTTCCGAATTCATCATCGAGATCAGCCCGGCATAGAAGAAGATCAGCCCCGACGGCGCGGCAAAGGCATTGAACTCGTTGTCGTTGATGACGAAAAAGCGATAGTCGAAATACTGGATGCCGGTGACCTTGAGGGCCTGGCGGCCGAGCTCGTTGATGTACTGGGTCACATCCGGGTCATCGACCAGATCGAACGCCGAGCGGACGGTATAGAGGAGCTTCTCCCCCACCTCCCGTTCCTCGCCGATGGTGAAGGCGGCGACCGGCTGCATCGGCGCCAGGGTGCCCAGGGTACTGAGGGTGACGATGATCACCAGGGCGATGAATCGCTCAAGATATCTTTTCATGGGCGCGTATCCAGGAAACAAGGTGATCAAGCCCAGCCTCCGTCGACACGATGGGGGCGTAACCAAGATCATTTTCGGCCTGCTTTATCGAAAAATAATGTGTTTTGGCCAATTGTTCAGCAAGAAAACGGGTCATCCGCGGTTCCGCCTCCGGCCGCAGCAACCCGTGCAGGATCTCGAGGAGCGCGCCGACGCCATACGCCACCGAGAGCGGCACCGACTCGGCGACCTCGGCAATGCCCAGCCGGGCAAACAGGGCGTTGATCCACCCCCACAGGGAGACCGGCTCACCCTGGCTGATGAAATAGGCCCGGCCGGCGGCCGAACCGACGCCCTCCAGATTATCCGCCGCCAGCAGATGGGCATGGGCGACGTTGTCGACATACGAGATATCGACCAGGTTGGCGCCGGTGCCGACTCTCTTCAGCAGCCGCTTGCGGCCACTGGCAACCAGCCGCGGGATCAGGTGGGGATCGCCGGGGCCCCAGACCAGGTGCGGGCGCAGGGCACAGGTCTTAAGCGCTGCGCCATTGGCCGCCAGCACCATCTGCTCCGCCGCCGCCTTGGTTCGGGCGTAGTGACAGAGAAACCGCGTCGCATAGGGCAAGGCCTCGGTCCCGCCGGCAATGTCGCGGCGGTCGAAGACCACCGACGGCGTCGAGGTGTAGACCAGTCGGGATATGCCGTGGTCGCGGCAGGCATGGAGGACATTGGCCGTGCCCTGGACGTTGATCGATTGGTACTCCTCCCGTCGGCCCCAGATTCCGGCCAGCGCCGCGCTATGGAACACCGTGTCGACATCGCGGAAGGCGGAGCCCAACTCCTCGCGGTCGCGGATATCGCAGGGGATCGATTCGGCACCCAGCGCCTCGACCTCGGGATACCGGTGCCGGCCGACGACCCGGCAGGGAATCCCTCTTTCGGTCAGCATCCGGACGATGACCTGGCCGACAAATCCGCCGCCGCCGGTAACGAGTGCTCTGTTCATGCCGTCTTGACCCGGGTTGCGGCCCAGACCGCCAGTTTTTCCCTGAAGATCTTGGCATTATGGCGGATATCGACCGGAAAGTCACGATGGATCAGAAAATGGCGGATATCCCGGGTCAGCGGATGGCGCCCGGCGAGCTCGCGGACCTCGGCCAGGATCTCGGCCTCGGGGCGGGACGTCCGGTGCGGTTCGACAATCAGCACCGCCTCCTTGCTCGCCGGATCGGCGGCGCCCGGGATCCCGACCAGGGCCGAGCGGTAAACATCCGGGTGCTCGTTGACGATCGCCTCGCAGGGGATGGTGTACAGCGTCCCCTGCGAGGTCACGACCCGATGGGCCTTGCGGCCGCAGAACCACAGGCGTCCGGCCGCGTCGAGGTAGCCGGTATCGCCCATCCGGTGCCACAGAGTCCCGCCGTCACGGATCTTGGCCAGCCGCGTCTCCTCCTCGTTGTTGTCATAGGCCCGGGTGACGACGTCGCCGCGAACGATGATCTCGCCGATCTCCCCCGGCGGCAGTTCCTGCACCGCACTGTAGTCGGCAAGCACCCCGTCGACGATGCGGATGACCCGGATCTCGATTCCCGGCAGGGCCCGACCGACACAGGTCCCTTGGCCCTGGCGGCTCAGCGGCCAGGTGGATGCCAGAATCTCCGCCCCTGCCATCGACACGATCGGCAGGCTCTCGGTCGCCCCGTAGGGCGTATGGATGACCGCTCCGGCCGGCAGGATGGCGCTGACCCGCTCCAGCAGCTCCCCCGGCACCGGGGCCCCGGCCATCAGGACCTTGTGCAGCGACGGCAGGACGATCTTGTTGTGCAGGCAGTAGCGGCTGACGACGTTCCACAGCGCCGGCGAACCGAACGAATAGGTGACCTGATGCCGGTTGATCGAGGCGATGAATTTCGCCGGGTTCACCTGGGCCGGCCGGGTCGGGTCCATATCGGGGATGATCGCCCGGGCGCCGAGGGCGGTGGAGAACAGGGCGAAGAGCGGGAACGCCGGCTGATCGACGTCATCGGCGGTAATCCCGTAGTATTCGCGGATCAGCCGCAGCTGGGCGGCGAAGATCGCATGCTCGAACCGCACCCCTTTCGGCGGCCCGGTCGAGCCGGTGGTGAAGATGATCGCCGCCAGGTCGTCCGCCGCCGGGACATGGCAGGGAAAATCACCCCCGTCGCGCGCGATCGCCCGGCTGATGTCGGGGCCGAGGATCCCGCCCGAGAAGCCACAGCAGAAGAAATGGCGGACGGTGGCGAAGGATTTTTTGAACAGCCGGGCAAAGACCAACGCCTGGGGGATGCCGACGAGGACCCGGGGGCTGACCCCGGCGATGCAGCGCCGCAGGTTGGCATAGCCCATCCCCGGATCGATCAGGATAACCGGCGCCCCGAGTTTGAACAGGGCGACCGGACCATGCTGATGG
>Ga0209066_10007885_pt1 | contig 10450 bp, 10 predicted proteins | sample All_14_2_FD_187198 | JGI IMG/M metagenome (GOLD analysis project Ga0209066, IMG submission 187198) | Freshwater microbial communities in response to fracking from Pennsylvania, USA - Allegheny Zone_MetaG_DW_15 (SPAdes) (version 2) ... | reverse complement strand
CGCGTCAGCAGGGTCTCGCCGCCTAGCACGATCAGACCCTTGTGGCTGACGCCTGCATAGTCGGCGACCGGGTCGATCCCGCCGCGCGAGCCCGCCAGGACCAGGGCCTGAAAGCTCACAACGCCTTCTCGTAGATGCGATAGGTCTTGTAGATCGTCGCGCCCATGGCCTCGGATATCCGCCGCATCGGCATGTTCTCCTCCAGCACCCACGAGAACTCGAACTTCGTGTAGCCCAGCGCCAAAGAGGCGTCGCGGCCGGCGTTCATCAGGTGGAAGGGTAGGAGCTGGCCGCGCATGGTGTCGGCGAACTTGCGCTTGACGCCCATCAGCGGCACCCGCGCCGATTTCACGCCGCTGACCTTCAGTCGCCACAGCAGCTTGGCCCAGCCGAACGGCAGCAGCTTGCCCTTGAGATCGCGGATGGCCTCATTGACATTGGGCAGCAGCACGATGAAGCCCGCCGGCTCGCCATCAATCTCGGCGAACAGGGTCATCTTCTTTTCGATGACGGGTTTCAGAGCCTTGGCCAGTTGCCGCGTCTCGGCCTCGGTCGTGGGCACAAAGCCCCAGTTGCCGGCCCAGGCGTCGTTGAGGATCTCGGTCAGCGAGACGACCTCCTGGTCATAGCGGCTCATGTCCAGCTCGCGCAGGGTCACGCCGTGGGGCAGGCCACGCCTGACCCGGCGCACGACCACGGCGGGCAGGTCGGCGGTCGGGTCGCACAGATAGGCATAGACGTCCTTGGCCTTGGCGTAGCCTTGCTCCTCTACGCGCGCCCCGGCATAGGCCGGATCGTGGCCCATCATCACCATGGGCGGGGTGTCGAAGCCGTCGACCAGCAGGCCAACCTCTTCATTGACCGACAGATTGAACGGGCCGAGCGCCCGGCCACAGCCGCGCGCGCGCAGCCAGTCCTCGGCGGTGCGGAACAGCAGGTTGAAGATCACCGCCTCGTTCTCGGCGGCGATCAGCCCGAAATTGCCGGTCTTGAGACCTTGCGTCTGTGGCGCCAAATGGTCGATCTGGGCGCTGATCCGGCCCACGTCGCGGCCCTCGCGTGAGGCCAGCCACAACTGCACCTCCGCGTGCTCGAAGAAGGGGTTGGTCTTGGGCGAGAGGGCTTCGGCCCGCTCCATCATCAGCGGCGTGATCCAGTGGGGATCACCCGCGTTCAGGCGGATGGGCAGCTTGATGAAGCGCGACAACTCGGCCGGCGTGCGGACCGGGACGATGGTGATGTCGGCGCCATGCGAGTCGAACGGCATCAGCCCTCCAGATTGATCAGGGCGTTGACCGCCAGGGAGCCGAAGATGACCGGACCGCCCCAGACTGCCAGGATGGGCGCGATGGCGCCGCTCTCGCCCAACGCCGTCAGCAGGCCGTCGATCACCAGGAAGATCAGGCCGGCGGCCAGACCGCCGGCCAGCAGCACTGCGCCCTGGCTGCTGCGGAAATTGGCCAGGGCGACCGGCGCGCTGAGAAGCAGCATGATCAGCGCTCCAAACGGCCCGGCATAGGCGCCCCATAGCCGCGTCTCGTAGTAGCTGGGCGGCCTGTCAGTGCCGCCATTCAGCAGGGCCCGCCGCGCCGAACCGGCCGAGGGGGCGGGGTTGTCTGAGAACAGGGCCTGGACGTCCTCTGGCCGCAGGGGCGAGGCCCAGGTCATCTGGGTGGTGGTCATGGTGTCGACGCGCTCGCCGGTGAACCGCGTGATCATGGCTCCCGACAGCGTCCAGCCCTTGGTCTGGACGGCGGCGGAGGGGGCCTCGATCCGCTCGATAAGGCGGCCGGTCTTGTCGCGTCGATAGATCTTGACCGTCTGCAGGGCGCGGCCGTCGGGGCTGCTGCTGGCGGCGATCACAAGGTCTTCGCCCACACGGAAGCTGACGGGGCCGTCGGCCTTGCGGTCGGCGACGGGGGTGTGGGCTTCCCACCAGGCGTCGAGGATCGGGTCGGTGCGCGGTGCGATGACCTGGGCGCAGGCGAAATCGATCAGCATCACTAGCGCCGCAGCGGGGGCGGCCATGGCGACGATGCGATAGGCTGAGATTCCCGCCGCGCGCATGGCGATCACCGCGCTCTCGCGGGCCAGTTGGGAAAAGGCGAACAGCCCGCCTGCCAGCACACTGATCGGCGCCACCTGCTCGATCAGGCGCGGCGTGCGCATCAGGGCGTAGTAGACCACCCCGCCCATGCCCAGGTTGCGGTCGAGAATGTCGGTGGTCACTTCCAGCAGGTCCAGAACCTGCAGGATGCCCATCAAGACCGCGGCGGCGCCCAGGATGTGGATCGCGGCGACCTTGAGAACATAGAGCTGAAGTTTCATCACGCGGCCTGCCGGTTCGGAAGGATCAGGCGCATGGCGCGGTCAATGGCGTCGCCGATCTGGCGGGTCACTCGCGAGACGGGGGTGTCGCCCGGCCGCTTGAGGCTGCCCGTGAACATCCAGACGCTGAAGCCGGTAAAGATCAGGAACGGACCCCAGATGGCGATGAAGGGCATGGCCTTGCCGGCCTCCGCCAGGCTCTGGCCCAGCAGTAGCGAGTGCTGGAAGGTCAGCAGCAGCACCCCGGCAATGATCAGGCCGGGCGTGCGGTTACCGCGCTTGGCGGCCAGTCCCAGCGGAAAGGCCAGCAGCGGCAGAAACGGCAGGAAGGCAGCGCGCGCCAGACGGCCATAAAGCTCCGCAAGAAGTGTGGCCTTGGGCAGGACTGAGGTTCCCGAGGCGGCCTGCCGGGCCAGTTCGCCAAGGGTCAGCTCGCGCTCGTCGCCGCCGCGGGCGCGCAGCAGGGTGGCGGCGCCGGCAAGGGGCATTTCGGTGGTCAGTTGATCGAAGGCCAGGGTGCGATAGCCGCCGCTGGCGTCAGAGCCCACCCGCTGGCCGCGTCGCAGCAGCAGGATGACCTTGTCGCCGGCCGGGGCGGCGCTGAGATTGGCGGTTGCGGCGGTGATCACCTCTTCACGACCCTTGTCGTCCAGCCGGCGTATAAACACCCGCGTCAGGCTCTGGCCGGCCGGATCGGCGTCGTCGGCCGTCATCAGCAGGTTGTCCTCGTCGATGAAAGCGCCGCCCGACAGCCGTCCGTTCCAGCCGGCGTTGACGGCGGCGTGCATAACCGAGCGATAGGCATAGCGGCTATAGGGCTGGCTGTAGCCGAACAAGGCCACGCTGAAGAGGCTCAGGAACAGACCCACACAGACGAAGGGAATGACGATGCGGCTCAGCGATTGTCCGCTGGCCAGCAGCGCGTCGATCTCCGAGCCGTCCGACAGCTTGGAGATGACGATGAACAGGGCCACGAAGAAGGCCACCGGCAGGGCCAGGCCCAGATAGTGAGGCACCAAATTGGCGGCCAGCTCGGTGACATATCCAAAGCGGGCGCTGCTCTGCGACAGTGCGTCCAGCAGGCGAAGAATACGTTCCAGCAGCAGGGCCACAACAGTTACGCCCAGGCAGCCGACCATGGGCCAGGCCACGAGCTTCAGCATGTAGCGATCGATCAGGCGCAGATTGGGCAAAGCGGTCGTCACGCCCTGGACCATTCCCGAGCCAGCATCGCCGCCAAGTCAGCGGCGGCATTGCCCAGATCCACCGCCGAGCCCAGGGCTGGGGCGGCGGGCCAGCCCGCATCGGGAAAGTCGCGACCCTCATGGCTACGCACGCCGTCATAGCGGGGAATTACGTGGAAATGCACATCGCGGTCGACCATCATCAGCATCAGGTAGTTGATCTTCTCATAGGCCACGACCTTGCCCAGCAATTGCTCGATTCCATCGACCGCAACCTTCAAATCGGCGAAGGCGGCCGGGCTCAGCTGAGAGAAGGCGTCCGCCTTTTCCTTGCATATCAGGACCAGGGCCCCGAATGTCGGCTGCTTGGGGCGCACCAGAACAAGCCAATAGTCGGTTTCGGCCACCTTGGTCTCAGGGTAGCCAAAGCTCACGGCGGTGGGATTGGTCATCTGCTGGCTCGCCTTGTGGCGTTGACCGCCGCCGATTCACAATAGGGACCCGGCCTTTTCCATGGAAGTGCGATCAGCCCTGTTTATCCATCGAGGGGGTCGGGTTTTCCAAGGATGCACCGACGCGGTTTGGCCTGCCGCAGTTTGAGCCTGTGCGTTTTGCCGCCAAACCCGGCGATAGCGCCCTTTCGATGAAGGTGCGCATCAGCGCCGATCGAGCGAGAATTCCGTCACTCACACACACTCTCTGCCTCTCTCTGGCGAAGAGGGCGTTGCGACCCTAGGCCAGACGGTAGCGACCCAACTCCGCAGGCCTGCCCGTTTCCGGATCAAGGCCCCGGGCAATCACCCGCACAGATACAGCAGCCGACCCGGCGCGCGTGACCTCGATCGCGTGCCAGCGCGCTGCAGGATGTTTACCCCCTCCGAGCGCCGAGGCCGAGGGCACGCCCAGCACGGGAATCGCCAAGCCGTCCGGGCCGGGCAGGGCCGCGACGAGGCCCTCGTGGGCATGGCCATGCAGCACCAGATCCGCGCCCTGGCGGGTCAGGATCGCGCGCAGGGCTTCCAGGTCCTCCAGCGATTTGCGCCTGGAGACGGCGCCCTGGACAGGTGGATGATGAATCAGAACCACGCGAAAGAGGTCACGATGCGCTGGATCGGCGAGCAGAACCTCCAGTCGAGCTAGTTGCGCGGCGCCCAGCCGGCCGGTCGCGAGGTGCGGCGCTGTTGGAATGGCGGAACACAGGTTGATGATCGCTACACCGTCGCGGACCCGGAGCCTGGGGAAGGCGGTGTCGTCGCCGTCGCCCAGCCAGGCGGACCAAATCGCGAAGCGATCAGCAGTTTTGGCGTCCACGAGAGCGTCGTGGTTGCCGGGGCTGAGAGTGACCCTATCTGCAGGACCAAGCTCGCTTAGCCACTGGCGCGCGGCCTCGATCTCGACATCCGACGCGAAATTGGTCAGGTCGCCCGTGATGGCGATGTGGTCGGGCGCATAGGCCTTGATGTCGGCGATGAGGGCCGCAAGCACTCTGGGCTGATGGTCCTTACGCTTTCGGCGCCAGGCAATTCGGCTCAGCAGGCGCTTGGAAAACATGTCCCGCCAGCCGAAAGCGCCCGGAGGGGGCGGCAGATGCGGGTCGGAAAGGTGGGCAATGCGGAATATCGACAAGTCAGAATCGCGCTTTTTCGCCATAAACGAGGCAAAGCTGCTTATCACTCGCCACGGGTTTCCAAGGGTTCTCGCACATTGACCGACGGAAGTAATCAGGGCGACAGCTCCAGGCCTGTGGCCGTTACGGTTGGCCAGGCCGCCACGCGCATCTGGGGCATGACCTCGGCCGAGCGCCTGTCGCGAATCTATGTTCGCGTGGGTTTGCGCGAACTTACGCGCGAGACAGCGCCGGCCATCGGCGACATGGTCATTGTGGATGCCGGCTGGGTGTTCGACGAGGCGCTGATCCGAGCCCTGGCCGGGCGGTCCGGCGTGGTTCTGGTGGACGAGACGGGCCGTGCCGTGGCCGCTAACCTGCCGGCGAGCGCGGGCGCGGAGCTTGCCGCCATCGCCGCTGACGTTCCCCGCCTGACGGCCATGGAGCTAGGCACGGCCTATAACAGCGAGCTTCGCAAGCGCGAGCCGCCGGTGCTGGAGCGGCTGACGCCCGAGACCGTCGATGCGGTCGAAAAGCGTCTGTTCCAGGGGTCGTACAAGGGTGTCACCGATCTGGTGACCAAGTATGTCTGGCCCGCGCCGGCCCGGGTTGTCACCCGCTGGTGCGCCCTGGCCAGGCTGACGCCGAACATGGTGACCTTCGCCAGCTTCTTGATGGTGCTGGCCGCCTTCTGGCTGTTCTGGACGGGCCAGTACGGCTGGGGCCTCCTCTGCGCCTGGATTATGACCTTCCTCGACACCGTAGACGGCAAGCTGGCGCGTGTGACCCTCACCTCGTCCAAATGGGGCAACGTCTTCGACCATGGCATCGACCTCATTCACCCGCCGTTCTGGTGGTGGGCGTGGTTTGTCGGCCTGGGCGCCCTGGGCTTCGCCGTGCCGTATGGCGGACTGCTGCTGGCCATTGTCGTGGGCGGCTATGTGGCCCAGCGCGTGGAGGAGGGCATCTTTCTCTCCCTTTTCAAGATCGAGATGCATGCTTGGCGGCCCTTTGACAGCTTCTTCAGGCTGATTACCGCGCGTCGCAATCCCAACCTGCTGTTCCTGACCGCCTCGACCCTGGTTGGTCGTCCGGACGTAGGATTCGTGCTCGTGGCGGCCTGGACCGCGATCTGCCTTGTCGTTCACGGCGGCCAGATCGTTCAGGGCCTGCTGACCCCCCGGGGCGGCGTAACCTCCTGGCTGGCGCGTTGATGAAGGTCGGTGTCGTCCACAATCCGCGCAGCCACGCCAATATGGGGCGTAGCGCCGACTCGTGGGCGCCTGACGACGTGATGCTGGTGCGGCCTGCCACGCGCGAGGCGCTGGAAGTCGATCTGGTGGCTTTCGCCGCTCGTGGCGTCGAGTTGCTGGTCATCGACGGCGGCGACGGCACAATCCGCGATGTGCTGAGCCTTCTGCCGCGCGCCTTTGGCGATGCGCCGCCGCTAATCGCCTTGCTGCCTTCCGGCAAGACGAATGTCCTGGCGATTGACCTGGGCGTTCCGCCAGGCTGGACCCTGCAGAAAGCCCTGATCGCGGCCCGCTCGCCAGGGGCGGTGATCAAGCACCGTGCGCCGCTGGAGGTTGCCTGGGATGATGGCCGCCCGACGATGCGCGGCTTTGTGTTCGGCCTGGGCGCCTTTGTGCGCGCCACCAACATGTCCAAGAGCGTCAATCGCATGGGCGCCTTTCACGGTCTGTCTGTGGCCCTGACCGTGGCCGGGGCGGCGGCCGGGGCGCTGATGGGCGGCGCGCGCGACCATTGGCGAGCCGGCGTGCCTCTGAACCTCTCCATCGATGATCAGCCGACGCCGGATGCGCGCCGGTTTCTGCTGATGGCTACTACGCTCAAGCGCCTGCCTCTGGGGCTGAAGCCTTTTGGCCCGCCACGCGAAGGGTTGAAGATCCTGGACGTAGACGCCCCCCCCAGGCGGCTGTTGGCCGCTCTGGCGGTTCTGCTGAGCGGTGGCGATGCGGTCTGGTTGCCCAGGCTCGGCTATCGGCGAGGCGACGCTCGGGTGCTGCGCGTCCGGACGGCCGAGGCCTTTGTGCTGGATGGCGAGGTTTATGACGCCGCTGGCGGCCTGACTGTGGCTCTGGGCTCGACCCTGAGGTTCCTCGCGTCATGACCAGCCAGGTGCTGGCTATGGTCGAGGCAGAGTTGCGCGCGCCCGCGCCGCCGCACGCCGTGGCTTTCGCCAGACGGTTGGTTTCCGCGTTCGAGGATCCTGTGGCCGTGCTGTTCTACGGGTCTGTCCTGCGCACCGGCGATCTTGACGGCGTCATGGACTTTTATGTGCTCACCGGCCGGGCTCGCCGCGGTTGGCGAGGTGTCGTTGGTCGCAAGCTCTGGCCAGACGTCAGCTATCACGAGGTCCAGCACGACGGGAGAACCCTGCGCGCCAAGGTCGCTTCGATGACTTTGGCCCAGTTTACCCTGGCGGCGCGGGGTCGTGAGATTGATACAACGATCTGGACGCGTTTCGTTCAGCCCTCGGCGCTGGTGTGGTCTTCGGCCGCCGATATTGAGCCTGTCGTCATCAACGCCGTTGCAGAGGCCGCCCATTCAGCCGCGCGCTTCGCTGCAGCGCTGGGACCCGTTGAGGGGCCGTCGGAAGCCTATTGGGCGGCCTTGTTCCAGCAGACCTACAAGGCCGAATTTCGCGTCGAGCGCGGCGGTCGCGAACAATCGATCCTGGCCTTTGACGCCGCGCGCTATGATCGACTGCTGATCGCCTGCTGGCGTGAGCAGGGGCTTCTCGACATCCTGGCCCCCGGATCCGTCCAACCCAATCTTACCGAAGAAGCGCGGGATCGCTTTGGGCGGGCCTGGCAGGTGCGACGGCGGATGGGCAAATCCCTGAACATCGCGCGGCTGATCAAGGCCGCCTTCACCTTCGAGGGCGCTGCCCGCTATGCCGCGTGGAAAATCGAGCGCCATACCGGCGTCGCGGTGCCGCTGACACCCTGGCGTGAGAAACACCCGGTTCTGGCGGCCCCCGGGGTCTTGTGGCGACTTTGGCGCGCCCAGAAAGCGCGAAGGGCCGAGACCTGAGGTCTCGGCCCTCTGGCGCGTCATCCTGATTTCGTCAGGCCGAAACGCGCTGGCGCTGGTTGTCGATCAGGCCCAGGGCCTGGCCGATCTGCGCGAACACCGACAGCACCTTGTCTATCTGCTCGTCGGTGTGGGCCGCGCTGACGCTGGTGCGCAGCAGTGGACGGCTGTCAGGCGTGGCGGGCGGCAAGGCGAGGTTCAGATAAACCCCGTTCTGCAGCAGGGCGTTCCACATGCCGATCGCGCTTTCCTGGTCGGGCATGGTGATGGCGACGATCGGGCTGGCGGTGGGGCCGGTCTGGAATCCCAGTTCGCTCAGGCCGTCATACAGTCGGCGGGCGTTGGCCATCAGGCGATGACGCAATTGCGGGCTTTCCTCCAGGCGCTTGAGGGCGACCAGGGTCGAACTGACGACGGCCGGCGGCAGCGAGGCGGTGAACATGTACGGGCGGCAGACCACGCGCATGACGTCGAAGTCGTCCAGATTGCTGACGCAGAAGCCGCCGATAGCCCCCAGGCTCTTGGAGAAGGTGCCGACCACGAAGTCGACATCGTCTTCGACGCCTTCCTGCTCGGCCAGTCCGCGGCCATTCTCGCCCAGCACGCCCATCGAGTGGGCTTCATCGACCAGCAGATAGCCGCCGAGTTCGCGCTTTACGGCGGCGATTTCCTTGAGCGGCGCAGTGTCGCCGATCATGGAATAGATGCCTTCGACAACGATCAGGCGCTCACCTGGCATGTCCTTCATGCGCTTCAGGCGCTTGTAGAGGTCTTCAGGGTCGTTGTGGCGGAAGCGGATCACCTCGGCATGGCCAAGGCGTGAGCCGTCATAGATGCTGGCGTGGCTGTCGGCGTCCAGGATCAGGTGGTCGCCGCGACCCACCAAGGTCGACAGAACGCCCAGATTGGCCTGATAGCCGGTGGTGAAAACCATAGCGTGCTTGCGGCCATAGAACCGGGCCAAGGCCTGTTCCAGCTCGACATGGGCCTCGAAACTGCCGTTCGCGATCCGCGAACCGGTCGTCCCGGTGCCACGCTCCTGCACAGCCTTGACGGAGGCCGCGATGCTTTCGGCGTCAAAGGTCAGGCCAAGATAGTTGTTGGTGCCCAACAGGATCGTGGGGCGGCCGTCAATAACGCCCTCGGTTGGTGAAACCACCGCGTCGAGTCGAACGTTGAAGGGATCGGCCCCCGCTTGCCGGATCGCCTGATAGGCGTCGCGGTAGGCTAGGTGTTTGTCGAACAGCCCCATTGTTATCCCTTGTTCCGAAGGTCTTTTATCAAATTGGACAAATCGCCCGCCGTCTCGACCGAGGCCAGACGATCAAGCGGGATCGAGATGTCGAATGCGTCTTCCAGTTCCATGATGATGTTCATCAGGGCCAGGGAATCGACCTGAAGGTCTCGGCCGATATGCGTCTCGTCGGAAACCTCGACGGTGCGCCCCAGCACGGAGGACGCCGCGAGGCCGATTTCGCGCAAAGTAAGATCTGTAACCGCTTTCATACCGACTCGCTGACGCCCCTGTGAGCGGGCCTAACTGACTCGAATTGTAACAGCCCTGCTGTCGGAATTCTGTCAAAATAGGCTGCTACACTTTCTCCAAAGCAACTAAATACCCCTTGGCGCGATACCATTGCACGCTTTGGGCGAACCCTGATTCTATCCCGTATCGCGGAGCGATAGCGCCGGGCAGGCGCTCGCTGTCCGAAATGCTCCAGTCCAAATGGAGCATTTCGCGCGCTTTTCCAGCCGTGAAAATCGAAATCTTCCCCTTGGCGAGTGCGACGCCTTCGGACAATCGCGCGGAGGCTGTGACAAGCCAGTCAGGCACGCGCACGATATATGGCGTTCTGCCCACTGCGGCAGCGGCGGCCATCATGACTTCGGTCCAGCTGTAGCCGTCGGTGCGGCTGTCGGACAGGGCGAAAAGGCCTGCTACAGGATCGTGGGCCAGTCCGGTGATGGCGGCGACGGCATCGTCAACATGGATCATCGCGATCCGGGCGGCTGGATCGAGCACGGGCAGAAGCGGCGCGCTCTGAGCCGCCTTGAACAGGCCCAGGGTTTCCATGTCGCCCGGCCCATAGATTGCGGGCGGGCGGACGATTGTCAGGCCCTCTCCAAAGGCCTCGCGCGCTGCATCCTCGCCGCCGCGCTTGCTGGCCGCATAGTCCGACAGGGCCGGCTCGCGCGCCGCCAGGCTGGAAATCAGGATCAGCCGGGCGCCCGCCGCGCCTGCGGCCGTTGCCACGTCGCGAGCGCCATCGACATT
>Ga0209066_10007882_pt1 | contig 10453 bp, 9 predicted proteins | sample All_14_2_FD_187198 | JGI IMG/M metagenome (GOLD analysis project Ga0209066, IMG submission 187198) | Freshwater microbial communities in response to fracking from Pennsylvania, USA - Allegheny Zone_MetaG_DW_15 (SPAdes) (version 2) ... | reverse complement strand
GTGAAGCGGTGCGGGAGGCTGGGCGCGACCAGAATGGCCTGGATTCGGCCCAGCGCGAGCTGGCCGAGGTTCAGCGCCGCGATCGTGAGGTCAAGCGCAGCGCCAAGGGAGCCAAATCGGCGGGGGCAGGGCGGGGTGAAAGCCGCTCCGACGGCCTGCCCAAGGCCAAGCCCGCTGGCAAGAAAGCACCCAGTCGCAAGAGCACACGACGCCGCAGCTGAAATTCAGCCCCATTTGCGTGCTATAGTCCGAGGGTTTGTCCGAAACCTTCGGCAAATATTCGTTTGAAGTCAATCGCGAAACCACCACAAACCAAGGTGTCGCTGCCCTCGCGGGCGGTGATCTTCGGTGGTTTCTAGACCCAACCTCTGGAGTATTCCCAATGTCCGTATCCATGCGCGAAATGCTGGAAGCTGGTGTCCACTTTGGTCACCAAACCCGCTTCTGGAACCCCAAGATGGCCCCTTACATCTTCGGCCATCGCAACAAGATTCACATCATCAACCTCGAGAAGACGCAGCCCGCCTTCGAAGAGGCTCTGAAGTTCATCAAGCAGATCTCCGCTCGCCGCGGCACCGTCCTGATGGTCGGCACCAAGCGTCAAGCCCGTGACGTGGTGGCTCTGGAAGCCGACCGCGCTGGCGTGCCTTTCGTGAACCAGCGCTGGCTGGGCGGCATGCTGACCAACTTCAAGACGGTCAAGGGTTCGATCAAGAAGCTCAAGGACGCTCAAGTCCAAGTGGAAGCCGGCCTGGACAACCTGAAGAAGAAGGAAGGCCTGCTGTTCCAACGCGAGCTGGCCAAGCTCGAGAAGGACATCGGCGGCATCCAGGACATGGGCGCTCTGCCAGACGCACTGTTCGTGATCGACGTCGGTTACCACAAGATTGCTGTCGCAGAAGCCAAGAAGCTGGGCATCCCCGTGATCGCCGTGGTTGACACCAACCACTCGCCCGAAGGCATCGACTACGTCATCCCCGGTAACGACGACTCCTCCAAGGCCGTGGCTCTGTACGCCCGCGCTGTGGCTGACGCCGTGCTGGAAGGCAAGGCCAACGCCGTGAACGAAGTCGTTCAAGCTGTGGCAGCCACCGGCGACGAGTTCGTGGAAGTCAACGAAGGCGCTTGAGCCCCTGACTGAAGGGTCGCAAGACCCGGTCCAAAGGGGGCTCATGGGCCCCCTTTTTTCAAACAAATTCTGATGTGTCGCGACGATGACGTCGCGCATGAACCAAACGGAGAAACATATGGCTGCTATTACCGCCAGCATGGTTGCTGAACTGCGCGCCAAGACCGACGCTCCCATGATGGAGTGCAAGAAGGCGCTGACCGAAGCCGAAGGCGACTTCGCCAAGGCTGAAGAAATCCTGCGCGTCAAGCTGGGCAGCAAGGCCTCCAAGGCTGCTGCTCGCGTGACCGCTGAAGGCATCGTGTCGAACTTCATCGACGGCACCACGGGCGCCCTGATCGAGCTGAACTGCGAAACTGACTTCGTGGGCAAGAACGACGACTTCCTGGGCTTTGGCAAGACCTTGGCCGAGCTGGTCGCCAAGCAGAACCCTGCTGACGTCGGGGCTCTGTCGGCCCTGGAAATCAACGGTGTCACCGTTGAAGCCACACGCGCTGCCCTGATCGGCAAGATCGGCGAGAACATGACGATCCGCCGCTTCAAGCGTTTCAGCGGCGACAGCAAGCTGGCTGCTTACCTGCACGGTTCGCGCATTGGCGTGGTGGTCGAGTTCACTGGTGACGACGTCGCTGCCAAGGACGTGGCCATGCACATTGCCGCCATGAAGCCCGTGTCGCTGTCGTCGGCCGACGTGCCTGCCGCACTGATCGAGATTGAGCGCAGCGTGGCCACGGCCAAGGCTGCCGAGTCGGGCAAGCCTGCTGACATCGCCGCCAAGATGATCGAAGGCGCCGTTCAGAAGTACCTCAAGGAAGTCTCGCTGTTCAACCAGGTCTTCGTGAAGGCCGCTGACGGCAAGCAAACTGTCGAGCAATACCTGAAGGCCGCCAACACGGTCGTCAAGGGCTTCACGATGTTCACCGTGGGTGAAGGCATCGAGAAGAAGCAGGAAGACTTCGCCGCAGAAGTCGCAGCCACGCTGGCTGCTGCCAAGGGGCAGTAACCCGGCACCAAACAAGGGGGCTGATCGGCCCCCTTGTTGTATCGAAAGACCAGGGAACCCCTGGTCAGGTTTTCACTCCAAAGTGAAGCTCGCTCGACGGGCCTGTGCCTGCCGAGACCTGCTTCCCACACACAAAAAAGGACGATTGCATGGCAGCCTACAAGCGCATCCTTCTGAAACTCTCCGGCGAGGCCCTGATGGGCGACGATGCGTATGGCATCAATCGCGCGACCATCGTTCGCATGGTCAGGGAAATTCAGGAGGTCACGTCGCTGGGTTGTGAAGTGGCGGTCGTCATTGGCGGCGGCAACATCTTCCGCGGCGTGGCCGGTGGTTCGGTCGGCATGGACCGGGCAACGGCGGACTACATGGGAATGCTGGCCACGGTGATGAACTCACTCGCTCTGGCCGACACCATGCGACAGGAAGGCATGACCGCTCGCGTCATGTCCGCCATCAGCATTGACCAGGTGGTCGAGCCTTACGTGCGTCCCAAGGCCTTGCAGTACCTCGAAGAGGGCAAGGTGGTGGTTTTCGCTGCAGGCACCGGCAACCCTTTCTTCACCACCGACACGGCTGCTGCCTTGCGGGGCGCCGAAATCGGCGCGGAGATCATGCTCAAGGCCACCAAGGTCGATGGCGTGTACACCGCCGACCCCAAGAAGGACCCAACGGCCACCCGTTACACCAGCATCACCTTTGATGAGGCGCTGATCAAGAACCTGCAAGTGCTGGACGCCACGGCGTTTGCGCTGTGCCGGGATCAGAATCTGCCCTTGAAGGTCTTTTCCATTTTCAAGCCCGGCGCACTCAAGCGCGTGGTGATGGGCGAAGACGAAGGCACCTTGGTGCACGTCTGAGCCTGTGGTGTCAGCCGACGCGGCCTGTGCCGCGTGGGGTATGACAGTTCATCGCGTCTCGACGCATCCGAATGGAGCATCCCATGAGCATTGCAGATATCAAGAAGAACGCAGAGCAAAAGATGGCCCGGTCCATCGATGCTTTCAAGAATGAATTGGCCAAGATTCGCACTGGCCGTGCCCACCCTGGCATCCTGGATCAGGTTCAACTGGACTATTACGGCTCGATGGTGCCCATCAGCCAGGTGGCCAATGTCAGCCTGATCGATGCCCGCACCATTGGCGTTCAGCCTTGGGAAAAAGGCATGGGTGCCAAGATCGAGAAAGCCATCCGTGAGTCCGACCTGGGACTCAACCCCGCCACCGTGGGCGAGTTGATCCGCGTGCCGATGCCCGCACTGACCGAAGAGCGCCGCAAGGAGCTCACCAAGGTGGTCAAATCGGCCGGTGAAGATGCCAAGATCGCCGTGCGCAACCTGCGCCGCGAAGCCAACGAGCAGGCCAAGAAGCTGCTCAAGGACAAGGCCATCACCGAAGACGAAGACCGTCGCTCGCAAGACGAAGTGCAGAAGCTGACCGACAAGACCATTGTCGACATCGACAAGCTGGTGCAGGCCAAAGAGGCCGAAATCATGGCGGTCTGACCTGGCGCTTTGCCGGGCTTTGCCCCTGGAGCCTGAGGCGGCCTGGCCGCCTTTTGCCATTTGATCACCTCTTCGTGCCCGTCCACCATGTCCAAGCCAGAGCAACCTGCCATTCCTCGCCATGTGGCCATCGTCATGGATGGCAATGGTCGCTGGGCGCGCAAGCGCCTGATGCCTCGCGGCATGGGGCACAAGGCAGGCGTGGATGCCCTGGTCAAGGTGGTGCAGGCCAGTGCTGATCGCGGCATCGGCTTCCTGACGGTGTTTGCGTTCTCGTCGGAGAACTGGAAACGCCCGGAAGAGGAGGTCTCCGGGCTCATGAGCCTGTTGCTGGTTGCTCTGTCCAAGCACCTGACCCGACTGAGCGCAGATGGTGTGCGCATCCGCATTGCGGGTGACCTGACCACGGTCTCGCCCAAGGTAAGAGACGCGTTGTTGGATGCAGCGACCAGGACGGCTCACAACGAGCGCCTGGTCCTGACGGTGGCTTTCAATTATGGTGGTCGCTGGGACATCATCCAGGCCTGCCAGCGGGCCATGAAGGAGGGCGTCTTGCCCGACCAGATGGATGAGCAGACCCTGTCGCGTTACATGGCCATGAGCTATGCGCCCGACCCGGACCTGTTCATCCGCACCGGCGGAGAGGTCCGCCTGTCCAATTTTCTGCTCTGGCAGAGCGCCTACGCCGAGCTGGTGTTCACCGACTGCCTCTGGCCAGATTTTGACGCGGCCGAGCTGGACCGTTGCCTGGCGGCCTACGTCAGGCGAGAGCGTCGTTTTGGTGATGTCGGTGCGGACGTCGCCCCCTCGTCCCCCGAAGCCTGAGGAGAACTCTTTGCTCAAACAACGTGTCATCACCGCCTTGCTCCTCATGGCGGTTCTGCTGCCCACCTTGTGGGCGGACGCTCTGTGGCCTTTTGCCTTGCTCAGCCTGGTCTTCATTGGCGCTGCGGGCTGGGAGTGGGCACGCTTGAACGAGGCGCCCGGCCCCAAGGCCTGGATCCTGGGTTTTGGCGTGGTCGGTGGTTGCCTGGTGCTGGCGCAGCGCTGGCAGTTGCCCGTGCTGGCCGAGGCACCCGGCGCTGCAGCGACCGCCATGGCCCCGCATGTTCACCAGCTGGGTGAGCCGCTGGTGGGTTTTTTGATCCCGGCGCCCCTCTGGTGGGCTGCGGCCTTGCTCTGGGTGCTGGGGGGCGCGCTGGCGCTTCGTTACGGACCGGTTCACTGGCGCCAGGTGCCCATGGCCTTGCGTGCCGTCCTGGGCTTGTGTCTGCTGGTGATGGCCTGGTTGGCCCTGAGCGAAGCCAAGCTCCACGGGCTGAATTTCCTGTTGTCCACCCTGTGCCTGGTCTGGGCTGCCGACATTGGTGCTTACTTTGGTGGTCGAACCTTCGGGCGGCGCAAGCTGGCGCCCAGCATCAGCCCTGGCAAGAGCTGGGAGGGCGTGATCGCCGGCATGCTGGCCACCCTCCTGCTCAGTGGTGCCTGGATCGCCTTTGACCGTGAAGTGGGCGGGGACTCGCCCAGCCTTTACAGTCACTTGCTCATGGGCTTGGGGCCGGTGGGGCTGGTGCTGGCCGTTCTGGCCCTGACGGGCTTGAGTGTGGTGGGCGACCTCTTCGAGTCCCTGGTCAAGCGCCAGGCGGGTGCCAAGGACAGCAGCCAGTTGCTGCCCGGGCATGGTGGTGTGCTTGATCGTGTCGATGCCTTGTTGCCGGTGCTGCCGGTGTCGCTGGCCCTCATGACCTTGTGTCATGGTTGAATCACAGGAGCGGCTCTCCATGATCACACGCCAGAAGGTCTGTGTGCTGGGTTCGACCGGATCGATCGGCACCAACACGCTGGATGTGATGGCGCGTCACCCCGAGCGCTATGAGGTGTTCGCGCTGGCCGGTGGCCAACGGGTGGACGCCTTGCTGGCGCAGTGCCTGACCTGGCGTCCTCGACTGGTGGTCATGTCCGATGCGGCGGCGGCCGGTCGTTTGCGCGATGATGTCCGCTCTGCTGGGCTGAGCACCGAGGTGCTGTCGGGTGAGCAGGCGCTGTGCGAGATCGCCTCACACCCCGAGGTGGACGTGGTCATGGGTGCCATCGTGGGGGCAGCAGGTCTGGCGCCATGCCTGGCCGCCGCCCGTGCCGGCAAACGACTGTTGCTGGCCAACAAGGAGGCCCTGGTGGTCGGCGGTGCCCTGTTCATGCAGGCTGTGCGCGATGGCGGTGCCACTTTGCTGCCCATCGACAGCGAACACTCAGCCATTTTCCAGTGCCTGCCGGAAGACGCCGCCACCTGGGGGCAGCGCATTGATCACATCGTGTTGACCGCCTCGGGCGGACCATTCCGCGATCGCGATCCGCTCACGTTTGCGCAGATCACGCCAGACCAGGCCTGCGCCCATCCCAATTGGGTGATGGGGCGCAAGATCTCGGTCGATTCGGCCACCATGATGAACAAGGCGCTGGAGGTCATCGAGGCCCGCTGGCTGTTCAACCTGCGCCCGGAGCAGATCAAGGTGGTCCTGCACCCCCAGAGCATCATCCACTCCATGGTGGTCTGCCGCGACCGCTCCGTGCTGGCCCAACTGGGCACACCGGACATGCGGGTGCCGATCGCCTATGGGCTGTCCTGGCCCGAACGCATTGAATCGGGCGCCGAGCTGCTTGATTTTCTGACCCTCAAGGCGCTGACCTTTGCACCGCCCGATGCTGCCCGCTACCCAGGGCTGCAACTGGCCTGGGAGACCTTGAACGGCCCCGAGGGCTCGACCTGTGTGCTCAATGCGGCCAACGAGGTGGCTGTGGAGGCCTTTTTGCAAGGGCGTCTGCGTTTTGACCGCATCCATGCCGTCAACGCCGAGACCCTGTCTCGCATCAGCCTGAGCCAGGACATGACCGGTTCGCTGGAGGCCTTGCTGGCCCTGGATGCTCAGGCCCGTGTTCAGGCTCAGTCCGTGGTCGGGCAGTGGACTTGACGGGCGTGCAGTACCATCACGGCGCTGACGCCATGCGTCGAACCCGAGGAGCAGGACCATGTTGATGACCGCGCTGGCTTTTCTGGTCACCATCGCCATTTTGGTGGTGATCCACGAATACGGGCATTACCGCGCCGCGGTGGCCTGTGACGTGAAGGTGCTGCGCTTTTCTGTCGGCTTTGGCCAGGTGCTCTGGCGCCGCCAGCGGGGCGAGACGGAGTTCGTGATCTCTGCCTTGCCGCTGGGCGGCTACGTCAAGATGCTGGACGAGCGAGAGGGCGGCGTGACGCCTGCCGAGCAGTCCCGTGCCTTCAATCGCAAGCCCTTGCCCCAGCGGGCGTTCATCGTGGCGGCAGGCCCTGCGGCCAATTTGTTGCTGGCTGTCTTGCTGTACGCCCTGGTCAACTGGATGGGGGTCGAAGAAGTGCGTCCCCGCGTGGCCGAGCCCGTGGCGGCCTCATTGGCCGCGAAATCGGGCCTTCGCTCGGGCGACGAGATTGTCGCGGTCAGGCACCAGGCCGACTTTGGCGCCGTGGGGCAGGGCACTGACCAGGGCGCAGACGCTGCAGCCGATGGCTGGTCGCCCCTGCGGTCGATGACCGATCTGCAGTTGCAACTGACCCAGGCTGTGATGGCCGGGGATGACCTGCAACTCCAGGTGCGTCGCCACGGTCAGGTCGGTGGTGAGCCCGAGGTGCTGATGCTGGCGACCTCCCAGGTACCTGCCTCGGACGTGGATGCCAAGTTGATGGACCGCGTGGGCTTGACCGGCCCGTACACGCCCCCCCTGGTCGGCAAGGTTTTTGAACAAGGGCCTGCGGAGGCGGCTGGACTCAAGGCGGGCGACCGCATCGTCTCCCTGGCGGGCCGTCAGGCCACGGATGCAGCCACCGTGCGCCAATGGATCATGGCCAGTGCCCCGCAAGGACAGGCCAAACCCCTTCTGTTCGAGGTCGAGCGCCAAGGGCAGATCCTGGCCTTGACTGTCACGCCCGTCATCAAGGTCGAGGGCGATCAGTCGCGCGCCCGCATCATGGCCGAGGTCGGCTCGCAACCGGACATGGTGGAGATTCATTACGGCCCTGTCGAGGGCCTGGTCCTCGCCGTGCAGCGCACCTGGCGCATGTCGGCCATGACCCTGGAGATGCTGGGCAAGATGCTGGTCGGACAAGCGTCCCTGAAGAACCTGAGCGGCCCCCTCACGATTGCCGATTACGCCGGCAAATCGGCGCAGATGGGATTGGCCTACTACATCGGCTTCCTGGCGATCGTCAGTGTCAGCCTGGGGGTGCTCAACCTGTTGCCGCTGCCGGTTCTGGATGGTGGCCACCTCATGTATTATCTTTTCGAAGGCGTGACCGGACGGCCCGTCTCCGAGTGGTGGCTGGATAAGCTGCAACGAGGTGGCGTGGCCGTCATGTTTTTGATGATGTCACTGGCTCTGTACAACGATTTCGCCCGTTACCTGGGCATGCACTGAATCCCGATGCAATTCCCTTCGCTGAATCCCCATCGGCTCAAGCCGACCCTCGTTGCTGCGCTGGTGGCGACGCTGTCTCACTTGTCGGCCTGGGCCGTCGAGCCCTTCGTCCTCAAGGACATCCGCATCGAAGGTCTGCAGCGTGCCGACGCCGGCACGGTGTTTGGCGCCTTGCCTTTCCGGGTGGGCGACACCTACACGGACGACAAGGGTGCAGCCGGCCTGCGCTCTCTGTTTGGCACCGGCCTCTTCAAGGACGTGCGCATCCAGATCGACGGCAATGTGGCCGTGGTGGTGGTGGAAGAGCGTCCCGTGATTGCCCGGGTCGAGTTCACCGGCACCAAAGAGTTTGACAAGGACGTCCTGGTCAAGGCCCTGCGCGATGTGGGCATTGGCGAGGGCTTGCCCTTTGACCGTGCCCAGGCCGACCGCGCCGAGCAGGAGCTCAAGCGCCAATACCTGGCTCGCAGCCTGTATGGCGCTGAGGTGGTCACCACGATCACCCCGACCGATCGCAACCGCATCAACGTGACGTTCTCGGTGGTCGAAGGCGACATCGCCAAGATCAAGAGCATCCGTGTCACGGGCAGCCAGGCCTTCCCAGAGAGCGCGCTGCGCTCGCAGATGGAATTGCAGACCGGTGGCTGGCTGAGCTGGTACACCAAGTCTGACCAGTACTCGCGCGCCAAGCTGAACGCCGACCTGGAGACCATCAAGGCCTACTACCTGAACCGGGGTTACCTGGATTTCCGAATCGAATCGACCCAGGTGTCGATCTCGGCCGACAAGCAGGACATCTCCATTGCCATCAACGTGGTGGAGGGCATCAAGTACACCGTCACGGGGGTCAGGCTCGAAGGCGATTTCCTGGGCAAGGACGAGCAGTTCCGCTCCCTGGTCACGATCAAGCCGGGCGATCCCTACAAGGCCGAGGACGTGGCCAGCACCGTGCGCGCCTTCACCGACAAGTTCGCCGCCTTTGGCTATGCCTTTGCTCGCGTGGAGTTCAAGCCCGAGGCCGACCGCGAAAAGGGCCATGTGGTGGCCGTGCTGCAGGCCCAGCCGCAGCGCCGCGCCTATGTGCGCCGCGTGAACATCGCAGGCAACTCTCGTACCCGCGACGAGGTGGTGCGCCGCGAATTCCGTCAGTTCGAATCGGCCTGGTACGACGGCCAGAAGATCAAGCTCTCGCGCGACCGGGTGGACCGCCTGGGTTACTTCAAGCAGGTCTCCATCGACACGGCCGAGGTGCCCGGCACCCAGGACATGGTCGACCTGACCCTGACCGTGGAAGAAAAACCCACCGGCAACCTGATGCTGGGCGCGGGCTTCTCCAGTGCTGACAAGCTTTCGCTGTCGGCCTCGATCAAGCAGGAAAACGTGTTTGGTTCGGGCAACTACCTGGGCGTGGAAGTCAACACCAGCAAGTCCAACCGGACCCTGGTTCTGTCCACGGTGGACCCTTATTTCACCGACATCGGCATTTCGCGCTCGCTAGACGTGTTCTACAAGACCAGCAAGCCCCTGAGCAGCCAGGGCGGCTCCTACGAATTGATCACGCCAGGCGCGTCGGTTCGTTTTGGTGTGCCTTTCACCGAGCTGGACACCGTTTACTTTGGCCTGGGCGTGGAGCAGACCGAGATCAAGGGTGGCCTGGGCCTGCCCGTGAGCTACGACCGCTACCGCCAGCAGTTTGGCGACAAGAGCCTGAGCGTGCCGCTGACCCTGGGTTGGCAGCGTGACGGCCGTGACAGCCTGCTGGTGCCCACAGAAGGTCGCTACCAGCGCCTGAACGTGGACCTGGGCATTGCCGGTGACACCCGCTACATCCGTTCGAACTACCAGTACCAGCAGTACTGGCCGCTGTCTCGCAGCTACACCCTGGGCTTCAACGGCGAAATCGGCCTGGGTAAAGGTCTGTCGGGCAAGCCCTATCCCGTGTTCAAGAACTTCTTTGGTGGTGGTCTGGGCACGGTTCGTGGCTTTGACCAGAACTCGCTGGGCCCCGTCGACATCGAAGGCTCCTACATCGGTGGTACCAAGCGCATCAACCTGAACACCGAGTTGTACGTGCCGTTCCCCGGCACTGGCAACGACCGCACGCTGCGCCTGTTTGGTTATGTGGATGCCGGTAACGTGTGGGGTGAGGACGATCCCATTTCCTTGTCGGAATTGCGCGCCTCGGCGGGCATCGGCATCAGCTGGATCTCGCCTGTGGGACCGCTCAAGCTGAGCTACGGCCAGCCCGTGAAAAAGTTTGATCAGGATAAAATCCAGAAACTTCAGTTCCAGATCGGGACCGCCTTCTGACCATGAAATTGCTTGCCCAATCACTGGTGTGTGCCGCTGCGTTGACCTGCAGCCTGAT
>Ga0209066_10007880_pt1 | contig 10455 bp, 8 predicted proteins | sample All_14_2_FD_187198 | JGI IMG/M metagenome (GOLD analysis project Ga0209066, IMG submission 187198) | Freshwater microbial communities in response to fracking from Pennsylvania, USA - Allegheny Zone_MetaG_DW_15 (SPAdes) (version 2) ... | reverse complement strand
TGTCGCCGCCCAGCATCAGGTGGTCGCCCACGCCGATGCGGGTGAGCTGGGGCTGGCCGTTCTCGTGCGCCACCTGGATCAGCGTCAGGTCGGTGGTGCCGCCGCCCACGTCGCACACCAGCACCAGGCGGGCGGGGCCGAGCGCATTGTTCAGGTCGGCACGGTGGCGGAACAGCCAGTCGTGGAAGGCGGCTTGCGGCTCTTCCAGCAGGCGGAGGTGATTGAGGCTCAGCCCGGCCTGCCGCGCGGCAACCAGGGTGAGGCTGCGCGCGCCTTCGTCGAACGAGGCGGGCACGGTGAGCACGATGTCCTGCTCGGCCAGCGGTGCATCGGGGAAGTGTGCGTTCCAGGCCGTTTGCACGTGGGCCAGATAGCTGGCGCTGGCCGCCACGGGCGAGACCTTGGGCACGTCTTCGGGCGCACCCCAGGGCAGGATGGCCGCAGTGCGGTCCACACCCGGGTGCGAGAGCCAGCTCTTGGCGCTGTTGACCAGACGTCCCGGCACCTGGGCGCCCAGCTCGCGTGCGTAATAGCCCAGCACGGCAGGCACCCCATCGAGGGACGCGGCCGCGCAGGCGGCGAGATCGGCCGCCCCCAGTTCACCCGGCGCCGGGTGGTAGCGCACCGACGGCAGCAGCTCACGCGCAGCGACCTCGCCGGGGCCAACTGGCTGCGGGATCGGGAACAGGCGGATGGCGTCATCCCCCTGCGAAGCCAGCTGCGCGGGGTCGGCATACGCGACCACGGTGTGACTGGTGCCGAGGTCGATCCCGACGGTGTAGCGTGCACTCACAGGCTGGTGGTGGGCTGGCCGGAGAGGCTGTCCGCGCGGGCGTCGAAGGTGATCTTCCAGCGTTCGCTGCTGCCCACGGGCAGGGCTTCGAGTTCAAGCACACCGGCTTCCGTCACCCGGGCATGCAACTGCACGCGCACGATCTCGCCCGCCGTGCGGCCCTGGGCGGGCAGGCAGGCTTCGATCTCGGCCAGCTCTTGCAGCTCGTCGGGGCCCCAGAAGTCGAGCAGGGTGCCGACGCTGTCCTGGCGCCGCACCGACGAGCCAAAGAAGCGAAAGCGCACCGGCTCGCCCACGACCAGGCCGAATTCCTGTTCGGGCAAGGCGGCTTCACTGCCCTCTTCCAGGCCGAACGGCGCCAGACACAGCGCCTGGATGGGCGGCTCCATGCCTGGGATGGCCGGCATGTTCGATTCCACCGCCACGTAGTACGCCTGCGCCGTGCCGCCGCGGATGCGCACGCCGCGCCCGCGCCGCACATAGCCGTAATACGCCGCACCCCGGGCCACCGCCAGGTCCAAGTCGGCCCCACCCAGCAGGCGCGCCGGCGCGGCCCCTTCGGCGCTCAGCCAGCCGTTGAGGGTGTTCAGCACGCGCTCGGCCAACAGGTTGGACTTGAGCACCCCGCCGTTGAACAGCACCGCCGTCGGGTGCAGGAAGCTGGCGCTGGCCGGCAAGGCGCCATCGAAGCCACTCACCTCGGCCAGCGCATCACGTTGGCGGCTCAGGAAGGCGCCCAGATGGCGCGTGATGGCCGCATCCTGGGCATAAGGCAGACCCAGCTGCGTCAGACCGCCGCGCGCACGGCTGAGAGGCGCGTCGGACACCGCCACCTGCGGGAAGAAGCCTTCCAGCAGGCTTTGCGTCAGCTCTTGACGCGTCACCTCGGTGCGGATGGCGCCACCGATCAGCTTGGAGCCCCGGCTGGGCACCACCACCGGCACCGACGCCGCGCTGGCATCGCTCAGCAGCGTCTCCTTGGCTTGGCGGCAGGCATGGGCCAGCGCCCGGGTCTGCCACGCGTCCAGCTGCGTGCCCTGGCCGGCCAGCTTGCGCGCCACGCCATAGGCCAGTGCCAGGTCCATGTTGTCGCCACCCAGCAGGATGTGGTCGCCCACTGCCACGCGTTGCAGTTCCAGATTGCCTTCGCGCTCCAGCACGGCGATCAGCGACAGGTCGGTCGTACCGCCCCCCACGTCGATCACCAGGATCAGGTCGCCGCGTTGCACTTCCTTGCGCCACTGCCCTTGGCTGCGCTGGATCCAGCTGTACAGCGCGGCCTGCGGCTCTTCCAGCAGGGTCAGATTTTGGTAGCCCGCTTGCTGCGCCGCTTCGGCGGTGAGCTCACGCGCGCCTGGGTCGAACGAGGCCGGGATGGTGACCGTGATGTCTTGCGCGTCAAACGGCGCGTCGGGGTGCGCCTGGTTCCAGGCATCGCGCAGATGCGTCAGGTAGCGCACCGAGGCCATCAAAGGGGACACGCGCTCGACCTCAGTCGACGCATCGGCCGGCAGAATGGGCGCGCGACGGTCGACTCCAGGGTGGCACAGCCAGCTCTTGGCACTGGAGACCAGGCGGATCGGCGTGGCCGCCCCGCGCGTGCGGGCCATCTCGCCCACCGCAAAAGACGCTTCTGCAGGCCAGGGCAGGTTCAGATCGCCCGGCGCGAACTCGCTGGCATGCGGAAGATACAGAAACGAGGGCAACAGATCACGCGCCTCGACAGCGCCCGGCGCGGTCAACTGCGGGATGGGCAAGACCCCTTGCACCACCTTCTCGCCCTCGCTGCCCTGCGTGTCCACCCACGACAAGGCGCAGTGCGTGGTGCCCAGGTCGATGCCCAGGGTGTAGCGCGATGCGGTGCTCACAGTTCCACCTCGGCCTGCGCCACGATGCGGGCGTCATGCCCTTCCGCCAGTTGCGGCAGGCGCACCTCGGTGGCGCGCCAGCCCCGGTGGGCGAGCGTGCCGGTGAAGGGCGCCTGGCCCACCACATTGCCGGTCAGGCGCACGGCCGCGGCGTCAAAACCGGCGGCCAGGGTGAGGCGGCTGCCTTCGCTTTCTGCACGGACTGGGGCCAGGGTGACATGCTCGCGCAGCACCTTGCTGCAGCCTTCGTGCACCACGCGGGCGGCAGCACCGATTTCGGCATCGCTGTAGGCCGCAATGTCTTCCTGAACGAAATCGACCAGACGGGCCTCACGCTGCAGCAGCGACAGCAACTGCAGGGCGGCGGTGGTGTCGGCCTCCTTCGGTGTGGCGGGGGCCACTGGAGCATCGGGCACGGCGGCTGGGGCACTCACGGCGGGCTCAGGTGCCGGAGCAGCGGAGGGGGCCACGGGCTGAGGCAGGGACGTGGGCGCTTCGGATGCACCACCGGTGCGCAAACGGGCCACGTCAGCCGCAAAGTCCGGGCGCGACAGGATGCCGAAGAAGCTGCCAAACGCCAGCGAAATGCGGCGCGACAGGGAAGGAGGGGCTTTGCTCATGATGGGATGCGATCAGGGTGTCTGGGGGCGCGCGGAGGCGACATGTTACCTAAGCCCGCCATGACCCTGACCAGGCATCCTCGCCTATGCCCGAGCAGATGCAAAGATGGCCCGCAACAACAATGACGTTCATGATCCGCTTCTCTCATTTTCGGTGTCGAGACCATCTCGGAAGAGTCGTTCTACGACGGCTTTTTCAGCCTGCTGCAGCAGTATCTGAACGAAAAGCCCTGACGGACGGCCTGGACGGCACGCTGCGTGGCGCGTCGTGGTCAGCGCCTCTGCACGCGCGCGCCGTAGGGGCAGTAACCTGGCCGCGGCCCGACCTGGGGGTGTTTGCGGCAGGTGTTGGGGCGCTGCTCGTACACCGTGCAGCGTCGTGTCACGGCGTCCAGATACTGGCAATCGCCACTGGCGCGGCGCGACAGCGTGAAGATGCTGTGCTTGAAATTGAAGTGCGCGATCGCGCCCGCCTTGCTCAGGCGCTTGGCGATCTGCTTGGGCTCTTCGTGTTCGGCCTCGAAAGGGTCGACCAGTCCCAGACGAACGAGATCGGGCAATTTCACCTCCACCGGCATCGTGCAGCAGTTGGCCATGCAGTTGTCGCACAGGCCGTTGCGGTAACGGGACCAGGTGTCCGGGCGATCGACGTCGACGAGGTGGATGGAGGACTTCATGGCGTGAGTGTGATGCGGTGGCCGTCGCGGGTCATTGGGGCCTCGGCAGGGGAGCCGTGCGCTGTTGGCGAAGCAGGTTGGCAAAGAGCCTCGCCAGGGGCTGTATCTCCCCGTAGGAGCTCGCGCGCTCGAGGGCCTCCATGTAGGTCTGGCGTTGCTCCAACGGGACGATGGTCCACTCGTAACCGCCCGTTGTCAGCATCGCGTTGAAGATGAAGCGAGCCAAGCGCCCGTTGCCATCCATGTAAGGGTGGATGTAGACGAAAAAGAAGTGGCCCAGGACCGCCCGTACCGCCGCATGGGGCTCGTCGGCCAGCAGCTCAAAGAAGACCGGCATGCATTCGCGCACGGCCTCCTTGGACAGAGGCACATGCAGGGCGCCTTGGATGAAAACTTGCTCGTTTCGCCAACCCGCCAGGTCCGAGGCCTTGAGGATGCCGGCAACGACGCTGGGGCTGAACAGCGCGCGGTACCACCCGGCAAGCGCATCGTGAAGCGGCCAGCGCTCGGGGCGTGCGCTCAGAGCCTGCGCGATGTAATCCTTGACCTTGACGTGAGCCTCGTAGTACCCCTTGGCGGCCATGGCGTCTCTGGTCTTTGCATCCTCGCCATCGGGTTGCCACAGGCCGCTGCGCACCTTCTCGATGAGCTCCGGCGTGACCCGGTAGCCTTCGATGGACAGCGAATGGTAGGCGTCCGTGATGTACCGATCTTCCAGGCTCTTGAGTGTGGCGTCTACATCCTGGGGCGCCTTGCTTGGTGCAGGGAACTCATCGATGACCTCCTGACGCATCTGCTGCCACATCAGTCGCAGACGCTGAACGTACGGCGACTCGGGGCGAGCTCCGGACAGGGGCGTGGGGGCAGCCTCGAAGGGCTGAGACGCCTTGACCTCGATGCCAGCCGAACGCATCGCGGAGACCAGCTCATCTGCGACGTCGCCTCGGCCGATGGCCCGCATGCCTCCCGCCAAGCGGCCTGCAATGTGACCATGGCCGCCGTCCAGCAAGGGGCGCAGCAACTCAGAGACGTCGTTCACGCTGGCCAGGGCGATGCGCGCTGCCAGTGGCTGCTGCGAGAAGAAAGCTGGGCCCACGGCGACGAGCGCATGGGCCAAGGTGGCCAGACGCAGGCCACCCGCATCGGTCAAAGCCTCGGATTGCCACAGCCGCGGTGCGCGGTAGAGGAAAAGCGAGCATGCATGGGGAAGCGCAACGACCTGGTTGTTGGCTTCGGGTGCCCAAATCTGCACCTGCTTGGGCAGCGTTCGCTCGCCCGTTCTGAGCATCAGTGATTGGTCGGGCGAGACGTGCCAGTCGAGCCCAAAGCGCTCATCGCAGTAGCCGGCAATGAACTCACGCATGCTGGCGAACCAGGTTGCTGAACTGCCGGCGTGTGTGTCGGGGCGAGAGGGCAGATACCAGCCCCGAAACACTTCCTCCAGGAATCCTGCCTTGATCAGCCGCTGCCGGTCCATGCGTGGCAGGTCGCTGCCGCGGATGACGTGTTTGCCGGCCTTCTGCAACTCAGCGAGCAAGGTGAGCGATTTCGCCAGCAGGGTGTGGAGAGGGGGCATTGCCGCACCTTAAGTTTATCGTCTCACTAGAAAGATGCAATCAATCTGACTACTTTGATGCAATGTATCACACTAGGAAAATGCATTACATGACACTATTTGGCTGCAGAGGGAGAGGCTGCGCTGCCGCATGAGCGACCTGATTTCGTTGTCTGAGAACAACACACGATGTCGGTCTGTGTGCGTCTCGCTCCACGAAAGCCAAAGCCAGAAACAAAAAAGCCCATCGCGATGGATGGGCTCTTTGAGAATTTTGGTGGTGGAGTATACCCCTACTTCGAACCCTGCTCATAAACGCCTGCGGATTGCAGCGGAGGCACGCGGACACCTGTGGGGGTGGTTCGCTGGCTGGTGGTCCCGTGGCCTTGCCTTCCCCCGCAAACAGCGCGTGAATGTGTCACTCCACCCCACAGGACTGACCGCATGCCAATAAAGATCGCCACCCCTCACGAATTCACACGATCGTATGAGCGATTGCTCCTTGGCTGCGCTACGCTTCACCCATGGACACTTTGATTCCCGCCTTCCTGCGCCGCCAGCGCAACCAGCGTCGGCTGACGCTGGAGATGTTGTCTGCCAAGGTGGGCATGTCGCCGCAGCATTTGTCGGAGATTGAAAGCGGCAAGCGCGATCCGCGTTTGTCGTCCATCGAGCGCATGGCGGAGGCGATGGGGATGACGGTGTTGATCGTGCCGGAAGCCATGGCGCCCGATCTGCGCCGCTATATGGCCAACAACGGCCGCATCTATACCACCCACGCCGGCCAGGCCGCTGCCGCGCCCAACCACCCTGAAGCCACAAAACCCGACCATGCCCAAGAAAAAACCTGACCCAGCCCCCACTCAGCCCTCAGTCCCAAGTCCTGAGTCCTCGTCCCTGTCCTTCAACATCGAAACCTTCGACGACCCGGAAACCGGCCAACCCACCCAGTACGGCCGTTTCAGCCGCCACTGGCAGGATGAGGAAGCCCTGGATGTACTGATCGACAAGCTGGAGGCCGGCCAACTCAGCCACAAGCAGGCGCTGATGCAAGCCCGCAAGCTGGAAGCCACCACGCCCTACAACCTGGAAATTCAGAATTTCATTGCCAACCGGCTGTGGGCACTGGGACTGCAGGATGAAGCCACCGAGGTTTACGAACGGGCCTACAAGCAGGCGCTGGCCCACATCCCCAAAGGCTTCAAAGGCCGGATCACCTGGGGTGAGGTGGACAACCGGCCCTTCCTGCGCCTGGCGCACGGCACCTTGCTGGGCTTGATGCGCGTGCGGGACAAAGCCAAAGGGGGCGAAGCCGCCATGGCGCTGGCCAAGCAGATGCTGGCCTGGTGCCCCATGGACAACATCGGCGTGCGCTTTTTGCTGGGTGATATCGCCTTGCTCCAGGGCGACCACCCAGCCGCCATGAAGGAATACCTGAAAGGCGCGCCCAACTCTCCCGCGCACTGGTACCAGGCGGCGCTGATCGCGTTTCGGGAGGGAGACTATGTGGCCGCCTGCACCTACCTTCGGCGGGGCATTGCCGCGAACCCCTACATTGCGGAGGGGTTGACCGGTCGCACAATGCTGTCAGAACACCTGTACTGGCACGCCAGCAATGTGCATGGCCCGGAGTGGGCGGTTGACTATCTCGACTCCGCCGCCTGTGACTGGACGCCGGAGGAGATCGACTTCGTCGACTGGGTGTTCAACGCATCGCCCGTGCTGAAGGAGCGCGCCGAGATGATGGCGCTCCATGAGGTGATGACCTACGAGCGAGACCCTGAAAAGCGTGCACCCTACGCCCAGCGATCATTGGATTTCATTGACCGCATCACGGACACGCTGTCCAAGAAGATGTTGCGAAAGGTCAAGAACCGCTGGGGCAATGACATCTGGCCGTGGGATCGAGAGGGCTTCCAGCGACTACTGGCGCTGCCGCAAAGCTCAAAACGTCAGCGATAACCATCCGGGTTCATCGACTGCCAGCGCCAAGCATCGCGCATCATTTCATCCAGGCCGCGCTGGGCTTTCCAGCCCAACTCACGCTCGGCCTTGGCAGGGTCGGCGTAGCAGGTCGCAATGTCGCCGGGCCGGCGCGGGGCAATGCGGTAGGGCACCGGGCGGCCGCTGGCGGCTTCGAAGGCGCGCACCATTTGTAGCACGCTGTAGCCCTGGCCGGTGCCCAGGTTCCACACATGGGCGCCGGTGCGGGAGGGCTCGGCCAGGGCGCGTAAGGCACACAGGTGGCCTTCGGCCAAGTCCACCACGTGGATGTAGTCGCGCACCCCGGTGCCGTCGGGGGTAGGGTAGTCGTTGCCAAACACGGCCAGTTGTTGCAACTTGCCCACCGCCACCTGCGCAATGTAGGGCAACAGGTTGTTGGGAATGCCGTTCGGGTCTTCGCCGATCAGGCCGCTTTCGTGCGCGCCCACCGGGTTGAAGTAACGCAAGATGGCAATGCGCCAACGTGGGTCAGACGCGGCCAAGTCGCGCAGCATGTCTTCCACCATCAGCTTGCTGCGCCCATAGGGGTTGGTGGGCTGGCCCACGGGGCAGGCTTCAGAAATGGGCATCTGCGCAGGCTCGCCGTACACCGTGGCCGATGAGCTGAACACAAAATTGAACACCCCCGCATCCGCACACGCCTGCAACAGCACCTGGCTGCCGTGCACGTTGTTGTCGTAATAGCGAAGCGGCTGGGCCACGCTCTCGCCCACGGCCTTCAGGCCGGCAAAGTGCAACACCGCGTCCACCGCATGTTCGGCCAACAAGCGGGCCAGCAAAGCAGCGTCGCGAATGTCGCCTTGCACAAACACAGGCTCACGCCCAGCCAACTGGGCCACCCGCGTGAGCGACTCGGCCGAGCTGTTGCACAAGTTGTCCAGCACCACCACCTCATAACCGGCTTGCAACAAAGCCAGCGTGGTGTGCGAGCCGATGTAGCCTGCGCCACCGGTAACGAGAATGTTGCGAGGGGTTGTCATTTCAAGGCTTAGCCAAAAACTGCCCGATTTTGCTGAAATTCTTCATACCCAATGCCATGACGGCTGGCAGTACGCCAAAGTTGCTGCGGCGCAGTGCGTCATAGTCTTCGCGGCTTTTGCGGATGATATTTTTAAGCGAGCGGTTGCTGGCACCACCCACACGCATATTGACCAGCACCTCCGGGATGTGCACAGCCTTGAAGCCCGGCTGGTTGAACAACTGCAGTACGCTGAAATAGTCTGCGGCAATGCGGTAGTTGGTGTCAAAACCACCGATGCACTCGTACCACTCGCGGCGCACATACAGGGTAGGGTGCGGTGGCATCCAGCCCTGGCGCAGCATGGGTGGCGCAAACGGGCGCGATGCCCAGTGCCGCACCACTTGCGTAGTGTCATCTTTACGCACGTACTGCAGGTCACCATATACTGCGCAGACCGATGGATCCTTGAATGCACGCGCAATGGTGGCCAGGACGCCACTGTGCGCGTACAGGTCGTCGGCGTGCAGGAATCCGATCACATCCCCACTGGCGCGTGCGATCCCTTTGTTGAGTGCGTCGTAGATACCCTTGTCGGGCTCGCTGACAAATACGCCAATTTGATGGTGGTGCTTTTCAAGCAGCTGAACAGTGCCATCCGTACTGCCACCGTCAATGACGACATGCTCCAGGATAGGCCATGTTTGTGCGGCGACTGATCGTAAACAATCATCAATTGTGTTGACGCAATTCCACGTAGCGGTAACGACCGAGATCAAAGGCTGCATTGGAAGGGGAGTGGTATTCACCAAGTAGTTTTAGTTAAATTGCGTTAAAGATTGATGAAATTAGAGCGTGCCGCTTCATAGACCTTACACGTTTCAGCAAAGGTTCGGTCCCATGAAAACATGCTTGCCCGCTGAAGGCCAAGCTGCCTGAAATGCTCCCGTTGCCCCGTTTGGTCGAGGCGAGAAATGGCTTCCTGCAGAGTTTCTGGGCTGGCATCGGGAAGCAGATGCGCGGCATCTCCAGCTACTTCTGGAATGGACGAGCTGTTCATTGCCAACACAGGGCAGCCTGCACGCATTGCTTCAATTACCGGGATGCCGAAACCCTCGTAGGCACTCGGGTAGGCCAGGCAGAACGCGCCGTTGTAAAACACGTTGAGCTGCGCATCGGTCACGCCCATGTGATGCGCGAAGCGGCTACCCAACTGGCGCTGTACTAGCTCTGATTCCTGGGGCGAAAGCGCACCGCCACCGATACAGACCAGATCAAGGTCGCGCAGTCCGGACATTGCCTGCACCAGGGGTATGAAGTTCTTGTACCCACCACGTCCGCCGACGAACAGTACGTAGGGGCGCGCTACAACCTTTGGCATCTCGTCTGGGGGCAGCGGATGAAAGGTGCTACTGACGCCGTTGTGTACTACGTGCAGTCTATCGGGTTGAATATCTGGCAAGAAATGAAGCAGATCTCGCCGAGTACTTTCAGAAATACAGATCACCGCATCTGATGCCCGTATCGCTTTGAATTTCTGCCAGCTATGGACCCATCTGCGTGGACCCGAAACGAAACGCTCGTATATGAAATCATGCACCGTTGTAACAACCGGAACACGCCAGTCGGGCAGTCGGTAGTAGCTCGAATGAAACACGTCAGTCTGTACTGGAACTTGGCAGTCCCTATAACGCTCAGCTAACCGCAATGGTCGAACTTCGTACCCTTCCTGCACAAATTCAATTTCAGCTTCCGGCCGGTTATATAATATGATGTGACAATGAGCCCCTCGTTCTGCTCTAATACGCTTAAGGATCTCTCTGAAATAAACGGAGATACCACCATGCCGCTGGAGAGAAAAGATAATAGCATCGATCGTCAGCACAAGGACACCACTTAGATTATGATAGAAATTTAATATAAATTTAATGAATAAGATCGTTTCATTATGCGTGCGGCACGCGGAAGAAAATATAGAAA
>Ga0209066_10007879_pt1 | contig 10456 bp, 10 predicted proteins | sample All_14_2_FD_187198 | JGI IMG/M metagenome (GOLD analysis project Ga0209066, IMG submission 187198) | Freshwater microbial communities in response to fracking from Pennsylvania, USA - Allegheny Zone_MetaG_DW_15 (SPAdes) (version 2) ... | reverse complement strand
AGGTTGGGGAAGGTCCGGGGGTGTTCGTCTGTGTGGGTACGACCCGTGTCTGATTTGGAAGCACAAATCCAAAGATCAAAACGGAGAGCAATCCTGCGCCGATCACCATCACGCCAAGTAAGCGCAGCACAGGGCTTTTTGCGAAGGCACGTATGCCTCTTTCCTTCGGCTTTTCATTTGCAAGCAATAATTTATCTTCCCACGTCCGCGGGCGGTTCATGGGAAATGGCTGAATGGATTCATCGGGAGCCAAGGCCCCCAGCAGAATCAAACCCCGTTTGGCTGTACCATTTTCAGGGTCCAATTTGAGCGCTGTTTGCAGGCAGTAAATCCGCTCCTTGGAATTATCCACTGCGGCGCTTAGCCAAATCCAATAGGTCGGGTTATTTTGATTTGTTTTAAGGAGAAGGGTAAACAGTTCCTTGGCACGCGGTTTGTCTCCGCGGCGCAGAGCATCCACTGCGTCCTGGAAAATTGTATCGTTGGGTTGCTCGTCTTTGTATTCTTCAGCCATGCGCTGATTTTACCGCTTGTTGCAAGTTTTTATAACCTCGATAATACAATTGCACGCAAACAAAAATGTCAGCGGGCTATGTATTACTTTGGCATTTCAGAGAATTCTTCGACCTGATAAATGAAAACCTGCAATTTTGCCTCACGCCATAAATTTGATCTTGCCCCCATCTTCTGGCAAAGCTGGCTCAGGAACTCAGCGGGGTCGGGAATTTTCTCCCAGACTTGGGGCAAAAAAGTGGCTCGTCGAAAATTATCCTTCAAAATGACTCCATCCACATGTGGGCGCAGTTTTTTGAGCAGGTCGTCACCTGAAGCATATTCCAGCGGATGAGGAGCGGTCAATCTCGAAATCTCGAGCCTGATTCTGTTCAAGTCAGCTTTCTGTACAGGGGGGAAACGCGGGTCTTGCAATGCGGCAGACACCGCATGTTCACGTACATCTTCGGCCAACGGTTGATAGGCTTCCAACGCGCCGATACAACCGCGTAAATTATCATCAATGGTCAATGTGATAAAAGATGCGCCATCTTTGCGCAAGGGTAGGGAAAGTGATTGAAGGTCAAGCGGCGGCAGGTCTTTCCCTTTCACCGCATATTCCATGGCCTCACGTGCAAGGCGCAATAAAGTTTGCTTTTCCCCATCCGTTAACGTTTCAGACATTTTGCCCTCCATGCCAGCCGCATCTATAACACGGCTATGGCAACTGAGACAACTGCCAATACTTTCTATTGTGATAAACCAATGGCTGCTGCCCATCCCCAAATTCACGCGCAGCAACAACTTCGGCAATGAACAACGTATTCATGCCGGCATCAAATGTTTCAACCACGCGGCAATCCAACCAAGCCAAGCCGCCCGTAAATAATGGAGACCCTGTCACAAGCGTTTCTGTTTTCAAGCCAGAAAAACGGTCTTCCTTCTCAGGAAAGCGGCCCGCAAAAACATCTGAGATATCAGATTGGGTTGAAGCAAGCATGGTTAAACCAAACGCCTGCGAATCAGAAACCAATTCTTGCGTACGCGAACCGCTCTTTAATGAAATGGTGATCAAAGCAGGGTCTAATGAAATAGATGTAAACGAGTTCACCGTCATCCCGTGGGTTTGTCCATTATGGGTGGCGGTAACAACTGTCACACCAGCCGACCAAGCCCGCATGGCGGCTCGTAGGTTTTCAGCATCAAGGGTCATACAGGTTAAATTCTCCATTGGTAATTTCATCATACTCTCTCAGGAATAGGCGCGTCAAGGCAAAAATCTGTTTTTCTACGAAAATTTGATAAATGCTACTATTTGATTCAATTCGAAGGGAATTCCTTACCTTACAAAGCATTGCGCGATTTCCAAATTAGATTTCAGTTTATCCCCTTAACTTCTAATCTAATACTTAATAATTCTTACCCAGGCAGTAAAACTGTTTCATGTACGCGTGGTAAACTCCCATCCATGTCCAAGAAAACCAGAAACATCCTCATTTCCGTTGCAGGCATCCTCCTGCTGGCGGTTTTGGTATATCAAATCCCCTTTGTAAAATCACGCCTTTCCTGGCGCATCGAAGTATTCCAGATTTACGTTAAAAATTCGATCAATCCCCCGGGGCCGGTTCCCACAGCGTTGCCCGTCACCCCCATCCCTGCCACGCCAACCGTCGCACAGACGAGTACGTCCATCCCTGTCCAACTCACCCCATCCATCACGCCAACGGCCACCTTCCCGCCGCTGCCTGCGCAAGCCTTCATGCCCTCCCCTGCCTATGAGAAGCAGACACCAAACAACTGTGGTCCTGCGGCACTTTCCATGGCGCTGCACATGTATGGCTGGGAAGGCGATCAAAGCGACATTTCCGACCTGATCAAACCCATCTCAGGCGACCGCAACGTCAACCCGGAAGAACTGCGCTATTACGTCCGCACACAAGCAGGCTGGCTCAATATGGAATATCGCGTCGGCGGCAACATTGAACTGCTTAAACGCCTGCTCGCAGCAAATTATCCCGTTATCGTTGAAAGCGTCACTTCCCTCAACCCCGCCGATGCGCTTGGTCCCACAGATGATCTTTGGGCAGCGCATTATCTTCTGCTCACCGGCTACGACGATGCAACTCAGGAATTCACAATTCAAGACACCTATCACGGTCCAGATCTAAAGATCTCCTACACCAAGCTGGAAGAAGAATGGAGACCCTTCAACAACCTCTTCATTGTGATGTACTTCCCGCAATTCGAAGAAGAGATGAAAAGCTTGCTCGCCTCAGACTGGGACCCGGACCTGAATCGGCAAAATGCATTAGCCTCATCCCTAGCCGCTACCACCAGTTCCTCTGCGGATGGATTCTCCTGGTTCAACTACGGCAGCAACCTCGTCTATTTCGAACGTTACGAAGAAGCTGCCCTCGCCTACGACAAAGCCCGCGAGCTGGGACTTCCCCTGCGCATGTTCCGCTATCAATTCGGTCCATTCCTTGCATATTTCCATTCCGGCCGTAATGATGACCTGCTCGTGCTAACCGATTACGCGCGCGGCGTGACCGAGATGTCTGAGGAGACCTGGCTGTGGTACGGCTATGGACTGTATCGCAAAGGTGATAATTCCGGCGCACTCAAAGCCTGGCAAAAAGCGGATAGCATCAACCCAAACTTCTTTGAAGACCAGGCGCAAAATGCCATCAACCTTGTGCAATAATTATTAACTGAACAATGAAAAAACACATCATCCTAACCTTCATTCTGCTATTCGTTACAGCCTGTCAGTCCACACCAACTGCCGCGCCAACCTTGCCTGCCACTGAAATTCCACAAGCAACCGCAACCATTGCACCTACTGAAATTCTTCCCTCATCAACAGTGGAAGCGACTGCAACCTCTGCGCCTGAAAACATAAAGATCTCCGCAACGGATGGGATGACGCAGCTCTTCATCCCTGCGGGGACGTTCTTCATGGGCGGCATGGATGTGTACCGCGAAAGTGACGAACTCCCTGCACATGAAGTCAGCATGGATGCGTTCTGGATCGATCAAGTGGAAGTGACCAATGGAATGTACAAGCTGTGCGTTGAAGCAGGTTCGTGCAGGCCGCCCGTACTCCTCAGGTCTGATAACCGCGAAGAATATTTTGGCAACCCGGAGTTTCAAGATTACCCCGTTGTGAATGTGACCTGGTATGACGCGAATACCTATTGTCAATGGGCTGGGCGAAGCCTCCCCACCGAAGCACAATGGGAACGGGCTGCACGCGGTGATGATAAAAGAAATTTTCCCTGGGGTGATGAGCTGCCAAATGAATTTAATTCCAATTCCATTAATCTTGTCGGCGATTCCATGCGCGTGGGTTCATACGCCGAAGGCGCGAGTCCATTTGGTGTATTGGATATGGCTGGGAATGTTTGGGAATGGGTAGCAGATCGATATCGCCCAGATTACTATAGAAAAGCCCCATCGGAAAACCCGACGGGGCCAGCTGATAATGAAGTTTTCAGTACATACCGCGTGATACGTGGCGGCTCGTTTCAAGATGATTGGGTAGTCTTGCGGCTTGCAAACCGCAGTTTTCTGCCGGGGCCAAATCCATCGGCACAACCGACAGAAGAAGCCTATTACGGAGATAGTTCAGCAAAGATCGGCTTCAGGTGTGCAAATGATAATTAAGCAGAATCAACTGCCAGTTTAAGGAAGAGGCGGTTTAGTCTTCCACAAAACTATAACCACCAGGCCATGTTTTAATTAGGTATGTATCACCTGTCTCCTCTTCGCCTAGTTTCTTTCTTAGGCGATAGACAACGTTCTTTAGCAGCACGACATCACCCTCAGCTCCCCACAAGGTTTGAATGATCTCTTCCGCAGGAAAGACAAAACCAGGACGGCTCATTAAGAGATGAAGCAAACGAAATTCCAAATTGGTTAGTTTTATTTCCTGGCTATTGGAACCAATTGCAGACCGATGGGAAGGATCCAAACGCAGTTGTCCAGTTTGGCGGGGGGTCATGGGTTCTGTCCAACTACGGCGTGACCAGGCAAGTATTTTGGCAAGAAAGATGGCAGGGCTGATCGGTTTTACAACACACTCGTCCACGCCAATCTGATAGGCTTCCAAAATTTCAATCTCATTCGTATATGGCAGGAATAGCAATATTGGGCTGGAACTCATGGAGCGAAATCTGCGGCAAAGTTCCATCCGCTGTGCATGTGAAGCGTTGAGGTCAATAACGATCAGGTCAGGAATTTCCTCAAGAGAACGCTCCATTGCCCGTTGGACGGATGTTTCAAGGATGGCTACCAAGCCTTTTTCCCGAATAATATACCCCCAAATGGGAGCAGTGGCATCCTGGTCACAAACAATGAAGATACGCGGGGTATTTGTAGAGGTGGAAAAAGGAGATATGGTCATAAAAATCTTTCCATTTTTGTGCTTTTTTGGCTTAAACTGCGAAGATTAACAATTATGTAAGCGAATTTTACACTACAAAGTCGTAAAGCGTCGTATTTTGTCACCAAAATATTACCTTTGGGGGATTAGGAAATAAGTCCCATGTTTGTATACTGGCAGCATATTACAAAAGGAGGCACTATTATGAAAAAACTATTTCCGATCCTGACAGCCTTGGCTTTATTCTTGTCGGCTTGTCAAATGGGCGGGCAGGCAGAGCCAACCGCAATTGCTCTTCCCACCGCATTCCCGACCAATACTCCCCCTGCTGTCAACGCCCCTGCTGAAGCGGGTGGTACTGCTGGCTCTGAACGCACTTCATCTGTAGATGGTATGCCCCAAGTTTACATTCCTGATGGAACCTTCCGTATGGGCGGCATGGATGCCGATGTAAATAGAGACGAAGAGCCCGCTCACAATGTAACGCTTAAGGGCTTTTGGATGGATAAACTGGAAGTTACCAATGCCATGTACGCTTTGTGCGTACAGGCTGGTGCTTGTGAGCTTCCCCAATACTTCAAATCTGAAACCCGCGAGTCTTATTACAACAATGCAGAATTCAATGATTATCCTGTTGTCTATGTTAGCTGGGCACAGGCTGATAACTACTGCAAGTGGGCTGGCCGCCGTCTGCCGACCGAGGCAGAATGGGAACGCGCCGCACGTGGTGATGATTACCGCACCTACCCGTGGGGAGATGATCGCCCTGACTCTTCTCGTGGCAACTTCAACTACCTTGTTGGAGATACCACCCGCGTAGGTAACTTCCCTGCAGGCGCAAGTCCGTTTGGCATATTGGATATGTCTGGCAATGTGGCCGAATGGATCCATGATTTTTATGATGGCAATTACTATGCCCAGAATGTCACTATGAATCCGCCTGGTCCCGGTGAACGCAGCCAATATTTCAATCGTGTAGTTCGTGGCGGCTCCTTCCAGGATGCCTACAGCTATGTTCGTGTGGCCAAGAGATCCTCAGTACAGGGATCAAACCCCAATGAAACCGACATCAATTCCAAGGAATATCTTGGTGAAGTATCCCCCAAGATTGGCTTCCGCTGCGCCTCTGACTAAAACTGACAGTTGATCCTCGAGCCGTTGGAGATATCCTTCTCTGACGGCTCTTTTATTTGACTCGCACTTTCAGCTATGGTATTATCTCGACACAAATCAATAGCCCCAATAAGGCGCTCTTATCCAGAGAGACGGAGGGAACGGCCCTGCGATGTCTCGACAACCAGTCAACGAAAGTTGAATATGGTGCCAAATCCGACAGATTTATTTTCTGGGAGATGAGAGGGTAGACAAGCATTATGCAAAATTGCCCTTTCACGCCGAAAGGGCAATTTTATTTTCTTAAGGAGAAATAAAAATAATGAGCAACACTTTTATGTCTTCACCGAGTTTGATGTTCACATCAGAATCGGTAACAGAAGGACACCCCGACAAGATCTGCGATCAGGTCTCCGATGCAGTTTTGGATGCCTGCCTTGAGCAGGACCCAATGTCTCGCGTAGCTTGCGAAACCGCTGTTAAGACCGGTTTTGTGGCACTGCTTGGCGAAATCACCACAAGCGCGTATGTCAATTTTGATGAACTCGTCCGCAAGGTTGTGAATGAGATCGGCTACGACAGCAGCGACAAAGGCTTTGATGGAAATACCTGCGCTGTACTTTCCGCAGTTGCCAGCCAGAGCGCGGATATTGCTTTGGGTGTTGACCATGCGCTGGAAGACAAAAGCGGCGAAATGAAAGACACCGGCATCGAACATGTTGGTGCTGGAGATCAGGGCATGATGTTCGGTTTTGCCTGCAATGAAACTTCCACATTGATGCCAATGCCGATCTACATGGCACACAAATTATCCCGCCGCCTGAGCGAACTCCGCAAAGATGGCACCCTCCCCTGGCTGCGCCCCGATGGCAAGAGTCAGGTCACTGTGGAATATTCACAAGGCAAGCCCAAGCGTATTGACACCGTCCTCATTTCCACCCAGCACTCACCTGATATCTCACAGGCTGAGATCACAGAACTCGTCAGCGAGCACATTATTTATCCGACCTTGCCCGAAGGCTTGGTTGATAAAAACCTGAAAGTCTTCGTCAACCCCACCGGCCGTTTCGTTATCGGCGGTCCAATGGGTGATGCAGGCGTAACAGGCCGCAAGATCATTGTGGATACCTACGGCGGCATGGGCCGTCATGGCGGCGGCGCTTTCTCCGGGAAAGACCCCACGAAGGTGGACCGCTCTGCCGCATACGCCGCTCGCTACGTTGCCAAGAACATCGTCGCTGCTGGCCTGGCTGACCGCGTGGAAGTACAGGTTGCTTACGCCATTGGCGTGGCTCACCCGCTCTCCGTCAACGTGGAAACCTTCGGTACCGCCAAGATTGCGGATGACAAGATCTCTGCACTCGTCAGCGAGTACTTTGACCTGCGCCCCGGCGCGATCATCCGTGACCTTGACCTGCGCCGCCCGATCTATCGCAAGACTGCCGCGTACGGTCACTTTGGCCGCGATGATATCGAGTTCCCTTGGGAACGTACTGACAAGGCTGCAGCGTTGAAGAAGGCTGCAGGATTATAAAATCTAAGAGCCGCGAGAAAATTCTCGCGGCTCTTTTGATTCAAGTCAAGTAGGTGTTTATCACATGCTACTAAGTCACGGCAGGTTAAATGTTCTTACAAGAAAGACTGCCATTTCAGCGCGTGTTACTGTTTGATCAGGGCAATAATTTCCACCTCCACATCCACTAGTGATGCCTTCGAGTGCCAATTGTTCAATCCACGCATCTGCGAAGGAACCTTGCGGAACATCGTCAAAAACAAGGCCAGTAGCATTTGGAGGGACATATAATCCACCATATTTAGCACGTAACAGAAAAACTGCCATTTGTGCCCGTGTGATAGTGGCATCTGGGCAAAAATTCCCATTTCCACAACCAACACTTATCCCTTTCAATGCTAACTGCTCAATCCAAGCATCTGCAAAGGTACCAAGAGGCACATCAATAAAGACAGCACCTGTAGCTGATGGAGGAGTGTAGGTATTACCATGAATACCACGTAAAAGAAATACCGCCATTTGAGCACGCGTAACATTATCTTCAGGACAATATCGCAACGGTATAGCCGAACATCCCCCAGTAATACCTGCATTGTATAGCCTCACAATAAATTCTTCCGCCCAATAGCCAACGGGGACATCCGAAAAGCCAGAAGCTTGAAGCTTATAGATTTTTCCCCTGAAATAATCTGCAACATATAAGCTTCCATCTTCCCCCTCACCAAAGGTTGAGATGCCATAATCCGTATCAGCCAGTTCCGTAGATACCCATGAGGTACCGTTTGTTTCACTCCCCCAAATTCTACCTGTACAAAAATCACCATAAAAATAAACCCCATTGATAAACGGATATTCGCCACGATATCTATAACCACCACTAATAGAACACCCCAAACTGTGACTGTATTCTAGTATTGGCTCTGTAATAGTTCCAAGTGTACAGGAAGTAGGATTACCAATAGTGTGGAGACCTTCATAACACGGCCAGCCATAGTTTTCGCCACCCGCACTTGTGCTAGCTTGAAAATTTACCTCTTCCCAATTACTCTGGCCTACATCTGCAATCATTAAGTCGCCTGTCAGTTTGTCAAAAGAAAATCGCCAGGGGTTTCGCAAACCTAAAGCCCAAACTTCATCTGCAACTGCCGCATTTGAAATAAAAGGATTATCAACTGGAATCTCATATGGGGCAGTATTATCAACATCAATTCGCAATATTTTCCCAAGCAAAGAAGAGCCGCTCTGCGAATTTCCACCACCAGTACCGCCATCACCAGTACTAATATACAAATATCCATCTGGGCCAAATTGGAGCTGACCACCATTATGATTCGTTGCCCCCGGATGAGGAATAGTTAAAAGAATGGATGCTGATGATGCATCAGCTACATTCGGGTCGCTTGAAATATGATAACGCGCAATCACCAATGCCCCATCAGACTTACGCGTATAGAATATATAGAAATACCCATTACTACTGTAATTTGGGTGAAATGCTATGCTCAACAGTCCTTGTTCACCTCCATTCATAGCAATTAGAGATGTGATATCTAAAAATGGAGTGGGCAAAACTTGCGCTCCGTTATAAATCATAATCTCCCCCCCTCTTTGAGTAATAAATAAACGCCCAGTTGAATCCCCCGCATGAGTGATTGAAACCGGCAAAGATAAACCGCTAGCAATTTGAGTAAAGCCAAGTGGTGGCAAATCAGAAATAGAAGGCTCTGACATGGCAGGCACAGTATTTAGTGGAATAAGTAATCCAACAAAAAATATGATGACCAATATTGTACGAAACATATTACCTCCGAGGGCTCTCAATAATTATGACATATTTTGTCCTGAACAGCACAACTTATATATGAATTAATATTAAATTGAGCAATACCAATCTTTTATCTTGAGGTTAAAAGGTTCATATGCCCTTCATACATTGTTTTTTAAGGTTACCTCTGTTAAGCAATTACAAACCTCGTGCTTTATTTTCCAGCGGAAGTAATTTGGCGTAGATCGCTTCATGGGTGGGAGTTGGGATACCTGCTGTTCGGCCCATGCGAATGACAGCGCCAGTTTGCTCGTTCAGCTCGGAGGGGCGGCCTTCCATTATGTCTTTTTGCATGGAGGCGATGATATGCGGTTGAATAGTGTCGATGCGACTCATAGTATCGGAGACAAAGCTTTCAGAGAGCGCGGCTCCGCGGGCACGTGCGACGGCGGCGGTTTCGTTCATGGCATTGAAAAGCATGTTTCGAGTTTCTGGGTTCGTGCGGAATTCGCCAATGGTCTGACCTGTGTAGGCTCCAATTCCGCTGGTGCCAGAAATGAAGATGAATTTCTCCCACATGGCAGTGTTAATATCAGCAGGCGTATCCACTGTGATGCCCTTTAGTGTGGAGAATATTTCCTTCAACGAGTCCACTCGCGCGCTTTTGGAATTGTCCAATTCGCCGAATGCAATGAAGGGCGGCACTCCCACGTGACGGATATATCCCGAACTTGCGACAAAGGCACTGATTCGGCATAACCCGCCGAGTACATTTTTGCGGTCAAAAAAAGTGAGCAATGTATCCATGTGTTCCATGCCATTCAAGAGCGGCAGGATCATCGTGACCTCCCCCACCAGCGATTTCATTTGCTCAATGGCGGAATCCAACTGCCAGGCTTTGGTAGCGAGAATGACTAAATCTGAACGGCCAATGGATTTCGGTGAATCTGTCGCTTTGGCGGGGTGAACAACAAAATCGCCACCAATTGAGTCAACGCGTAAGCCTGATTCTTTTATTCCGGCAAGATGAGCGCCACGGGCAACAAAGGTTACATCCTGCGCGGCGAGAGCGAGCCTGCCGCCAAAGTAACCGCCAACGCCGCCTGAGCCAAAGATCGCTATTTTCATGAGGGTCTCCAATTCGAGAATGAGTGATATAAATTAATAGGACTTAGACAAAATTAAAAGA
>Ga0209066_10007878_pt1 | contig 10456 bp, 26 predicted proteins | sample All_14_2_FD_187198 | JGI IMG/M metagenome (GOLD analysis project Ga0209066, IMG submission 187198) | Freshwater microbial communities in response to fracking from Pennsylvania, USA - Allegheny Zone_MetaG_DW_15 (SPAdes) (version 2) ... | reverse complement strand
GCTGGGATCGAGAACTTGAAACTCCCGTTCGGCCGGAGGATCGCACGGATGTTCGCGTAGGGCTCAGACTTCTTGCGCCGAACGCAGGCAAGAGCCCCCATCTTGCGGGTCTCGTCATGCCAGGGGCTCAAGAATGTGCCCGATTCCATCAGCGAAGCGATCTGGTTCGCGAACTCTGGCATCCCCCAGGTGACTTGATCCGCGACGATGATCGCGATCCCGCCAGCAACCAGGTTATTGAGAGCCCGCCGAACCATGTCGATCGCCGGCACCCCGCCACCATGCTCGTCTTTATGCGGCGGGTGGATCAGGGCGACCGAGAATGTATTGGAGGTGATCGAGCAGTTCTCGAAAGCCGCAGGACCGAGGACGTGAGCAAACTGGAGTTGCTTTGCACACACCTCGAACCGGCTGAGAACAGACTCCACCGCGTAGATTGAATCCTGATCCACACCCAGCAGTGAGCCCAGCGTAGCGACAGCCAGCCCGGTCCCCGCGCAGGGATCGAACAGGGTTACTGCCTGCGGATCGCATGAGATGCTGGAGAGCTTGACGAACTCCTGCAGCACGCTCAGTGGCGTCTCGTGGTATCCGGGTTTCTGCTTGGGTATGAATCGCATCTACTGAGCCACCTCCTTGCCAGATCGACTCGCATGCTTTGCCCCTTTCAAGGACAGTCTCGCCCGCTCCAGCGCACGTCGCATCTGTTGATTGAGCGGGTATTTCGCATTCTCGATCAGGCCCACCAGATCGCTCAGGGCGTCCGCAGGATTGATCTTGGAGACGTAACTGCTCGCTAGTCCCATCTTCCGCCGCTGGCGGAACACCGTCTGCCGGGCAATCCCCAGTTCGTCGGCCAGATCCTGGTCGGACATCCGGCCCATCAGTTCAGCGATATTCTCGGGCCATTTTACGCGCATAGCTTCGCCATTCCCGTCCGCGGGACGTTGATCGGTTGAATTGTCGAGGGATTGTAGTGTTGCAGTCCGTTTGACGCAATGCAGAAACCGCCGGCCGAGGGCACGATCCTCGGTGGAAGCCGACCCAGCGGGTGGGATGGACTATCAATCTTTCTTGCTGCTGCTCTTGCTCCAGCCGATTCCGATCGCCCCCAGACACAACCGAACCGGCAGGACGATCACGCACCACTTCAGCAGAAACCAGACCATGAATACAGGCACCCAATACCACTTGCAGGCGATCCAATGCCCCATGTCTGCCGTGTACGTCGTCACCAGGAAATCAATCAGAGGCTGCATCTTTCGTCCCTTTCGGATGAACTGTCTATCAAATCGTTGCGAGGTAGTAAGCCGCCCACGCGATGTAGGCGCTGATGGCGAGGACAAATGCGTAGAATTCAGCGTCCGTGCTGTGCATTGAAGAATCCTTTCACATGGTTCGGGTGACGGCCAGAACCTGAGTTGCGGTCGGCGTAGTCGATGGGTCAACAAAGATCATGACTTTTGTACGGAACCGGAATTCCGGGTTGCGTGACTGGAAGGACGTGACAAGCCTGTCATCGGCTGAACTGTCCCGCTGAAATATCACGGTCGCCCCGATTGTGATGTCCCGCAGTGTTGCGGCGGAAACTTTCAGTAGCATTACTCGTCCCCCAGTCCAGCAGCCCGCTGCATCTCGCACAGCATGTGGTCGACAGTGCCGCAATCCAGACGGCCGCAATCCGCGTTGAGCAGACCGCGAGTCGCTTGGATCAGATCTTTCCAATATCGCCCGGTGAACCCGTCGTCCCCGATGCTCGCTTCGTAGCGTTCCGCGTGCAGGTCAGCGTACTTCGCAATGGATTCGACCATCCGCACAATCGGCACTTCGAAGCCACGGGGAGCGACCCAGGCCCGCCCGTGCTCGTGCATCCGCGGCCCCATCATCTGCTGGAATCGCACGTTGCAATCGGAAATGATTTCGGCAAAGGTTTTCGTCTGCATTGTCAACCCTTTCAGTGTGTTGAAACCTGCAACGGCGCAGGACAGGAGGCGGGTTGTCAGTCCGCCCCGAATTGCGGGCCGTTCTAGACCTAGCGGGAGCAGACGGGGCAGGCACGTTTGATGGTGTTGCCGGTTTGCGACATGTGATATCCGAATCGTGAAGCGGCATAATCCTTCAGATCGTGGCCAGTGCAGTTGTCGGGGATTCTGCGACTTTCACCGGGCGCGAAGGATGCAAGCCAGTTGTGGACGGTCATTGTCGCGGTCTGCGTTGTCATGCTTTTCGCTCCCTTCAGGTGTTTTGCGGCTCGTCAGTGCGGGTCACACCCGCAGACCGGCCGAAGCCGGTTTCGCCGTTGGTCAGCCGTAGGTTGCCTGATGGGTCTCCGACAGTTCCCGCAGCGCGTCGCACGCCTGCCCGAACGTGTCAGCATCTCGATTGAACAGACCCAGTGGTCCGCGGCTGGAGATGCGATAGCTGTTCTCGATGGCGTTATGCGTGATCATGCACGCCAATTCAAGATCGGTAGCCATGTGTCGCAGCATCTTCAGGAGGACTCTGGACTTGTCGATCACTTGTCGCTCCCTTCGGTAAAGACAAACTTGCCTACGCGGTTGCCGTTGATGTCGCAGATAGCGAACTCGCCGATCCATAGCATCTCATCGGCAGTACGATCAGAAACACGCTCGGCGGAATATGCGAGAATACTATGTAGTTCACGGCTGAGGTTTTCGCCATCAAACGCTGCCCCGTCGCAGTTGATTTCTAGTGTGAACTTCATTCGCTCCCTTTCTTACTTCGCCACGTAGATATGAAAATGGGCGGTCCCGCGCGGCGGACGATAGCTGCTCAGGTCGACGATGTTGACGTATTGCATATCGCCGCGGGCTTTGATCCGGTCGTACAACTGGTCAAGGTTTTCATCTGGTCCGCACGCCCAGGCGGCGCGGGAATAGCCTCCGCGAGCGCCGCCCCAGCCGGACAGAAATCTGTCGCGGCCTACAACGCCCCATCGGTGGGTTTTTTGCTGCTCTTCGGTGCGATCATCTACGAGTGTCATTCGCTCCCTTTCGTTTTGGACTCATCAGCGGCAGACATACTGCCGGACCGGGTTGCCCCGGTTTCGTCCTGGCCTATGCGTAGTTGCCACGTTCGACGATTTCGGCCCATGCCGCAACCTTGATCCGGCCATCAATAATGCAGAGCGTCGGGAGATATCCGTCCCCCGCGTTCACGTACCAGATTTCCGGGGACCGCTTGTTGCTCCCGGCGGGAATACACTCCACGCCGTGACAGCCTGTAATGGTGTTCGCCTCACCCAGGAAATAGCGTGCGCAGGTTGCAGAGAATGCTGGTTGCTGGTGTTCGAACCGCTCACACAGAGCGCGGAGTTTGCTCACCCAGTCCTCGACGGGCTCAAATGCGCTCACGCGGGACAGGGTCTTGACGGATGGAACTGGCATTGGGATTCCCTTTCGAGTGAGGTGACAGTACAGGCCGGTCCGGGATCGATGGCATCCCGGTGGGGCGCGAACTGGCCTAGGAGAGATAGACGAGCCCATCGTCGCCGACGTATGCATCGCAACTGCCCTCCGCGTGGGCAGCATCAGTGAGCCGTTGGGCGGGTTTCTCGCCCCAAACCTCCGGGCGATCCCAGAAGCCTGCCCCATGTCGATTTCGTGTCAACCAAAAGTCATGCCCAAATCGCTGGGCGACCGTGCAATCATTCATGTTCCGCACGCGATAGTGCAGTCCGTGCTCCGCCGTCGCGTCGCTCAGGTTTCGCATCAGGAATCGCGAGCATTCGTCAATCGCCTGAATGACGGCATCGCGTGCGAAGCCATCGACGGACATTGCCACGTCAAGCGGATTGCCATCGTCATCGGTCGACGAGAACAAGGCGCATTCCAGGTAGGCGGTAACAACCTGCTTGACGTCTACGGAGAGGAGTGCAAACAGATCGTCGGTTTCGGACTGGTGGACCATGATTCCGTTTCCTTTGCTGGAGTGACTGGGGAGACTAGACGTTGACGATCACAATCTGAATCTGCAGGCGCTCCAGCAACTCGGGGGTCACCAGGTCGAGCGATTCGCCGTTCAAATCCTTGGCGTACAAGCTCGACTTGTGTTTGCTGGTGGAACAAGGCGAGTTATTGCGGAACCCGTACTGCTCTTGCCAGCATGCGTCTTCGGTGTACTCTTCGCCGAACTCCGCGACCATTTCCTCATGGGTCATGTCCGGATCGTCTTGGAACTCGTCTTCTACGATCCCGTAGGCATCTTCCCAGGATTGAGCACGAACGAATCCGACGGTGGAGATGCTGTTGCGGAAGACGTAGAGACTGCCGATCCCATCGTCGTAGTATTGGTAGGTTGTTCGTCCGGACTCGGAGCGGAATTCGACGGTCAGCTCGTCCAAATCAATACGGCCGGTCGGATTCGCGAAGATGGCGTGAAACTGATTTTGCGTTGTCATAGCATTTCCTTTCGAGTTGTGAAGAACTGGGAACTGTGCGCCCCGTAGGGCGCTGGGTTCGCGGTTCTCAGACAATCGCGGGTTCAGGCTGCGTAACTAAGTCGCGGGTCGATCCAAACCATCCTTGCAAATTCGGCTGGATGTCTGCAGGGGAGTTGAACATTCCGCATGCGTCGGAAATTGCGGTCCGTAGTGTCCGGCCACGTTTCAACGGGAGAAGAACCGAAACCCACGCCCCGTTCTCGCCATCAATGTGCACATCCCAGCATTCAGGAAAGGCTGGCCGCATAGCCTGCAAGAATGAGTCCCATTTCTCAGGACGAGCCTCTCGCCGTTTTGCATGACCACGAAACGGTCCACAATCGAATTCCCCGATTGTTGATTTTTCACACAGTTCAGCTCTCATTTGCGTTGCTCCCGAGAAAAGAGGGGAAGAAAGGGGAGCGGTTGCAGTCCCGCTCCCGTGGGATGGGTGGACTAAGGCAGAACACCGGGTTGACGATTCAGCCAGTCGTATAGTCCATGCACACTGCAACCGCAGTCGATCCCGTTGGCGACGTAGTGACCATCACTGCTGATATCGATATCAGCAGTGATCCCACGCAGGGCTGCCAAGCGGGAAAATTTATTCGCGGTACGTCGCATCTGCGACAGCGCGTGATCGTCTCGAATCAGCATTGCATTCGCTCCCGTTCGCAGAAGAGAGGGGGCGGGCGAATTGCCTCGCCCCCGTGAGCGGACTGGACTACGCCTCGACTGACGCCCAGTCGAGCATCGATAGCGGAGCACGCACATACTCCTGCCGGGACTGCAGAACCAGACCCTTGACCACGTTCGTAGTCGCATGCAACCGAGTGCCCAGAACAGCCTTGACCGAGTGCAGTGGAATGAATGCCATTTGCTCAACCCTTTTCAATAGAGAACCTAGTAACCCAGAACATCGCGAACACTGGCAACGGAACTGTCGATACGATCCTGAACTGTGATCGTCTCGCCCCGCAGGACTGCGTAGCTCACGAGCAGCATGCTGCCGTCGCTGATTGCAGCAGCAGAATGCAGATCATGTCGCATCGCCCAGGCACACAGCCGAAACGCACGCAGATCGATCATCGCCAGTCCCCTTTGCCAGAGAGCCAACCACAGCAGCCGGCCCACACCATCAGTCTACCAGACACATCGAATGTTTCAACCACGGTGCAACACATTATTTCGGATTGTGCCGCAACACCCTACGCAGCAAGCAGTTCGGGTTTCCAGAAATTCCCGAAGCATGGGGTGGAATGGGTGCAACACACAGGGGCATGGTGCAGCGGGACGCCACCAGGCACAGCAGGGGGAGCTAGACGCACGCGGGTACGCATGCGCGTAAGGGCCTGCCACGCAATGGGTTAGGGCGTTGGTCCACCAGGCACGCGGATAGGGGAGTAGTGGGGAGGGGTTGGCATGCGTTGCAAGCCGGTTGCTACTGGATAACTTTATCCAGAACTCGGCAAGTATCGTCTGCGGCCATAACTCGTTGGCATGCAACATCTTACGCGGCGGCGTGCGCGCGGTGTTGCACCTGGTGGAGCGTGGGAGGGGGCGGGGAGTGCCCCTGCGGCCCCGTCATTTGATGTTACGTCCATCCTATAAACCCGGGCGATATGGACCCCGTTTTCGGCTGGAGCGACGTGAGAGCTCTACAGGCCATGATCGCTGAGCGAGCAGTTGCGTGCTACCGCACGGAGGGTTGCTGCTTGCTGCTGTGGCAGCGGGGGTTGTGTTCAGAGGCCCGAGGTTGGACGCCGTTGGCGTCGACCTCTGGGCACACCCTCTCTGACGTCCGGCAGGCAAGTTCTCTATGAGAACCCGTGGTCCTGCTGCCTGTAAAGCCTTTCGTGATTACGCTTTACGCGGCGGTCTGAGTCACCGTTTGCAGTGTTCCGGCTGAGCCGGTCTTGCTATGGTTGTTTCAGTTTTGATCGATGGTTGCTTGTGGTTGAGAGTCACAAGACTGGTCGGGCACGCTGAGAGGGCCAGAGAGGGTAAAGAGCCGTTCTCCGCGTGATGGTCCGTCCCCATAGACGTCATTTGTAGGTGTGCTTTTGTCGCTGTACCTGTCGGCCTCGGCAGTGGGCTAGCAGCCTAGATAACCCAGTGGTCCCGATGTCAGACCTCACACTGTGGTGGGGGGAGCACATGTGGAGAGTAGAGTCAGGTTGTGGTGGAAATGCAAGAGGGGGACAACAGATTGTGGTCTGTGTCCCCATTGGTCGCGATGGGTTGTGGTCTGTCGGTGGCTACAGGTGCTCGTTGGGGATGATGGCGTTTGCGGTGCGGAGGAGTCGGATGAGTTCGGACCTGATGGTGGCCCTGTAGCAAGCCTGGTTCTGGATGTCCCCGGAGATGCTCACGCAGTAGACGAGTGCGTCGTTCTCTGGGGTTGGGAAGACGACGATGCAGTGGGGGTATTCCGGATTCCCCCGTCGTTCAAAGCGAGTGATCGTGTGGGTGGCTGGACGCCTGGAAATGTTCCTGAGCCATTTGCTGGTGATTGTTTTTTCGGATTTCTTCACTCCTCATCCTCCACATCAGGCAACCCAGCGGTCGCGGCCTTGATCGCGTCGTCATGGCTGAGTGCCACAAAAGTACCGGGCCGCTCCTGGTCGGATTTCTCCGTCAGGAACTCGCGGAAGTTGCAGAACACATCGCTATCTCCGTTCGCGTGCTGATATCGCTCGCAGTCAAACACGCAGAGGGGTGGCCACATTCCCTCCAATATCTCCAGTTCGTAGACGCTCACGCCAGAATTCCGGCCCGTCGCATTCGTTGCCGCGTACCGACGCGCCGTCTCCTAATCCGCGAACGCAAACGCCTCATCCATGTGGCTCCCCTCGTATTGCGTGTGAGGAACCGTCAACCAAATCCGCTTCATTCTGTTTTCTCCTCCGCAGATTTCCGCCGCTGTGCCCGGACCCGAGCGTTCGGCTTGTTCTTCTTCCTGGTGATCTCGCCGCGCCAGCACGACTCCGGGATCTGAGACACGTAAGGAGCCTGATCCGGACTGACCCCGAATTCGAGCACCTTCATACCGCAATCGTGGTAGTTGACGACGCTGACTGGCGTGAAGACACCCCGCAGGAGTTCAACCCAGTAGTAGCCTGGCTTCGTTGGCCTGCTCATTGAACCGCCTCCGCCATCTCGATCAGTTTCGGGCCAGCGACTTCCCAGTCGACGTACGGACGCCCACCACACCGCGGATTCTCTCGCAGTGGGCAGCCTAATGCCGCATCATCAACGTAGACATGAGCGTATGCTTTCGGGCTCTCCGTCCATGCCCCCTGCGTCGGGTTGTGATTGATCCCGAAGAGTACGATCTCGTGCCCCTCAAACCATTTGATGGCTTCGTCGAGGGTATTCCCGGATCGCATCGTGAACAGGATGAGCTTAGCCCCGAGTTCCACGAGCCGCTTCAGGACTGGCACAGCCATCGGGACGTCATCCCCGACATCCGGGTAACAGTGATCCACGCAAGTCCCGTCGAAGTCCACTGCAACGTAAAAGTTTCCGCTCATTCGCCCACCTCTTCCAACATGAACCCGTTCCACCGAAAGCACTTGCGTGATTCCCGCATCGCGCCACGCACGATCAGAGATCCTGGCGTTGTCAGTGATTCCCAGTAGGAATTCACCGCGGCCTCCGGTGTCTCGCCGTTTCCGCACGGAGATCTCAGCATATGCTCACCGTGCTTGAGTTCAAGTCCGCTGGTTTCGACGTACCAGTCACCGGGCTTCCGCATTCTCAGGCAACCGCCGCTGCCACCGTGAAGATTCTTGATCGCCGCAAACTTCTGTTCCCAATTCATTGGATCTGACCCCCTCAGATAGTTACGCCCAGCATCCGTTATCGAATAGAACGCTGCCCGGAAATTCATTCCGTGCTCACTGAACTCTCTCCGCTCTCGCCGCACGAGACCCTCCGACTCCATTCGATCCATCTGGCCATAGAAGCTCGTCATTGAGTACAAGTATCCATCATCACGCATGAGATCACGGAGTTCGTGTCCAGGGATCTCATCCCGCTGATTGATCCGTTCAAGAATCACAGTTGTCTGGTTCATCATTTCCCCTCAGAAAGTTTCTCAGCCTTCCGCTCGCACCAGCGTTTCGCATCCCCGGCTGATCCGAAGTGCCGTCGCTCGGTGACGAGCCCGTTAGATACCACGGCCCGCCACTCTCCCTTGCCCATCCACACCGGCAGTTCAAAGATCTGGAAGTCGAACTCACCCTGCTCGGCGCAGATGGATTGTGCCCTGGTGAACCAGAACAACCTCATTCCACGTTCCTCCAGGATTCCCGCTTCAGTTCGTCTCGCCCGTCCGGCGTGATCGAGTAGATCTTGTTGCCCACCATCAGGTTGCGCGTTATGTCGCCGAGCTCGATGTACCGTCCGTTGACCAGGCCGAGGAGTTCCATCCGTCCGAGGATCTCGGCGACATGCTCGTCGTTGCGAATCCCGTCCAGGTCTAGAAGCATTCTGATCTGCTTCCCGGAAAGATCCTCATTCGAGGAGAGCAACTGCAAAATCCGAACTCTGATCGACATTACTTCACTGCTCCTTTGCGGGCCGCGATCAACATGGCTAATTGGCCGGCCGTTGCGATGTTTTTCTGAACGGTCCCGTTGAACATGACGTAGCCTCGTTCACCAAACAGGACCGATACGCCACCGCACGGCGTGCGCCATTTATAGGATCGCCCCGGAACGTTCTCGACCATTCCGAGTGCCCGGCAGGTTGCGTCGCTAATCGGCTCGGTGGACCACGGCGGGACCGGGAAGAGGGCTTCGTAGCGGGCGCAGGTCGCAACCTTGCACTCGATGCTGCGCCACGAGTAGTCAAGAGTGGTTCGGCACTCAAACGCGCCGTCGCCGTCTTTGACATACCACACATCAGCCCCGCAGAACTTGCAACACTCGGTGGTCACTGCGATACCTCCATTCCACATGGGCGGCCATCCGGAGTAAGAAATCCGTGGAGGAGTGCGTCGTACGTGTGCGACGACTCCAGCCAGTTGGGAGCCTTGAGCGTCACACGATTAACTGCAATCGACACAACGATGTAGATGTGCCCCGTCTTCTTGGCGACGACAGTGTCCGGGATCTTGCACCTGCTGTCCCACGACCACGGCTCGTACTCTGGCTCGGACTCAGCGCCAGCAGGCTTTGTCAGAGACAATCCGGCCGGATCTTCGTCGCGAACAACGCTCTTGGCAATCTTGTTGCCACGCCACAGAGTTCGGCCTTCCGCCAGTGCGACCATGAACCCGTGGAGATTACTCGGATAGGACGAGATGTTGTTGACGATCTCCCAGCACCAATACGCCCTGGTATCGAGGTCGTTCGGGTTGAAGATCGTGGACGATCGCGGATCAACCGCCAAGTCGAACAGATTGCTGACGCGGATCAGGAACTCGTCTTTTGTCATTCCGACACCCCACTTACATTGCTTCTGAATCCCAGCCACCGGCTAACGGCCTCTCGCTGCGACGAGCCGAACACCGAGAACCGGTACGTCTTCTGCGGATTCAACCCGCGGCACACAAACCTGTGGCCGGCGTACTGCTCGTACCCAGGGATCATCGGAGCACTCCGCAATTCCAGGTCGTGCTCGCGGATCACCGACTTAATCGATCCTGCCATTATATTCATTCCCGCTGGATGACTGGAAAGCGGCGATTTCCCTGTGAGTCTTTCGGAACATTCGCATCCCGCGGTCTGAGAGAACCCACCAGTTTGCTGTGCTGCTACGATCCATTCGCTTTCTCTCGAATCCGGCGTACTCGAAAGCAGTTGGGGTTGTGGCGGCGTTCCAGTTGTTCGCGCTGCAGTGCCAGTGAATCAGGCGGGAGATTGCCCAGCGGTCAGTGCTCGGGTAAATCGCAGCGATCAGGCCGCAGCGCCCGTAGATCTGGCTGTAAAACAGCACGTCATGAGCCCAGTGAATCCCGCCAATCTGCGGGAGATCAGCATCAGGATAGACACCGATCTCCACGTTCCC
>Ga0209066_10007877_pt1 | contig 10456 bp, 5 predicted proteins | sample All_14_2_FD_187198 | JGI IMG/M metagenome (GOLD analysis project Ga0209066, IMG submission 187198) | Freshwater microbial communities in response to fracking from Pennsylvania, USA - Allegheny Zone_MetaG_DW_15 (SPAdes) (version 2) ... | reverse complement strand
GCTCGGCATGACCTCGACCGCGGCGACCTTTGCCGGAAGCTGGCTCACCCAATTTACCCAGACGTCGACGCTGCTGATGTTCCTGGCCCCGTTCGGCATCACCGTGATCGGCGTTCTGGCGCTCGTCCTGATCCTGCCCGACCGGATTCCTGCCAGCGAAACCAGCGCGCGCACCAGCCTGTCGGCAATTCCGCGCGCGCTGATCAAACCGTTTCTGGATCATGACTTCAGCTGGGCGTTTATCAGTCGCTTCCTGATCATGATGGCCTGGTCGTTCCTGCTGACCTATCAGCTGTTCTTCCTGACCGATCAGCTCTCGCTCGAACGGCTTGAGGCGACTCAGGTCATGGTGCGATCGATGGCGATCATCGCCGCGGCCACCATCAGCATCTCGATCCTCGGCGGGTTCATCTCCGACTGGTCCGGGCGACGCAAGCCGTTTGTCGCGCTTGCCGCAGTCATCGAAGCGGCGGGCTTCCTGTTGGTGGCACTGGCCCCGTCGGTCCCGCAATTCCTGGTCGGCGTTGCCCTCGCAGGCCTGGGCAAGGGGCTCTATTTCGCCGTCGATCTCGCCCTGCTGGCCGCAATCCTCCCGAACGAGGAAGAGCGCGCCAAGGATATGGGCGTGTTCCAGATCGCCAATTCGCTGCCCCAGTCGCTCGCCCCTGCCCTTGCCCCCGCAATCATTTTTTGGGGCAGCGCGAGTGGCGACAATTACGCCGCAATCTTCATCGCTGGCACGATCTTCGCCCTGCTCGGCGCAGTGGCGATCGCACCGATCCGGCGATCGCGCTGACGATAATTCGCATCTGATTTCAAAGGGTCAGGGCCGTGCGTTCGGAAACCGCATACCGCCCGACCTGACCCTGTTTTCGGTGGTTCGAGACCCTGTTTTTTAGCCAGCGGCGCTGCCCTTACCTCCTGTTGACGTCCGGGCGGAAGAGGATTATGTAGCGCTACATCGTAGTAAGAATAATGAAATTTGGGGAGGATTATGACGTACCGTCTCAAGACCCTTGCGCTGTGCACCATCAGCGCGCTCGCCCTCACGCTGCCACACGCCGCCGCGGCGACCAGCCAATCGGATGCCCCTGCGGCACAGGACGGGGAGCAGGATGAAATCGTCATCACCGCCACCTTGCGCGAGCAGACGCTTCAGGAAGTGCCCGTTGCCGTCTCCGTCGTCACCGGCGAACAGCTCGACGCGATCGGCGCATCGTCGGTCGAGGCCGTGGCCAACGCCGCGCCGTCGCTGACCTTCACCAAGGGCAGCAACCAGTCGAACAGCTCGCTGAGCATCCGCGGCATCGGCACCACCGTGTTTTCGGCGGCGACCGAGCCGGCCGTGTCGGTTATCGTCGACGATGTCCCGATGGCCCGGTCCGGTCAGGGGTTCCAGGACCTGATCGACGTCCAGCGCGTGGAAGTGCTGCGCGGTCCGCAGTCGACCCTGTTCGGGAAGAACGCGTCGGCGGGCCTGGTGTCGGTCACGACCAAGGCGCCCAGCAACACGCTTACGGGCAGCTTCGATGCCATGCTGGCGGAAGGCGGTGAACTGCAGCTGCGCGGTTCGGTGTCCGGCCCGCTCAGCGACAAGCTCGGCTTCAGCCTGAGCGGCTTTTTCAAGGACTTTGACGGCTTCGTCGACAATGTCTCCGGCGTCGGCGACAGCAAGCTCTCGGGCTATCATGTCTGGGGCACGCGCGCGAAGCTGCGGTTCGAACCGTCCAGCGACCTCGAGGTCACGCTGATCGCCGACTATAGCAAGGGCAGCGACACCACCGTTCCCACGCTGCGCGCCGTCGGAACCACGGCCTATGCCAATGCCATTGCGCCGGTCGTTCCCTCGGCGGAAAACCGGCAGGTCAATCTGAACTCGGACAACACCAACGACAGCGAACAATGGGGCATTTCGGCCCGCATCCAAGCGCGCCTGAGCGACGATTTCGAGTTGGTTTCGATCAGCGCCATCCGCAACTGGGACTTCATCGGGCGCGGTGATACCGACTATACGCCGCTGACGGCTCCCGTTCCGGGCGTAAATTTGTGGGACGTGAATAGCGGGACCACGACGCTGCAGCAGCTGACCCAGGAACTTCGCCTTGTTTCGGGCGATCTGGGCGGCTTCGACCTGATCTTGGGCGCCTTTGCGTCCAAGGTCGATATCGACACGACGTTCCAGCGCCGTCAGGTCTTCGCCGCCGGTCCGCGCAGCGGCCAGTTCTCCGGCAGCACGTCGAGCTCGAACATCGCGGCCTTTGTCAGCACGAACATCGATCTGACGCCGACCACGCAGTTGTTCGGTGGCCTGCGCCTGCTCCACGAAACGCTGGACTGGAGCGCAGTCCGCAATCCTGCTGACGTGCTGGTTGCTGGCGACACGCCGCTGCCCGGTGCGACCGGCACGGCGGCCAATTTCTCCAACTCCACCGATGATACCGCGTTGGTCGGCAAAATCGGTGTCCGCCAGAAGCTCGGCGACGTTGGCAATGTCTATGCAAGCTATGCGCGCGGCTACAAGGGCAAGGGGTTCAACCTGATCTTTGCCACCCAGCCAACCGACCTGCCCGTCGATCCCGAAACCTCCGACGCGTTCGAGATCGGCGCGAAGGTCCAGACGCTGGACCGCAAGCTGTCGGTCAATGCCGCAGTGTTCTACACCAAATATCGCGGCTACCAGTCGCAGGCGCGCCTGCCCGGCGATATCTCCTTCTACCTGCTGAACGCCGGCACCGTGTCAACGCGCGGTATCGAGATCGAAGCCTCGCTGAAGCCGACCAGCCTGTTGGATATCTCGATCGGCGGCACCCTGTCCGACGCGCATATCGACAGCTTCCCGATCGGTCCCTGCTATGTCGGGCAGACGGCGGCACAAGGTTGTGTGGGCGGCGCTCAGGACTTGAGCGGTGGCGTCCTGCCCAACGCCCCGGACTTCCGCGGCACGCTCTACGTGCGTCAGAAGGTCCCCTTTGGCGACAGCGCGCCGGTCGATGGCTTCATCCAGAGCAACGTCGTGTATCAGACCAAGGTGCAATACAGCCTGGATCAGGATCCGTTGACGATCCAGGACGGCTATGCCGTCGTCAATGCGGCGGTGGGTCTTGAATCCAAGGACGGCAACTATTCGATCTCGCTGTTCGTCAAGAACCTGTTCGACAAGAACTTCACGGGCAATCTGTTCAACTCCACCTTCAACGGTGGACGGCTGTATCAACAGGTGCTGCGTGACGGCGAACGCTATGTCGGCGTCCGTGCCGCGCTGAGCTTCTGAGAAGCTGGCAATCCGGACTCATTGATGAAGGCGGTGGAGCGATCCACCGCCCTTTTTTCATATCACGCGGGATGCTCGGATACCGAAGCGCGCTGGACGATCTCGTGCGGAATGAAGATCACGTCATTCCGTGGCTCATCCGGATTCTGCAGCGCCTGAATCAGCCGCTCGGTCGCCTGCTCCGCAATCCGCGCAAGCGGCTGGCGCACCGTCGTCAGCGCGGGCCAGATTTTCACCGCGATCGGCGTGTCGTCGAACCCGACGATCGAAATATCTTCCGGAACGTGCAGCCCACAGCGATGCATCACGTTCACGATGGCAGCGGCAATGTCGTCACTGCCGGCCAGAATGACGCTGGGCCGATCGTCCATCTTGCAGATCCGGTCCGCCAGAGCCAGGCCAGCCTCGTACATCGGCCGCGCTTCCCAGATGAACCGTTCATCCAGAGTGAGGCCGCGCTCGCCAAGCGCGCGCTGGACGCCCGCCAGGCGCGTCTGCCCCACCATCGCACCGGGCAGCTTCACGAAGCCGATCCGGCGGTGCCCCTTGTCCAGCAGCAACCGGGTCACCTCATAGGCCGCCAGTTCGTCGTCGATCCGAACCGAGGGCATATCCGGCAAATTGGTGCCCGGCGCGAGGCCGATCATCGGAATGCTGAGCTTGGCCGACATCCCGCTGAAACTGACCAGTTCGCACAGCGGCGGAGGGACCAGCAGGCCGTCGATCCCGCTAACGGCAAAGGCCGCAACATCATCGAGCGGCTTTGCCTCGTCATAGCTGCGGATGATCAACTGGAACCCCAGGCGCACCGACGCCTTCAGCGCGCCCAACAACATGGCGCCCAGGATCGCGTTCTCGACATCGCGATAGAGCAGCCCGATCCGGATCGAACCGGCGCTGGCCAAGGCGCGCGCTGCGACATTGGGACGGTAGTTCAGCTGCTCCATCGCATCGAGCACCGCCTGCCGCCGTTCGGGCAACACGCTGGGCTTTTTGTTGAGGACGTTGGACACCGTCATCGTCGAGACGCCGGCGAGCTTTGCCACCTCCGCCATCGTCACGACATTCTTGCTTCGGCGACGCACGCGTTTCGTCATGCCAATTCCCTATGCGGTTTGCGCACCGATTGACAAGGGCGCGCCATATCGTATGATTTAGCGGTAAATTACGCGGTTTCGGCAGCTAAGCACACTATTTGCGGGTCGGGAGAGGATCGGCTGGGATGATTATTGCCTGTGCCGCATGGCGCATCGGATGATCGGGGCACGCACCACCCGGCGACAGGTCGTGACCGGCACGGTAGCGGCACTGGCCACCAGCGGCTTTCCGACAGCGACGGCGGCGAACCGCCCGCTCCCGAATATCCTGTGGATCGTCAGCGAGGATAATTGCCCCTTCATCGGTGCCTATGGCGACCCGCTGGCCCGCACGCCCGTGATCGATCGGCTGGCGCGCCAAGGCATTCTCTACCGCAACGTCTATTCCACCGCGCCGGTATGCGCGCCGTCGCGCTTTGGCATTCTCACGGGCGTTTACCCCGAAAGCTGCGGCCCGGCGCATCATATGCGCGCCACTGCGCATCTGCCCGGCTTCATCCGAACCTATCCCGAATTGATGCGCGCCGCCGGATATTACTGCACAAACAACGCGAAGACCGACTATAATTGTGACGTAAAGCCGGACGCAATCTGGAGCGCACAGGGCGCGAACGCCCATTGGCGCGACCGCCCGCAGGGCACCCCGTTCCTGTCCGTCGTCAATCTGATGACGACGCATGAATCGCGCCTGTTCAAGCCGGTGAGCGGCCGCGTCGGGCCATCGGATGTCGATGTCCCGGCCCATCTGCCCGACACGCCCGAGATTCGGCAGGATTATGCCAGCTACTATAATCTCATGGAGCAGATGGACGGCCAGGTCGGCAGCCTGCTCGACGAACTGGAGGCTTCGGGCCTCGCCGACGACACCATCGTCTTTTACTATTCCGACAATGGCGGCTCCCTCCCCCGGTCCAAACGCTATTGCTATGATGAGGGGCTGCGCTGCGCCCTGGTCGTGCGGGTGCCCACCAAATTCGCGCACCTCTCCCCCCACCCGCCGGCAAGCGTGGTGGAAACGCCGGTCAGCCTGATCGACCTTGCGCCGACTCTGCTATCGCTGGCCGGGCGACGCGCGCCCGCGACGATGCAGGGCAGCGCCTTTCTCGGAAGCCGCCGGTCGCCGCCAAAACGCTATGCCTTTGGTATGCGGAACCGGATGGACGAGCGTTATGATTTCGTCCGCACGGTCACGGACGGTCGCTATCGCTACATTCGCAACTATGCCCCGCACCGCCCCTGTGGTCAGCATCAGGCCTTTGCCTGGCTGGCCAAGGGTTATCAGTCCTATGAGCAAGCATATCTGGCCGGCGAATGCACCGGCCAGCAGCGGCGCTTCTTCGAGCGCCGCCCGGTCGAAGAATTCTACGACCTGAAGTCAGACCCGGACCAGATCGACAATCTCGCCGCTCGCCCCGAACAGCATAAGCGCTTGTCCGCGATGCGCCGCGCGCTCGATACCCATATGCTGGCGATCCGCGACAATGGCTTCATCCCGGAAGGCCTGCCGGTCGAGGGATATCAGGCCAGCCGTTCGACCGCCGCGTATCCGCTGAAGGATATCATGGCGCTGGCTGCGGACGCGGCGCGGGGCGATCCTGCGGAGGCGCAGCGGTTCGGCGCGCTGCTGTCCCACCCCAACGCCGTGATGCGCTATTGGGCAGCCACCGGGCTGCTCATCATGGGATCGGCGGCCCGCCCCGCGGCAGCCCAACTTCGCGCCGCGATGGACTCCGACCCCTGCCCCCAGGTCCGCATCGTCGCGGCCGAGGCGGCGACCCATATTGGCCAAGGGGACGCGGGTGTGCGCGTGCTGGCCGAGCTGCTCAGCCGGGATCGGGTAGATGCGGTCCGGCTTCAAGCCATCAACGGGCTGACATTTGTCCCGCCCGATCTCGCAACATCGGCGCTGCCAACGATCACGTCTGCGAAAGGCGATCCGTATCTGTTCGTCAAAAGCTGCGCCATCTACCTCGAGGCGAAGCTCACCGGTCGATACCGCCCCTCCCTGCCGGTTTTCGACATCGACCGGCTTGGCAAGCAATCCAGAAGCGAAGGGTGACCATGAAGACGCTGACCAACCTCTTGGCCGCTGCCAGCCTGTTTGGACTAGCCGGCTGTGCTGGCGCCCCGGTCGCCCCGGTGAGCACGGTGCAGGCCCCACAGGAAAAGAAGCGGCCCAACGTCATCGTCATCCTGGTCGATGATCTTCCCTGGACCGACGTGTCGATCAACAAGGCGAGCACGATCGACACGCCCAATATCGATCGCATCGGCGAGCAAGGCGTCAATTTCTCCGCGGGCTATGTTGCCGCGTCGGTCTGCGCCGTGTCGCGCGCCGCGCTACTGACCGGGCGCACCCCGGCGCGCTATGGGTTCATGTACAATATCAACGATCGCGGCAATCTCGATGCCGGGGCCGGCCTGCCGACCGACGTGCCGACCATCGCGGAACGGCTGAAGCCGATGGGCTATCGCACTGCGGTGTTCGGCAAATGGCATCAGGGAGCCGATCCCAAATTCTATCCGACCCGGCGCGGCTTTGACGAGTTTTTCGGCTTTCTGGCCGGTGAGACGATCTACGCCGATCCGAAGACGCCCGGGCTCGTCACGACACCGACCAAGGCCGATCGCTACGAACCCACCCAGCGCGAAGGCGGCGGCCGCCTGTTCGAGGGGGCGGACATGAAGATCGTGGAGCAGCCCAACCAGTATCTGACCGAAACCATCACCGATCGCACCGTCGATTTCATCCGGCGCAGTGCCGCATCGGGCGAGCCCTTTTTCGGCTATGTCGCCTATAACGCGCCGCATTGGCCGCTTCAGGTGCCCAAAGTCTATTACGATAACCGCAGCGAAATCGCCGACCCGGTCCGCCGCACCTATGTGGCGATGGTGGACGCGCTGGACATCGGGGTCGGGCGGATTCTGAAGGCGCTAAGCGATAGCGGCGTGCGCGACGACACGATCGTGATTTTCCTGTCCGACAATGGCTGTCCCGTGCAGTTCGGATTCTGCCCCGAATATCACCCCTGGGGTGGCGGCAAATTCACCTATCTGGAGGGCGGAACCCGTGTCCCCTTCCTGATGTCGTGGCCCAATGGCCTCAAGCATCGCGGCACGATCGGCGCGCCGGTCAGTTCGATGGATATCCTGCCCACCATCCTCAAGGCCGTCGCCCCCGAACAGGCGATGGACAAGGAGCTGGAGGGGCAAGACCTCATCACCACGGTGAACAATCCGGCAGGCGCCGAGCGCACGCTGATGTGGAGCCAGCGACCCGTGCGCGCCATTCGGCAGGGCCGCTACAAGCTGTGGCACTCCGACGACTGGGCGCAGACGCGACTGTACGACATCGACGCCGACCCGTGGGAAACCAACGATCTGTCCGCTGCCATGCCGGATCGGGTCCGCGCCATGAAGGACAAGGTCGACCGCTTCGACGCATCCCTGCCAAAACCGCTGTGGCCGCTCAAATCCACGCGGGAGATGATCGTCGGCGGCCGAAAGACCGAATTCGTATATTAAGGAATGAATTGGTGATCAGCTTCTCGAAACGCCAACTCCTGCTCGCGGGCATCGCCTCTGGCGCGCTCATGGGCTTGCCCGCATCGGCGCAACTGCGCAGCTATGTGAAGCGCGATCCCCGCAAGCGGATGAACCTGGTCCTGATCACGGCCGACGATGTCGACTGGTCCGCATTGGGGTTCATGACCGGGCGACGCAACCTGACCCCGAACCTCGACCGGCTGGCTGAGCGCAGCCATGTCTTTGAACAGGTGCGCACCGCGGCCCCGATCTGCATGCCGTCGCGGCAAGCGTTCATGAGCGGCCTGTTGCCGCATCGCAATGGCGGCAACGGCTTCTTCCCGATGCATGAAGGAACGCCGACGCTCTGCTCGATGCTGAAGTCGGAAGGCTATTATTGCGCGGCCAGCCACAAGATCGGCCATATGCAGCCCGCGACGTCGTTCCCGTGGCATATGATGCAGGAGGGCAAGATCCGGCACCCGATGGTGCATGCCCATCTGGCGCAGCTGGCGATCACCGAGGCGCGCGCCCAGTACAAACCCTTCTTCATCAACTGCAACATCAACGACCCCCACCGCCCCTTTTACGGCAGCGCGGAGGCCGAGGAGCTGGATCACGGCCAGACCGGTCCCTACCGCATCCCCAATCCGGTCGGCCCCGACGACGTCACCATCCCGGCCAATCTGGAAGATCTGCCCGAGATCCGGGAGGAAATCGCACAATATTGGAACTCCACGCAGAGGCTGGACATCGCGGTCGGCAATATCCTCAAGGTGCTGGAGGAAAACGGCGCGATGGACGATACGATCGTTCTGTTCGTGTCCGACCACGGCATGCCGATGCCGTTCGCCAAGGCGACCTGCTATGATCACGGGATCAGGACGCCGGTCGTGCTGCACACCCCCGGCCAGACCGCGCCGCGCCGCCACGACAGCCTCGCCTCAAATCTCGACATTCTGCCGACCCTGCTCGAACTTCTCGCGGTCGAGCGTCCTGCCAATCTCGACGGTCGTTCCTGGGTGCCGCTGATCAAGGGCACCGCGCATGTCCCGCAGCCCTATGTCATGTCCTATGTTGACTATACGTCCAGCGGCTGGGTCTATCCGTCACGGACGTTGCAGGATCGCCGCTTTGCGCTGCATTTCATGGCGTGGGCGGACGGCAAGACCAAACTCAAGCTGGAAAGCATGTGGGGCCTTACCTACCCGGCGATGGCCAAGGCCGCGAAAACCAACCCGGACATCGCGCGCCGCGTGGACCAGTATATCAACGGACGCCCGCTCGCACTGTACGACCTTCAGGCCGATCCCGGTCAGCGCGTAAACCTGATCGACGACGCAGCACATGCTGAGACCGCCGCGCGCATGAAGCGGCTCATGCTTGAAGAAATGCAGCGGACGCTCGATCCCCAGCTCGAAAACTACCGCCTGGTTCTCGATGGGAAGGTGCCCGTGCTGAAACAGAATCCCGCGCGCTATCGCATCGTGGGGGAATGAACGCAGCCTGCAGCGCGAAGTTGCAGCGTCGCGGGACTTCTCGCCCGGTGGGTCCGTCCTGAAAAACAGGGATGGTTCTGCAACGAGACGCCGGAAATCTGCAGGCGAACAAAGAAAAATGGGTCCGTCCGGATTGGCTTGAGGAATTTGTAACATCGCCGCCCGATGGTGTATTGCGACACTGTGCCGGGCTGCGAGGGGACCATGATTTTTCATCTCGGCTTGGCCTGGAAGCGCCTAAGCGCATGTGGCTGAAGGCGCTGTTCCAGACGCATCTGGGCCTCTCGGTAAAGCTCTCGGCGACATATCAGGCGCATGTCTATGAACGGCCGGGCTGCTGGATGGCGCCAGATGAATGTGCGGCGCTCGCTGCTGCACTGCGCGACGTGGCACAGCGATCCTTGCCGGCGGGCACGCTGGACTATGGCGTGTTTCGCGCTGATTCCGGTGCGTTTCAACGCTCTGTGATCATGCTGATCCGCGAACGTGCCTCGGGTCGTCCGGTGGCGTTCAACGCGTTGGCATTGCTGGACGTGGATCATCGCGGTCGACGCGATGTCGTGACCCATCTCGGTCTTGTGCTCATCGACCCGCATGCGCGCGGCAAGGGGTTTTCCTGGGCCCTTTATGGCATGACGACGCTATTGCTGTTCGCGCGTAACCAGCTTCGGCCGTTCTGGATTTCCAGCGTCACGCAGGTTCCGGCCGTCGTCGGCCTGGTCTGCGAAGGCTTTAGCGACGTCTTTCCCGCGCCCGGAGACGGCACGGTGCGGCGTTTCGATCATCTCTCGCTCGCCCGGGAGATCATGCGTCGTCACCGCGCTGCGTTCGGGGTCAGCGGCGACGCGCCGTTCGACGAGGAGCGGTTCGTCATCATGGACGCGTATCGCGGTGGATCGGACCATCTGAAAAAGCGCTTCGACGAAGCGCCGCCGCATCGCGATCCCGCCTATAACGCGTTCTGCGCGGACCAGCTCGATTATGCCCGGGGCGACGATCTGCTGCAGATCGGCCAGATGGATCTCGCGGCCGCCCGCCGCTACCTGTTGCAGGATGTGCCACGC
>Ga0209066_10007876_pt1 | contig 10457 bp, 11 predicted proteins | sample All_14_2_FD_187198 | JGI IMG/M metagenome (GOLD analysis project Ga0209066, IMG submission 187198) | Freshwater microbial communities in response to fracking from Pennsylvania, USA - Allegheny Zone_MetaG_DW_15 (SPAdes) (version 2) ... | reverse complement strand
TTTGGAGCGTTGCGCCGAATCCGCTGAGCGGGCATATCTGGGTCGCGTTCATGGCGCTCGACAAGCGCTCAGGGCCCCTTGGCGAAACTGGTATACGCAGCAGACTTAAAATCAGTACACAAATAAAAATAAACTTGTAAAATCATATAGTTCACTGTAAATTTATCTCATAAATAGCTAACACATACCTAGCACAATTTGAGCAATTTAGCGCATTCTTGAACTCTATGGACACAACGCGGCATTCCCTGCTGGACAATAAGGTCCAGCTCTACATGCGACCGAATAGTCCGCACTGGCAGTGCGCTTGTTCCGTTGCGGGGAGACAGCGGCGCACCACCACCAAAGAAGAAAGTCTCGCGCGCGCCAAGGATGTGGCGCGCGACTGGTATCTGGGCCTGCTTGGCAAATACCGCGCTGGCGAGCTGAAGGAGGGTAAGACCTTCAGGGAGGCGGCGGATCGCTTCATGACCGAGTTCGAGATCATCACCCAAGGTCAGCGCAGCCCTATCTACGTCAAAGGGCATAAGGACCGCCTGAGGAACCACCTCATCCCGTTTTTCGGCAACAAGGTGCTCTCCGACATTACGCCGGGCCTCGTGCAGGACTACCGTGCCCACCGCATGACGAAATCGAAGGAAGCCGAGGAAACAGAACGACGCAAAGCGGAGGAGATACAGAAGAAGATCGCTGATGGTAAGAAGGTCGAGCCCTTGAAGCCTTGGGCTCCACCAGCGCGCAGCACGCTTCATCAGGAAATCGTTTGTCTCAGGCAGGTGCTAAAGACCGGCCAGCGGCACGGCTGGCTACCTTTCCTGCCGGACATATCTCCGCCCTATAAGTCCTCCCCCAAGATCAGGCACCGTGCCTGGTTCTCGCCGGAGGAGTACACCCGGCTCTATGAGGCCACGCGCGAACGCGCCAAGAACCCCAAAAAGGAACGCTGGCGCAGCGCCAGCGAAAATCTCCACGACTATGTGCTCTTCATGGTCAACACCGGCCTGCGGCCCGACGAAGCACTGCGCCTCGAATTTCGAGACGTCGCCATCGTTACCGATGAAGCGACGGGCGAACGCATCCTCGAAATCGAAGTGCGCGGGAAACGCGGCGTCGGGTTCTGCAAAAGCATGAATGGTGCCGTGCTGCCGTTTCAGCGCTTGAAGAAGCGCAATAACGGACAGCCCACGGACAGGTTGTTCCCGAAGTTTCAGCGCGAGATATTCAACGCCGTGCTCGACGAGCTGAAACTGAAGACCGACCGCGAAGGCCAGAGCCGCACGGCCTACAGCCTTCGCCACACCTATATCTGCCTGCGCCTGATGGAGGGCGCAGACATATACCAGATCGCCAAGAACTGCCGCACCAGCGTCGAGATGATCGAGACCTACTACGCCTCGCACATCAAGAACACGCTGGACGCGGCGGCGATCAACGTCCGCAAGCCCAAACCTCAGAAGTCTCGGACGAAATCGAAGGCCGACAACGAGCTTTAGGCCGCGTTTTTAGTTTGTTCTTGGCTCCCTCTCGGCAGGCCAGTATAGATTCATCGACAAGCGGGCGTGGCGAAATTGGTAGACGCAACGGACTTGAATCGACCTTGAGTGCTTTTCGGGAAACCGAAGATGCAGAACTGCTCAAATTCGGGGAAACCTTTCAAATGGCAATCCCGAGCCAAGCCCCTCGCGGGGAAGGTGTAGAGACTAGACGGGCAGCACCTAACCTCCGGCACGCCGGAGCACGGTGAAGGGATAGTCCAGACCACAAACGCCTCACGGCGGCGGCGAAAGTCGAAGTGGTACGAAAATCCGTAGGGCCGCAAGGCCTGTGCCGGTTCGAGTCCGGCCGCCCGCACCAGTAGCGTTCATAATAAAAATTACGTGAGCTGGAGGGGAACTTGGATTTTACAAAGGGGCGACATCCGGGCGCCGTTTGGCGCAATACGGATTTACAAGTTCATACGACGCGTGATGCTGGTTGGTCCGGCTCAGTGTCGCTCGCCGGTGGTAGCCAAGAATTGGAAACAGCCCGCGAAAATTGGGCGGACGATTTCGTGGCCGAATGCCTCAAGCGCGGTATCGGTGCGGTTGGAATTACCGATCACCACGACATTGTGATGTACCCTTACATACAGAGAGCCATCGAGCGCTCCGCCGACGCCCAAGCCAAGCTTTGGCTCTTTCCGGGTATGGAAATTACATGCGAAGATTCGGTTCAGTGTCTAATGCTTTTCGATCAGGGAACATCGGCTGAAACGCTTAGGCGTCTTTTTGGCATCATGCCGAAAGTAGCGGAGCCGGATGCCAACGCTGCAAAAGCGCCTCAGACCATAGTGTGTGGAAAGGATATTAAGGAATTTCTAGAAGCTACTTATGATGACGCGACATTTCGCGGCAAAAGTATCGTCTTACCTCACGCAAGTAAGGGTGGGCACAAGGATATTCTCCGCCAAGGGTTTCACACCCGGTTTGCCGAACTTGAGGTAGATGGCGTTTATAATGAAAAAGCTCACGCCGCAGTGGATGATATCACTCGTAAAAGGATATATGGCGAGCTCAAGGATTGGGGCGACCGTAGGCGCGGAATTATAACAACAGGTGATAATCGGGCTGCGGACTATGGGAGCTTGGGAATAAACGTTTGCTGGATGCGCCTGGGCGAGCCGACTGCCGAAGCTCTTCGACAGGCCGTGCTGGCTGATGAGGCTCGCATCACCTACGCAATGCCCACCATTCCCACTCAGCGTGTTTTAGAGCTTCGCGTTAGCTCAACCCTAACAGGCGCATCGTTTGAACTCACATTCAATGACGGCTTTAACGCGCTTATTGGCGGTCGCGGCTCAGGGAAATCCGCCATTCTCGAATACCTGCGGTTTGGCCTTGGCCGTAGCACGATAGACACCGAAGAACATCCGTCTACTGACCGAGAACGTGATCTCATCAAATCTACGTTGGCGGGCGGGTATGTGGAGGTAGATTTAGAGCGCGACGGAGTGAGAGAAACTTGGCGTCGCACGCTCGACAGGCAAGCATCTATTAGTATTAGGAATAGCGACGGCGAGACTGTGGAGTTGCCAATTGCAACGGTCCACGAGCGCTTCAGAGCGCGCGCTTTCTCGCAGAAGCAACTATCGACCCTCGTGCGCCGCCCTGAAAATGCCGATGAGCAAATCACCGGCATTGCCGCCGCTGAGTCGGTTGATTTGCGTCGTCAGAGCGAGGAAAGGATTTCCGTCGCCGAGCGAGAAATTAATTCTGCGTTCCAACGCGTCGTTCAAGGTTGGGCGGCTAATTCCGCTTTTGAACGCGCTGCGGTCGCCACCGATGACTTACGAAAGCGAGTTGAGGCGACTAGAGAACGCCTTGAGCAAGGCGGCCTTAGCCCTGAGCAGCAAGCCGTTTTGGATCAACACTCAGTATACGCTCGGACGGACAATCAATTTCTGACTGCCAGCCGCGTGATCGCCCAGAAGCTGACTGAATTGGATCAAATCGCGGCGATTAATCTCGATGGTTGGGTGAACACAATTGAATTGCCGCCCGTTACCGAGGTCAAACAGAGCCTAGCCGATGCCAACACGCGGATTGCTCAAATCCGCGATGATTTTAAGACGGCACTTACCGCAGTGCAGACAAGCATTTTGGAGAAGCATGTAGCCTTCAGGAGTCTTCATGAGGAATTTAAGAAGCGATACGAGGAAGCAAGTGCCGCGCAAGCGCATTTGGGAACATTGCTAACAGACTACCGGCGTTTATCCTCCGAATTGGAGCAGGCCGAAAGGGTCCAGCAAGCTGCGGATGAAGAACGTCAGAAGTTTGTTGGATCTGAAGACGAATTGGCAGCGAAGAGAACTGCATTGAATGAGGAACTGGTCGTGCTCCGACGCATTTTGAATGAAGCAGCCACGCGTGTTGAAACGATGTCCACGGGAACGTTGCGCGCACGCGTTGAGGAGGAAACGGTACCTCAACGTGGTTTTGATGTTCTTTCTGATTTGTGTGAAAGGTGCAACATCAGGGAGCTGGAGCAGCGGTGCAGCGCGAGAATTGAAGAAACGAATCGTGATGGTCGTGTCGAATGGGAGAAGCTTGTACAAAAGTTCGTTTCCATCAGGCGGGCGGTTATTCGCGCAGGGGAGAGCGCCGAGCTTGATCCTGCATTGTTTACCGAAGTTCGGTCTGCGCTGGGATGGGAACTAACTGATAATCAGGCCAAGCTTGTCCTGGCTCGTTTGGATGACGCACGCCTAAGCCGCTTTTTGGCTGTGTGGGCGGCTCCGTATATACGCTTCGAGTATCGTGATCGGCGAACCTACATGCCTTTTGAAAGGGCTTCACCCGGTCAACAGGCTTCAGCTTTGCTCACTCTCCTGCTCAACCAAGAGGCTGGAACACTTATTATCGATCAGCCTGAAGATGATCTTGATAATAAAGTCATCATGAGAATCGTGAAGCTTCTTCAGACAACGAAGAGAAAGCGGCAGCTTATCTTTGCCACTCACAATCCAAATTTCGTGGTGAACGGCGACGCCGATAAGATTGTGGCCCTCACCCCGAATGTTGAACCCGCCGCTCCTGAAGGTGTAGAAGCCGCGCAGATCGAAATTGAGACAGATGGCGCTATCGAAACACCCAGTGTTCGCAAGGCAATCACCGACACGATGGAAGGTGGCCGTGAAGCGTTCGAGCTGAGAAGCCGAAAGTACGCTTTCGAGCCTGACGTACCCAAAGAGAAAGAGTCTGGCAGGCCGAATGAGAAGACGGCGTCCTAAGCAGGTAAAGAGTAATTTTTACTTGGTTCGTCATCCTCATAACGTCCGGCTCTCACGTCGCTCCAGCGCTCGCCGAACCTTCTCCCTGTTGGCAAAACCAACAGCCCGCTCCTGCGGGTCTTCCACGCCAACCCAAAGTTCAAGTTCGATCACGTTGAGCAGCGACACAAGCTCCAGCCAAGTGCAGGTTTCAAGTTCAATCGTCGTCAGCGGTTTCATGAAGTCCTCCTTCGTTTCGACCGCGACCATCGCGGCCTTGCGCGGAGTCCTTGCGCCGTAGAGGCGGCTGCATCGCCTGCGACCGCAACGTCAGAGGAGGAGCGCTTCAGCGCTTGGCACGCCCCAGCCGGTCACGGTGCTAACACCACGCCAAGGCCGAAAATGGCGCGCGGTAACGCAGGGCATCTGAAGCACTGATGGCTATTGAAGAGCGGCAGCGCCGCTTGAATTTCAGCAGCTTACGGAGAAGCATAAAGTTAACGAGATATTAACGCGCAAATGCGAGAATGATTGTGTTCGAGGGAGTGCGTATTTCACGCGACGACACAGTTTTGCCGGATGACGGAAGCGGGCGCGATGCCATACGCGCAGATCGCTTCGTCGCCGGAAACCCCTCGCTCCGCCAAACCGTTCGCGGCGGCGCCGAACCTTCCCGTCAGAAACTCATCCAGCAACTCGATGCAGCGCTCAGGGCGCTAGAGAGTCAGTTGGAAGCGATTCATGCGTCCGGCGCGCAGCAGGCGGGCGGCGATATGGAAGCGCAGGGCGGTGCCCGGCTGAAACAACTGAACGCTTTGCGAGACCAATTGGTCTCAGGCGCGAATGGCGTGCCTCCGGCAGCCCTTCGCGCGGAAGTCACGTCCGCTGTCGCGTCCACACTCGCTTATACGTCGGATATTCGTGCCGCTTCGACCGGCCCTGCCGCCAATCGTGCGGCGGCCGAGGCTGCATTGCACCAAGCGAGTGAAGAAGCGCACCGCACGGTCACGGATTTCATGCATGACTTCTACGACCGCCGCATCTTCGATCCCTATCTCAAATTTGCGTCGGAGAAGGATAAAGAGGACTACTCCCGTAATAGGGAAGAGCGAAAAGAGCAGATGGAAAAAGCGCTCGCCGAACATACGCCCGAAGGCGACCTGCGGGCGAACCGGCTAGCCATTGAGCAGATGAAAGATGCCGGTATCCACGGCGCAGACAGAAGCTCGGAATATCAGTCAACCCTCGACAATTTGAAGGCGAAAAGCAGCCGTCTTAGTCGGGAACTGAACAGGCAACCGGCAAGTGACATGCAGGCGCCGGCGAAAACGGACCCACTCGACGCCGTGAAAGCTGCCGCTGAGAGTTCTCCCGACCTCATAGCCAGCCTGCGTACCACCGGCATCGCTGTTGCCGATCAGAATGGAGACGGTCACGGCGTCACCGCCGCCAGCAGTGGGCACGCGGCAGGCCGTGGGGGCTCGGCTAGATAGCAGCCTACATCAGGCCAAGCGCCTTGCAGGTCGCGGCGGCACTGAAAAAATACTGGCGGTCCCGGATCATCTTCGGCAATTCGGTGTCCTGCACGAAGCTCAGGTCGCGCGCGACCTGCTTGTCGTTTAACCCGATCTTCTCCCCCGCCACATACGCATAGTCGAACGACTGCCGGGCCTTGGCATTGTATGCGGCGGCCTTTTCACTATCCCCGGCCTTGCTGCGCTCATCGCTTGCAAGGCCGTTCGCCACGAAGCACTTTATCAACGCGTTGTATGCAGAGCGGTTGGCGCGCGTCGCCGCGTCCTCTTCGGCCCGTGCCGTGGCGGTGCCGACGCAGGCGCAAACCACCAATGCCGCGCCCAGCCGCTTGTACAAATTCCGGTTCGTCCGCATGGCCGGTTACCTGCGGCCCTTGAGGATGAAATGCAGTACCACGCCGCCAATCGCCGTACCGGCGCTGCGCTCTACAATATTCAGCAGGATCGCCTTGAAGTCGTCCTCGTGGTGATCGTCGTGATGGTGGTCGGTCGTCACGTCATAGGTGCGACCGTCGCTCAGGCGCACTTGGTAGACATTTGCCATTTCCGTTCCCTCAAGCCTGAAAATGCTCAAGGAATTTGTTACACTATGCGGAATTCTGTTGCGGGAAACGCCAGCTTCTTCCAATGCTGACGGGATGATTCCGTTCCATGAACAGCGCGAATTCGGCGACAACAGAAAACACCTTTTCGCCAGCATCAGCGTGCTTTTACGCACCCCGTCATCTTGCAACTTTATTCCGCATACTGTTGCAACGTCGGAGGAGTGATGCGCTCAGCCGATCCAATGCAGCTTTTCGACGACGCCGGGCGTCGCAAATATCTCTGCGGCAACGAGGTGCTGCGCTTCCTCGAAGCGGCGCATGGGGCCGATGCCGCGACCTGCGCTTTCTGTTGCCTCCTCGCCTTCACCGGCTGCCGTCTCAGCGAGGCGCTGGCCGTGACGCCCGCGCAGCTCGACGTGGAGACAGGGCGGGTCATGTTCCGCACGCTCAAACGCCGCCGCCAGATATTCCGCGCCGTGCCGGTCCCGCCGGAGCTGATGGGCGCACTGCGCCGCATCGGGAATGGCCCGCACGATGCGCCGCTCTGGCGCTGGTGCCGGCAGACCGCATGGCGGCGGGTCAAGGCGGTCATGGACGCGGCGGGCGTGAACGGGCCGCAAGCGATGCCGAAGGGATTGCGTCATGGCTTCGGTGTCACCAACGCCGAGGAAAACGTGCCGATGGCGACCACGCAGAAATGGCTGGGCCATGCCCGGCTGGAAACGACCGCTATCTATCAGCAGGCCGTCGGCCGCGAGGAGCGCGCCTTCGCCCGCCGCCTTTGGCGGAAGTGGCAGGAACATCGTTGAGCATGACTATCGGCTCAAGTCGCGCTGCAACGTATTGGTCCGTTCGGTCTCAATGCGGTCCGTCCATGCGCCCATGGATTCTTTCTTCTTACGCGTGAGTGCATAGAGAACGCCGCCCGCAACAGCAGCACCGGCGACGATGGCTGTTAACGCTCCGCCATGGATTCCCGGTGGCAGCCTTAGCTTTCTGACGTGCTCTGCCGTCATCTTGTCGAGGGCAGGTGAAAGCAGGGGGATATCGGTTACGCGCACTGTCTTGGCCGCTTCTGCCATTCGAGCACGCTGCGATCGCAGCACGCCGTCGAGCGCGGAGGGCGTCGCCGCATACTGCCGCAAGGCATCATCGGTGCCGCGTATCACGGCTGAGAGGTCTGGTGTTTGCCCGGTCATATATGAAACATTTTAACCCACAATACTGGGGAGGATTGTTACAGTTCGGGGAAAATCATTTGAGTGTGAGGCGCGATGTGCCACCTCGCACAACTTGATTGCGATGCTCGATAATGGCTTCAAGCGCGCCGCGTTTAAAGCCGTCAATCAGGCGCTTATGAAACTCCGATGCAATCTCGTACTGTCCGGCTGCAATAAGCAGGTTGATCGATTCGAATGTCTTTGCCTTCAGGGACTCGTCGCGCTCAAAGTCTGCAAGCATCGCGGTTTCGACTTCCTTCAGCGCGCTCGATATGTTGGAAATTTGGATCTCGTAGTACGCGCCGATAACCTTGAGGTCGCGCTCTTCGGTTTTGATGAGTTTTCCCAACTCCAACGCGCTGCCAATCAGGCCGACATAGATCGTAAAGTGATCGAGACCGGGAGGAATGATAGTGGCGTCAATAGTCCTGTTGCCCCGATCGCGGGCGGCGGCAAGCAGATCGTCGGCCCGTCCCTGAATATCTGTCATCAGTTACCTCCTGCCATCTGCAATAGTCGCCTGCCTTCACCCACAGCGCTTGCGAGGCGGAATGCGCTCTCTTTCGTTGCAGGGTCCTGATTTTCGTTAGGTGGCATCGAACTTAGTTCGGACAACCCCGTCTCAAGATGGCCAATGACCTCGACCAGCGCGTCGTATTGCGGAATGATACGTGTTGTCAGCAAGGCCCGGAATTGATCGAAGTCGCTCTTTGCCGCTGCGGCGTTTGCTTTCAATTTCCCTTCGATCTCCTTCAATTGCCTGAGTGCCTTGCTTTGATTGACAAAGCGCCAAATGGTCGTGCCGACGATGAAAATGGCTGCGACCTGCCAGGGAAGCTGTCCTGTGGTTACTCGGCTGACGGCCATACCGTAACTGTGCTCGTAGTAGGCATTTTCGGTAATGTATTTTTGTCGTTCCGCAGTGAACGAATATCCTTCAAGCGTCTTGCTTCGGCTCAAGTCGAGTGTGGCAAGATCAACGTCGAAGGAGGTAAGCATGGCCTCCGATTCTTGGACGAGCTGGCGTAACCTCCCGCGAGCAAGGTCCACGAGGCCGATCATGCTATTGAATTGAGCGATGCCCTCCTGCCACGCAGCGTTCGTTTTTTTGTCAGCCGAACGGAATATCTCGTCGAGCATATCGAGATTACGGTCGCTCCAAGCCTTTTCGAGCGCCTCGTCATCAAAGTCGTACACCTCGCAAGTCGTCAGATTTTCGAGCGCCACATCCATTTCTGCCCGCTTCCTCCGCAAGATTTCAATCGGGACGATTGCCCGCTGCACGAGTTGAGGTTGATGCGGCAGTATACTTGTCTGCATCGGGTCGCCGACGATTGCCCACGCGGCGTAGATGCTGTAGAGCGCCATGATTAAAAACATGAAGCCGGCAAAACTTCCAAGCAAGAAAACGCCGTCGAAGGCGCTATGGAGAAGTTGGAAGACGAAGACCGTACCCATTAACGAGGCAAGCTGACTGCTTTGCTCGATGAGCACCTTCTGCAAGAGTTCCTGTTTTCCTTGCAGCTTTGATAGCTGAATGCTTCCCACCGTTCCCGCAACGCACATGGCGAGAGTTCCGAGCCCCGGAAGCAGCGTGAAAATTAGAACTGAAATCCCGAGAAATGCCGCGAGCAGCTTAAAAAGGCGGGTTGGATTGACAGCGCCGCGTGTAATATCCGGTTCATCCTCCAACAGGGTGATGCCGCTTGATATGCTACCGGAGATACGCTTGGCATCTGTTGTGATCTGGTTTCCTAAGGGCATGCCTAACGCTCTAAATCCACTTCTTTCCCCATGTCGGCGGGCGCTTCCGGCCCGTCCTTCACTGCCCATCGTTCCTCGAAACTCACCCGCCGCTCCGGCGTCGTCTCCGCCCCGGCGCTCCAAGCGGGCCGCAGGTCATCGCCGTAAAGCTCCGCTGGCTCGACGCCGCGCGCTTCATCGGGCGCTGTCACAATTCTGCCAAACCAGCCCCCTTCAACCACCTTCTGCCGGATATCCCGCAGGGCGTATCGCAGCTCGTTGAACAGAAATTCCGCGAAGCCTTCCGGCTTCCTGCGTTCTTCCGCGCCCAAAATCCCCTCCGGTAACGGACGGTCCGTATACGGCAATCCTAAGACCTTCCCGCGCCACTTTTCCACAGGATATTTTCTGCATAAGCTGGCCGGAGGGACAGGCCGCGCAGGGCAGGGCAATGGACTACGTCAATAATCTGGACACGCCGCTTCTACAGCTATCAGCGGTAGACAGATTCACCCTGCGCGATGCCTGCCAGGGGGTTCATGTCTCCGGCGGCATCGGCTCCGGTAAGACTTCCGGTTCCGGTCGCGCCCTCGCCGCCGCCTATCTTCGCGCGGGCTTCGGCGGGCTGGTCCTTTGCGCCAAGCCCGACGAGGTGGACACATGGGTC
>Ga0209066_10007873_pt1 | contig 10460 bp, 10 predicted proteins | sample All_14_2_FD_187198 | JGI IMG/M metagenome (GOLD analysis project Ga0209066, IMG submission 187198) | Freshwater microbial communities in response to fracking from Pennsylvania, USA - Allegheny Zone_MetaG_DW_15 (SPAdes) (version 2) ... | reverse complement strand
CGGTGCCGTGGCGCTGTCACCGCTCGCTGATCGCTGATGCCTTGCTGGTCCGTGGAATTCGCACCGAGCATATAATGAGTGCCACACATCGTCAGGTTCATAAGCTCACGCCTTTTGCGAAAGTCTGTGGTGTTACAATCACCTATCCTGCGGATGGGTGCAGTGAGTCTGTTGAGGTGATCGTTTAACAATCGAGAAATGAACAGGGGGAATAATGAAGGCTCGAAGAATTTGTGACGGCGTTCAATGGATGGGGTATGTCGACTGGAACCGGCGGCTGTTCGATGCGCTGGTCCCCTTACCGGACGGGACCAGCTACAATGCTTATCTCGTCAGCGGGACAGATAAAACCGCTCTCTTGGACGCGGTTGACCCGGCGGTGTCAGACGTCCTGATGCGCCAGTTGGAGAACGTGGAGCGCCTCGATTATGTGATCGCGCAACATGCCGAGCAGGACCACTCGGGGGCCATTCCGACCGTCTTGGAGAGGTACCCGCACGCGCTTGTCCTGTGCACGGCCAAGGCCAAGGCTTTGCTGATCGATCATCTGGACATCCCGGCCGGGAGGATCCAAACCGTTGAGGACGGCGAGACGCTTGCGCTCGGCGGCAAGACACTCCGGTTCGTGCATACGCCCTGGGTCCATTGGCCCGAGACCATGTGCACGCACCTCGCCGAGGATCGCATTCTTTTCTCGTGCGACTTTTTCGGGTCACATCTCGCCACGACCGATCTTTTCGCCGGAACCGACCCCTACGTCTGCGAGGCGGCGAAACGGTATTACGCCGAGATCATGATGCCCTTCCGCCCGATGATTCAGAACAACATGAAGAAGGTGCGGGCACTTGAGTTTGATTTCATCGCGCCCAGCCACGGGCCGATCTTCGATCATCCCGAGTGCATTTTATCGGCCTATGAAGACTGGATTTCCGACCGTGTCTCGAACCTTGTCGTGCTTCCCTACATCTCGATGCACGGGAGCACGGAGATGATGGTCAGTTACCTTGTCGCCGCGTTGGCGGAGCGGGGTGTCAAGGTGCAGAAATTCGAGCTGTCGACCACCGATGTCGGCAAACTGGCGATGGCCCTTGTGGACGCCGCGACGATCGTGATCGGGACGCCGACGGTGCATGTCGGTCCCCATCCGAGTGTTTTCTCGGCCACGCACCTGGCCAACGCGTTGCGCCCGAAATTGAAGTATGCGGCTATTATCGGCTCTTATGGTTGGGGCACGAAAGCCGTCGAGCAGATCGCCGCCCTGATCCCCAATCTCAAAGTGGAGGTTCTCGGCACGTTGATGTGCAAGGGACTTCCGCATGAAGCGGATTTCGCGGCTCTGGACGCGCTGGCTGAAACGATCAAGGAAAAACATGCAGGGTTGTGAGTAAGGGCGGCATACATCGTAAGGAACGGTTTTATGAGCTGTACGGAAAAACAGGGTCAGCCCCGAAAGGTGGTCATTGTCGGAGCCGGAGATGTGGGGGCCTCTTTCGCCTACGCGCTGCTTCAGAACGGTGCGGCAGAAAGCATTGTGCTGATTGACGCGCGCAAGGAACAAGCTGAAGGGCAAGCGCTTGACCTGTCCCACGGCCTTCCCTTTGTCCCCACGGCGGTTGTTCGTGCCGGCTCAGCCGCCGATTATACCGATGCGTCCGTGATTGTGATAACCGCAGGATCAAAGCAGAAGCCGGGTGAATCGCGGCTCAATCTTTTGAAGCGCAACGCCCACATCGTGGGGCAGATCATGGGAGAGGTCACGGCACGTGAGTCGCGGGCGGTGGTTGTGATCACCTCGAATCCGGTTGATGTGCTCACCTACGTGGCGCTGAAGCAAACGGGCTGGCCCCGGAACCGGATCATCGGTTCAGGCACCGTTCTGGACAGTGCCAGATTCAGACACCTCCTCAGCGCGCATTGCGGCGTGGATGTGAGAAACGTGCACGCGTACATTCTCGGGGAGCATGGTGACAGCGAGGTCCCCATCTGGTCGATGACTAACCTGGCGGGAATGTCGATGGATGACTTTTGTCCCGCGTGTCACAAATGCGGCGACTGGAATCTGGAGAGGGATCGGATTGTCACCCAAGTCCGGGATTCCGCGTATCATATCATCGAAGCCAAAGGTTCCACCTGCTATGCGATCGGGCTTGCCCTCGTGCGTATCGTCGGGGCCATCCTACGGAACGAACACAGCGTGCTGACCGTTTCGACCTTGCTGGAGGGGGAATACGGTTTGCAGGACGTATGCCTCAGCGTGCCCTGCATCCTTTCTCAGTCTGGTGTCGAAAGGATCATAGAGGGAAAGCTGACGGAGGGTGAAAAGCAGGCGCTCCATTTGTCAGCAACGGTCCTTAAAGAAAGGCTAAACGAACTCAAGAACGCCGGCGAATGAAAGGCGACGTGATGCAAAATATTCGAGGAAATCTAGGTGTGACTCTCGGGAAAAGGAAGCCGCCTGTCTATGTTTTTGCGGCGCTCGTTGCGATGCTTGCGGCGCACTTGCTGGTTCCGATCGCGCTGGTGCTGGTTTTTCCATGGAACCTGATCGGGCTCGCCCCTCTGTTTCTTGGTGCGGCGCTCGCCGTTTATGCCATCCGGCTGTTTGCAACACACAAGACCACTCCAGAGCCTTTTGGCGTATCCGGCGCACTGGTCACGGGCGGGCCCTTCAGGGTGACCCGAAATCCGATGTATCTGGGAACCATTCTGATGGTATCGGGTGTCGCAGCCCTGTTTGGCACTGCGGGCCCTTGGCTCGTTGTCCCGGTGCTCGGTTATTTATTGGATGCTGTCTTTGTCCGTCGCGAAGAGGAAAAAATGGAACTGCTTTTTGGAGACGCTTATAAGAACTACAAAAACCGCGTGCGCAGATGGATTTAGGCAGCGTCTGCACAGCGAAAGGAGGTGCCGGTAGACGGGATTGAACGTTGGCGACGGCGTGCTGTCCGTTGCCAAGGGCCTGCAGACAGTGTTTGGCTGTGGGCACGAACCGAGAATTGAAATCGTCAAGGAGAAGGATAAGTATGAAACGTATAAGTTGGTCCAATCGGACATTGGTGACAAGTGCCATGGTTTTCGGATTCGGGCTTCTTTTCGCCGCACCCGCGTATTCGCACTGTGACACCATGAGTGGCCCGGTCATTCCGGAGGCCAGGGCGGCGCTTGAGAAGGGCGATGTGACACCCATACTCAAGTGGATCAAGACTGACAACGAGGCGGAAATCAAGGCCGCTTTCAAAAGAGCGGTCGCAGTCCGTTCCAAAGGCCCGGAGGCAAAGGAACTTGCTGACTCGTACTTCCTGGAAACGCTTGTGCGGTTGCATCGCGCCGGAGAGGGTGCCCCCTATACCGGCATCAAGGACGAGCCCGTAGAACCGATCGTCGCCCTTGCCGACAAAGCACTCGCCGATGGTTCTGTGGACGACATGATCAAGAAGATCAACGGCCATATGGCGGGGGCAATCAAGGAGAAGTTCAACAAGGCGCTGGAAGCCGGGAAGAATAAAGACAAGAGTGTGGAGGCGGGCCGCGAGTTTGTGGAGGCCTATGTGACCTATATGCACTACGTTGAAGGCATCCACACGGCCATCCTGTCGGCTGGCGGACATCATCACGCGGACGCCGAGACAGCTGGGCACAAAGACTGAAACAAGCTCAGACTTTTTGGTTTTGTATCTTTCAGGGCGGTGCCCAGAACTATTCCGGGCCTGAAAGACGGCCGGAGGTGCGCGGGTGGCCGATCACTGAAACGTCCGCGAAAAGACGGCGGTAAAGGTCATTCGGTGTGTCGGAGTCCCAGTAACCGAAGGCGCGGAAAGCTTGAGACGCGAACACGAAGGCCGCTAGTGTGATAAGCCCGTAGATGCTGAGGGCGATTGCCCTTTTCGTTCGCGGCAGCCCCATGCGTAGCGCCCCAGGTTGCGGGCAGGCGGAAACGCACCCGTAACAGGCGGTGCATTCCGGTGAGCGGACTGTCGATCGGGCGTGCACGGCGATGCCGCTGGGACAGGCGCGGGAGCATGCTTCGCACCGGGTACAGAGAGCGGCGTCCCGGCGCACCGCAGTCGGGCTCGGTATTGAAGCCAGTCCGAGTAGAGCGCCATACGGGCAGAGGTAGCGGCAAAAGAAGTTCTTGAACAGCAGAGAAAGAAGACCGAGTATCGCGAGGACACTTAGCGTGGTCGCGCTCGGATGGGCAAACATCGCATACATTTTGATCTCGCAAATCCGGTTGTACGGGCTGTGGATAAACGCACGCAAATCTCCGACGGACATTCTGCAGATCAGGATGACGAAGAGCGACAGCAGCAGATACTTGACTGAACGCAACGCGAGGTCGAGCGGCTTGGGCATGCGGAGATTGCGCTTGAAAAGGCTCCGCCCCGCCAGATGGGCGTATTCTGAGAGCGTGCCGACGGGGCAGACCCAACTGCAGAAACCTCGCCGCAACGTGAACGCCAAAAGCAGGATGAGCGTGAAGAGCACGAGGCCTGCGGGATGCACGGTGTTGGCGATGCCTGTCCTGATGAGATAAACCAGGCTCATGAAGGAGCTGATCGGCAGCCAGGCATCGACGGCCGCCGGGCGTTGCGCCACGGTGGCCGGTGTCGCATCGGCGAGGAATTCGACGAAGCGGTAGAACTGGATGCCGGTCAGGATCGAGCCGAGGGCGAAACCGATTTGGGTCAGTTTGCGAAAGGGCAGTCTCTCAGTTCGTAAGCATGGGGGCGGACGGTCAGGCATGGTGCTTGGCTCCGATGTGATGATCGATGTGCTCGAAGCCTAGACGCGCGAAAGTCTGGCTCGGGCGTTCCCCGTGTCGGGTTTCTCGAATTAGCAGGAGGATGAGGAGTTTAAGCGTGAGCGGGATTTGGTCGGGCGTGTAGAGTCCTGGGAGTTCGGTCGCCCATTCGGGGTGCCTTCCCATGTGACCACCCACAAGAAGGCGGAATCCGACGGGCTCGCAACGGATGGCATTGACGGGGCAGGCCCTGGCACATTCGCCGCACGCCAGACAGGCTTCGGGTCGTATGATGGCACGGCCGTCCTGCACGAAAATCGCGGCTTCCCGGCAGGTCTTTTCGCAGAGTCCGCACCCGTTGCATTCCGGGGCTATGTGGCAGGGACGCGAGGCCGCGATCAGGCCGATATCGTGGATTTGCGGCTGAGAGCAGCCGTTCGGACAGGCGGCCACGGCGATACGCAACCTATGGTGAGACCGGACACCTGTGGGGTGGAGGCGTTTCAGATGCATATCCCACCCGGCGTCGCTCAGTGCCGTCTCGATGGATTTCTTGATCGGGCTGACCTCGACAAGCCCGAAAGGGCAAATGCCCACCCCCCTGCAGGCGTTTATGCTGTAGGAGGGTTCATTGCCGTGTGTCTTCAAAGCGTTTTCTGGGGGCGTTGCGTCGGGCATTGTCGTCACACCTGTTGGCGCTTGTTTACTGCGGGCTTCCGGTTTTCACGAGCAGTTGGCCGTCCTCGATCCGTGTTTCGTAGATGCGGACGTGGCCGATCTCGGGGTTGTCGCATGCGCCGGAGATCACGTCGAACGAGTAGCTGTGCAGCGGGCAGAAGAGTCGGCCGTTACCGTAGATGCTGTCCACCAGCGGGCCGCTCTTGTGCGGGCAGACGCCGTGCGCGGCAACCCATGAACCGTCGCGGCCGTGAAACACGGCCACGGGCGCGTCGTTGACGTGGAAGAGACGCGAAGCCCCTTCGGGGATGTCCGCCGCCTTGGCCACGGCCGTGAAGCCGCGCACGTCAGTTTCCGCAGTTGCCCCAGCCTCGTTGTCCAGGTCATCCTCCGTGGCGAGCCACGGATCGCTGTAGTTGTCGAGGGTCTTTTGGAAACAGTCCTCCAGTTCCTGTAACTCCTGCGGGGGCGCGTTCAGGATGGCATCCGTGACGGTCTTGAGGCCGACACGCTCCACGAACAGAGCCGTGCGCTCGCCGTACTTCGCGTGCCGGCGGTAGTACTCATAGAAGCGGTCGCAGACTTGGATCACCGCGTCATCGTCTTGAACCTGCGCGATCTTCTGGGCGACGTACACGTGTGCGCCGCCGTTGCCGCCGATGTAGAGATCCCAGCCGCCCTCGACCGCCACGACGCCAAAGTCTTTAATCGTGGCTTCGGAGCAGTTGCGAGGGCAGCCGGATACGCCCAGCTTGACTTTCGCCGGACCCATGATGCCGCGGTAACGGTTGCCGAGGCGCTGCCCAAGGGCGAGCGAGTCCATCAGCCCGAAGCGGCAGTGGGTAGAGCCCACGCAGGACTTGCAGGCGCGGAAGCTCTTGGTGAACGCGTGCCCGGAACCCATCTGAAGGCGGCGCCAGACTTCCCTGAGATCCTTCTTGTGAACGGAGTAGAGCCCGATGCGGTCCGACCCTGTGACTTTGATCATGGTGCCGTACTGCTCGGCCACGTCGGCGATCGCCCGCAGGTGGGCTGCCGTGGCGACGCCGCCCGGCATGTTGGGGATGACGCTGTAGCGGCCGTCGTTCTGGATGTTGCCCGAATAGCGGTCATTGGCGCAGCGGGCATCCTTCTCCACGGTGTAGTCGGACTGCCAGATGTAGTTGAGCAGGTAATCCAGCCCCATGCGGGTTTTGGAGTCATCCGTGGAGCCTGGCAGGGCGGCGAAGACCTGGGACACCGAACGGAGCGTTTTTGAACGGATGAATTCGGTCAGCGTCGGGCGATCCATGGCGATGCCGGGCGCGTAGTATTTTTCGGCGGGGTCCGCTCGCAACTCGCCGACCTCCGATATCAGCAGGGCCTTGATCTTGTTCTTGCAGTTGCCGCACCCGGTGCCGGCCTTGGTGTTCGTCATGACCTTGAGCAGGGTGTCGTTACCGTTGTGGATCGAGCGCCGGATGGCTCCGGCGGACACGCCGTTGCAGTCGCAGACCTGTGCCTCGTCCGGTATGAGCTTGCCGTCGACGATGGCGTCGCCGGCGCGCGCGCCGGGGAAGAGCAGGTCCGCGCGACGGGCGGGCAACGGGATCTTCGCCGTGTAGTGCAGGGAGATCAGGTCGGCGTTCAGGTCTTCGCCCACCAGCACCGCGCCGACGAGCGTGTTGTCACGGATGATCAGTTGCTTGAACGTGGCCGAGGCCGGGTCGGTGAAGAGCGTGACCTCCTCGTTCGCGTCGGGCCTGAACTTGCCCATGCTGACCACGGGGATGTCGGATTTTAGGTGTGTGGGGACGGGCGGTGCCGGCGCATAAGTGACGGACTCGCCGCAGAGCACGGCGGCCAGGGTGCGGGCCTGTTCGTACACGGGTGCCACGAGGCCCCAGATTTGGCCCTTGAATTCGATGCACTCGCCGCAGGCATAGATGTCGGGGTCGCTGGTCTGGAGGCGCTCGTTGATGGCGACGCCTTTATTGAAGGTGAGGCCGGCCGCGCGTGCCAGGTCCACATTGGGACGGATGCCGCAGTTGAAGAAGACCGCGTCGGTGGAGATGGATGTGCCGTCCTTAAAGAGCGCTTCCGCCACGCCTGCGGTTGAACCGAGCAGTTCTGTGATATACGTCCCCATGACAAAGGAAATGCCGAGGGCCTCCAGATGTTGTTTGAGGTAGCGTCCGGCCTCTTCCGGAAGTTGCATCTCCATGAGCGTGGGCATGAGGTGGGAGACCGTGACTTTCTTGCCCAGCAGGCGCAGCATGAGCGCAAGTTCGAGCCCCAGCAGGCCCCCGCCTACGACCATGACCTCGTTCTTGTCCCTGATGTAGCCGCCCACACGCTCGACGTCATCGAGGCGGCGCAAGGTGAAGACGCCCGGCAGGTCCAGCCCCTTCATAGGAGGCACGATCAGGCGGGAACCGGTGGCGAGCACCAACCGGTCATACGGGAAGACGCGTCCGTCGGTCGTCGCCACGGTTTTCGCGTGGCGGTCGATGGCGGTCACCGGTGCGCCCAGATGTGCGCGGATGCCGTTGTCGGCGTACCACTGGGGCGTGTTGAGAAAGAGATCCGGCAGGTCGGGTTCCTTGAGCTTGACCACCAGTTTGATGCGGTTGTAATTACCGTACGGCTCGTCGCCGATGATGGTAATGTCGAAGCGCTTCGGTCCTCGTGCGACGAGTTCCTCCGCAAGCTTGCCGCCGGCCATGCCGTTGCCCACGATGACGATGCGCTCTTTTGCTGTCATGTCTCTTCCTTGTGTCAGAGCGGGTTCGCGTTCATCCGTTGTTCCTGGTTTACACTCGCAGGGAATAGGATGTTGTTCTCGAGGTGGATGTGCTCATGCAGATCCACCTCCAGTGCTTCCAGCGCTTCGTAAAGCGCCTTGAACGTCTGGCAGGCGTCATCCGGCAACCGGTAGTTGTCGGTGATCTCGCGCATGTTGACGAGGATGGCGCCCGCCCCGTCGTGCTCGTGTTCCATCTGTTGGATCGGGTGGGCGACGCTGCCGCAATGCACGACAGGCTTGTCATTCCGACCGGACAGAAAACCATCTATGCCTTTGATGGCGGGGAAGAGGATCTGCTCTTCCTTCATCAGATGGGCTTCGAGTTCGGCCCTCAGCGGGTCGAAGGCGCTCCTCAAAGAGTCGAGCATCGAGCCGTGCCGGCTGCGGTGGGCGTTCTGAACCTTGGCAAGCAGCGTGTCGACTCTCGCCAACTGCGTTTTGGTGAACACGTGGTGCGTGTCGAGGATGTGGTCGGCGAGGACCGTGATCGGCACCGCTGTCCAGTCGGTTGCGGGTGTGGGCGCCTGCTTCTGGAGCAGAGCTTGCTCCAAGTCAGCCAAGACTGTTGTCAGGTCGAGCCCCGCGTCCTTGACGGCGTCCGCCAACGGCCTCTTACCGCCGCAGCAGTAATCGACGCCCAGTTGCTCCAGCCGCGCCCTCAAGCAGGGGTGCCTGAGCACGATTTCGGCTACCGTTTGCTCCGGATGAAGGCTCTTGGCCGCATCCGGCCTGTCTGATGTTGCCTCTGATGTTTTCATGGTATCCTCCTGGTCTTGGCCAATGAATTGAACTTTGCCGTAAAGCACGCAGCCCTTGCTGAGCGGTTTGCACGGTTGCGACCGCCTGTCGCAAGTAAGGTCGTCGCTGCTCTGATGGGGACATTCCCAGCTCATGGTTTGCGCTTTCTATTCGGTGATCGTGATCGCGGCCACCGGACAGCTTTCAGCGGCTTCCCGGCAGTCACGTTCGGCTTGCGGCGGTACGGGTGCGGCAATGACATCGGCGACCGATTCTTTCATGCCAAATACAGCCGGGCAGATCGTCTCGCACAGTCCGCACCCGATGCAGGTTTCCTTATTCACGTTTGCTTTCATATCGGTCTCCTTTTTGCTGGTGGCCCTTTAAATAAGTATTAAAGTACCAAATTGCTGATACTACGTCAAGCACCGCCGGAAAAGAATCCCCCGTCCCAAAAAAGAACACACGAAGGGTCACACGTGTCCCGGAATTCCCGCCTCTTCGTTCATGCCGCTTACGGCCCAGAATTCGAGGCGGTTCCCTTCCGGATCGCGCAGGAAGAAGGCCAGGCCGCCCATGCGATTGTCACGAATCGGTTCCACCTTTACGTCCTTGCCCAGCAAGTCCTGCCAGACGCCGCGCACATTGGCGACTTTGAAAGTGACGGTAATCCCCGCCCCGCCGGACGGTTGGATCGAGGTGCGTTTCGCGTCCGCAACGCTCAGGCATAGGTTCGGCCCCGCCTCAAACTCCACCAGCCAGTCAGTCTCCAGCTTCGGCGGGAATCCGAGCGTGTCGCGATAAAAGGCGACCGCCTCGCCCCATTGTCGGCAATAGAGAATGACGTTCATGCTCTCGCACGCGCAACTCACTGCTTTGCCTTTTCCGCGTGCTTCAGGAGTTCGATCCGCCCGCGCTGGGCGAGGTCGATGGCTTCGGCCAGGATACGCGCGGACTCCTGCGGCGCGTGGAACCCCATCGAGTTCTCGGCGGCCACGAAGTCCAGCCGCCATTGCGCCTGGCGGTGCAGCGTCCGCGCCCCTTGGAGCGCGTCGTCTGTCGCGCCGCTTTTCTTGGCGTCGGCCAACTCTTGGATCAGTCCCACGGTGGCCTGTTCGGCGCGGAGCATCAGCGCCTTCGTCCGGTCTTGGATCGCCTCGGCGCGCGTCATGATCTCCTTTTCGGGGTAGCGGTGGCAGGTCTGGCATGAACGCGAGGGGTTCAGTAGCGGGCTGCGCACGTGGTGGTCGCTGATCTTGACCGCGCCTTCCCGCACATAGGGCATGTGGCAGTCCGCGCAAGAGACGCCGCTGCGCGCGTGGATACCCTGGCTCCAAAGTTCGAACTCAGGGTGCTGGGCTTTCAGTGCCTGAGCGCCGCTCACCGCATGTGTCCAGTCGACATGCCCCACCTCGTCGTAATAGGTCTCAATCTCATCCATCCGGATGCCCTTGTGCCACGGATAGGTGACCGTTTTCCCGGGACCCTTGAAGTAGTACTCGACGTGGCATTGGGCGC
>Ga0209066_10007872_pt1 | contig 10460 bp, 18 predicted proteins | sample All_14_2_FD_187198 | JGI IMG/M metagenome (GOLD analysis project Ga0209066, IMG submission 187198) | Freshwater microbial communities in response to fracking from Pennsylvania, USA - Allegheny Zone_MetaG_DW_15 (SPAdes) (version 2) ... | reverse complement strand
ATCGCACCTGCTGCGGCGAGCTGCGACTCGTCAAGACGGTCGAGGCCATCTGCGGATGCCGCAGACCGGCGCAATTCGTCGGCGTAAGTGACCGGCCGGACGTGGCGAGACCCTCCATGCGTGCGGCGACGCGCATCTTCAGACGCACAGTCTCGGTCGCCATGAACACCTTCAGGTGATCCGGGATACCGGCATCCGAGAGAAGTCGAATGCACTTCTGTCGAGCCCGACCAGAGATCTCGTCGATCGTCGCGGTGAGCGCGTCGCGACGCGCGACCACCCCACTGCGCGAAAGCGCGCGAATGGCACCAGCGCGCAGATCGAACATGCTGAACCGCCCGTGGGCCCGGGGTGAGCGCTGGTCCGCATCGACGACCGCGGCACCCGCGAGCAGGTCCAGGTCAAGATCGTCGAGGGACGGGGCCACGACCGCAACGGGTGGGCGAGCGTGCGTGATGGTGGGGTCCATGGCGAGCAGTTCGTCGCGGACAGTTGCCTCCCAAGTCTCCTCGTCCAAATCCGTGGGCTTGTTGGGACGCGACAACGCCCAGGCACGCCGATCGATCTGCAGCAGCACCCTCACACTCGGCGTCGCACCGCCATGTGCGGCCGTCCATTCCTCGAGCAGCTGACGGCGGTTCTTCTCGATCTGGGAAGAACGACGCGACAGCGGCGGCACCGCGGCGGCCAGCTGTGCGATCTCCCCGTCGCCGTTGAGGGTGAACCCGTGCAGCGCGAGGGCGGCGAGCCACTGGGGGTCCGTGCGTGCGAGAAGATCGCCCTCCGCGTTGATCACCGTCTGGAACTTCATCGCGACTCGGGAGTCAAGTGACCGGCGATCGCGCCGCTGAAGGTGCTGTCCACACCTCTTGACGATGCCCGGAGCTCGCTACGGTGAGCCGATGAACCAAGACCGCAACAATCTGCTTACGCGCCGAGATATTCTCCGCGGTTACGTCACCGTCCTCGAGCGCACTGGTGAGCTGCTGCAGGTCTGCGCCAGCGTCGACGGTGATGCCGCGGCAGCAAGGTCAGCGGTCGCCGAAGCTTTCAGCGTCGCGAGATAGCGGCCGACGCGATCCTCCATCTGCAGGTACGGAGATTCACGCCGGCGGCCATGGTAGAGATCCGAGAAGAGTTGGACGAGCTCGACCGTCTTCTGCGCCAAATTGACGGCGAGTAGGAGGACCGCTTTACGCACCATGTCTGATGCTGTCGAGAACGGCCTACGGATGCCTCCGAAGTGAGGGTTGTAGGGTGCGGTGACCGACAGAGCCGAAAATGTGGGGTGCATATGCCAGCGCCGTCAGAGGAGCGACGTCGAAGCAAACGCCGTCGCGTGGTCCTCTCCTGGATTCCGATTTCGATCGTCGCGTTGATCTGGGTCGGCATTGTTGTTGGTGTGGTCGCTGTTCAGAACTCCTGGTGGACTCAAGCGGACCCGCGCCCGTCGACCGATCAGCAAGCATCAGATGGAATGTCTCTGTTTGAACCACCAGGCATCGATTTCCTTACCCATGAGGGCGTGGTGAGGGTGAAGGTCCGCGCCGATTCGTTGCCAGCGTCCCAGCTCGGACTTGACGTGGATGGAACAGAGACGGTCGAGCCGCGCGTGCCGATCAGCGCGGTGGTGCTCACCGCCGATGGGGCCTTCAACGTCGAACTCGTCAAGTCCTTCACGATCACCACCAGTGACAATCAGGTGACGTCTGTGGAACTTGTCCAGGACGGTCAAGGGATGTGGCTCACGATCTACCCGCAGCTCCAACGGATCGCACCATCATGGGGCTGGACCGCCCAGCAACTCGAGCAGCTGCGGATAGACCTCACCACGGCGTCCAGAGACACTACGGGTCCCACTTACTCCGCGACGCTGCCAGCGGTAGAACACAAGGGCGCCCTCGCCAGCGCCGAGGTGACTATCGATACCGACAGTGGCAACGTCGGACTGGCATTCACCGTCGCACGTCTCCCCTGAAATTCGCCGCAAACAGACCGCCGGCGCACCGCCCAACCCGGACCTGTCCGGAGGCGGAAAACCAGCCCGCCGCATTCAGTCGGTCATCGTGAGGGCTGACAGGACACGCCCTCAGAGGACCCGCCAGCATGGAGACGTGTGTTCTGCGATGAGAGGACCGTCGTGATTGCAGACGATGTTGACGGCGAGTTGCGTGCGCTGCGTGACCGCGCGTACGGACCTAACGCTGATATTCAAGACGATCCCGCCGCGGTGAAGCGACTGCGGGAGCTCGATCAGACAGGTCGCACGGTAACGACCGGGCAGATCGCGACCGAAATCCCGGAGCACGCCGCACCCCACCCGCAGGGGACCCCACCGTCAACAGACGTCACCGCGCAGGCGAGTCTCAAACCAGCAGCACCGGACCTGTGAGTGACTTCCACTGCTGACCGGAAACGCTGGTCTTTGCCCCAACTCAGATGGATGTGGATCGGATCAGTCGTTCTCGCCCTGATCCTCGGCGCTATCCTCACTGTCCTCGGCAATGGTTGGCTCACGCGTGTCGGAGACGTGCACCAGGTCGGCTCCTTGCGCGAAGTAGACGATTTTGCTTGGCCGGAAAGTCTTGGCACTGAGACAGCGGACGCACGCGGCTATACGGAATTCGAAGGCCTGACAGTGATCACGAGCGAGCAGCAATGGGCGGGAATCGGAACCGACACCTGCATGCTCGTGGTGAAGTCCGCCGACGTGACGCTAGCCGCACCGAGCGGCGGCTCACTCTACTGGGGATGCGGCACGTCAGCCTTCCCGCCGACCGTCCAATTCGAGGTAACAGCCGGCATGCCCGCCGAGCTCAAAGATGAGTTCCCCGTGGGCACCGAAATTCGATTCGTCCTCCGCACCGCTCAGAAGGAGGCTCTTGGCGGCCTGCAAGTCGATGTGCTGGCCCACTCCGAATAGCTCGCTCCGCTCTCAGGCATGCCCGCAAGGGATCGTCTGGCGGACGCCTTCAGTCCGTTTCGGGGGTCCGGGTGTGTAGTGCCGGGCGCACGTAGGGAAGGTGTTCCCGTGCAATGACGACGGTCGCGACGACATCGGATCGCAGCTGCGCGCCGAGCGCATAGACGAACGGGTCGGTGTCGATCTCGAAGGCCGGCACCTCGTCGCCATTGATCTCGATCGTGGCGGCGGTGTTGACAGATGATGGGCGAACCTGCCATGGGCCCTCTTCTGTGGGTCCGGGTGCAACTCCCGACTCCTCGCGGAACTGGTTTGTGAGGATGTAGTTCGTGTGATCGACAAGTTGCCGGGAAAGGGTCGTGCACTCGGAGCCGTCTCTTGTCCAGCACGTGCGCACTGCCTCCCAGAGCGAGGGGTAGCGCATCCTCTCGACGTACTCGATCAACCACGCAGGACGCGGCCATGGTGGGATGGTCTCGACCGCCGCTTGCTCATACGGAGTGAGGTTCTTCAGGTTCACGGGGTCAGCACGATCGTGAGGGTTCCGCCAGAGCGTGTACGAGAAGCTCACTGCTAGCTGCGCGCGCTCTGCGCCGGTTGTCACCTCCGTGATCGCTGGGCCGCCGGTGTCCTCGATCGTTGGCTGCGGCACAAGACCCATGAGTGGGAACGCAAGGCCCAACAGTCGTCGACGGGATTCCACGAGAGGGTCGGGGGCGTCTGGAGGTAGCACTCCGGCGAACTGCATGCCTCGAGCGTTTCTGATCTCGACCGCTTCCGCAACCAAGCGCCGAACTCTGCGTGACAGCGCTGTGCATCTGCGCACCACCGGCCCCGGTCCCTCAGCGCAGCGAAAGGTCGCCGTGTTCCGGTGGCACGTGAATTGTCGTCTTGTGTCGCACGGGGGATCGTCCATCGCAGATCTAACGCCGGTGGTGGCGGCCAAGTAAGTCGGCGGCTACGGTCGTGATCATGACGGTTTCCCCATAGTTGATGAGGCTCCGATCGTGAAGAGACCTCGCCGAATCGGCCGTGGCACGGTTCTGATACTCGGAGTCATCGTGGTGCCATTCGCCTTAAGCGCCGCGTTGAACAACTATGGCGGCCTCACCGAGGACGGTGCCCTCCGGATGGCGTTCGCAACGGTCGCGGGGCAGACCATTGCCATCCTCAGCGCAATCGCGGCAGTCGTCCTCACGGTCACACGGCGATACGCCTGGCCGGCGGTCGGTGCGATGGCGATCATCGCGGCAGTGATCACCGCTTGGGCGATCGGCAGCATCAGTTCCGCAGGCGATCTCCTGCTGGAGCGCTTGGATTTGCTCGCCCAACTACGCGAATTCAATCCCTGAGTTCACCGTCGGCTGGCCGTCGCGAAGACGATCGCCCAGCGGGCTCTGCCGAAGGCTCTCACTCCAACGTCAACTGATGAACTTCCGGCCATTCCTCGTAGCTCACCTCGATGGTGATGCCGCTCGGGTCTACGCCTTCCGGCACCTCAAACGTGTGGGTCGTCGGCGCTATGTCGGCCGTGCAGGGGTCGTTGGGTGAGGGTCCGAAAGTGACGGCGATGCGATCATCGCCATCCGCGCTGATGGAGGTCGCGACCGGTGGACAGCTCGAGCTGCCCAGGGTGACGATGGCGAATCGCTCGCCGCGCTCGATCCACGCCGCTGCCGGTTTGCCGCTCAATGGGTCGATATCGACATTGTCCGGCGCGCCGCGCTCAACGGTGTCGGCTACCCCGGGAGCGGCGCACCCAGTCAGTGCGAGAAGTGCCCCGAGAACTCCAAAACCTATGTACCCACTGCGCAATCGGACCATACATCGATTGTTCATGCCGCCAGAGCGCGGGTAGGAGATCGTTACCTCATCGACACGGCCACGCCCGGTGAGGGGTCCGACTGCGAGACGGGATGGCGGAGTCGCGGGATGGTGGGACGGAAGCATTCTTGTCACTCGAAGTACCGTTGGGCATATGCGATCTGTGAAGACAACGTGGATGGCCGGCGGCGCCGGGCTGGTCGCCTGCGGTGTACTTGGCGTACTCACATACAGCATGCTCGGTACGCCAAGCACGCAGGTGATCAGTCTTGTCGGGGATGCCATCTTCGCCACAGCGGTGCTGCTCTTCGCCATCGGCCTCTCACCTGGCGCGAGCGTGGTCGCGCGTAGGCCGCTTGGTGTGACTGCGATGGTCATCGTTGCGGCGTGGCCTCTCGTGGCATTCGTCATTTCGTCGCTGCTCGCACTGAACGAGCCCGGCGACGGGTCGATGATCTATGGGTACGTCGCGCTGATCGTTCCGGCGGGTGCGGGCCTGGTCGCTGCTGTTCAGATTGCTCGAGCAGCTGTGTTGCCCTCGCCCTGGCGTTGGGCGCCGGCGTGGGCACTGGCCGTCCAAGCTGCCGCATGGGCGATCCCAAACGTCATAATCGTTGCAGCCGGCCCTGAGGCAATACAGGGGCTCGCAAACGTCCTCGCCGCGCTCGGGATGTTGGCGTTTCTCGTCGGAACTTTCGGCTTGGGCATCTTGGCCCTGATCCTCGCGGCCCAGCAGCGTCCCGACGGCGTCGAGATCTATCGCTCCGCCTAAACGTGCTTCCGTCCTCACCCGCGAGAACGAGCCGATGAGCGATCCTCCGGCGGAATACGGGCCGCTACGCTGTGCTCATGCGCGCCCAGATGACGGTCACGACCGCGACGTTCGCAGCCCTTATTTGCGTCACACTGTCCGGCTGCCGATCCGACCGCGTCGGTGCCCGCGGCATCCCCCACCCCGACCGAGGAGGCGGACGCTACGTGGTCGTGCCGGAGTCCCGCTACGGCCTGGACTGCGCCACGATCGCGGACGATGCGCTGATCACCGCTGCTGTGCCTTCGGGGTCCTCCGCCGATCCTCTCGTGACGGCGTCTGGCGTGGGAATCGCCATCCCCCGCGTGACGTCGATCATCTCTGTCGGCGGCAACGTCTGCGAGTGGTCCAACGGCTGCCCCCCAGAACGACCAGTACGGGATCAACCCGGAGTATTCCGGAATCGCCGTCGAAGTCCTATCGCAAGCCGATGCGGGGTGGTCCGAGATGGCCGCATCCTTCGGAATGCCGTACGACATGCGGGAATGCAACCCCTACGCGTGCTCGATGAGCGCGGCCGTCGGCGACGCGTGGGTGACCCTCTTCGGCGCCGGGGCCTTTGATCCGGTCGCCACCGACGCCCTGTTCTCGGCCGTCATCGCTGCAGTCGAGGGCGCCGGAAGCCCGGCAGCGACGGTGACGCCCAGCCGCGACCGCCCGCAGTTCGGCGAGTGCGAGGAGGTGATCCCGACCACCACCGTGCAGGCGATCACCGGCCTGGCAGACGCCGGGCTGAACAACGACGCCGGCGGCAGGAGCGCGGCGTCCGAAGCGACACTGGTGGCCGACAACCTCGGATGTCACTGGATGTCCGAGGATCAGATGGCGATCGCCAGCAGCGTCACCTGGGTCCACGACGGGCGGTGGGCCTACGAACGGGCAAGTGCCGCCGGCACCTTCGCGCCGGTGTCGCTCGCCGGAGTCGGCCCCGATGACATCGCGGCGCTGCGATGCGATCCCGACATCGGACCGTCGTGCGCGATCGACATCGCGCTGGGGCCGGACTGGATCAACGTGTCGGGGCCAGCCCAGGCACTGGCCATCGCCCTCTCCCGCATAGGCTCGATGCCCGGCCGCGTCGAACGTCGTCCACTCCGGCGTCCGCATTTCGTTGTGGGTACGCGTCCTGCTGGTGGCGTGTTTCGGGGCACTCAGCATCATCATGACGGCCGCCGCATTCCGCCCCGGCGGCGATGACTCCGTCGCGCCGGCCGCCTCTTCGGGGTCGGCGCGGCGATCGCTCTTGTCCTGATGATTTCAAGCGCTGTCGCCGCGACGTCGATCCGTGTCGAGGCGGATGCCGCGACCATTCGGTTCTGGATCGCTATTCGGCGACGTAGCCGGTGGCCGGATCAATCGCCAGGAGGAATGATCGCGCCTGAGCGCGAGCCTCTTCCTCGGTTGGCGGTGCGCCATCTGATCGACCCGTCGCGAACCCGTAACCCGCGTTCGGTCCGCTAAGCCAGGAGAACTGCATGGAGCCTTCCTGGTTACGCACGTCGAACGTCTCGCCATCAACAACGATCTGGAACAGTTCTGCCACCGGCTGATGATACCTCGAGCCTCGGACGCCCTCGCGATGAAGGATCCGCCTGCGGGACCCGACCTACGATCGCTCTGAGGATGAGCTGATGGCTCGAAACCCCACGATGGCCGAAGTGAGTGCCGTCACCAGTAGCAGGATGCCGGCACCCCAGCACAGGGCGGCGAACTGTGAGGGAAGCACGATCGCAAGCATGAATGCAGCTGCGGCGGGGAAAGCTGAGATCACCGCAATGCTTCGAGCCGTCAGTGCCTTTCGCATGCCGCCTCCTCCGGGTTTCTGCCGATGGACGATTTCGATCGGACGGATTGTGATGCACCGACTATGGGCGTTCAACAGCTGCTATCACTGAACCTAATCGCGGCAACCCCCAACACCAACGATGCGAGGTAAGCAAACCTCCCGCGACCGGATCCACATACGGAACATCTCACATCCCGAGCGCGGTAGCAGGGAGGAACGAGTCCGAGACCAGGTCGACCGGAACGTCTTGCATGCTCGGCGGGGTGGAGGATGGCTGCATGCTACGAGCACGTGAACGGAATCGAGAGGACCTCTCCACCGTGACGGGCTGGATCCCCGACGCCGACGCCCTCAACCTCTTTACCGGCCCCCGGTTGCAGTGGCCACTCACCGCGGAGCAAATGATCGACATGGAACTGCTCGACGGATTCTCCGCCTGGATCGCTGTAGACGAGGAGTTGACTGCTGTCGGGCACTTCGACCTCACCCTCGACCATCGCACCGCCCGCCTGGGTCGCGTCATCATCGATCCGGAGAAGCGCGGCCGCGGTCTCGCACACGCCCTGATCCACCTCGCCATCGCACGAGCGCGAGAACTCGATGCCGACGAGATCCAACTGAACGTCATCGCGGGCAACGGCCCTGCGTCACGCACCTACGAGCGCGCCGGCTTCACGCGGCACCCCACACCCCTACGGCCCGGCGTGGAAAGAATGTTTCTCGCGCTCTGAGCTCCGCACTGGCCCGCACGACCATCGGCCTACGGTCTCAGGCCGTGTTGATCACGATGTTGAAGCCGACCTGGGCCACTCGGACCATCCTGCGGGGAGCTTCCGGAGGATCGACTCTGCGGCGTTGAAACGCTCAAGCGACAGGCCTTGCTCGCGGGATCCTGCTGAGGTCGCGCCGTCGGTAAGAGTGAACGAGTATCCCACCCAGGGATCGAGTCCTCGCCGCTCGATGGTCTCGCGATAGTGCCCGGCGGCGATCGCGAGCACTTGCCGCTCAAGGTCGTCCGCCTCGGCCTGCCAGTTCGAGTCGCAGGCGTCGCAACCACAGACCGGGTAATGGAAGTCGTTGAGGAGTCCCGCATGCATGTAGACCCCCGGGTAGGAAGTGAAGACCAGCGTCAGGGACGCGTACGCCGCATCACTCGGTCGTATCCGCACGGCGCGCACCACGTCGTGAAAGGCCGGGTGAAGCAGATCCGCCGCCATCTCGACGCCTTCCTCGACTGCAACTTCGTAGGTATCACGGAGATGGGCGATGAGGGCATCGGCGACGGTGTGCACCGGAGCGAAGCGCTCCGGGTGCGTGTCCACAGAGTAGGTATCCTCCGGCGGTGACCCGCTCCAACGGTTGCCGTAGTCGATGACCTGACCGTTGGCGTCACGGAACACCGGCGCATCGATCGAAGGACGCGTGTAGGAACTCACCTCGCTATCCTGCAGCATTGCGTTACCGGGCTAGGCCGCGCGCGACCTGATCGTCGCGCAGCGGGATCCACCTGCGGGGCGCACCGCGCGCCTCCACCATGGGGTGGTCTGGCCGAGAATCACTCCCGGGCCTAGAGGAGTGCGACTCCGACCGAATCGACACGTGCGTCCTGCACGGGATCTGCCGAGACAAGCTGACCCGACACGTCGTCGCCGTCACGGGACACATGACCTCCTGATCATGAACTCTTACCTTCTACATGTCCGGACCGCAACATAAACGGACATCGCGCCGCAACCTCGAAGTTCGGAGTCACGCAGAATCGGTCGTCCAGCGGGGAGCGAGATGTCCCGAAACCGCGGGTGCTGATCGCAACTGGAGTGTCAGTCCCACTCAGGGATCCGCATACGCGACCCCGGTCGTAGCGTCACCCGGCTAAGGACGGCCGCTCCTCGCAGTGCGGTTCTGTCGCTCGATGGTCCTATAGATCGTGGAGCGGGCAACGTTGAACAGTTCGGCGAGCTCGGTCGTTGAGTGAGTGCCGGCGCTTTGCAGTTCCATCAAGTGACGTTGCTGAGGCATGGACAGTTTCGGCTGCTTCCCGCGAAGCCGCCCCTTGGCCTTTGCTACCTGCATCCCCTCGCGCGTTCGAGCTCGGATCAGATCAGACTCGAATTCTGCGACCATCGCAAGAACGTTGAAGAGCAGTCTGCCCACCGGATCGAGTGGATCGTGCACCGAGCCGCCGATGCTGAGTTTGACGTGCTTGGCCGTCAGTTCGTCGACGATGTCTTTGACATCGCGAAGCGAACGAGCCAGCCGATCCAGCTTCGCCACGACGAGCGTGTCGCCGTTTCGGCAGGCAGCCAGTGCTTCACGAAGGCCGGGGCGTGACCGGTTGGTGCCGGTCAGCCCATGGTCGGTGAAGATGTAGGCGGGGTCGACCCCAAGGCGCTCGAGGGCGATTCGTTGGGCGGTCAGATCTTGTTCATATGTGGAGACGCGAGCGTATCCGATCAGTAGTTCATTCATGCCCGAACACTTCTCCTGCGCAGCCAGGCCGACCAGAGGCTGTGACATCAGCACAACCGCAGACCGGCGGAGGAGTCAGCACGTGATCGTCGGCGATCACGAACACGCCGAAGTGTCTACGGCAAGAGGTCGAGCATCTGAGGTCGCGCTTTCATCGCATGGATGACGAGTTCGTTGCCGCTGTCGAAGATCAGTACCACGCTCTCCAGCAAGCGTCCCTGCGTGTCGAACCCGAGGCGAAGCTGACGCGCAGGCGAGTCGTCGTCGAGGTCCTCGATCCATAGCGGCCAAGCGGCGGCCCGCATGATGTCCTCGGGATCGATGCCGTGCTTGAGTGCGGTGTCGTGAATCCTCACGCCGCGTACGCGGCGATCGCTTCACGGATCAGCTCAGAGCGCGACTTGTGCTCCCGTGCGGCGCGGGCATCAAGAGCGGCGAGCTCATCGGCTGTCAGACGAAGGGCGACCACCTGGGCTGGCTCCGCTCCGCGGCCGGGCCGCCCACGTCCTCGCCGCTTGAGGGCGTCAACGTCATAACCGACTTCAGCCTCCGTCGCCCACGCCGAGATCTGCTCCTCGGTAACAGGGACACCGTTGATCGTCTCTTCGCCACCCACGCGATAATCGTATTACGAAACGCGACGGGCG
>Ga0209066_10007870_pt1 | contig 10462 bp, 10 predicted proteins | sample All_14_2_FD_187198 | JGI IMG/M metagenome (GOLD analysis project Ga0209066, IMG submission 187198) | Freshwater microbial communities in response to fracking from Pennsylvania, USA - Allegheny Zone_MetaG_DW_15 (SPAdes) (version 2) ... | reverse complement strand
ATTAGGGAAATTTACCAGGTCGCTAAGTATTAGCACTGGGTACTTAGCAGCATTTTTGATTTTGGCCTCGACGGGTGTGCTGGTCTTTGAAGTGTCGGTTCGATACTTCTTCAGCTGGCCGACCGACTGGGAAATTGAGATGTGCATCATGCTTTTGATCGCATCAACCTTCCTTGCGGCTGCTCAAACTCAGTTGACACGTGGTCATGTGACCATCGAGATTCTGGATGAAGTTACCCCGAAAGCACTGACGGAATGGCGAGTTGTCATTTCTGACCTTCTGTCATTACTGTTTTGTGGTTTTGTTGCCTGGAATTCCTGGCATTTGTTTCACGAAGCATGGACAGAAGGCCGACTGAGCGACAGTTCCTGGGCGCCACCCATGTGGCCAGTTTTCGGAACGATGGCCTTTGGTATGGCTTCGTTGACGTTACAGATATTTGTTCAGTTAATTGAAGATTCGTTGCCCAAAGCAATGCGTTCTTACAACGCACCAGCTCAGCATAACGCCATGGTTCAAGATGCCATCGCTGATGCCAAAAGCAAGATGGGAGAAAAATAATGAGTGTTAGTGAAATTGGTTTGTTGTACGCAGGGGCAACATTCGTATTCCTCTTTTCGGGTATGCCGATTGCCTTTGCCCTAGGTACCGTGGCACTGATCTTTATGTATTTCTTCATGCCTGCAGCGCAACTTTCGATCGTTGCAGAGACGATATTCTCGGAGCTGAATAGCTTTACGCTCTTAACAATCCCGTTGTTTATCCTGATGGGCGCGGCAATCGGTAAATCCAAAGCAGGTGCAGATCTCTATAATTCACTAAACAGATGGTTATATAAAGTTCCGGGTGGACTTGGTTTGGCTAATACGTTGGCATGCTCAGTATTTGCTGCAATGTGTGGTTCATCGCCAGCGACTTGTTCTGCAATCGGTTCATCAGGAATTCCTGAGATGCGCAAACGCGGATATTCGGAACGTCTGTCAACGGGCCTTATTGCTGCTGGTGGTACGCTCGGTATTCTGATTCCGCCTTCGCTCACCCTGATTCTTTATGGGCTAGCGACTGAACAGTCAATTGGTAAACTTTTCATGGCGGGTGTTGGTCCGGGTCTTCTCCTGACAGCTTTGTTCGCTACGTGGGTCGTTTATAAGTCATGGGCGGAGCGCAAAGAGCTTATTTCTAAAGCTGGTGCCAATTCCGGTCATGCTTCTCTGGCAACCGAGTTCTATAGCTGGAAAGATCGTCTGGAAACGCTCCCCCGCCTAGCCCCATTCCTTGGTTTGATTCTAGTAGTTATGGTGGCACTTTATGGTGGGTGGGCGACACCCTCTGAAGTTGCAGGAATCGGAGCTTTCGGAGCAGTGGCCATGGTCATGATGATTTATGGGTGCTGGCGTTGGGCTGATATGAAAGTCATTCTTTCAGGAACAGCCAGAGAGTCATCGATGATCATGCTGATCATTGCGACTTCGTTCCTGTACACCTATGTCATGAGTTATCTGCACATCACCCAGTCATCCGCTGCCTGGTTGATCTCGCTTGAGATGACTAAGTGGGAATTCTTTGTATGGATCAATGTGCTTCTAGTGGTGTTGGGCTTCTTTCTGCCTCCAGTTGCGATTATTTTGATGGTTACCCCAATCATTTTGCCTGCATTGACTACCTATGGCATTGATTTGATCTGGTTTGGCGTGATTATGACCATCTTGATGGAGATGGGGCTGATTCACCCGCCTGTGGGGTTAAACCTATTCGTCATTAATGGCATTGCACCAGACATTAAGCTCAAAGAGATCGTGTGGGGTGTCGTTCCATTCCTGTTGTTGATGGTTTTGGGGATTGTTCTATTGTGTGTTTTCCCTGAAATTGCGACTTGGTTGCCTTCGCAGTACATGGGTAGCTAAGGGAGATTGATATGAATGCACCCAGTGAATCCTGGAATGCAATGCAGCTCAGCCGGCTTGCCCGGCTTGAGCGTGCGGCATCAGCAGGTATCGGAAAAATAGTTCCATCCAATAAGGTTGTTGAGCTTCTTGAGTCAGTCATTCTGCCGAGTGATCGACTCTGCGTTGAAGGTAATAACCAGAAGCAGGCTGACTTTTTGTCTGAGGCGCTGGCCAGCGTTGATGCATCAAAAGTGAATGATCTGCATATCGTGCAGTCAGTTCTGGCGTTGCCAAGTCATATCGATGTTTTCGAGCGAGGCATTGCTCGCAAGTTAGACTTTTCGTTTTCTGGCCCGCAGGCGGCTCGGCTGGCGAAGCTAGTACAAGAAGAGCGCATTGAAATTGGTGCAATTCATACTTACCTGGAGCTCTTCGGGCGCTACTTCATCGATTTGACGCCGAATGTCGCTTTGGTCGCTGCACAAGCTGCCGATAGAAACGGCAATCTTTATCTCGGTCCGAATACTGAAGATACACCGGTGATTGTTGAAGCCACCAGCTTTAAGAGTGGCATTGTCATTGCCCAAGTAAACGAAGTCGTTGATCAGTTGCCGCGAGTGGATATTCCGGCTGATTGGGTCGATTTTGCTGTGCAGGCACCCCGCCCAAACTATGTTGAACCACTTTTTACACGTGATCCGTCACAGATTACCGAGATTCAGGTTTTGATGGCTATGATGGCCATTAAGGGGATCTATGCTGAATATGGCATTACACGTCTGAACCATGGTATTGGCTTTGACACAGCTGCTATCGAGTTGTTGTTGCCGACCTACGCAACTGAACTTGGACTAAAGGGAAAGATCTGCACCCATTGGGCCTTGAATCCACATCCGACATTAATTCCGGCCATCGAGTCGGGCTTTGTCCAGTCGATTCATAGCTTTGGCTCTGAAGTAGGTATGGAAAAGTACGTGGCAGCCAGGCCTGATATCTTTTTCAACGGTAGAGATGGCAGCATGCGGTCTAACCGTGCCTACTGTCAGACCGCCGGTCTCTATGCTTGTGATATGTTCATCGGCTCGACACTGCAGATGGATCTTCAGGGAAATAGCTCGACCGCTACGCTTGGTCGTATCGCTGGTTTTGGTGGTGCCCCAAACATGGGGTCTGACCCACATGGCCGTCGTCACGTAAGCCCGGCTTGGCTCAAGGCAGGTCGTGAAGCAACTGGAGATCAAACCATCCGTGGCAGAAAGCTTGTAGTGCAGATGGTCGAAACATTCCGCGAGCATATGGCACCGGTTTTCGTCAATGAACTGGATGCCTGGAAGTTGCAGAAGAGCATGGGCGCTGAATTGCCGCCAATTATGATTTATGGCGATGACGTAACGCATATCGTCACCGAAGAGGGTATCGCCAACCTTTTGCTTTGTCGAACGCCAGAAGAGCGTGAGCAGGCGATTCGTGGTGTTGCTGGATATACGGCAATTGGGCGTGCACGCGACAAGAAAATGGTTGAAAACCTGCGTGACCGTGGCGTCATTAAACGTGCTGCGGACATGGGGATAAACCCCCGTCTTGCAACGCGTGACCTGCTTGCTGCAAAGTCGATTAAAGACCTCGTGCGCTGGTCTGATGGCATGTACAACCCGCCGTCTAAGTTCCGTAATTGGTGAGACAAGTGGAAAAAATTAATCTGCGGTTCAATTCAGTTCCTGCAAACACATCACGAGATGCATCTCTGTGTGGCGTTGTAGGTTCGGGCAATCTTGAAATCCTGTTCCGGAAGGGCGATGTTAATGATGCTTGCCTATTTGAAGTCAACACATCGGCAAAGGGCTTTTCGTCGACTTGGGAGTCTGTCCTCCAAGACTTTTCTGAGAACAACGCAGTTGGCGGCCTCAAGGTGGCAATTAACGACATGGGAGCAACGCCAGCCGTTGTGACTCTGCGCCTTGGGCAAGGTTTGGCCATGTACATGGAGGCAAAGTAATGTCGTTTCTCAATCCAAACCGAAAGAGCTGGTTTGAAGCGGCCGCCCGTGAGCGTGTCGATGGTCTTCTTGATGCTAAAACTTTTTCGGAATACCTTCGCCCAGAAACATCAACGCCAAGCAAGCATCTTGCGGCCCTCGATCTAGCTGGTGCTTTCGATGATGGCGTTGTCATCGGTAGCGGAAAACTAGGTGGGAAGGTGGTCTATGTTGCAGCCCAAGAAGGTCAATTCATGGGAGGTGCTGTTGGTGAAACTCATGGTGCCAAAATCGTCGGTCTTTTGAAGAAGGCTATACAGGATAAGCCTGACGCAGTAATCCTATTGGTCGACTCTGGTGGCGTTAGACTGCACGAAGCTAATGCTGGTTTGATTGCAATATCGGAAATCATGAGAGCAGTGCTTGATACTCGTGCTGCAGGAATTCCTGTTGTGGCACTGGTGGGTGGCACATGCGGTGCCTTTGGCGGTATGGGGATTGTGACTTGCCTTTGTTCGGCGATCGTCATGTCTGAAGAGGGTCGTCTGGCCCTCTCTGGCCCGGAAGTGATCGAAACCGTAGCTGGTGTTGAGGAGTTTGATTCCAAGGACCGTGCTTTGGTTTGGCGTGTAACAGGTGGTAAGAACCGATTCCTAATGGGTGATGTAGCCTATTTGGTTGACGATGATGTTCCTGCATTTAGAGAAGCCGTCGAACATGCAATTACCATTGATCCGGTATTAACTCTAGAGAAACTCTTGGCTGATCAGGTGCGTCTCGAGAGCCGTCAGGACTTATTTGGCGCTTTTAAGGATGGCCTTGAGGTTTGGACGAAGTTGGGCGTTGCTGACCCAGAATCAGTTCCGATGCTTGATACAGCTGAAATGCGTGCACTGAAGGAAGGACTGCCAGCATGATTCTTAATGAACTTCTAGACCGATTGTTTCCAGCAGGTCATAACGTCAAAGCGGTCAATAAGGCCGTGGTTGGCGAAGCAAGTACCAACCTTGGTCCAGTTGCGGTGCTGGGGACAACCGATGCAGCCACCGTAGATCATGAAATTGCGCTGACGCTGTCTAAGGCTGTACTTGATGTTATTCAAAAGACACCAGGTCGACCAATTGTCTTCTTGGTGGATACGGTAGGTCAGGCCTTGTCCCGTGGCGCAGAGCTACTTTGCCTAAATGGCAGCTTTGCGCATTTGGCAAAGTGTGTTGATCTGGCACGGCATAGTGGCCATAAAAGCGTGAGTCTGGTTACCAGCAATGCTGTAAGCGGCGGGTTCCTTTCATTCGGCCTTATGGCAGATCGAGTCTATGCGTTGAAAGATGTTTCGGTTCGAGTTATGGATCTAAAGGCTATGTCACGTGTGACAAAGCTTGAGTATGATCGTCTTGTTGAGCTTGCAAAAGTTTCCCCAACGTTCGCGCCTGGTGCAGAGAATTACGAGCGAATGGGTGGTATCGAATCAATTTGGTCAGATGTTTCTGAAAGTCGTCTGGTTGATGCTTTTAATTCAATAGACAATGCGCTTGATTTACGAATGGAGAAAGGGGCGCTGCGCATGGGTCGTACAGAGGCTTTGAACACAACAAAGAGTGTTCTGGCGGCTTAACCGTGCGTAGACATGACTTACTGACCTTGAAACCGGATGCAGTGATGTCATCCGTAACTTGCTGTACAAGCGACCGGGCAGAGCATTACGTGCAGCAGTGGATAGCCGAGGGAAGAGCATTTGTGTGTCCTCGCCAAAATTCTCGGTCTAACAGGATGCAGCTTGGTTTAGCATTCGTTGAAAATGGCATCAAACACCGAGCATTCTTGGAGGCAAGTTGTCAGGATATTTTACGGGGTGATACGCCGCACGAGCTTATTGAGTGTTTGGATCTATTTGGACAGCAGGAAGCTAAGGTCCTACGTCACTTAGCTGAGAAGTTGAATGCCTCTGGCTTCACAATTTATGTATTTGGCTCTGTTTCATGGGAAAAGGTTTCTGGCAAGTCTTATCGCACCGAAAATTCTGACCTGGATCTGCTTTGTGACGTGGCAACGATACAAGATATTAGGCTTGTGACGGAAGCTTTTGCTGAGGCTGACCGTGAGTTGCCATTTAGCATTGATGGGGAGCTGCGCTTTCCGAATGACGACTGTGTCAATTGGCTTGAAGTGCTTGTTGCGCTCGAACACCATGATGAAATGGAAGTTCTCGTCAAGGGCGAGACAGGCGTATACATGAGCACGTTGGATAGCCTGCTTGAGGGTTCGTATGCTTAATGCGCAGGCTATCGGTCAAACACAAAGTCTTTACGGTCAACAGGCTATAAATGCCGATTCTGTAGGGGTCGCCGCCGCGCTGTCCACGAGCGCAGTTTTAAGCCTATATAAAGAAGTCAGCCTTTACCCAAAACCCGGATTGGTTTCACCCGTGGACTCGGGTAGCCATAAAGACATGGATTACCAGATGTTTCTGGCAAGTATTAATAGCCTACGGGACTATTTTACAAAGATCGCTGAAGCGGGTGCATTAGGTGCCAAATTCTCAAACTTGCAGAAGCTGGGCATTGAGGCTGAAGCGCGCATGATGGATGTGACCAAAGGCGTTAATACTCATAGAGGGGCGATATTCAACCTAGGTCTGCTGTGTGCCGCTGCCGGACAGCTTAATCATCTTTGTAAGCGGGTGACACCAGAAACACTTGGTTCTGCTATTGCAGATAGCTGGGGTGCAGAGATTCTGGTGGCGGGTGAAATAAAAGCCTATGTTGAATACAGTCACGGCCAACAAGTTGAAAAAAAGTACGGCGTCAATGGTGCCCGTCGTGAGGCAGTTGCAGGGTTTCCGGCCGCTAAAGATTATGGTTTACCTGCCTATCAGGTCGCACTAGAAGCTACCGGGTGTCGAGAAGCTGCCGCAGTGCAAGCACTGTTTGCCATCATGGCTCATCTTGATGACACTAATATACTTTGGCGCGCAGGTGATGAGGGATTACGCTACGTAAAAACCGTCGCAGGAGAGTTTTTGGGTTTAGGTGGCGTTTGCTCCGCAGGTTGGGGGCCGCGGGCTATCGCAATCCATCATGAATTCGTTGAGAAGAATCTTAGCCCGGGTGGTGCTGCAGACCTTCTGGGCGTAACACTTTTTATGAATGCAATATGCGACTGATTCTATGAGGCTCGCACTTTTGTTTTCGGGACAAGGCCAGCAGACGTCAGAGCATCTGTCATTCTTGCGCGAGCATGCAGACAGAGAAATGTCCGATGTGCTGGCTAAATCCTTGGGCAACGTTTGGACTGAGTCTAATCAGGCTTCAACCGATTTAAGCACTAACATCATTGCACAGTCGATGATTTTCGGGTTCGAGATGGTTTGGTGGGAAAAGCTAATGCCATACCTGCCAACACCAATTTGTGCTGCAGGTTATTCGCTCGGCGAAATGGCGGCTTGCTCTGCTGCCGGTCTTTTCACATATCAGATAGGCGTTGCTCTATGCCACGAGAGGGCGAGCCTGATGGACTCGAATACGGCTGAACCAGTAACCATGCTGGCTGTGCTCGGACTCAATGAAGACAAGGTTGCAGCTATTGCTAGCCAAAGTGGGTTTTCGATAGCGATTCGTAATTCCCCAACGCATTTTGTGGTGACAGGAGCAGAGGCTGGGGTGAACAATGCTGCTAGTGGATTTGAAGCGGCTGGAGCGACTAAGTTGACGCCGATTGCTGTTAAAACACCGTCCCATACACATTTGCTGAAGACAGCATCAGCGGCTTTTGCAGAGACTCTTGCACCTTATACCCAAGGTAACCTTTTGTTCCCGGTAATTAGTGCGGTTACGGGAAAGATGGCCTTTACCGGCAGGGATGCAGCGGCGGCGTTGGCAACGCAAATATCTTCGATGCTTCATTGGGACGATGCTTTAGAAACAATCGTCGAAATGCAACCAGATGTCGTTTTGGAAATCGGCCCCGGCAATGCTTTATCGAAGATGCTCAGTGAATTTGCACCATCAATCCCGGTGCGTTCGGTTTGTGACTTTAAGAGTCCTCAGGGTGTCCTGAATTGGCTTAGTCGTTTTAATTAAGCAGGCAATGGCTGTATGACGTGGTGGTTATTAACTTACATCGCCTTAGGCACATTTTCAGGGTTCATTGCTGGCCTGTTTGGTGTGGGCGGCGGTTTAACCATTGTGCCCCTGCTGTATATGCTTTTCGCTGCACAAGGGTTTCCAGTATCTGAAGTCATGCACCTTGCCTTGGGCACCTCAATGGCAACAATCACGATTACATCCATATCAAGCATGCGAGCACACCACAAACATGGCGCTGTCCGCTGGGACATTGTTAAAGGCATGACGCCTGGATTGTTACTGGGAACACTCGTTGGCTCTCTGCTGACAGGGATGGTGCCAACGCACGAGCTGGCAATCGCCTTTACAGTGATTGTCTATATCGCTTCATTCCAAATGATTATGAATTTCCGGCCAAAGCCAACACGGGTGCTACCTGGTCCCACGGGGCTGGCTGCCGTAGGCTCAGGCATAGGCGGCGTATCGAGTTTGGTTGCAGCAGGCGGTGGTTTCCTGTCGATTCCGTTTATGGTGCTTTGTAATGTAAGCATTCATCAGGCTGTAGGCACCTCAGCAGCACTCGGCTTTCCAATTGCGTTAGCAGGCACGATTGGCTTTACGATTTCCGGAGCAGGGATCGAAAGCTTGCCCGGATTACACATTGGTTTCGTTTATTTGCCCGCCTTGTTCTGTGTCGGGGCTATGACGGTGATGGTCGCTCCCTATGGCGCTAAGTTGGCGCATAAGCTGCCGGTTGCCAAGCTCAAGCGCGCTTTTGGCGTCTTCCTTGGCCTGCTGGCGACGAAGATGCTGTTCTCTCTTTTGTAGTTCTAACCCGTCGTGGGTCTTTGGGGGGGAGCTTGTAGCTTCCCCCTTTTTTTAATTACGTAAGATCGTTTGCCGTGCTGTCGGGCTTCTGCTTCCGATGAAACCCCGAAACCAGATCTATCACGAACAACCGGCATTCCAATGCGCCGTTCTTGAGCGGGAAGCGGCGACGTGGTTTCAGGCCGATGCCCTTGGGTAACTCTAAGTCCGCAGTAAAGAGCGCCGCTGTCCAGCCACTGAATTGTTGTTTGAGTGTGCGGCCCCATTCCGGGTATTCCGCTTGTAGTTCTTCTTGTTCTGAGAGGCGTACACCGTAAGGCGGGTTGCTAACTAATAAGCCGCTGCTGGCCGGTGCGCCACGACCAATAAAGTCGGCTTGATCCAGGGTGACGGCATCCGATAGCCCTACTTGTTCCAGATGACGGCGCGTGGCGGCAATAGCGCCGGGGTGCATGTCGCTGGCAAAAATGGTTTGTGGCGCCATCGGACGGATTTGCGCACGGGCTTCGGCGCGCAGCTTGGTCCACAGTGCACGGTCGGCATCTAGCCAACGCTCACAGGAGAAACGGCGGTTAAGACCAGGAGCCATGTTGGCGCGCATCCAGGCGGCTTCGATCACGATGGTGCCGCTACCGCACATGGGGTCGAGGAAGGTTTCGTAAACCGGTTTGCCGGTTTCATCGGTATCGTTCCAACCGGCCAGTGCCAGTAGGCCTGCGGCGAGATTTTCTTTGAGCGGGGCTGCGCCTGCCGCACCACGATAGCCGCGTTGCCAGAGCGGATTGCCTGAGCTATCGATATACAGCGTGGCAGAAGTTTCGGTGAGGAATAGCTGGATACGCTGATCCGGTTGATCGGTGTTGACGTTCGGGCGACCGCCACGGTCTGCACGGAAGCGATCACATACCGCATCTTTAATACGCAGCGTTGCGAAGTCCAGGCTACGTAATGGGGACTTCACCGCCGTGGTGCTGACCTTGAAGCTCTGGCTGACATCAAACCATTGATGCCAAGCGATCTTGCGCGCCATCTGGTAGAGATCTTCTTCCTTTTGATAAGCGCCCACAGCCAAGCGCACCAGAATACGTGACGCATAACGCGAGTGCAGATTGGCGCGGTAGAGGCTTTCTTGCGTCGCACGGGCACGAACGCCGCCGCCAACCTGTTCCACCTGGGTCATGCCGCAGTGGTTGAACTCGTTGACCAGGAGTTCTTCTAGGCCACGCGGGCAGGGGGCAAAAATGTGCATGAGGTGCTTTCGTTAAAACGGCTTGAGTACGACGAGAAGGGTGATGACGGTAAGCATGAGTACCGGGATTTCATTGAACCAGCGGTACCAGACATGGCTGTGGGTGTTTTGACCCGCGGCAAATTGGCGATAGAGCCGGCCGCAGTAAAAGTGATATCCCAGTAGAAATACGACCAACAGGGTTTTGGCATGCAGCCAGCCACCGGCAAAGCCATAACCGAACCAGAGCCAGAGGCCGAGGATAACAGCGCCTAAGCCAATGGGGGTAACAAATCTGTAGAGTCGGCGCGACATGCCCAGCAGACGCTGGTATTCGGCCGATTGCGTATCGGTAATCGCTGCCAGATTCACGTAGATGCGTGGCAGGTAAAAAAGTCCGGCGAACCAGCTCACCACCAGGATGATGTGAAAGGCTTTGATTGTTAGCATGGAGGCACCTTTAGCGTAGCGAGAAAATCG
>Ga0209066_10007869_pt1 | contig 10462 bp, 10 predicted proteins | sample All_14_2_FD_187198 | JGI IMG/M metagenome (GOLD analysis project Ga0209066, IMG submission 187198) | Freshwater microbial communities in response to fracking from Pennsylvania, USA - Allegheny Zone_MetaG_DW_15 (SPAdes) (version 2) ... | reverse complement strand
TTTGAAGCGACAGCGCAAGGCAGTAGACTGAAAGCATGAGCAAAAGCGATAGCACTCAGCCCAATTCAGCAGAGCCCCACTTGCCGGGCACTGTGGTTGAGTGTCACGAGCTGATCCGCCAGCTCCAGGTCAACCATGTTCAGGTCATGCAGCGCCTCTCAGAGCTGGAAGAACGGCTCAAGCTCAACTCGCGCAACTCCTCCAAGCCCCCCAGCAGCGACGGCCCCGGGACGCCCCCTCGTGCGCCACGGCCCAAAAGCGGCAAACGCCTGGGTGGGCAGCCGGGACACCCGGGCAGCTTTCGCGCCATGGTGCCCGTCGAGCAGACGCAAGTCCAGGTCGCCTGCCCACCGCCCGAGCACTGTGAACGCTGCGGTGCAGACGTACATGGGGACCCCGACAAGCCCATTCGCCACCAAGTGTTCGAGCTGCCCCAGATTGAACCCCTCATCACAGAGTACGTTCGCCTGCGCGGCGTGTGCAGCGGCTGCGGGCTCAAACACCACGGTGCCTTGCCCGTGGGGGTTCCCACTGACCAACTGGGTCCGCGCGCCCTGGCCCTGGTGGGCACACTCGCAGGCCAGCTCCACCTGACCCAGCGCAAAGTGCAGGCTGTGCTTTCACACATGGGAGAGCAGCCCAGCTTTGTCACGGTGAGTGACCGGTATGCGGGCTACAACTATTTGGCCCTTGAACAGCGCCAGGTGTGTTGGGCGCACCTGCTGCGGGACTTCGAGCGTATCGCTGGGCGCAGCGCCTTGGCGGGCCAAATTGGCAAAAGGCTGCTGGCCTATGGCTTCTTGTTGTTTCGCTGGCGCGGCCAAGACAAGGGTGCCCAACACTTCGGTTGGCTACAAAAGCGGATTCGAGTGCAGTTGGAGCTGGCCACGGCCCAAACCCAATGCAGCCGCACGGCCAACACCTGCGCGAACCTGATCAAGATGTGGTCCGCTCTGTGGACGTTTGTACACAACCCTTTGGTGCCTCCGACCAACAAATGCGGCAGAACAAGCGCTGCGCGGTTGGGTGATCAAGCGAAAGCTCTCCTACTTCACGCGATCAGGTCGGGGAATGCGTTTTTGGGAAACCATCATGTCCACCGTGCAGACTTGCACCATGCAGGGCAGGTCCACTTTTGAGTTCGTGGGCGAAGCCATGCACACTTGGCTGGCGGGACGATCTCCACCCTCGCTTGTGCCCGAGCACATTCACTTGCACCCCTCTGCTTGCGCCTGACCTGCCCTTGGGGTGGGGGGTGAACAGGTACCGTCGCCAGCGCAAGGCGGTTGGAGCTGGACCGGCGCCGCGTCGGCCAGCGCCAACGCTTACAGCACCGCGTCGATCTGGGCGCGCAGAGTGGTGGCGTCTGGCGTGTCCAGATGGACCGCATAAAAGTCGCCCAACCCGTGCAGCGACTGCGCCAAATGGTCGGTGGTGATGCTGCGCGCCCAACACCTCGCGCAGCCACATCAGGTAACTGACCATGGGTTGCACCAAGCCGAACTCCAGCACCGGACGCAAAAACTCTAGGTGAAACCCCAGGTCTTCGCGGCATGAGTCGCGCCCGCAAGGCCCCCACGGCGTATAAACCGAACCATGGACCGCAAAGATCTGCTGCGCCACATCGTTCATAGCGTCTTGGCGCAAACAGAATGAGGGCAGCGGTGCCATCGGCCAAGTAGACGCCACACCGACCGTTGGGACGGGTCGGGTTTGGCGATTTGACCCAGCAAGTCCTCAATGGACAACTGGGCATGGGCCAGTAGGCACAGTAGCGGCAGGACGTGTCGGGCTGGCTGACAAAGGGAAAAACGTCTTGGGCAGCTTGTGCTTTGGAGACGATGCGGGGTTTGCTTGTAGACTGTTTCATGGTAGCCGAGCCTTTCTCAGGTTCGATAGAGAAGGAGTCGTTGCCCCCAACGTGAGGGCCTGCGACGGTTCAACCACCAGCTCTCAACCTTCAACTACGAGCGGGACATCGCCCGATAACAAAACACCATGGAAAGAATTCGAACAATCACGGTCTCCTGCTTGAACATCGCGATGCACTCACCCCACTCAAGGATGCGGTATGTGGAACTGCTCGCGACAGCCTTCGCTGCCAAGCGCATGGTGCGCCTGGGCAGCGTGCACGGCGGCACGATCGGCGCGCTGTACGACGCAGGCGTTGAAAACGCAGAGAAAGAGCTGACAGGTGAGCTGTACAGATTCCTGAAACTGGACCCGAACGAGCCCTGGTTCAACGCTCAGACAAAAGAGGCAGCTTCCCCCTCGGACCTCCAAACACTCAGCATCCCTCAACACCTGCTGCCGCACCTCCAGAGAATCCCGTTTCTCTTCAAGCCCTCAACCCACCGTCTGTACTTGGTGGTGAGAGACCGCAAGGACAGTTTTTCCCCGGGGTTGGCCAAGCAGCTTCTGGATGGGATATTCGCTCCGCTCGTCATCGAAGGCCTGTTCCCGCCGGTGGAAATCACCGTCGAGCCAGATAAAGACGCGTTGGATGAAATCTTCAGCCTAAAGTCGCTCGAACACCTTGTCATTGAGCTGGTGCCACCAAACCCGGATGACGGCGACGAGATTGAGAAGAACTGGAAGGAACGCCTGAAGCAACAGAATGTCCGTCGGCAAACGGTACAACTGGACTCGGAACGGAATCAGTCGATCAAGCCGGACGCCGACACCATAGCACTGGCAAAGGTCGCGGCAAGCAATGGCAAGGTGATGGCAACCGGTCACGATGCGGCGGGCGTCAAGCAAGAGCTTTCTACTGTTGATAAGCCGCTAAAAGAGCGCGTTTTGCATAACCCGAATGTCGAAACGCTGTTTGACTCGCTCAAACGAACAGCCGACAGTCTGGGCTGACGGAGACACCCATGTACAAGGGAGTGTTCAGCATATACGCGCGGTACTGGAACGCCTATGGCGGATTTTCTGCCCTAGTTCGGTCGTTCTACCTGCACGCTGCACTCGTCATCACCTTAATCTGCGCCAATATCTGGATCAATCCTGGCTGGTGGGATCAGGTGACCTCGATATTGCCCAATGTTCTGGGCTTCACGCTCGGCGGGTTCGCCATCTTCATTAGCTTCGGGGATGACAAGTTCAGGCAACTGCTCGCCGAACCCGAGACCACCGAAGACGACACCCCAACGGCATACGTCAAGCTGTGCTCAACGTTCGTCCACTTCATCATTATTCAGATCGTTGCGCTGCTGGTGGCAATCATCGCCAAGGCCGTACATTTCCCATGGGAAAGTGCCCCGGACCTGTTCAAGCTAGCTCTACCCTGGCTAAATGGGGTCGCAGGACTTCTAGGGTACGCGCTCTTTGTCTATGCCCTGACGAGCGCATTGGCAGCAACCATGCATGTGTTCCGAATCGCATCCATGTACGAGAGCTATCAGCGGGCCAAGCAAGATGAAGGCTGACCCCTTCAGCCCGCCAAAACATGCGCCCGCACGCCCCGGCGCGGTGCTGGCCCAACCGGCGGCGCGTAGCCCAAGCGAGCCCACATTTGCACCGTGAACTGCGGCGGCGGCGCGTTCAGCAGGCGGTGGATGGCGGCGTAGGGCTCGGCTTGCTCGGGGTACTCTTGCAGCGCTTGTTGCAGCGGGTGCATGGACAAGCCCTGCGCCGTGGCGGCCAATTGGGCGCGGGCGTAGGCGCGGCCTGCTTGCAACTGGGTTACACGGTCGTTGCCTTGGCTCACCATATAAAAGAATGCGGGCGTGGTGGCCAGTTTTTCATTGAATTCTTTGATTTGCCCGGCCACCGCCGAATCGCCGGGGGCGGGGGCTTGGCTGCGGTCAAACAGGCCGAGCGCGGTCAGGGCACGCACCATGGGCGTGTTGATGGAAATGCCGTCGCGGTGTTGGGCAATTTCTTGCGGCCCAATGCGCAGCACCTTGTACGACTCCAGCACCGTGCGCGGCGTCTCCAGTTCAATGCGCCAGGCGTCCATGGCCATGCGGCGGTGTTGTTGCAGCGCATCGGGCTGGGCGCCGCCCACAAAGCCCAGGCGCAGGCCCGGCGCGGTGGCGTTTTGCGCGATGGCTTGCAGCGCATCGGCGGCGGGTTCGCGGGGCTCGTAGGCCTCGCGGTTGGTGTGGCGTCGGAAAATTTGCGCAAACAGCGGGTCGGGCCGCACCGCCGCGTCGGGCACCAGGCGCACGCGGGCGGTGGGCCGTTGGTCCAGCGTGGTCGGGCCAAACGCGCCTTCGGGGAACAGCGCGATGTCGGCGCGCAGGCCTTGTTGCCGGGCGGCCAAGTCCAGCAGTTCGAGGAAGGTGCCTTGGCTCATCACCATCTGGCGCGACAGCGGGTCGGTTTCGGGCAGCAGCCGCTTCAGGTCCACAAACAGCGTGATCTGGTCGGGCACCGACAGATCGACCAGCCACGATTGCAGGTTGTGCGAATGCGGCGCCAAGATGGCGTGGGCCAGCAGCCAGTGGCGCAGGTCTTGGCCGGGCTCGGGCGGGGTCCAGGCTTGCAGGGCTTCGGGCGGTAAGGCGCTGCTGCAAGCCGCCAAACCGGCGCTGGCCGCCAGCACCACGCCACCGCCCGCGAGGCGGATCAATTGTCTTCTTTGCATCTCAAGTCCTTTGTGCAGTTCAACCCCCAAGGGGTTTGAAGGTCATTGTGGGATGGCGCTGCATTGAACACAATGGCATGAAAACGGGTAGCAGGTATTCAAAAATGAATGGTCCGCAATTCAACTGGCAGCTGATTCCGGCTTTTTTGGCGGCGTACGAACACGGCAGCCTGATGGCCGCAGCGCGCCAACTGGGCAGCAGCCAACCCACCATGGGGCGGCACATTGCCGAGCTGGAGGCGCAACTGGGCACGGTGCTGTTTGAGCGCACCGGGCGCGGTTTGGCGCCCACCGCCGCCGGGCAGCGCCTGGCCGAAGCGGCCCGCACCATGGAAACCGGCGCCCACGCCCTGCTGCGCAGCGTGAGCGACACCCGCACCGTGCTGCGCGGCACGGTGCGTCTGAGCGCCAGCCAGCCGGTGGCCTGTGTGCTGTTGCCGCCCATCTTGGCGCGCATGCGGCGGCTGTTGCCCGAGATTGCGGTGGAGCTGGTGGCCAGCAACGCGGTGAGCAACCTGCTGCGCCGCGAGGCCGATATTGCGGTGCGCATGGTGCGCCCCGAGCAAAGCGCGCTGGTGGCGCAACGGGTGGGCAGCGTGGGCATAGTCGCGTGCGCGCACCGCGACTACCTGCGCCGACGCGGCACGCCCGCCCAGCCTGCGGACTTGTTGCAGCACGATTTGGTGGGCAACGACCGCCACGACGACATTGCCAAGGGCTTTGCGGCCATGGGCCACAGCGTGCCGAACGAGCGCTTTGTGCTGCGCACCGACGACCTGATGGCCTATTGGGCCGCTGTGCGTGCCGGCATGGGCATTGGTTTTGTGGCCGATTACCTGAGCCGCCAAGACCCCGATGTGTTGCCGCTGCTGCCGCAGTTGCGCATTCCGCCGCTGCCGGTGTGGCTGGTGGTGCACAGCGAAATTCGGGGCAATGCGCCGATCCGCGCGGTCTACGATGTGTTGGCCGCCGAACTACCGCCTTTGCTGTAAACACCCATGACTGAACCTTTCAAAAACTTCATCAACGCACAAACCGTGCAGCATGCGGGCCTGCACCTGCTCCGCGTGTGGCCCGAGTTTGACCGCCAGCGCTTTGAACAACACGCCGCACAGGGCCTGGACGCGCTCGAATTCAAAGCCCGCGCCATGCAACTGGCCGACGCGCTGCAAGCCACGTTGCCCGCCGACTTTGCCGAGTCGGCCCGGCTGATAGAAGCCAGCTTGGCCCCGCCTTTGGCGCTGGATGCGGCTGGCGAGCCCGCCGGGCTGAGCGAGGCGCAAAGCCAGGCCGGGCTATCGGGCTGGGTGGTGTGGTCGCTGGGTGAATATGTGGCGCGCCAAGGCATGGCCGATGTGCCGCGCGCGCTGGCTTGTCTGCACGCGCTCACCCAGCGTTTTTCGGCTGAATTCGCCATCCGCCCGTTCATCCAGCAACACCCCGATGTGACGCTGGCGGTGTTGCAGCGCTGGGTACACGACCCCAGCGCCCACGTGCGCCGACTGGTGAGCGAAGGTTCGCGCCCGCGTCTGCCTTGGGGCTTGCGACTGCACGCGCTGGTGGCCAACCCGGCGCCCACCCTGCCGCTGCTGCGTGCGCTGCAAGACGACCCCAGCGCCTATGTGCGCCGCAGCGTGGCCAACCACCTGAACGACATCGCCAAAGACCACCCCGACCTGGTGGCCCAGTGGGTGCGCGAACACCAGCAAGCCGCCAACACCCAGCGCACTGCCCTGCTGCGCCACGCCAGCCGCAGCCTCATCAAACAAGGCCACGCGCCCACCCTGCAAGCCTGGGGCCTGGGGCTGGGTTTGCAGGGTGAGGCCACGCTGAGCCTGTCCACCGACCACGCCCGTGTGGGCGAAGACGTGGGGCTGCACGTGACCCTGCGCTCCACCACGCCACAGCCCCAGCCGCTGGTGGTGGACTACGCGGTGCACCACGTGCGCGCCAACGGCAACACCAGCCCCAAAGTGTTCAAGGGCTGGAAGCTGACGCTGGAGCCCCACGCCGGGCTCACCCTGGACAAACGCCACAGCCTGCGCCCAGTCACCACCCGCCAGCTCTACCCCGGCCTGCACAAGATCGATGTGCTCGTCAATGGCCAGACCTGTGCCAGCGCCCGCTTTGAACTGCTGGCCTGATACCTCAATACCTGAACCCAACGGGGCCTGCCGCCCACCGGCCAGCCCCGTGAGAACCGAACAGCCCTCCGCATGCCCATGGTCACCCACACCGCACCCAACACCCACACCCGCCGCAGCCTGCTGCTGTGGCACGCCGCACTGGCGTTGCTGAGCGCGTGCCGCCAGGCAACCACAGGCATTCGGGTGGCAGCCGGGCAAACCGTGCTGGCGTTTGGCGACAGCGTGACCCATGGCACCGGTGCCGGCCCGGGAGAAGACTGGCCCAGCTTGCTGGCCGCAAAAACCGGCTGGCAGATCGTGAACGCCGGGGTGCCCGGCGACACGGCACAAGCGGCGCGTGCGCGTCTGGCGCCCTTGCTGCGGGCGCACCGGCCCGCGCTGGTCATCGTGGAACTGGGTGGCAACGACTTTTTGCGTCGCCGGGCCCACGAAGCTGTTCAGGAAGACCTGCGCGCCATGCTGCAAGCCGCCCGCGCAGCGGGAGCACAAGCAGTGCTGGTGAGCGTGCCCGAGCTGTCACTGCTCGGGGCGTTGAGCCGTCGGCTGAGCGATGCGGACTTGTACGCCGACCTGGCGCGGGAAGAAAAAGTACCCTTGGTGCCCGACGTGTTCTCAGACGTGTTGTCCAACCCCGCCTGGCGGGCCGACCATGTCCACCCCAACGCAGCGGGCTACCGCGAGATGGCAACGCGGCTGCACGCGGCTTTGGTTGAGCAGGGCATTGCGGCGCCCTGAGGGGTGGCTGAGCCGCTCACCCCATCAGCCCCGCCACCCGCTCGCGCAGCCCGTCGGGCGTGGCGTCCTCGGCCATCACGGGTGCACCCACGTTCAGCCCCACGCGGTTGAACAGGCCCCGACGGAAGGGTTTCACCATGGCGGTGGGTTCGCCCTGGGCGCGTTCGATGCGGCTGAAATACGAGCCCCACAGGTGGGTGAGCGCCATGGGAATGACAGGCACCTGCAGGCCCTCGGCGTTGGCGCGGACGAGTATTTTGGCGATACCGCCTTTGAAGGGCTGCAGCGTGCCGTCGCGGGTGATGCCGCCTTCGGGGAAGATGCCCAACAAATCGCCCTCGCGCAGCACCTGGGCGGCGGCGGTGAACGCGGCTTCGTAGGCTGCGGGGTCTTCTTTTTGGGGCGCAATGGGAATGGCTTTGGCCAGCCTGAACAGCCAGCCCAGCACCGGCACCTGGAAGATACGGTGGTCCATGAGGAACCGGATGGGCCGGGGACTGGCGGCCATGAGCAGCACCGCGTCCACATAGCTCACATGGTTGCAGGCCAGAATGGCCGCGCCCCGGGTGGGGATGTGTTCGTCGCCGCTCACCTGAAAACGGTAGACGAAGCGCGAAGCGAGCCAGGCCACGAAGCGCAACAGATACTCGGGCACCAGCATGAAGATGTAGAACGCGACCACGGCGTTGGCCAGACCGACGAACAAAAACATCTGCGGAATGGTGAAACCAGCCTGCAGCAAAGCCCCGGCGATGACGGCGCTGGCGATCATGAACAGCGCGTTCAAGATGTTGTTGGCAGCGATGATGCGCGCGCGGTGCGTGGGCTGGCTGCGCATCTGGATCAGTGCGTACATGGGCACGCTGTAGAGCCCGGCAAACAGGCTGAGCAGGGCCAGGTCGGCCAGCACGCGCCAGTGCGACGCTTGGGCCATGAAGGCGCCCAGGCCCAGGCCGCTGGCGGGCGGCAGGCCCCGGGTGGCGAAATACAGGTCCACCGAGAACACGGTCATGCCGATGGCGCCCAGCGGCACCAGGCCAATCTCGACATGGCGGCGGCTGAGCACTTCGCACAGCAGCGAACCGGTGCCGATGCCGATGGAGAACACCACCAGCAACAGCGAGGCCACCTGCTCGTCGCCGTGCAGCACGTCTTTGGCGAAGGCGGGGAACAGGCTGAGGAACACGGCGCCAAAGAACCACATCCAGCTGATGCCCAGCACCGAGCGGAACACCACCGGCGTTTGGCGGGCCAGTTGCAGGTTGCGCCAGGTTTCGGTGAAGGGGTTCCAGTTGATGGACAAGCCCGGGTCCATGGCGGGCGAGGCGGGTATGTGGTGCGACGCGACACGGCCCAGAATGGCCAGACCGACGCACGTGAAGCCCACGTGGTGCGCGCCGATTTCAGGCACGGCGATGATGAGTCCGCCCGCCAGATTGCCCAGCAAGATGGCCACAAAGGTGCCCATTTCAACCATGCCGTTGCCACCGGTGAGTTCGCGCTCGCTCAGGTGCTGCGGCAGGTAGGCGAACTTGACCGGCCCGAACACGGTGGACTGCAATCCCATGAGGAAGATGCAGGCCAGCAGCACCGGGATGTTTTGCACAAAAAAGGCCCAGGCGGCGATGGCCATGATGCCCATCTCGGCGCGCTTGAGCCAGATCATCATCTGGCGGCGTTCCAGCTTGTCGGCCAGTTGGCCACTGGTGGCAGAGAACAACAAGAACGGCAAGATGAACAGCGCGCCGATCACCAGCCCGGCCAGGCTGGCGGGCAACCACTGCACCTGCAGCTGGTAGGTGACGAGCACGGTGAAGGCGAACTTGAACAGGTTGTCGTTGGCCGCACCCAGAAACTGCGTCCAGAAAAACGGCGCAAAGCGGCGCTGGCGCAGCAGGGCGAACTGGCCACCGCTGGGTGCGTGCTCCTGCTGCGGGCTTGGCGGTGGGCGTTGCGGGTGGGCCGTGATGGCGGTTGCGTTCATCCAGAAGTCCTCCAAGTTGGGCTGGTGCATTCTGCCGCAGCGGCGTGACGGGGTGCTGCGGTCTGGTGGGCAGTGTCGGGCGTGTGGGTGGCGCCAAGGTGCCTGAAAACGGTACAGTGCAGCACATTGAAACCCCACGTATCGGCAGGCGATACCACCCCCATGAGCACCACCCTCGACCTGGTGACGGCCCTGAAGCAAGAGCTGAAAGCCGCGCAGATGACCTACGCCGACCTGGCGCAGGCCCTGGGCATGGCCGAATCGAGCGTCAAACGCATGCTGTCCAAGGGCGACATGTCGCTCTCCAGGGTGGACGAGATATGCCGTGCGCTGAAAATCGACTTTGCCGAACTGGCCCGGCGCGTAGCCGATGCGCAGCCGCTGCTGCGCGAAATGACCGCCGAACAGGAGCGCGCAGTGGTGGCCGACAAAAAGCTGCTGCTGGTGGCCATTTGCGTGCTGAGCCAATGGACGTTGGAACAAATCACTGCGAGCTACCGGCTGAGCGAGGCCGAATGCGTGAAGTACCTGGTGCAGCTCGACCGCATCGGCATCATTGAGCTGCGGGCGCTGAACCGCTACCGCCTGAAGCTGGCCAAGACCTTCCGCTGGCGCCCGCACGGCCCGGTGATGAACTACTTTCGCGACCACGCGCTGCTGGACTACTTTGCCGGCGGCTTTGACGGCACGGGCGAGGGCCTGATGCTGGTGCACGGCTCGGTGAGCCGGACACTGGCGCCACTCTTCATGGAGCGGCTGCAGCGCGTGGCGCAAGACTTTGCCCAACAACACCAAACCGACCAAAAGCTGGCCGGCAAAGACCGCGAGGGCTACACCCTGGTGCTGGCCATGCGGAGCTGGGAATTCGAGGCGTTTGGCGCGCTGCGCCGCTGAACCACGGCACCGCCCCATGCCACGGGGCGCAAGGCTGGCATGATGTCGGGCTTGCCCAAACCACGGGCCCATTTATTTTCCTGCTCTGCACCCTGTCATGAACGCCTC
>Ga0209066_10007868_pt1 | contig 10465 bp, 12 predicted proteins | sample All_14_2_FD_187198 | JGI IMG/M metagenome (GOLD analysis project Ga0209066, IMG submission 187198) | Freshwater microbial communities in response to fracking from Pennsylvania, USA - Allegheny Zone_MetaG_DW_15 (SPAdes) (version 2) ... | reverse complement strand
TCGGATCGACCCCGCCGGCCTCGATCTCGCCGACGACGCCATGACGCTTGCCGACGCGCTGGTCTATGACGCTCCCGGCGAAGCGGGCGAGGCGCATTGGAACGACGAAGCCAAGGCGCTGATCGCCGGCCTGATCCTCCATATCGTCGCCAGCGAGCCGCCCGCGACCCGCACCCTCGCCACGCTGCGCGATCATCTGACGCTCGCCCCGCAAGCCTTCGCCGCCCTGCTCTCCGACATGCAAGGCTGCGGCGGCCTGGTCGCGCGCGCCGCCAATCGCCATCTCGGCAAGTCCGACAAGGAAGCCTCCGGCGTGCTGTCGGCCGCGCAGCGCCATACCCATTTCCTCGATTCCCCACGCATGGGCCGGGTTCTCGGCCGCTCGGATTTCGCGTTCGCCGACATGAAGGCGTCGCCGGCGACAATCTTCCTCGTCCTGCCGCCCGATCGCATCGCCGCCTATGCCCGCTGGCTGCGCCTGATGATCGCGCAAGCCCTCACCGATCTGTCGCGCGGCGCGGCCCCTGCCCGCCCCGTCCTGTTCCTGCTCGATGAGTTCGCCGCGCTCGGCCGTCTCGATCCGGTCGAACGCGCTATGGGCCTCATGGCGGGCTATGGCGTCCAGTTCTGGCCGATTTGCCAGGATATTCACCAGCTCCGCGCGCTCTATCGTGACCGCGCCGGCACCTTTTTCTCCAACGCCGGGGCATTGCAGATATTCGGCGTCAACGACCATGACAGCGCGAAACTCGTCTCCGATCTGCTCGGCCAGGAAACGGTGATGTTCGAGACCATGAGCCGCGCGATCGACGCGGAGGAAACCGGAATCTCGTTCGGCGTGCAGCATGTCGGCCGCCCGCTGCTGACCCCCGATGAAGTCCGCACCCTGCGGCCCGATTTCCAGCTCCTGTTCCTCGCCGGCCAGCGCCCGATCGTCGCCACCAAGCTCGCCTATCATGCCGATCGCGAGTTCGCCGGGAAGTTCGACCCGGTGCGGCACGTTTAAACGAGCGCGGCGCAAGCATCATAATATCAATTGTATATCTGTTAGATAGCGTTCCGCCATATCGCGGCGCGTGTCAAATCGCCTGAAAGCGTAGGAAATCGGCCGCTGGCGCGCAAAAAGGTGAGTTTTGGGGTATGGACTCACCGTTCGCGCGGCGCGGTGTGTGATACCCCGAGGATCTGTCGCTAAAGGCCGGTCGCGTGGGAAGCCCGTAGAGCGGCATGGGGCGCTTGACCTTCCCCGACCCTTCCAAACGCCCAAAATGAGGCTGTGCGGCCCGGAAATCGTGCCAGGGACGACATTTCCGCCTGCCCTGCCCTCTCGAATGGATCACCGCCCTATCCGCCTGGCTTTTTTGGAAAGCCAATTGCAACGGTGCCGCTGGGCGTTGTGGTGGCAGGAGAGGCGCGACGGTTCGGCAAATCCCACACACCGATAAAAAGCGTGCCGGCGAAGCCGGCTCATCATGGGGGATGCCGGGTGGGAGGATGGCTTTAGCCATCCGGGGCGGCCGTAGGCCGCGAGCCGGCGGGGGCGAAGCCCCCAAGAGGCGGTGCTTTTCTTCTTCTTCGCAGCGGTGCGGCATAGCGGGGCGAGTTATCCACAGACGAACCCACCCCCAAGCTCACTGTTCGCGTTCTAATTCAAAGATTCTTCTTAGATTCAAGATTCAAGGCGCCTCAAACCAGCAGAAAACCTAGAAAAATGGCCTCGAAAAGTGAGTGTTGGGGTCGAGTCGCGTGAGTTTTCGGGTAGCCTTCGGTGAGCTTTGGGGTCGGTAAAGGTGAGTGTTGGGGTCGAGTCCGGTGAGTGTTGGGGTATGGGCATTTTCATCGGTGAGTTTTGGGGTATCCCCTCCCTGATCGAACGGCGAGCTTTAAGAATTGCCTAGCTCACTTTAATTGCTAAGGTGAGCGCATGAATCATGTAACCTCACCTGTAAATGGCGGAAAGGCAAAGGTTGCCCTGGACGGCGACACCGCCCTGACCCTCGCGCAAAAGGGACGCGGCAATCCCTTTGATCCCGCCAATTATGGGGAAATTGTCAAACCCGGCGAGCTGGTCGATATTGTCGAGCTGTCCTCCCTCACCCTCGCCGATCGGCGAATCTACAACCTGCTGATCGCCAACGCCTGGGAACGGATCGGCGAGCCGGTCATCCACCGCATCCCGAAAAGCGCGCTCAAAGGCACACACCAAGGCAATGAGCGCATAGAAAGCTCGCTGCTGCGCCTAATGGGCACCATCGCGATCGTCACGATCCGCAAGGGCGGCAAGAGCTTTAAGCGCCGCGTCCAGCTTCTCGGCCCCAGCGATGAAAGCCTCGAAAAAGACGGCTTCCTGCATTACCGCATCCCCGAAGAATTGATTGAGATATTGCGTAACAGCGAGGTCTATGCGCGCCTCAAGACGCAAGTGATGTATTGCTTCGAATCGAAATACGCGCTGTGCCTCTATGAGATGATCGAGCGGCGCATCGGTCTCGAATACAAGCAAAGCGAGGAGTTCACTATCGCGGAGCTGCGCGGCCTGCTCAACGTGCCGGAAGGCAAGTTGGAACGCTTCGCGGATTTCAACAAATACTGCCTCAAGGTCGCTCAAGAGGAAATCAACAAGCTCTGCCCCTTCTGGGTCGAGTTCACGCCGATCAAGAAGGGCCGCAAGGTCGAACGGGTTTCGATGATGTGGCTTCCCAAGACCATGAGCGGCCGTCGCGACGCACAAAACCTGATCGACCAGCATAGCATTGTGCGGCGGGCGAAGCTGCGCGGAAACATACCCGAAATGCCGGTGCTGGTGGATTTCAGCGCGCCAGCGACCCAAAGGTGAGGCCCTACCCCAAAACTCACCTTTCGCGCGTTACGCCTGCCTAGCCTGCGACGCCCCTCTCCTCGCCGGCCCTATCCCTCGCCAGCATCGAGCGCGCGGCTCACCGTGAACTGAATCCATGCGCTGCGGCTAATCCCGCGCCGCTTCGCCGCCGCATCGACCTTCGCCAGCAAAGCGCGATCGAACCGCAACATGACCGGCGACTTGCGCGGCCCGTCCTCGGCCGCCTCCGCGATCGCCGGCGCTGTCGGTTTCGCGGCACCGGCTATGAAGGCGTCGGCTGCGTCGTCCGTAACGGGCGGCTTGGGCTTGCTGTTCGGTTTACGAGCGATAGCCATTTTCATTCACCCCGCTATCATTATGCTATACAAATACCGCACTGACCAATGCGGCCAGCTCGTCTATCGCCTTGGCGTCGCGCGGGGATTGCTCGACCACCGCCCTGCCCTCGGCCGCCGCGTTCGGGAACGCCTTGCGGCGCACGATCGGCGTGGGCAACACCTCGATCCCCTCAATATCGCCGATCATCTGCAAGGCCGCCTCATTGTCGCCGCCCTGCGGGTCCGCACCATTGAGGATCGCGACCGCGCGCAGGCCCTCGTTGATCTCACGCGCCTCGGCCACCAGCGCCGCCACCTGGTCGAGCGCCCACACGTCGAAGCTGCGCGGCTGCACCGGCACCAGCAGCGTATCGGCCACGGTGAGCGCGGCGCGCAGCGAGCCGGTGTCACGGCCGCCCACGTCGATGATGATGTCATCATATTTGGGGGCGAGCTGGCGAACCTGGCTGCGAAGCGCCGCCCCGGTGAGCGCGACGGCGGTATAGCCCGCCGCGCCAAGCCGCTCGGCGCGAAGCTCGGTGAAGGTGAGGGCGGTTCCCTGCTCGTCGCCGTCCACCAGCAACAGGTCACGGCCCGCGAGCGCGCGCGCCACCGCGAGGTTGACGGCCAGCGTGGTCTTGCCGACGCCGCCCTTGGTGTTCCCGACCGCCAATATCATTCCGCTCTCGCTCCGCTGGCAATATGCAGGCGCTATAGCATCGTTTGTAATGCTAGGCGATATACATTCGATGGCGCGATTAGCCGCCGCCCTCGTCGTCCCCTTCGCCTTCGTCGTCGTCCAGCGGCTCATGCTCCATCTGGCCATGATCCTCGATCGGGCAAAGCGGCGCTCCGGCCAGCGCAAGCCATTTGCGCGCGGTCCTCACCGTATAGCCGCACGTCGCGCACTCACATTTGAGCATCCGGGTTTTCTGCTTCTTGGGCGCGGTGGATTCGCCGTCCGTATCGAGACGGGCATGGGGGAGGGGACCAACGGCTTCTAGGATCGGCGCGATAGCGACAAGAAACGCCTCGCCCGGTGTCGTCGCCCGCATCGGCCCGACCAGGCCAAGGCCAAGGGCGACCCGTTTAAACGCCTTCCCAGGGGTCATTTGCGGGAGGGGGCGAAATCCTACGCTAAGCCGAGGACGCGCTTGCCATAATCCCTGAGTTCACCTTTGGGGCCGACGTATCGGTAGAGCGTGACGCGCTCGATCCCGAGTTCCTTGCATAGATCGGAGACGGAGGTGTCGCGCTGGGCCATGGCGGCCTGTGCGAGACGCACCTGCGCCTTGGAGAGCGCAAATTTTCGACCTCCCTTGCGTCCCCGCACGCGGGCAGCGGCGAGGCCCGCCATGGTGCGCTCGCGGATCATATCCCGCTCGAATTCCGCCAGGGTGGCGAAAATGCCGAACACCATGCGGCCTGATGGTGTGGTGGTGTCGATCTGCGCGCCCTTGCCGGTGAGCACGCGCAAGCCAATGCCGCGATCCGACAGGTTCTGCACGGTGCTGACCAGATGGGTGAGCGTGCGGCCGAGCCGGTCGAGTTTCCACACGATCAGGACATCACCATCGCGCAGCGATTTGAGGCAGGCAGTAAGGCCGGGGCGGTCGTCGCGGCTGCCGGACGCGCGATCGTCATAGATATTGTCGGGCTCGACGCCGGCGGCGCGAAGGGCATCATGTTGCAGGTCGAGTGACTGCGATCCATCGGCTTTGGACACACGGGCGTACCCAATCAGCATGGATCACAAACGAAGGTTTGAGGTGGCGGGGCGAGCATAGGCATTTGAATAGGCCATTGTGTATCTCAACCAGCATCGCAATCAAGCTGTCTCAAACATCGAGTCGAAAAGAAAAAGGAACATGCATGCCGCGTCGCGTGACCCTGACCGATCGCCAGCGCGACGCGCTATTATCGCATCGCCGGCATGAACTTGCTGGCCGCCACCATCATATTCTGGAACACGATGAAGCTCGGAGAAGTCGTCAGCAGCCGAGCCGCTGATGGCTTTGCCGTCCCGCCCCATCTCCTCGCCCATGTCTCGCCGCTGGGATGGGAGCACATCAACCTCACCGGCGAATATCGCTGGCCCAAATCCTTAGCGTAGGATTTCGCCCCCTCCCGCAAACGACCCCTCCCATGCCCTGCCGGGATGCCCACGGCCGCGTGGACCAGCTCATGCGCGAGGATCGCCGCGATCTGCGCCGGCATGGCGTCGGCCGCGTGGGCGAGGTCGGGACGGATGAAGATTTCAAAATGCCCATCTGCACTAAGCCGGTTGTCCCAGCACTCGCCGATCGCCTTGCCCTTGCGGCCCGCGCTGGTGAAGCCGATCGCCACGCGGATATGCGCGGGTAGGGGGGTGTCCAGCGCCTCGAACAGCGGGGCCATGCCCGCCGCCACCCGATTGAGCCAGCTTTCCCGGTTGTCCTGCGTCATGCCTGCTACTCCCTTCAAATTTCCTGACCACCGATGGCCAGGCCATCGGCGGACACGGACGCCCAAGAACGACGACAGGAGAGGGGGGCAGCGGGAATCTGCGGGAGTGGTGCGGGCGGGCGCTTGCGCCAACCCGGTCACGCTGATTCCCGTTGCTGGGGAGAGGGGGACGGAACGCCCTCTTCCCACGCAAACGAACGACGCGCCGGCGCACGCCGGCACGACAGGGCAGGGGCAAGCCCCTGCCTCACGCGAGGATCGTCACGCTTATGCGCCAAGACCGCTCGCGGGCTTGGTCGGAGCGGTCACGCGGAGATAGAGCCGTGCTCGAAGGGACGCGCCCGCTATTGCTTTCTAATCTCTAAGTGATCGCGTAACGATAGCGTTATGATATACAGATAATATCTATCCGAATGGAGAAAGCAACGCGGTTGAATATCGTGGCAATTTTTGCCATATTGGGATGATTGGAGGTATCAGCCGATGGCTACCATGAATGTTTCCCTGCCCGACCCCCTGCGGGACTATGTGCAGAACCGTATCGACAGCGGCCAATATGCCAGCGTCAGCGACTATGTGCGCGATCTGATCCGGCGCGATCAAAGCGCGATCGTGGACGAAGACCGTTGGCTGAAGGAACTCGATGCCTCGATTGACGAAAGCCTTCAGGAGATGCGGGCTGGCGGCGGCCATGATCTCGATGAAGTCTGCGACGCGATCATTGCCGACATTCAGAAAAACGCGAGCGGTGAAGCGCGTCAATGAAGGTCACGCTGTCCACCCCGGCCAAGCGCGATCTCGAAGGCATCAGGAGATATATCGAAGAGGATAATCCCGCCCGCGCAATCTCGTTCGTTGACGAACTGCGCGATGCCGCAAAGCGCATTGGCGACATGCCACGCGCCTTTCCGCTGGTCCCGCGCTACGAACAGCATGGAATCAGGCGGCGTTCCTACAACGGCTATGGCATCCTCTATTCGGTGCAGCCTGATCGTGTGTTCGTGCATCGCATCATCGGCCCCGGTCAGGATCACGACCGCGCCTTGCGGCTGAATTGAAGGCGGGGCCGGTGAAGGCGATCTTCATCCGGCATGGAGAAAGCACGGCCAACGCCGGGCTTGCGAGCGCCGATGTGGCGTCGATCGCGCTGACGCCGCGCGGGGAAGGGCAGGCGGGCCAGCTCGCGCGGGAATGGAGCGAAGCGCCGTCGCTGATCGTCACATCGCCATTTCACCGCACCCGGCAGACGGCCGCGCCGACCATCGCCCGCTTTCCCGGCGTGCCGGTGGAGACGTGGGACATAGTCGAGTTCACCTATCTGCAACCGGCGCGCTGGAACGGCACGGCCGCCGCCGATCGCCGGCCCCATGTCGAACGCTATTGGACGGCGGCCGACCCCGACTATTGCGACGGGGAAGGGGCCGAGAGCTTCGCCGGCTTCCTCCGGCGCGTGGAAGCCGCCCTAACGCGCCTGGCCGCGCTCCCGCCCGCCGCGCTGGTCTATGTGTTCGGGCATGGGCAGTTCATCCAGGCCGCGCGCGCGATCGTCGCCGCTCCCGATCTGGACGACGCCGCGCAGATGCGGGCCTTCTGGCAGGGCGGTGCGTCCCCGGTCGTCGCCAACGCGCAGCGGTTAGGATTCCAGTGGCGGGGCGATTGCTGGGCCTGTGCGCCGGCGCTCGCCGCCTAGATCAACACCCGCTCCACCTCGTCCAGCGTCACGTCATCGGGCCGCCGATCATAGAGCTGGGTGGTGCGCGTCGAGCTGTGGTTCGCCATCGTCGCGGCCGTCTCCAAGGTGCCGCCGTTTTTCAGATAGGCGGTGATCCCGGTCGCGCGGAAAGAGTGATTGCCGATCGCCGTGCCGATCCCGGCCGCCGCCGCGCGCCGGCGCACCATCGCGAAGGCGTTGGCTTGGGGGAGGGGCCTGTCGCTTAGTCGCTTAGTGCGCCGGTCGATCGTGCGGAACAGCGGCCCCTTGGGATGGTCGCGCAAGCCGCATCCGTCGATATAGGCCAACAGATATTCCTCAAGATTATGGTGGCATGGCATTTCATGGCGCTTGCCGCCCTTTTCGTGCAGCCGCACCCATAGGCGGCGGTTCTGCACGAAAGCATCCTCGACGTGCATGGTGATCGCCGCACCGATCCGCGCGAAGCTATAGACCATCAACCCGATCAAGGCGCGGTCGCGCAAGCCGGCATCGGTGGCAACGTCGATCGTATCGAGCACTAACCGCGCCTCGTCGGGGGCAAGGATCGGCGTCTTGCCGCGCCGGACGCTATAGGCCGGCCCGCGCACCGACGCGGCGGGGTTCACCGGCATCACCTGGCCCGTCACCAGCCAGTCGAACAGGCTCCGCACGGCCGCGAGCTGCTGCTTGACGCTGGGCGGGGCCAGCTCGCCCCCCAGCGCCTCGACCCAGGCCGCGACGTGAAGTGGCTGCACACCGGCGAGCGATACGACGCCGCGCGCCTCACACCAGGCCAGGAAGTCGCCCGCCGCGCGCATATAGGCGCGGCGCGTATGCGGGTTGCGAATTGTGACGGCGAAGAACTCAAGGAAGCGAAGCCGCGCGTGCTCGTCGGCCGCCGCAACCAGGGCCGGCAACGCCAGCTCGGGCGAGGGCAGGGGGGCGAGCTGGTTCATCGCTGGATCTTCTCCCATCGCGCCGCTTCGGGTTGAGGTTTCGGCAGCTCCCGGCGCAATTCGGCAAACACCTCGTCGGCGTCATGGACGCGGCCAGCCTTCACGTCCTCAAGGCTGCGTTCCAATATCCGGCGTAGCAGCTCGTCGCGCAAATCGCGGTGCGGCTCCATGTCGATGAAGTTCTGGACGATCGCGAACACCGCCTCGGAAGGATCGACGAACATGCCGGCCTCGACCCGCTCCAACAGCCAATCGGCCTGATCGCCGGTAAGATACGCCTCGAAGCATAGACCGCCCGCGCGGGCCTGCTCGCGCAGGGCCTTGGCCTGGTCGCGCTCGGCGTAGTTGTCGGCGAACGCCGCGTCCTCATCCACGTTCATGCCACCATCCTTCTGAATGTGTGATAAGGACATTATCACATATAGAACGGCGGATGTCGGTTTTCAAAGTCGATGTCAGCAGGGTATCAGAGCCGATGTCATCGGGTGCCTGTAGCTACATGGTCGTTTCGAGCGAGGGCGTTTCCGGGGCGGCCTCACGGATGATCGCAAGCTCGCGATAGAGGGTGGATCGGCCAAGCCCGAGTTGCTTGGCGGCCTGTGCGGGCCTGACGCCCGCCTCGATCAGTTTCAAGGCTGACGCCAGCTTGTCAGGGTCGAGCGTCGGGCGTCCCGGCACCTTGCCGCGCGCACGTGCCGCCGCGATCCCGTCGCGGGTGCGCTCGACGATCAATCGGCGCTCGAAGTGAGCAATGGCCCCGAACACATGAAACACCAACTCGCCGGCAGCAGATGATGTGTCGAGCCCTTCTTCCAGCGATCGGAAGGCGAGCTTGGCCGCCTTGAATCCATCGACCGTTTCGAGCAACTCCTTGAGCGAGCGGCCAAGCCGGTCGAGGCGGACAACACATATGATGCCGCCGGGTCGCGCAAAGTCGATGATCTGTCCGCCCATCGGCAGGTAACCCTGCGCCTTCAGCTGTCGATCGAAGTCAGCGAATATCGTCTCCAACGCTCCAGCCTTGGTAAGCCGCTCGCGGAACGTGCGGATCGTGTTCGCGTCCGGCGTTGCAGCCCCGAGGTCAAATTCCAGAAAGCGCAACCAGCTCAACCGGTCCCGGATCAGCCATTCCATGCGCGCGTCGGCTACGTTGTTCTGCGCCGCCAGAACCAGAACCTTGAGCATCACGACCGGATCGTAGGGCGGGCGGCCGCCCTTCGTGCCATCGGAATAAGCCAGCGCCGATACCAAGGTCGGCCGAAACGCCTCGAAGTCTACGACACGAGCCGAGACCTCCAGCGGATCACCACCCGCCGAAAGCCGCTTCATATGATCCGATAAACCGAAAAGCCCTACCTGCCGCATCGATCGATTCCGCTGCACAGCGGCAGTGAATCATCTCAAGGCCCGTCTGGCGAGAGGTAAATGGAGGTATCCAGCTTATGGCGTCAGCGGCGGCGATGCACTAACACTAAGGTCTGCCACCGGGGTAGAGGCAATCGGAACTGCGCGGAACCATGATCGATACAAACCAACGCTCTCGCTCAGCAGCGGATTCGCGCGCGAGAATTATGCTGGGCACAATTCGCGCATTGCGCATTGCGCAGCCCCAAGCCGGAACCTATGGTGCCGGGGGAAAAAGGCAAGACTGGCGGCATGATATTGCCGAAAGTCACTAGGAGGGCGCGATGAACGAATTGACGAAAGTCAGCCGGCGGAATTGGTTCCGGGCAACAGACTTCGACCTCGACGACAGTTCGGTTCCCAGCTCCTTCTATACCTCTCAAGAACAATTCGACCTGGAACGAGAGCGGGTTTTCCGCCGTGCCTGGCTTTCGGTCGCGCGCGTCGAGGAACTTCCGGCATCCGGCGACTTCATCCACCGCGAGATTCTGCCGCTTAAGGCCAAGATTCTTCTGGTGCGAGGCGACGATGGCGAGGTTCGCGGCTTTCACAATTCCTGCGCCCATCGTGGCGCCATGGTCGTGCAGGAAGCGCAGGGCAACACGGCGCAGTTCCGCTGCCCCTATCACGCCTGGGTTTACGGGACCGACGGCAAGCTGCGCGCGTTGCCCGGCGCCGACATGTTCCCCGACGTGAAATGCGGCCATGACGGCTTACCTCCCGTACATGCCGGGATCTGGAACGGTTTCATCTTCGTGAATTTCGCCGAGGAGCCCGAGGAGACCCTGAAAGAGTTTCTCGGCGAAATTCA
>Ga0209066_10007867_pt1 | contig 10465 bp, 8 predicted proteins | sample All_14_2_FD_187198 | JGI IMG/M metagenome (GOLD analysis project Ga0209066, IMG submission 187198) | Freshwater microbial communities in response to fracking from Pennsylvania, USA - Allegheny Zone_MetaG_DW_15 (SPAdes) (version 2) ... | reverse complement strand
CCGACGATGGAACGGCAACTGCAATTGTGTTTACGCTTTTGCAGGATGCCGATAATCAGGTCGTTGCTAAAGAAATCAAATCTAAGATTGAAAATTTAAACCTGTCTGGAAAACTATATTTTGGGGGACTTCCCATGATGATGAACGATATAAACGATTTAATAGTCTCAGATATCGTTTGGCTCGTTCCCATTATTTTTATTGTTCTATTGGTAATCCTTTTAATAAGTTTTAAATCTCTTAGAGATGCTTTACTGCCATTGTTTATAGCAGGAATGTCAGTTATATGGACACTAGGAATTATGTCTGTACTAGGTTATGAATTAACCATTATTTCAAACATTATCCCGGTGGTTTTACTTGCAGTTGGCAGTGCCTATACAATCCACGTAATAAATAGCATAAATCATACTTTCAACCATGATATAAAGCAAGCGATTATAAAAGCAATGGTATATGTTACAATTCCTGTAATACTTGCCGCTGTAACCACTGCCATTGGTTTTGTCTCGTTCGTTTTTGGTTCCTACCTTATAATGATTAAAGATTTTGGAATTTTCACGGCAGTAGGCACGTTAATCGCTTTATTTCTGTCTTTATCCTTTGTACCAGCAATTATTTTGGTGTTTTCTAAAAATAGTAATGTTAATAAAGCGGTTAATGAGGATAAGAAAACCATTCTTACCAATAAAATATTGTTGCCCCTTTCGCGAATGCTGTTTAAGCATCCTAAATACACACTTACCGGTTGGGTAATTTTATTACTACTATGCATCGTTGGTTTTTTTCAGATTAAAACCAGTGTAAACATGGCGGACTATTTTAAAAAAGATAATCCAACAAGGGTAGCAGAGGATGTTATGCAGAAAAAATTTGGTGGTTCACTGCCTATATTCGTTGTTTTCAAGGGCGATATACAAAGCCCAGAGGTATTGCAAATGATGATTAAGACAGAGCGCTACATGAAAGAAGACCCGAATGTAAGCGTTGCCCAATCGGTTGCCGACCTGATTGAGCAAATGAACGATGCAATGGGCGAAGGTAAAAAAATACCCGATGATAAGGCTAAGATTGAACAACTGTGGTTTTTACTTGACGGACAGGATGTAATGCCCCAGTTGGTCAATGATGACCTTACAAAAGGTATCATTCAATCAAAATTCGCATCGGTCGATAGCAAAGATATTGAAACATTTACTAAGAAAATGAACGATTTTATTGAGGCAAACCAAAACGAAAATTATCGGGTTGAACTTACAGGAATGCCCTCGGTTTATGTCAAACTTAACAATAGTTTAATCAAAAGCCAGTATAATAGTTTGTTGATAGCTATTTTCATGGTAATTCTAGTTGTCGGTGCAATACTTAAATCAGGTTCAAAGGGTATTTACGCAGCGATTCCTGTTATCGCAACAATAGTTGTTTTATTCGGATTTATGGGAATTACAGGGATTCCGCTCGATATAGCAACTGTTCTTGTAGCTAGCATTGCACTTGGGATTGGCATAGATTATTCAATTCATGTTATTACAGGTTTTAACCATTACTTAAAAGAAAACGGCGATGCAGAAAAATCAATTGAAAGCGTTATCCTGTCAAGCGGTAAAGCCATTATAATTAACATCCTGTCAGTTTCTGTCGGCTTCCTAGTGCTTCTTTTATCACAACTGGTACCATTGCAAAACTTTGGACTATTGGTGGCTATTAGCATGTTTGGCTCAGGTTTTGGTGCCCTAACATTGCTGCCCGTAATCCTCATTCTTGCAAACAGAAAACGAAAAATAGTAGCAAACAATCATTAACAATTAAATTTCAAGAACATGAAAGCAAATTTCGGAACAGCGGTTTTAACCGTTTTAATGGTAATTGGAAGTGTTTTTTCTGCGAATGCACAAGATGCAGCAACCATTTTAAAAAATATGGACGATGTGATGTACTCGCCCAAGGATATGTCAGGGAAAAATAAGATAGTCCTTATCGACAAAGCTGGGAAACAAGAAATTCGTGAGGCATCTATTATGCAAAAGGGCACCGATAAGCGAATGTTTAGGTTTACAACACCCGCCTCACAAGCTGGAATTGCTGTGCTGTCGCTTCCCAACGATGTGATGTACATGTACCTGCCAGCTTTTGGAAAAGAAAGAAGGATTGCATCAAGTGCAAAAAATCAAAACTTCGCCGGTACCGATTTTTCATACGATGATATGGAGTCTGTTCTGTACTCTGTGAAATACACTCCTAAATTAGTAAAAACAGAATCAGATATTTTTATTCTTGAACTTACCCCCAAAGGAAAATCCGATTACTTAAAAATAACCGCACATATAAATAAAACTAACTTCTATCCTGAAGTTATGGAATACTATGATAAGGGTGGTAACAAAGTGAAAGAAGCGAAATACACTTTCACTAAGGTTGGTAACTATTGGAATGCCGCCGAAATAGAAATGACCGACCTGAAAAAGAACCATAAAACCAAAATGCAGATGTCGGATGTGAAGTACGACACTGGCCTATCAGATGATGAGTTTACGGTAAGGAAGCTTGTACAGTAAAAGCTAGGTCACATGATAATTAACTGCATCTCTGAATTTCTGCCCGAAAAAGTAGTTGCCAATAGCTACTTTAAGGAGAAATACGGTATATCAGAGGACGAGATAATTTCAAAGAGCGGTATTAGGCAACGTAGGTATGTGCAGCCCTATGAGAACACAAACACTATGGCAATCGAAGCTGTAAAAAAAGGATTGAATAAACTGCCTTTCAATATCAACGACATAGATTTGATTATTGGGGCTTCATATACCCCTTATGATACTGTGGGCACAATCGCTCATGCTGTGCAGTCGTACTACAAAATCAGCAAAGCAAAATGTTTTACGATAAGTTCTGCTTGCTCATCATTTATTAATGCCTTGGAGATAGTAGATTTATTTTTTGCTGGCAGCAAAGCTAAAAAAGCATTAGTTGTAGTTTCTGAAAACAACAGCCTTTACAATAATGCTGATGACCCAAAATCCAGTTTTTTATGGGGTGATGGTGCGGCAGCAGTGTTTATCTCCACAGAGCGATATTCAGAGGAAGACATCGAAGTGATGGATATAAATACCAATGGACTGGGTAATATTGGTAGAAATGTTGAAGGAGTATATTTACGGCCTTCCAATGGTGGACTGAAGATGCCTTGCGGGAAAGATGTTTTTCAAAATGCCTGCACCTATATGATTGAGGAAACAGAAAAAATACTAAAAAATAACAATCTGATAATTTCGGACGTAGATTTTTTTATACCGCATCAGGCCAATATCCGGATAATTGATTACGTAGTAAAAAAATTAAATATCAATAATAATCAGATATTGAATAACATAGAATTTTTAGGTAATACAGGTAGTGCTAGTACAGCCATTGTCTTAGCTCAAAACAGGCATAGGTTTAAGAAGGATGATAGGATTGTCATATCCGTATTTGGGGGTGGGTATTCAAGTGGAGCTGCGCTAATTAGAAAACTTTAATGGTAGAAAAAATTAAAACCTGTTATGGTAACGGTTAAAGAAGTAGTTAATAAGAAAGATTTAAAAATGTTTGTTACGTTTTCACAATCTCTTTACGCAGGAAACAGCAGCTTCGTTCCTATGCTTATGTCATCCGAGCAGGCTACTTTATCCAAAGCAAAGAATCCTGCTTTTGATTTCTGTGAGTCAAAATATTGGATAGCCATCAATGATAGCAATACCGTTGTTGGCCGAGTTGCAGGCATCATTAACCACAGGCACAACGATAAGGTTGGAAAAACCTTTGCCCGCTTTGGCTGGCTTGATTTTATCGAGGATGAGGAGGTTCTGAAAGCACTTTTCCAAACCGTTGAAGCCTGGGCCAGAGAGAGGAATGTTGTGCAAATACACGGCCCACTTGGGTTTACGTCTTTTGATCCATCAGGTGTGCTGATTGAGGGTTTTGACGAATTACCCACTGTCCACGGGAAGTATAATTTTTCATACTATTCACACATGATAGAGAGTTTTGGTTACACTAAAGAGATTGATTGGGTCGAATATAAAGTTACAGTACCGGGTACTATGCCTGAGAGATTTACAAAGTTAGCCGAAGTAATTAAGAAGAAATACAACCTACGCTATACTAAACTTGCCTCAAAGAAAGAGTTGATTAAGTATGCAAGTGAAGTATTTCAACTAATCAACAAGGTGTATGCGAATATTCACGGTTTTAGCGAACTATCCGAAAAACAAATCGATAGCCTGATAAAGGAGTTCATCCCCTTGCTAAGCTTAAAATATATTTCTATTGTCCAAAATGCCGAAAACAAGGTGGTTGGTGTTGGAATTTGCATACCCTCACTCTCTAAAGCACTGCAAAAGTGTAGAGGTAGTTTATTCCCCTTAGGGTATCTACATCTTTTTAAAGCGCTTCGGCATAATGATACTATGGACACATTGATAATCGCAATAGACCCGGAGTACACCTCGAAAGGGGTAAATGCATTAATATTCAATCAAATTGGGAGCAGTATAATTTCCAACGGGTTCAAAAATATTGAAACTACCAGAGAGTTGGAAAAAAATTTTCAGGTTCAGAACCTTTGGAATAAGCTGGATTACAGGCAGCATAAAAGAAGTAGATGTTATATTAAAAAGTTGTAACAATGAGAAGGGTTTCAAATAGTTTCACCAATAAGGTTGTAGTAATAACCGGTGCTTCGTCTGGTATTGGTAGGGCATGTGCCTTGGAATTCGCAGAGAGGGGCGCAATCGTTGTGCTTGCAGCAAGGAATGAGGAGGAATTAAAAAAAGTTGAAAGCCTAATTTTGTCAAAAAATGGCACCGCTTTTTCGGTAAGAGCGGATATCAGGCAGGAGGACGACTGTAAAAACCTTATCGAAAGAGTCATAGAAAAGTATGGTAAATTGGATGTACTTATCAACAATGCGGGAATCTCAATGCGTGCCAATTTCAAGGATTTGGATATGTCCGTCATAAAGGAGGTAATGGACACTAATTTTTATGGAGCTGTTTACTGTACCAAATTTGCACTACCACATCTACTTGATAATAAAGGGGTTGTTGTTGGTATATCGTCTATTTCTGGTTTAACGCCCCTCCCGGGCCGTACGGGGTACTGCGCTTCAAAATATGCCCTCGATGGCTTTTTAAACACGCTAAGGATTGAAAATAGGAGACAGGGATTGAGGGTTCTTGTGGTTCATCCCGGCTTTACCACATCTAATATTCGCAACAAAGCGCTGAACGAAAACGGCGTGTTCCAAGCGTATTCCCCCCGGGATGAGAATAAAATGATTTCCGCAGAAAAGGTAGCAAGAATAATTGCCGATGCTACTCGTAGCAATAAACGTGAATTAATTCTGACCAAACAGGGCAAAATGCTGGTTTGGCTTTTCCGATTATTGCCCGGGCTAGCCGATAGGATATTGCTGCGGGAAATGAGCAAGGAGCCCAATTCACCATCATTTTAAAACTGTGAAAATGAACAGACCTGTAGCATTGGTATTGTCGAGCGGAGGTTCACGGGGGCTTGCCCAAATCGGCGTTATTTCCGAATTGGAAAGACATGGTTTTAACATAACTTCGGTGGCGGGTTCTTCCATAGGGTCAGTTATCGGTGGGCTTTACGCAATGGGGAAGCTGGACGAGTACACCCAATGGGTAAGCACATTTAACATGAGGGATGTTTGGGGCTTTATGGATTTTACCCTGACAAAGCATGGCCTCCTGAAAGGGGAGCGTGTATTCGATAAGATGAAAACATTTATTCCTGATATGAATATCGAGGATATGCCTGTTCCCTTTTCGGCTGTTGCTACCGATATTATCAACGAAAAAGAGGTGGTTTTTAACCGTGGTAGTTTTTATCAGGCTGCCAGAGCATCGGTTGCTATCCCTGCCCTTTTTACCCCGGTAAAATTTGAGGACACTATACTTGTTGATGGGGGAATACTTAATCCTATGCCTATTGAGCACGTAGTCCGAAAAGATGGCGATTTGCTTGTAGTGGTAAATCTTTATGGGAAGAAGAATTCAAATGCTACTAAAGAATCCATTGAGCAAGTGGAGAATACAGATAACGTAAATGGGCTGATAAAAACCCTTACAACGCTTATAACAAACGGCGACAAGCATAGCTTAGGATACTATTCACTTCTATCCAAAACATCATCGGCCATGATACATCGCATTGCCGAATTGAGCATCGAGAAGCACCGACCCGATATAGTGATTAGCATCCCGTACGATTCTGCCAACACCTTCGATTTTTACAGGGCAAATGAGCTTATTGAAATAGGTAAGGAGGCGACAAGAAAAGCTTTAACGGAAAGTAAAATCATCAATACGAATTAAAAATGAATGCCATAACCAATTACATTGATGTACATAAGCGGATAAAGGAGAGCAACTCAACTCTTCTGAAAAGGTTGCCCGTATTTATTGTTGACCTTATAAAGATTATCATCAGGCAGGATGAAATAAACCGCATTCTTTCTGATTATGCCGACTATAAAGGGGTAGGTTTCCTGCCTAAAATAGTATCGGAATTAAATATCAAGGTGGAGATTGAGGGACTGCAAAACCTCCCCGATAATGGCAGATGCTTCTTCGTTGCAAATCATCCTTTTGGTTTTGCGGACGGCTTAATACTAACAAACACGATTGCCCAAAAATACGGCGAGTTTAGAGCGATTGGGAATGAGGTTTTTACACTAATACCACATTTAAGACCTGTTGTAGCTGCCGTTAATGTTTTTGGCACTAACCCAAGAAAATATCTCTTGGAATTAGAAAAGGTATTCGCTTCAGATTTTCCTATCACCCACTTCCCGGCAGGTTTGGTTTCACGTATGAAAGGATTCAGTATTGAAGACAGAAATTGGCAGAAATCGTTTATCACAAATGCCATCGAACACAGACGTGATGTTGTTCCTGTTTTTTTCTATGGCCGCAATTCAAGCTTATTCTACATCATTTACATTGGGCGGAAAATATTGAGAATTAAAGCGACCCTTGAACTTGTTCTTTTACCACGTGAAATATTCAACAAGAGGAACAAAACTATAAAGGTCAGAATAGGCAAGCCAATTGCCTATGATACTTTTAATTGTAATAGAACGCATTTTGAGTGGGCTCAATACGTTAAGCAGCAGGTTTATAACTTAAAATACTAACTTAATATGAAAAAGGTCTCAGTAATTATTTGTGCATATAATGAGGAGAAGACTATTAAAGATGTGGTCAAATCTGTCTCTAAGGATTTAATAGTCGGCCAAATAGTTGTTGTGAACGATGGCTCAACTGACAGCACCAATAAAATAATTGATGCATTGAAAGACGAATTTGAAATAACAGCAATTCATCTAAAGAACAATATGGGTAAAGGATATGCAATGGCTGTGGGTGTTGAAAATTGTATTTTTGATATTATTGTATTTATTGATGCTGACCAAAGAATAATTCCTACTGGCTATATTAATCATCTGGTTTCACCTTTATTGATGAACGAGTGTGATATGGTTCTGGGCTATACTACTGTAAATATTTTAAATCAAGAAGTAAATCCATTTAAAATTCTAACAGGCGAAAGGGCTTTATGTAAAATTGATATAGACCCCATTCTAGAAAAAATGAAGGATTCACGTTTTGGGGTTGAAACGCTTCTTTACTTCTATTTTCTATCATTGGGCAAATCTCTAAAATTCATTCATTTAAAAGACCTAAAGCATAATGATAAGTACAAGAAGATGGATTCACTAAAAGCCACAACAAGCTATTTCAATGAAGCATGGGAAATTGCACAAACCGTAACGAAAAATTATGATTTGCTGCTAAAAACTATGAAACAAAAGGTATTAAAAAGTACAAAGAAATGAGTAGAATATCAGCAATAATTTGTGCCTATAACGAGGCTAAAACAATTAAAGAAGTTGTTACAACAACTTGTGACTATTTCTTTGACGAAGTAATTGTTGTAAACGATGGTTCAACAGATGCCACCTCCAAAATTTTAGGTGAACTTCAGTTTTTGCCATCACTTAAATATATAGAACTTCCCGAGAATAAAGGTAAAGGGTATGCAATGGCAACCGGGATAGAAAATACAACAGGAGAAATTATAGTTTTCATTGATGCCGATTTGTCTAACGTTAAAGAGGAGCATTTTGAGCAGCTTATCAATCCCGTTTTAAGTAAAGAGGCAGATATGGTTTTGGGGCAAGCAACTGAAACACTAATTGACTTTAGCATAAATCCCTTTAAATCTTTTACTGGGGAAAGAGCACTAAGCAAGGAAGATATTCTGCCCATTTTGCATGATATGAAAGAATCAAAATTCGGGGTAGAAACTCTAATAAATCTTTACTATATGGCGCACGAAAAAAAAATAAAGTATGTGATGCTGGATGGTTTAAAACATCCTACAAAATTTGAAAAAACCTCACAATCGAAAGCAATCAGGGAGTTTATAGCGGAAGGGCATCAAATTGCTTTAACAACCTTTAATAACTATAGATTAATCACCAGAGTAGTCAAAAATCAAATTAGAAACATAAAAAAGCGACCAATGAGGACAAAAAAATTCTTAATTACTTTTGCTATAATAGCAATATTTTCAAGTTCAATCTATGCCCAGGACGAAAAAGACCTCAAGCTTTCAGGGGAACTACTTACCGACCAGCGACTTTTACTAAAAAACAATAACAACTGGGCGTGGAACGAGAACAGGCTTAGCCTAAAACTCGACAAACAAGTATTTTCTGAATCCAAATTTTACAGCGAAGTTTGGTTACGAAATATTGGCTTGCCAAATACTGTTAAATCAGCCGACCTTTATAACAAAGGAATAGTTGACCCTTACAATCTAGAAATCAGAGAGGCTTATGTGCAATTGAACGGTTTTTTAACTCCAACATTAGACCTGACCATAGGCCGACAACAAATTGTGTGGGGAACTGCCGACAAACTTAACCCCACAAACAACCTGAATCCTTACGACCTTGAAGACATATTAGATTTTGGACGAAAAAGGGGTAGCGATGCTATCAACTTGCAGTATTACATCAATAATGACTTCTCTTTGCAAGGTATTTTTGTTCCGTTCTTTCAGCCTGCAAACATGCCCGTGGGGATTTTCGCCAATGCACTTAATCCGTCAATGGACATGCCGCAGGGTATGGTATTAAAAAGTTTTTCGGACACCCTAATGATGCCAAAATACAATTTGGGAGAAAGTTCAACGGCAGGTCTAAGATTCAAGGGATTTGCAAAAGGTGTTGATTTTTCGGTAAGTTACGTTTGGGGCTACGATGGTTTGCCTTACAGTTCAAAAAATATTTTAACCCCAGTTGACTTGACAGGCGGGATAAGCATTCACTCCCAACTTTCGTTTATCCGTAATCATATCATCGGTGTAGATTTGGTCACCAGCATTGCAGGGGTCGGTGTGTGGGCAGAAGCTGCTGCATTCTTCCCCGATAACGACATCGTGATGACCACTGATATGTCGGCTTTCTATCCTGCTTCACCAGTGCCGGTTACTCAAGATTCGGTTTTAATGAAAAAAAATGAACCTTACGTAAAATTTGTGATTGGTGGCGATTATTTTTTCCCTGATGGTTCTTACCTTAATTTACAATACCTGCATGGTTTTATTCATGAAAGAGGTCCAGACGAGTTGAATGATTATTTCTTTCTTCGCTACGAAAAAAACTTTTTTAATGATAAACTTAAAGTTTCTCCGATAGGAGGTGGTTTTATCGTAACCGACTGGAATAATATTGATAAGAATTATGCAATTGTTTACATGCCCGAAATAACATACAAAGCAAACCCGAATACCGAAATATCATTAGCGTGTTCAATTTTCGACGGCAAAGGGCAAAATCTTTTTGCAGGTTTGAAAGATTACAATATGATAATGTTTAAAATGAAATATAGTTTTTAGTCATCCCACAGGCGTAAGCACATTTGCAAGCCCACACGAGCCAAGGCTCCAACCAAAGGCTTGCAAAAGAGCTTCCGCCTTTCCAACCCAAGGAACCGCCTTTCAGGTCGGTTTTAGGTTGCTCACGCTCAAAAACAAAATAAATTTGTACGTTGCGGATAGGTTGGTGCAGATTGATAATGACAAGAAAATAAGGCTAAATTAATGACAAACAGACGGATATGAATGAACACCAGTTGCCAACAAGCGGTATAAAACATTGGGGTTTAAGTGGTTATTCGAGCGTTCTGCCTCGCACCAACTTCTGTAACGGTTGATAATGACATAGCCCGCACTCCCCAACGTTTCATACCGCCGACCGTTGTGGCCAATTTTAAAATCTTGGCTCGACAACTTATCTTTCTGACTGAAAGACAAGAAAAAATAGCAAGAAGAAAAATAAAACAATAAAGATGAATTTATTTTCAAGAATTTTAAGAAAGTACATAACGAAAAAAAA
>Ga0209066_10007866_pt1 | contig 10466 bp, 10 predicted proteins | sample All_14_2_FD_187198 | JGI IMG/M metagenome (GOLD analysis project Ga0209066, IMG submission 187198) | Freshwater microbial communities in response to fracking from Pennsylvania, USA - Allegheny Zone_MetaG_DW_15 (SPAdes) (version 2) ... | reverse complement strand
CGACCGGGGTGGCCGAAGGGGCTGTGACCGTGGCAAGGTCTGGGTCGGAGGGCGTGCTGGCTGTGGCGGCTGGCGTGGTTGCAGATGCGACGGGGCACAGGGCGGTGCCCGGGAGGCAGCGGTGCACCACGGACTGCACCCAGGCCATGGCGCCGCGGGTGGTGCGCCCGGCAGGGTCAGCCTGATGGTCCGGGCTGAAGCCGCGGGCCGTGACGGTGATCAGCTCGGGGTGCGCCGGATGGGTTTCCAGCAGGCATTGGGGCCGGAAGGCTGGCACAAAGGCGCTGTCGGCCGAGCTCATGGCGCTGGCGGGCACGGTGTGGGCCTGGGCATGGCTGCCGTGCCAGCTGGACCAGAGCGTCCACAGCGCCGGGCCGGGGGCCAGCGGGGCAGGGTGCACAGGCAGGGTCGGCGGGGTCTGCAACAGGGCTTGCTCGCAGTGACGCAGACCGATGTGGGCCGCTTCTTTCGCCAGACTTTCGAGCCGCATGTTGAGCGTGATCTGTTCGGCACTGAGGGCCGCGCGCAGCGACGCACCGGAGACCAGGCTGATCACCGCCAGCATGACGAGGACCACGATGAGAGCGATGCCGTGCTGGCTGGCCTGGGGGCGTCGGGGGAAGAGGTAGTCAGGCATGGGTCACAGCGGGTTGGGCAGACTCACCGTGGTGTGAAAGGCGCGGTAGAGGCGTCGATCCGGTGCGGTCTGGGTCAGGCCTAGGCAGTTGGTGTAGGTCATGGCGCTGTCTTGCACTTCCAGCTCGCTGCGCAGCACCAGGCACAGGCGCACCGCCTTCACCTGACGCCACAAAGGCGAAGTCGATGCAGGCATGGCCGAGCCGCTCACTTCTTGCGCAGTGAGGTAGCGCAGCGTGACGGCATCGGGTGCGCTGGCGGCAGGGGTCGCGATGCCGTAGCGCAGGTCCAGGTCCACGATGTGGTCGACCAGGGGTTGGGAGACGCTGTGGCCATTGCCCCGGCAGGACAGCGTATGGTTGTGGACGAAGTAGCGGTTGTCGGCCAGATGGTGGGTGCCATCGACCAGGGGCGTGCTGTTGCCCAGGCAGTCGGTGGGCGTGCCCGCCGCCGTGGCCAAGGTGTTGCGCGTGTCGGCCTCGTAGCGCACGACGATGGCATCGGCTTGGTCAGGGTCGTCCTGACACACGATGTCGTGCAACTGCGGGTGTCCGATGCTGGTGGGTGTGATGCCGCCGGTGCAGCCGAACAGGCCTTGTCCGGTGAAGGCCCGCGTCATCTGTCCCTGGCTGTCCAGGCCGGAGGGGTTGCTGTAGCCGGCCAAGGCGATTTGGGCGCGCAGGATGGCCAGGGCCACGCTGGCGTCTTCGGTCATTTGCGTGGTGGCCTGCGTGCTGCGCAAGGCGTGTCCTGAGCTCAGGTACAGCGCCAAGGCGGCGGCGATCACTGTCAGGCCCAGGGTGAGGCCCACCAGCAGTTCGACCAGGCTCAGGCCGCGCTGGCCGCGTGCGCGAAGGGCAAGGGGTGACATCACAAGGCGATCCGAAGGTAGAGGCAGCGGGTGTGGGCGCCCAGGCTCAGGCCTGCCGGGCAGCTGTCGTGCGCCTGGGCGCCGGCTGTATCGGCTTCGTCCCAGATCACCCAGACGTCGGCCTGTGTGCCGACCGTGCGCACATGGCCTCGCCCCTGGGGCAGGCTGCCCGCGAGCTGTTGCTGCCATTGCGCCAGGTCTGCCGCGGCCATCTCGTCGAAGCGGCACACCGCCGAGCCCTGGCACGCATCAGCCGAGGGTGGTGCCGCAGACGCCGCAGCGGCGCTGAGATCGTAGGCACCCCAGTCGCCCAGGGGGGCGGTGTTGGCCCGCATGCGATCCGCCAGATCGTGGGCCAGCAAGGTGGCCCGCGCCCGTGAGTCGGTGGTCTGGCTGTGCTGGATGGCGTGTGCCTGCATGGCGGTCATGGCCAGCACGCCGAAGGACATCAGCAGCATGGCGATCAGCACCTCCACCAGGGTGGCGCCGCGCTGGCGCGCAAGAGCAGGGTGTGACATCAGCAGACTCCGTGGAGAACACGCACGCGGCCGGAGACGGCCAGGCGCACGCAGCGTTGGGAAGGGGGTGAAGGGGGGGTGCTGGACGCCAGGGACTGGACCAGGAAGCTCGCGTTGTTGGCCACGGCCAGCCCTTGTCCGCCAAAGGTGATGGCGGGTTTGCTGTGGGCCAGCATGAGCCCGACCGTTGGGGGCAGCGCCTGCTGCAGGTGCAAGAGCGTTTCGTGCGCGTCTTTCACCTTGTTGCCGTTGGTGTCGGCAAAGATCAACCAGCCCGTCGACCAGTTGGTGCTGGCGCTGGCGCACGCCGGGGTCAAGGCGTCGGGCGCGGGGGTGTTGCAGATGGTGACGCGCTGATGGCGCTTGACAGCCTCGGCGCGTGCCAGACGCAGGGCATCGGCCAGGGCGCTGGCCTGGGTGGCCACGGTGCGCTGATCGAGCAGCGCGCGCAGGCCGGGCGCGCCGAGGGCGGTCAGAATGCCGAGGATGGCCAAGGTGACCAGGAGCTCGACCCAGGTGAAGCCGCGTGGCACGGCGTGGGGCAGAGCGCGACGCCGACATAGAAGAGGAGGGCAGGACATGCGCCACATTCTTGGCAAGGATCCGGGGCGCAAAAGACCTATCCCCACAAGGGGCGGGAGTGCTTTGCGTCAAAATCGCCCCCATTCCCCCTTCGAGGGGCACCCCAAGGGATGAACTGGTGCAGACCTTTTGCAACAACAGCGATGAGCTTCATGTGACCCAGGCGGTCACGCTGGCGCGGCAGGCTATCGGCTTGTCGGACCCCAATCCGCGCGTGGGCTGTGTGCTCACCGATGTTGCAGGGCAGGTGATCGGCCAAGGGCACACGCAGCAGGCGGGTGGGCCGCATGCAGAGGTGATGGCCTTGCGGGACGCGCAGGCCCGAGGGCACAGCACCCGCGGGGCGACCGCCTATGTGGCGCTGGAGCCGTGTTCGCACCATGGGCGCACTCCGCCGTGTGCCGAAGCCCTGGTGCGTGCCGAGGTGGCGCGGGTGGTCGTGGTGCTGGTGGACCCCAATCCCCTGGTCGCCGGGCAAGGAGTGGCGCTGTTGCGCGCAGCGGGCATCGCCGTCGATGTGCTGCCGGCAGATCATCCTCAGGCCGTGGCCATGCGCGAGCTGAACATCGGCTTTCTCTCGCGCATGGTGCGCCATCGACCCTGGGTGCGCATGAAGATCGCCGCCTCGCTCGATGGCCGCACGGCCCTGGACAACGGTGACAGCCAGTGGATCACGGCACCACCTGCTCGCGCCGACGGTCAGGTGTGGCGGGCCCGTGCCGGGGCGGTGCTCACGGGCATCGGCACGGCGATCGACGACGATCCGCGCCTGGACGTGCGGGCCATCGAGGTGGCGCGTCAGCCCTTGCGCGTGGTGCTCGATTCGCGCTGGTGCCTGCCGCCCTCGGCGCGCTTGCTGGCCCAGCCTGGGGACGTGCTGGTCTATGGCCTGGCCGATGAGTCGGGTGAAGCGCAGGCGGCGCGCCTAGCCTTGTCCGCCAGGGGGGCCAGCGTGGCCATGTTGCCGGCCGATGTCAGCGGCCACCATCTGAACCTGGGCGCCGTGCTGGCCGACCTGACCGTGCGCGGCATCAACGAGCTGCATGTGGAAGCCGGCGCCCGTCTGAACGCGGCGCTCATCGAAGGCGACTGGGTCGACGAGTACCTGCTGTATCTGGCGCCCAAGCTGGTCGGTCCGGGTCGCGGGCTGGCCGCCTTGTCCCCCTTGAGCCGCATGGCAGATGCGCGCATCCTGACATTCCACGCGGTCGAGCAGGTGGGCGAGGATCTGCGTATCCTTGCGCGACCCGCAGGTCGGGGCGATTTCTGATCACGTCTTCTTCACTTTTTCTGGATGGGTTTTGCACCATGTTCACCGGCATCATCACTGGCGTGGGCCAGATCGTCGATTCCCAAGCCCTGGGCGCTGACGCCAGCCATGGCCGTCGCCTGACCCTGCAGACCCCTGCGGGCTACCTCGAAGGCGTGGGCCTGGGCGACAGCATCGCCATCAATGGCGCCTGCATGACCGTGACCTCGTTTGACGCCGCCGCAGGCCGCTTCACCATCGACGTCTCGGCCGAAAGCCTGGCGCGCACCGTCGGCCTGGACCAGCAGGGCACCGTCAACATGGAGCAGGCCCTGCGCTCGCACGACCGCCTGGGCGGCCACATCGTCACAGGTCACGTCGATGACGTGGGCGAGGTGGTGGTGTTCGAGCCGGTGGGCGAGTCCTGGCTGCTGCAGATCCGCGCACCGCGCACCCTGGCGCGCTTTTTGGCCTACAAGGGCTCGATCACGGTCAACGGCGTGAGCCTGACGGTCAACAGCGTGCAGGACGGCGACGATGGCAGCACCGTGTTCAGCATCAACCTGATCCCGCACACCATCGAGAACACCGCGCTGGGCACCCTGAAGGTGGGGTCCAGAGTGAACCTGGAGGTGGACCTGATCGCCCGCTATGTGGAACGCATGCTCGGCGCCGAAGGCAAGCTGGGCGCCTGACGCGTCTCGCCAGATCCCGTCAGGTGTGAAGAAGCGCCGTCCTGGCGCTTCGGAAGGCCTGTTTTCGATGGGGACGCCCCTGTCGGGTCCGCTGATCCGGGCCTGAGAAGCCTACAATCCTGTCATGCCCATTTCACCTATCCCTGAGCTGATTGCTGAACTCGCCGCCGGTCGCATGGTCATCCTGGTGGATGAAGAAGACCGCGAAAACGAGGGCGATCTCGTCATTGCATCCGAGCACGTCACGCCGGAGGCGATCAACTTCATGGCCAAGTTCGGCCGCGGTCTGATCTGCCTGACGCTGACGCGCGAGCGCTGCGAGCGGCTACAGCTGCCCCCGATGGCCACCCGCAATGGCACCAAGCATGGCACGGCCTTCACCGTGTCCATCGAGGCGACCACCGGCGTGACCACCGGCATCTCGGCCGCCGACCGCGCCCGCACCGTGCAGGCCGCCGTGGCCCGTGATGCCAAGCCGACGGACCTGGTGCAACCTGGGCACATCTTCCCGCTGCAGGCGCAAGATGGCGGCGTGCTGATGCGCGCCGGCCATACCGAAGCCGGTTGCGACATGTCGCGCATGGCCGGCCTGACGCCTTCGGCCGTGATCTGCGAGATCATGAACGACGACGGCACCATGGCCCGCCTGCCGGATCTGGAAGTGTTCGCCAAGGAGCACAACCTCAAGATCGGCACCATCGCCGACCTGATCCAGTACCGCAGCCGCAACGAATCCCTGATCGAACGCCTGGGGCAGCGCACCATGCAAACCCCCGAGGGCGCCTTCGAGACCTCGGTGTTCCGCGACCGCACCGGTGCTGTGCACCTGGCGCTGACCGTGGGCAACTGGACCCCTGAAGACGAGGTGCTGGTGCGCGTGCACGAGCCCCTGTCGGTGATGGACTGGCTGGACGCGGGTAACAGCGCGCACGCCTGGCCGCTGCCCAAGGCACTGGCCGCCGTGCGCGAAGCCGGCCGTGGTGTGGTGGTGTTGCTCAACGCCGGGGACGAAGCCGAGCGCTTGCTGGAGCGGGCCCTGCCGGCCGAGCCGCAAACCGCCGTCAAGAACCCGGTGGACCTGCGCACCTATGGGGTGGGCGCGCAGATCCTGCGCAACCTCGGCGTGCAGCGCATGCGCCTGATGGGCAACCAGCGTCGCATGCCCAGCATGGTCGGCTACGAACTGGAGGTTGTCGGCTTCCTGACGGCCGATGGCACGCAACTGGATCCGTCCAACTGAAGGGTGCGCCCATGTGGCGCACGTCCTGTTTGGATGCCCCGCTCTTTTTTTCTGATTTTTCGCTCTTTTTTCTGGATCACACACTATGCAAGGCGCTGACAAAGGACAAGCCGGCCGACTCGATGGACACGATCTCCGTGTTGGCATCGTGCAAGCCCGCTTCAATGACGAACTGACCTCCCGGATGGCGGCGCTGTGCATCGAGGAACTGACGGCACTCGGCGTGCAGGCCAAGCACATCCAACACGTGACCGTGCCCGGTGCCCTGGAAGTGCCGGTGGCCTTGCAGGCCATGGCTGACAGCGAGCGCTTTGATGCCCTGGTGGCCCTGGGTTGCATCATCCGTGGTGAGACCTACCACTTCGAGCTGGTGTCCAACGAAAGCGGCGCGGGCGTGACCCGGGTCAGCCTGGACCATCATGTTCCCGTCGCCAATGCCATCCTGACCGTGGAAAACCAGGCCCAGGCCGAGGCTCGCGTTGAAGAAAAGAGCCGCGACGCCGCCCGTGTGGCCGTCGAAATGGCCAACCTGCTGGATGAGCTGCTGTGAGCGACGCGAGCGACACCCCCAAGTCCGCGCCGCTGCAAGGCCGTCCCGCCCGCAAGCCGGGCGCACCCGGTGCGCCCCGCGCCAAGTCGTCGCGCCGCCGTGCCCGTGAGTTCGCCCTGCAAGGCCTGTACGAGTGGCAGTTGAACACCCGCGACGGCGGTTCGGTCGACGCCCACATTCGCGAGCAGGAAGACTTTGCCCGTTGTGACCGGGCTCACTACGATGCCTTGCTGCACGGCTGCATCGACCAGTGCGCGCAACTCGATGCCCAGTTGCTGCAGTTCCTCGACCGCCCGGTCGAAGAGCTCTCGCCGGTGGAGCACGCCGTGCTGTGGATCGGTGTGTACGAGCTGACCCATTGCCTGGACGTGCCCTACAAGGTCGCCATCAACGAGGCGGTGGAGCTGGCCAAGAGCTTTGGCGGCACCGACGGCCACAAGTACGTCAATGGCGTGCTCGATCATCTGGCGCCCCAGCTGCGTCCCGATGAGGTCAAGGCCGCGCGGCCTGCATCGCGCTGAGGCCCGTGCCAGGGCTCTGATCCGTGACGCAGCGGCGCGCCCCCTCTCTGGCGGACACCCTCCCGAATCAGGTGGAGGTGGATCGGCTGGTGCCCGACAACCAGGACACGGTCATCCTGACCCGACCGTTTCCGGATGCCGACGAGGCCGCCATGGAGGCGCGCCGAGGGCGCACCGAGAGCCTGCCCACCATCGGGCAGATCGCCCGCTATGCCCTGAAGTACACCCTGGGTGAGGGTGGGCTGGGCACGGTGTACGCCGCGCACGACCCGCTGCTGTCGCGGGCAGTCGCCATCAAGACCCTGCATGTGGACCCGTCGATGACGGATCCCGAGCGCTTCAACGCCCTGTTTCTGAACGAGGCCCGTGCCGCCGGGGGGCTCAGCCATCCGCAGATCGTCACCGTCTACGACGCGGGCACGAGCGAGCAGGGGCCCTACATTGCCATGGAGTTGCTCAAGGGCAAGGACCTGCGCCAGTTGCTGGCCCAGGGCTGGCGCCCGACGCCCTCACAGGCCGCCCTGATCGTGCGGCGCGTGGCCGATGCCCTGTCGTACGCCCATCACAAGGGCGTGATCCACCGTGACATCAAGCCGGCCAACATCTTCATGACGGGACGCACCCAGCCCCGCGTGCTCGATTTCGGCATCGCCCGCATCCGCCAGGCCGAGTCCCTGGCGCAGCGCGATGACCCGCAAAGCCGCTTCCACGAACTGGTGGGCGGCTCGCCGTATTACATGTCGCCCGAACAGGTGCGGCGCCTGACCGTCGACCGTCGCGTGGACGTGTACGCACTGGGCGTGGTGCTGTACGAGTTGCTGACCGGGCAGCGCCCCTTTGCCGGTAACAGCCTGGAAGAGATCGCCGAGGCGGTGTTGCGACAGCCCGTGCCGTTGGCGCACGAGGTCAACCCCGAGGTGCCCCGGGCGCTGTCCGAGATCGTGGCGCAGGCCATGCACCGCGAGCGCGATCAGCGCATCCGCTCGGCGCGTCGCCTGTCGCAGGCCTTGCGGGACTGGATTGAGCGCACCGACGAGCCAGACGCGCCCGCCGAGAGGCGAGGGGCAGTGCGAGATGAGGGGCCCGGCGGTGTGAAGCGCTGGTTGATGCCCCTGGCTGCGTTGGGCTGGGTGCTGGCGCTGGCCGGCATCGGCTGGGCCATCTGGCGCTGAACGCGGGCGTCGCCCGCGCCAGGTTCAAGCCACCAGCGACATGTCCAGCTGACGGCGCCCTTGCGCGCCCCAGCGGCGCACTTCTTCTTCGAGCAGGTGCAGGGTCCGCGGGTGCTCGATGGCCCAGCGTTTGTTGATGACCAGCTTGATCTTGCCGCGAACGCGCTGCAGGCTGACCATCCGAGGGGGCAGGTCGACACGGGCGTGATGCAGGATGATGGCCAGACGCAGGCACAGCACCTGTGACATCAGCGCCTGATCCTGCAGATGTTCCACCAGCTTGATCAGCTCGCCGCGCTGCCCCAGCACCAGCGTGGCCAGGCGGCGCAGTTGCGATTGCGAGAAGCTGGACGCGTCCACATGCCCCAGCAAATAGGCGCTGTGGCGGTGATGGTCGTGGTGCGAGACCATCATGCCGATTTCATGCAGCGCGCTGGCCCAGCCCAGTTCGCGGGCATGTTCGCCGTCCGGGTTGGCTTGCGGCTCGGCCAGTTCCTGCCACAGACTGAGGGCGCGCTGGCGCACGCGTTGCGCCTGGGTGGTGTCCACGCGGAAGCGCTGCTGCAACTCGCGCACCGAGGTGTCGCGCGGGTCGAGCAGGCGGTGGTTGCGCGCGGCCTCCACGCGTTCGTCCAGGTCGAAGATCACGCCTTGGCGCAGGGCCCCCTTGGCGGGGCGCAGGGCCTCGATGTCGAAATGCGAGGCCAGGGTATAGAGGATGCACAGGCCGCCGGCCAGCACGGGCTTGCGCTCGGGTTTGAGGCCCGGCAGGGACAGCAACTCGGCCGAGCCCGCCTCGATGCAGCGCTCCATGCACCAGCGCAGGGCTTCGGGCGTGATGCTGCCATCGGTGATGCCGTTGGCCGCCAGAATTTGGGAGACGGCGCCCACGGTGCCCGACGAGCCCAGGGCCTCCTGCCATTGGCTGCGTTCGAACAGGGTGAGGGCTTCTTCCAGCTCGGCGCCAGCCGCGATCTGTGCCGCGCGGAAATTTTCGGCGGTGTACTGACCCTTGGGGAAGTGCTGCATCGACAGGCTCACGCTGCCCACGCCGAAGGACTCCTTGCGGATCGGGGTGCGGCCGTGGCCGAGGATCATCTCGGTGGAGCGCCCGCCGATGTCGATGACCAGGCGCGGCAGCTCGCTGGGTTGCAGACGCGACACGCCCAGGTAGATCAGGCGGGCTTCCTCGCGGCCGGCGATGACCTCGATGCGGTGCCCCAGCACGCGGTCCGCGCGTTGCAGGAAGGCATCGCGGTTGCGGGCTTCGCGCAGGGTCTGGGTGGCCACGGCGCGCACCTGCCAGGAGGCAAAGCCTTTGAGACGCTGCGCGAACTGCGCCAGGCAGGCCAGGCCGCGTTGGGTGGCCTCTTCGGTCAGCATGCCGTGGCTGTCGAGCCCGCCGCCCAGGCGCACAGTCTCCTTGAGGTACTCGATGCGCTTGTAGCGGCCCTTGCTCAGTTGGCCAATCTCGAGCCGGAAGCTGTTGGAGCCCATGTCGATGGCAGCCAGCAGGTCGGGGTAGCGACTTTGCTCCAGGCTGGTGGCAGGGGCCTTGCTCGTCTTGGCGGTCAGCGTCTTTTCCATGGTGCCTATTGTCGCTGCTTTGTGTGCGGGTTGACCCGGTGGCGCAGTGGGCTGTTGACAGCATTGCTAAGATGTTCTCATGACCTTGACTTACATCGTGGCCGCCACCTTTCTGGGCGGTCTGATTTCGGTGCTGCTGGCTGCGGCACTGTCTGCGCCCTTGCTGGGCTTGATCGTTCGCCACCTCGTGAGCCTGTCGACCGGCGTGCTGCTGGGGACCGCCTTGTTGCATGTGCTGCCCGAGGCGTTTGGTTCGGGCGAGCCGCCACAGGCGCTGTTTCTCACCTTGCTGGGGGGCTTGCTGTTTTTCTTCCTGCTGGAGAAAGCCGAGCTGTACCGGCATGGCCACCACCATGAACACGACGACCACGATCACCATCACGGTTTTGACGCCGAACAGGCCGGGCGCGGCGGCTGGAGCGTGCTGGTGGGCGACAGCATCCACAACTTCTGTGACGGTGTCCTGATCGCGGCGGCTTTCCTGGCCGATCCACAGCTGGGCATCGTCACCGCCCTGGCCATCATCGCGCACGAGATCCCGCAGGAAGTGGGCGACTACATCGTGCTGATCAATGCCGGCTTTTCACGCATGCGGGCCCTGGCTTACAACGCCTTGTCGGGCCTGGCGGCCGTGGTGGGTGGGGTGCTGGGCTACTTCCTCATCGGCCCCTGGCGAGAGTACCTGCCCTACATGATGGTGGTGGCCGCCAGCAGCTTTGTGTACGTGGCCGTGGCCGACCTGATCCCGCAGTTGCAGAAGCGCCTGAGCGGGCGCGACACCGTCCTGCAGATCGTGTGGATGGGGGCAGGCTTGCTCATGATAGGCGGCATCGTCAGCGTGCTGC
>Ga0209066_10007863_pt1 | contig 10468 bp, 11 predicted proteins | sample All_14_2_FD_187198 | JGI IMG/M metagenome (GOLD analysis project Ga0209066, IMG submission 187198) | Freshwater microbial communities in response to fracking from Pennsylvania, USA - Allegheny Zone_MetaG_DW_15 (SPAdes) (version 2) ... | reverse complement strand
GTATAATCTAAGGCATCTCTAAATTTATGGAAGATGGTACGTTTCTTAGTTAAAGGAATACTATAAGGCTCTTGATTAGATACTACTGTTTTCATAGACTGCCCAGTAAACAAGGAGAGCCCCACCAGGGGCAAATCCTTGCCCCTGGAAGACACCTCCTTATTTTAGGCACATGGCCTTTTTTAGAATAGGGACAGCTGCTCATATCCACAAGCTGTCTTTCGGGTAACCCGCACTCGTTTCACGGACTCTTTCTGTAACCGGAAATCAGTTAAGTCAATCGGCGTTGCGACTGGCTCCTGAAGAACAGTATCATCAGGAAGAGGAAGTCCTGGCTCATTCAGAGTGAATGAATCAAAACCTAAATTAGTGAAATCGAAGGGGGTGAACCCTAGATTAGCAAAGTTTACAATTACCGGTGTAACTGGGGCAGGTTTGACAAGCAGCTTTAGGTTATTAAGCTCATCAATCAATTTTTGGATTTTAGTCTTCATAGTCTTGTACTGTATAGCCCACTTTTTTAGCTGCACTACACCATTGTTCAAGTAATCTACAAAGGCTTCATCCGGTGTGCTGCCATTACCGATCATCGTTGCTCCTGCAAAGTTATTTGGAGTATTAACAAAACCTCGGGCTACATACTTACCGTTTCTATCCTGATGAAAGGAAAGTCTCTGTTGGAACCGGTAATTAAGTCCGTCACTATGGTTGACGTTGATGAGATAGTGAGGTAGGTTCGTGTCTGCTACTGGAGTAAAGCTAAAAGGATGACTCACAGATATAGGATCAACTTCGCCTAATTTAACCTTAATCTCATCTTCGGACAATCCACAGAGCCTCAATGTTTCCTTACCTAGTTCTTGCATAATGGTCTTTTGGGCCTGCTTGAAGTTTGTTTGGGAAACAATTTGGAGGTTCTTATCAATATCCTTTTTAGATAAAGCTACCCATTTCTGGGCTAAGCCAGTGGTTGCCAAACACTCGGCAATATCCAAGGCCATTTTATTTCTTGTGTCGTCGCAATAGTTCTTTAGTTCAGACTTATCTAGGCGGCCTTCAGCTAATAAGGCATGGGAACGCTTGGTCATTAACCTCTTAAATTGAGCCACCTGAGTGGTACCGTTATATACTGCGTAGTATACGCGGCACTCCAGGTCTTGGCCAATCCTCCAAGCTCTTCTACTAGATTGTCGGACGGTATTAATGTCTTCATTCATCTGGTAGAAGTAAATAGAGGGGAGGAAGATGGCGTCGATTCCGACCTCGACCAGACGCATATTAGTGACAACCACTTTAACGCCTCTGGCTTCAGCATCAGCTAACCATTCAGTCCGACGTTCCTGCGGAACCTTGCTTTTTAGTACCTCACTGTCAATCCCGTGGTCCTTGAAGACTTGATGTATCCGTTGGTCTACAGCGTAACTATCAGTAAAGTTAGTGTATACCATTATTCCGCGGCCTTCAGCAAGCTCCTGTTTAACTGTTTCTACAAGATGCCGTTCTTTGGCCGTGTAATAGTTTGACGGAAAGGCCGGAGCTGTGTATGTTACCGGCGATTGATTCGGATCCTTTGGTTTGAAGGTTACAGAGCCACCCAGGTCAGGACGGTCTGCATAATTAATTGTCGCCGGATTCATCTTGGCTACACCAGCCTTAGCACCAGCCCACATAGTATGCTTAACGTGATCCTGTAAGTTTTTGTGAAAAATTTTGTATTGGTTCACGTGCTTGGCATCCATATCCAGAAACACAGGAACTTCTTTTAGTTCGACGAGGGGAAGCCCTAAGTCACCAAGTTCCAGGGTTACGCATCGGTGCCAGAGAAAATCCACTATCATTTTGGGAGATATCCCAGGTTGTTCTATCGGCTGCAGGGCGACTTTCTTCCTCTTGGTTATAATCCCGGAATCTCCAGGGTATTCTTTTGTTGTTTGCATAAGAACACCATAAGATTTAGCCCAGGATATCTTACCGGAGGAATGGTCAAAACCTTTGGCCAGAAGTTCAGCAGGGTTAGTTCTCCAGAGGATTTCCTTAATACTGGTGCTTTTCCCCGTTGTTACTGTTCCTGTGAGACTGAGGATCCGTTTGGCCGACTGAACACACTGGGCAAAGGCATCGCCTCTTCCGGAGTCTTCAGAACGGGTTTGGTGAACCTCGTCACATAAGAACATCTCAAAGTATTGCCCCAGGTCCTTCATGATCTTAGCGATTACTTCCCGGGGTTTATCCGTGTCCTCACCGCGGCTTTTTACAGCAGGTCGCCAGAGCTTGGTATCGCAATGTGGGCATTTCTTCAGCCGACTTCTCTGTTTCCAAGTGAATGGGATATGAGAAGGTATCCCGTTGAGGTTTTTAGAAGCCTTTAAGTCTAAAGCATTGGGCATTGGGCCATCTGCTAAGACTTCCCAGAAAGCAAGGTCATCTGGATCTTTACTATCTGGATTGGGGAGAGGTTCGATACAATTGGGACAGTGGAAGGCGTAGTCTATCTTGGTGCCTTTGATACGTTTATATAACGCAGAACACCAGGGGGTAGAACCCAGCTTTGCTCTATCTGTCCCTACAATAATGAATTCAATCCCTTTAGGCTTGTACCCGTTTTTGACCATCTGCCGGTATTGTAGGGCATCTGCAGAAGACGAGATTACCCTAATTGATATATCACCAGGCAGGGTTTCTTTAATTTCGTTCTCGATCCACTTTGCCACCGTGAGCCCCGGTGTCATCATTAAGACAGGGAAGCTCTTCTTACCTTTGGCTAATCCGTAGATTGTACCGAGAGCTATTATGCTTTTGCCAGTACCCATATCTCCAGACAATATTGGATCTTTGTAATAGTCGTAAGATTTATACAGAGCCGTTATTGCGTGAGCTTGAGCCGGGAAAGGAACACGCTTCATCTCAGCGATCCACTTAGGAAGAGCTGCACCGTCATGGATAGGTTTAACTTTATCCATTTGGGCAGCAAGTACAGTAGCATTGTTGGCCAAGTAGTCTTTCATAGACCAGGTATTGTCGAACTGGCCATGAATAGTTGTGGTCGGTACTTTATATGTACCATTTTTGAGCCGAGCATTTACCCTTTTTAAGATTTCTTCTTCGGTTAGCCTATCCAGCCTAATGGCTTTTAGTTTAGCCCATTTAACATTGAGTGGATTGACCATCACATCTAGTCCAACGATATTCTGTTTAACTAAGTCGTAATAGGTTGATTTCCACTCAGAAGGAAGGGCGTACCTGGCCATCAAGTAAGTAGCAACTGCAGAAGGTAAGTTCCCATCAGGGGCAATTATAATTGGCGCAGGATGGTTTTCTTCAAAGACACAAGACTTATGTAGGAGTATTCCATGAGAGAGGTCGCCTATCTTGCCTTCAGTCTTCTTATATTCACCATTTGTTGAGAAGAGGTTTATTGTTTTGCCGTTATCATCAGTGATTGTTAGACTTCTGCCCTCCATCACAGATGTTAAAGCTCCTCTAACCTGTGACTCTAATCCAGCAATACTGGCGAAGAGTAGAAGGTTTTTATCATAGACGGCGGTGTGCAGCTGGACTGTCCAGTTACGACCAGCATCAATTGTTTGTAATTGCACATTAAGTGCCCATAAAACAACTACTCCGGGTACTACCCGGAAATAGTGTTCCGGGCTTCCCCCTTTCGTTATTCTAATTTTTTGTTAGTCTAAGTCGAAGACTCCTTCTCCAGGCACAAAGGCACGAACAATTGTAACGTGCTTTTGCAGCTCTGTTGTCGTGACTGTGCCGTTCTCATCATGCTCTTTGCGGGTTTCGGTTAGCCGTTTGGTAACACCACGAATGATATGGCTTCCCATGTTCCCGCCCACAGCACCAGCTGATAAGGCAACAGCTATCTGGGCAACTTTCGCAGGGAGTAAAGGCCTTTTCAACTCAGAATCCATTATATTACCAGGAAGCAGCATATTCTCGATGGTGCCCCAAAGACTTGAACTGTCAACATCTTGGGCAACTTCTGAGCTGTCAAAGGCAGAACCTCTGAACATTGCTACTAGGTTTTGTATGCTCGGAATCAGGTAAGTATCCTGGGCAGGAATATCAACCGTAGGTATATAGGTAGGATCGACTAACGCCAAATCCTCTAAGGACTTTTTAAGGTCCACCGTACTTTCGGTTGGCCTCGATTTTCTTCTGTAGCCTAATACAAAAACCTGCTTGAAGTTCGGGTAGTTTTCATCGGTAAACCGGACTACCCTAATTTGTTCAAGACGGAGGGCTAATAAATAGGCCACATCCTTTAGGACGTACTGAGGAATACAGAAGATAACCAGGGCACCTGGTTGGATGTATTGATCCGGAGCTGTTAGATCACGGAAAAAGACTAGCTCCATCCGTTCTTTTTGCGCAGACCAGTCGTAAGGAGGGTTGATGTAGGCTAGATTGAAAGCGTTATTACTAGCTCTCAGGTATTCATAGCCTGTATGCAACACCTTGGTAGCTTTGGTTTTAGCCACGGCTGCACGACTAGCTTCGATTTCTATACCATATGTTTCAACTTGGGCTCCCAGGCCTGCCAGATAGTCCCCGGCTTGCTTGAGGGCTTCACCCTCACCGCAACAAGGATCGAGAACATTCACCTGAGTACCAGGTTTACATACTACATAGTTCTTTAGAAGATGAGCCATTTCAGAGGGAGGAGTGGCATAAAAGCCGCCCTTAGATTGACTTGCTAATCTAGCCAAGTTAATCCCTCCTTAACAGCAACGCTGCAGTTGATAAGCTATTGTCATCAACCGGCGTTTACCTGGCAGAGGAATTTCAGGAGGAACGTAAAAATCTCCTCTTCCTGAAACAATCTCCATAAATAGAGGTTTAAAGGCTCTACCAGTTTTGCTGCCGTTAAGGATGCTCTTAGCCTCTGATAATAATTGTTGTTTCTTACTCATCATTTCTCCTTTCACTGGCTAAAGCCAGCCTGCCGGAACTTTTACCCCCAGGCAGAGGGTTATTTTAGGTGAAGGGGCAGGTAGGGAAAACCCTAACCTGCCAACTCTTCGTTTTTGGCTTCCTTTTCAGGATCGAAGGATTTGAAGTTCTTGGAGGAGGACTTAGAGATCCCCAAACCCTTTATTTCATCCTCCGTGAAGATATTGTTCTTTACTAGCAACGGGAGATCGGCTTTGAAGTATTGCCAAGGGGTAATACCTTTCGATATCAGCTTCTTAGCTAATTCAGCAAAGACCTTAATCCGTTCCTCTTCACTTTTCGGAGTCTGCCAGGATTGAGTAGTCTTAAAGTCCCACATCAGACCACCGGCTAGAATAGGCTCCTTAGTATCCTTAACGAAAGCCTTTAACAGGTTATTCAACCTATCGGCTTCAGCGTTCAGTTTCAGGAGTTCTTCGGCTGCTTTTACTGCAGTGTCATAATCAGTGATCTTCTCAATCTCCTTTTTCTCCTGGATAGCCTGTTTAAGAGGGCAATCCTCGGGGAAAGCGCAATACTTGCATTTATCATGCTTGGTTGCAGGAAACAGAACTTTAGGATCCCCGCCCATAGAGAGCTGCAGCAAGGCAGTTTTAACCTGGTCAGCGATGGCAAGAGCTCTAGCCATAATTTGTTGAAAATCCTCTTCAGTGAAAACATGCTCTGTACTCTGGCACTCATGTCCTGTAAAGATTAATCTACCCAGGTAATTTTTTCGGCCTGTTTGTCTAGCTTTAAACCAGCAATACATTCCCAGGCTGAAATTGTCACGGGCTTCTTCTACAGCACCAGTCTTCCAATCTCCAACAAAGGACTTTTCAACATCTTCGAGGTCCAGGATCATCTTGTGACCCGGAGCGAAAATATCGTTTAAGTCATCACTCAAAACAGTGTTGTATTCCTGTTCTGCTTTGAGCACGAAGCCTTGCTGGATAAGTGTTTGATAGTAGACAGAGGCAGCAGTAACATGCTTTGTGATAGTTTCCAATGATAGAGGCAATTTTGACTCAGAAAGAGCCTGTTTTATAGCTTCCTTCAGTTCGAGATTGTTGTTAATTATTAGGGCGATACCCTTGTGGCCTGCCCGTCCAGTCTCGGATCCGAAGTTAGGCTTTGTTTCTTTACCCAATACATATTTTATGTAGCCCTGCCACATGCAAGCTTCAAAAGTTAGCAATCGGCTGGGGCTCCATCTTAGGACGTTTTGAGTTGCCAAGGTTCATTCCTCCTTAATTCTTAGGCTATAAAGCCTTTTTTAGTCGTAATAGATCGTACTTCTTTTATCGAGGGAGCTTACATCCTTAATAGATTTGCATTTTTGCAATTCTTCTCTTAGACTTTGCTCTGTCTCATCGTCATCACGCACGATATACACTTCGTGAGTTTCGCCAACTATTTCTAAAACCACACACCACTTACTGTCATAGAATGGGCGATAACTAACTCTTTTCAAAGATATGATTTTCAAGTTTCATTTCTCCTTTTTAGATACCTTTATAGGCCAATAACCAGCTCATCTTTCTTCTGGAAAGAATTCCAGGAGAAACGATAATTACCCAACCCGTTGTTATACGGCTGGGTATGTACCATAACCGGTATACCGGCTTTCTGCAGGCTTAATATTTCGTGAGGAGCATCCTCTACAGCCATGGAGATACCGAGTAGCTGCGCTTGGATTGCTTTCTCATTTGTAGTTATCAGCGAACCGGAGGGGAACCCCCATTTGGTAAGCCAATGATTAGTTATTTGCCTTGCCCATTCTGGTCTTGCGGTTAGATAGATAATCTCCCAGGACTTAGAGAGATATTGCACACCTTCTGCAGCACCATCAAAGGGTAATGCTTTTTGGAATACCCAGGAATTGTTCTCGAAGAACTCTATACTTGTTCCTGGATGAATGTAATTTGAAGGATTGGGGTTTGGCCCCAACGCCTTCGCTATCTGTTCGTTGATATCTGCAAGAGTATTGCAGATATCAACAGCAAGTAGCCGTTTTACCAAACCCCTCACCTCTTTTCAATTAATGTCGTTCCCTTCCTCAAAAGGGAATATCGTCATCCGTGAAGTCAACCTCATTACCAAAGGAGCTAGTATTGTCTGAAGCAGATCCGTTACCTTTCTTTTCCAAAAAGCGTACTTTCTCTGCCACAACTTCAGTTACCCATTTGCGTTGGCCATCAGTGGCATCGTATGTACGAACCTGTAATCGGCCCTCAACGGCAACCAAGCTGCCTTTGCCGATATAGTTAGCACAGTTCTCTGCCTGTTTCTGCCACACTACCACGGGGATAAAATCTGCTTCTCTCTCACCCTGCTGATTAGGTCTTGACCTGTTCACAGCTAGAGTAAATGAGCCAACAGCCACTCCGTTTGGAGTGTAACGCAATTCAGGATCCTTTGTAAGGCGACCAATCAGGATTATACGATTCAACATAGTAACTCCTCTCTTAGCTCACAAGAGCCTGCAACTGTTTTATTTGGTCGTTGCCACCATTATTTTGCGTATACTCCTCGATTTCTTTGAGCCAGAGCTTTTCAGCAATAACCCACTCGGGAGGATCGGGAATACTTAATATTTTCAGGGCTGGAGTCAGTAGATCGTGATTAAGTTCCAAGCCTCTTCTTTTGATATCCGCTACAGCTTGCGTATAGTTACCTTCTTTACTTAGAAGGTAAATCCACCGAACGCTGCATCGTACTTCGTACTTGAGTTTAGTTGTCCATTCATTCCAGATGTTATCTAAGCAACGCCTAGCATATCCTGGGTTTTGTTTTTTAAGTGACAACCAATCAAGTTTGTTTAGATAGCCTAATTCCCTGAGCTGATAAGTATTTAACTTTTCAGCCGGATGCCGGTTATCCCCTCTAGGATGATAGTTTCTTCCTTCCCTGTGTTGAGCCAAAATTTCTTCCAGAACGTCAGATTCTGACCGATTTTCCAAACGGGCTATAAATCGGAGAATTCCACCTCTATCACCACACCGAAAGCAGCGATAGCTGTTTTTTTCGGTATTGATGTATAAGTGATTTCCGTTGTCACCGCCTGGGCAGAACGGGCATTTTATCCTAAGTTCATCAGGTCTGCCAGGAACAGTAGTAAATCGACTGATATTCTTATCCAGTACAACCTTCTGAATATTAGGCAGTATCGTGTTTTGCGCTGCCATCGGTCATTCCTCCTATTCCTGGGATATTCAATGGCTGACCGGGTACCGGAATCTGTTTAAATTCCGGAAGAAACTTCAAATCTGTTCTCCTAATGGATCTAACCTTTGCATCTTCTGGGACTTCCCACCATCTCCACTCTTTGAAGGCGTTTTCTGCTGCTCTAACATGCCAGCAGTTACTACCTCTTTGGATTGCCGGACAATCGTGACCGACAAAGATAGTGTTTAGTTGCTTGTTATAGGCTACTGCAACCAGATAATCTCCACCCCTCCGGGAGGGGCAGGTGAGATATAGAATCTCACCATGCTCAAAGGACTTGGTTACCTGTTCAGCAGGATGAGTCATTACTGACCCACCACCTTCTTGGCATCGAGAACCTCGAAGGCCTTGAAGATATTAAACTTGTCAACCTGCTTATAACCAACCTTTACGGTGGAGCCAGGGCCAGCTTGGGCAACAGTCAGTTTTTCCGAGACTGATTTAATCATCTCCGGATCCCTGCTAACCACAAGAAGTTCATTCTGCCCGTCACTGAGTTTAGCCCCGATAGCATTTTGCTTGGCGGGATCCAACCATCCGAAACTAAGGATTTGGCCGGTGAACTCATAAACCACAGGTTCTTCTTGCTTACCGTCAGCTTTAGGCGCCGATTGTTTTCTTTGCCGGGGGGTTACTGGTTGCTCTTTTTTGGCCTCATTTTCAGGGGCTTTTTCGGGTGCTGGTGCTTCAGTTGGTGTAGGTTCAGCCTTCCCATATTGGGTGAGAATGTTGATCCCATTCTCAATTTGGAATTCAGCCGTAATTACATCATGTGGCTTCAGTTCCTCAAGTATGGATACAACAGACTCAGGCTTAACAAACACCATAATTTTCTCGCCATCTTTATTGGCAAGCACCATCTCGTAATAGGTTTTTACTGCCGGTGAAGGCCGTAACCCTAAGATGGTATAAGTAACCGCACCATTCTTTGTCCATTGGACTGCTTCGCTTTCAAGAACTACCTCATCCTTAACAATGACTTCGCCATCAACAACTATTGGTTGTTCGGGAGGTGGGGAAGCTGTTTCGGCTTTCCCGGTGACTTCCACTTGGGTATTAGTCACATTAATCATTTTTGGCTCAGGAACATCTTCATCAATCTCTTCGGTTGTAACCAGCCCGGAGATACCAAACTGTCTTTTTAAGACGAAGGTTTCTGATACTTTTTGGATCATGGCTGAAGGATACTTCTGCCATGTTGGAGAGTTTCCTCTGTACTCGCTGTAGTCGACGAAGCATATTGCAGGCTTACGCCCTTTTCGGTAACAAGCTGCCCAGGCGCCAACAATTAAACCTCTTTTGGCTCCGAATTTGTGGACGACTGTATCTGCTTCCGCATCCACTTCAAATGTGTCCCCTTCCTTGACAACGAAGGATCTTATTCCCAGGAAGTCAGGATGAGAGTTGGCGATCTTGAGATAACCATCTCTACTTGTCATTATCAGGGCAGCGTCGGTGATGTTCTGCTTGATACACCATATCTCCTTTAGGAAAGGATCTAGGTTATATGAGGCAGCTAATGTTAGAAACATCGCCAGCTCATTATCAGTGGCACCTTTAGCAACGGTTGCCTTGATTGTAGCAAGGTCTTGAGGACTCATTTTTGAGAGAGCTTCAGTCGGGCTTACCTGTGTGTTTCTGGGTGCAATCACAGCCAGATTTTTAGTTGTCATACATTACCCCTTTCTTGTACCGCACTTGTTCGCCCCGGTACGGGCTTTTTTTAAATACGTTTCGCCTGGTCAGTTTACCAGCGCAGGAAGTAACAAATAGTTACCACCACCTTTCATTTTTTGACCTTGAAAAGAGAAAAACGCCAAAGGCTATACAGCCAATGACGTTTACCTTCTTCAAGGTTGTTGAGTTCACTCAAGGGAATTATGACTAGAAGCCATGTTATTACTTCCCTTATCGTCGTGGTTTCCGTACTCCTTTTTATAGGAGAAACGAAAATAATTCTTCTCAGTCTGAAAGATGATTACCAAATTCAGTGATGTTTTCTTCGCAAACCATTTTTTCGCGGCTTCGGCCAAAATTCCCAGAGCTTTTAATAAGCCCAGGAAAATAGCCAAGGTTACCAAGCCTCCTTTCTTCAAGGATAATCTATCTAAAGAAACAAAAAACGACCGAGAAAATAAATTCTCCGTCGTCGTCATTTCTAAGACGCTATTAATCTCTCATTAATGAGAGTGATGATAACCGGCACACCGGTTTTGACGCTGAATACCTTCTGCAAAGGAAGCCTTCCAGCCTGTCCTCCTGTTGGAGGTTTGATACAGGTCATCTGCTGCTTGAC
>Ga0209066_10007861_pt1 | contig 10471 bp, 9 predicted proteins | sample All_14_2_FD_187198 | JGI IMG/M metagenome (GOLD analysis project Ga0209066, IMG submission 187198) | Freshwater microbial communities in response to fracking from Pennsylvania, USA - Allegheny Zone_MetaG_DW_15 (SPAdes) (version 2) ... | reverse complement strand
ATGTCGGCCCCCTCGTCGACATCGAGGGTGGCCTCGCGCAGGGCCTCGCGGCTGTTGGCCGGGTCCATCTGGTAGCCGCGGCGGTCGCCGAACTGGGGGGCGCAGTCGGCGGCGTCGCGGAACGGGCCGTAGAAGGCCGAGGCGTACTTGACGGCGTAGGACATGATCGGCACGGTCTCGTGGCCGTGCTCGTCGAGGGCGGCGCGGATCTCGGCGACGCGGCCGTCCATCATGTCGGAGGGGGCGACGATGTCGGCCCCGGCCTCGGCATGGGACAGGGCGGTCTTGGCGAGGATCTCCAGGGTCGCGTCGTTGTCGACGTCATTGTTGATCAGGCAGCCGCAGTGACCGTGATCGGTGTACTCGCAGAGGCAGACATCGGTGATCACCATCAGTTCGGGGGCCTTGTTCTTCAATTCCCGGATCGCCTGCTGGATGATGCCGTTCTTGGCGTGGGCGCCGGAACCCATCGCGTCCTTCTTCTCCGGCAGGCCGAAGAGGATGACGGAATTGACGCCGAGCTCGAGGCACTCCCTCGCCTCCTGCGCCAGCTGGTCGACGCTGACCCGGAGTACCCCCGGCATCGAGGCGATGGCCTCGCGCTTGTTTTTGCCCGGCATGACGAAGAGGGGGTAGATGAACTGGGCGGGGTCAAGCCGGTTCTCGCGGATCAGGCTCCGGAGAGCCTCGGTTCTGCGCATGCGGCGTGGTCGATATTCGGGAAAAACCATAATCTGCTCCTGTTGTTGAGATGTGAAGGTGACGGTCCGGCCGGATGCCCGGCGCGGCGTCGCTGCCCGGCATCCGTCTGCCCGTTCCGATTGCTTATCCCTTGCGCGATTCCGGTGCGGCGATGGGGAGTTCGACGATGAAGGTCGATCCCTTCGGCACATTGTCCTCCGCCCGGACATAGCCGTTATGGTCGGAGACGATCGTCGAGACGATGGCGAGCCCGAGACCGGTCCCGGCACTCTTCGTCGAAAAGTAGGGCTCGAACAGTTTGGGCTTGTTCTCCTTGGAGATTCCCGGTCCGTCGTCGGATATCCTGATACAGGCGCTTTCTCCATCCTGGGACAGGGACAACTCGATGTCGATTGTACCTCCGCCCGGCAGAACCGCAACCGCATTGTCGAGCAGGTTGATGATGCAGCGCTTGATCTGTTCGGCGTCAAAGCTGAAGATCGGGATCGGGTTGCGTTCGTTGCAGTGGAAGACGATGTCGCGGTGCGCCTGCTCGTAGAGGAACAGGGTGTCGCGGGTCAGCCTGGTCAGATCGGCCGGGGCCTTGTGGATCTTCGGCATCCGGGCGAACTGGGAAAATTCGCTGACCAGGCGCTTGAGCTCGTCGACCTGGGTGATGATGGTGCTGGTGCAGGAATCGAAGACGCCGTCCGCCTCCGCCAGGATCTCCGGGTAGCGTTTGCGCAGCCGCTGGGCCGAGAGCTGGATTGGGGTCAGCGGGTTCTTGATCTCGTGGGCGATCCGGCGTGCGACCTCCCGCCAGGCCGCCACCCGCTGGATCTTCTCCAACTTCGTCAGATCGTCGAAGACGAGGACGAAACCAAGCGGGCTTCCACCCTCATCCGTCAGCCGCATGAAGGTCACGAGCAGGGAGTAGTTGCGGCCCATGATGTTGAGCCGGAGGTGCTGCTCGACGGTGGTCTTGCCGGTGATGTTCAGCTCGTCGATAAAGCCGGAAACGATCGCCGCCTGCTGCGGCGGCAGGATCTCGGTGTAGCGCCGGCCGAGGAAGAGGGAGCTGTCGAGATGGAGCAGCTTCTCGGCGAAACGGTTGAAGGTGGTGATGTGGCCGTGCTCGTCAAGCGAGATGACGCCGGTGGAGACGCTCTGGAGGATGATCTCGGTATAGCGCCGTCGCTGTTCCGCCTCCTGCGAGCTGGCCTGCAGGGCGGCATGGGCTTCGGCCAGATGGCGGTTGCTGGTGCTGAGGTTGTGGGTCATGGTGTTGAACGAGGTGACGAGTTGGCCCATTTCGTCGTCGGACTCGGCCGCCATCTCGAATTCGAGATCGCCGTCGGCAACCCGGCGGGTGGCGGCGGCCAGCTTCTCCAGCGGGCCGGTGATGCCGCGGGAGATGTAGAGGCCGAACCAGATCGCGGCGAAGATGATCAGCAGGGTCACGATCAGCAGGATGACAAGGAGCCAGAACTTGAACGGGTCCTTGAAATGCTTGAGCTGGCGATAGCCTTCGAGTCCCTTCGAAATGACCTCCATCCGTGAGACCTGTTCGCGGTTGACCAGCAGCGAGGTGATCAGGGTCGCGGGCAGATTGCCGACCTCGATCTTGCTGACGCAGCGCACCAGGTCGCCCTTGGGCGTATCCTGAATGGTGGTCTGGCGTTTGCCGCTGGTTCTGACCTCGCGCATCAGGCTGAGCGGGATCCTCGGCAGTGTGACGTCCTTGAGGTCGGGGCTGACGACCGAGATCTCGAGATTGTTGTCGTCGGAGATCAGCGCCAGGCTGTCGGGACCGTTGATGGCGTTGAAGGCGAGGATGTTTTCGAGTGAGAGGTTGATTTCGAGGGCGTTGGCGGATTTCAGATCCAGCTGCTGCAGCCGGTCTTCGACCCCCTTGCTCATCTGGCCGACCTGCTCTTCGGTCTCGAGGAGCAGGGATTGGGCGAGCTTCAGCGATTCCTGCAGCGAGTTTTCGATGCTGGTGTTGAACCAGTACTCCATGCTGGTCGAGACGAATTGCAGCGAGACGAAGAACAACAGGATGGTCGGGATCAGGGTGAGCGAGAGAAAGGAGATGATCAGCTTGGTCTTGAGCTTGCTGCCCAGCCGGTTGATCCGCCTCTCGAACAGCAGTTCGGCGAGGTTGCGAAGGACCAGGAAGAGGACGAAGAGGACCAGCAGGACGTTGAGGTTGAGCAGGGCGAAGATCAGGATGTTGTTGCCGGTCGGCAGCGTTGTTTCGTGCTCCAGCAGCGACCCCTGGATCCAGACCGACAGGGGGATGAAGCCGAGGCAGATCACGATGACCCAGCGGATGAGGCGACGTTTCTGGGCCAGCTGCTCCGGGGTGTAGGGGCGTTTTTCCGGCGCCCGATTGTCGTTTGGCACAGGCGTGTTCTGTGCTGGAGGCGTCGGGTTCATCAGGGCCTGTCGGGTGATCCGAGTTTGAAGGTAATGGTGTGCCAGTCGGTCTTGATATCCCACCACGACACGAACGGGACGACGTGCTGCAGGCTCAGGGGCAGGGTCTTGTTGAACAGCTCGGCCCTGACCTGCAAGGTATAGACGGCGTCCGGCGACAACTGCACCAGTTCTATCACCTTGATGCCGTTGAGGTCGTTGAGGACGGCCTGGGCATCGAGCAGCGAGGCGAAGGTATGGCTTTGCCGCCTGTCCTCCTCGAGTTCGACACGGTAAATTTCTTTGAGGATATCGTAGGTCAAGGTGTGGGCGAAGGACCTCGCGACGACGACCTTGTCGGCGGTCGAGCTTGTCTGCTGCCGCAGTTCGATGAAGAACGAAAAGCGGATGGGGATGCCGCTGTGCAGACCCTCGAGCATCTCCTCGGTAAAACTGTTGCGGAGGGAGCCGAACAGCAGCAGGTGGGTGTCGGAACCGGTCGCGGTGAGATCGACGATGGCCGCATCTTCATTCTCCTCCGCCCCGGCCGGGGATAGCCCCTGGGTGGCGAGCGCGATCAGCAGCAGCAGGAGAATGATTTTTTTCAACATCAAAGTGCGAACTTTTTATAATAAAGGCTGTATTTACAGGGGACCTGGGTGTCGTCGGGTCGGGCGGACACGCCGACAATCTACCTGAAACGGTAACGACTGTCCATCGCTTGTTCCCGCCGGGCCAGGTCCGAGGGCCCCGGCCCGGGACCCCGGCATTAGGCATTAGATCTTGACAAACGGCGGCCGGGGTACTACATGTGCATATACACGGTTAAATGTGTATATGCACAGACGCAAACATCAAATAATTTTATCAGCAGGAGAATGAAAATGCGAGTAGCGATACCAACGGATCGTCCCGGCGGCCTGGATGCCGTGCGATCGGATCATTTCGGCCATTGCGAGATCTTCACCGTCGTCGATCTTGATGAACACAATGTCGTCACTGCGGTCGAGACGGTAGCAAATGGTTCACACGAGGCGGGCGGATGCCTGGTGCCGGTCAAAATCCTCCACGATGCCGGTGTCGACGCGATTGTCGTCGGCGGCATGGGAGCGAGGCCGATGCAGGGTTTCGCCGAGGTCGGCATCAAGGTCTATTTCGCCAATCGCGACGCTGTTCCCAGCGTCGGTGCGGTCATCGACCATCTGGCCGCCAAGCAGCTGCCGGTGATGCATACAAACCAGGTGTGCCAAGGCTCAGGTAATTGTCATCATTGACAGAATCGTTGCTTTTTGCACCGATGAACAGTATAAGGTGAACATGATCCTTCCGGCAGGCCGTTGTTTGCAGGCCTGCCTCAATCTCCACCCAGATGCCGTTGATGTCACCACGACCAAAAAAAATCCGCCACTGCCAATGCACATTCTGCGGTCGGGCCTTCAAGCCGACCGGTACCCCCTTGGCCGAGCTTCAGCAGGTGCATCTGTACCAGGATGAGCTCGAGGCCCTGCGTCTGTGCGACAGCGAGGGCCTGACCCAGGAAGAGGCCGGTGTGAAGATGGGGGTGTCGCGGGGGACAATCCAGCGGATCATCACCCTTGCCAGAAAGAAGACGGCCACCGCCCTCACCGAAGGGCAGGCCCTGATCTTCGTCAATGAGGACGAACCGGCATAAGTTGTCCTTCCCTTCGTAATCCTTCCCGGTGCCGTTTTTTGATCGGTCCCCGAGGCGTTTCGCGCGGCGGCCGGCGAGGGCGGCGCTCGTTTACCGGTTCCGCGGCTCAGATATTCTCGCGGGTCTTGTGGAATTCAACGTCCGGCCACTTCTCCATGAAGAACTTCAGCATCCATTCGCTCTGCGACAGGTAGGTCAGGAACCCTTCCGCATCGTAAGCCAGGGCCATCTGGTTTTTGCGCTCGAATTCCGCCATCTTCTTTTTGTCGCCGCAGCTGACCCAGCGGGCGGTCTGGTAGTCGACCGGTTCGTAGACCGCCTCGACCCCGTATTCGTTCTTCAGCCGGGCCATCGTGACCTCGAACTGGAGGACGCCGACCGCCCCCATGATGTAGTCCGAGCCGATGATCGGCCGGAACACCTGGATCGCCCCCTCCTCGGCGAGCTGCACCAGCCCCTTCTGCAGCTGCTTCATCTTCAGCGGATTTTTCAGCAGCACCCGGCGGAAGTGCTCCGGGGCGAAGTTGGGGATGCCGGTGAACTTCAGCTCCTCCTTGACGGTGAAGGTGTCGCCGATCTTGATCGTGCCGTGGTTGTGCAGACCGATGATGTCGCCGGGGTAGGCCTCCTCGACGTGGGAGCGTTCCTGGGCCATGAAGATCGTGGCGTTGGCGAGGGTGATGTCCTTGCCGAGCCGGTGGTGGCGGACCTTCATGCCGCGGGTGAAGGTGCCGGAACAGATGCGGAGGAAGGCGATGCGGTCGCGATGGGCCGGGTTCATGTTGGCCTGGATCTTGAACACGAAACCGGAGAAGGCCTCCTCCCGCGGGTCGACGACGCGGGTGGCCGACTGCCGTGGTCCGGGCGGCGGGGCCATCTCGACGAAGGTGTCGAGCAGTTCGCGCACCCCGAAGTTGTTGATGGCACTGCCGAAGAAAACCGGGGTCTGGCTGGCCGAGAGGTAATGATCGTACTCCAGCGGGTTGGCCGCGCCGTCGAGCAGTTCGATATCGGTGCGCAGTTCGTCGGCCTGGTGACCGAGCAACCGGTCAAGCTCGGGGTCGTCAAGGCCGTTGATGGTGATACCCGGGCTGAGCCGGCTGTCGTGGCCGGCGGTGAACAGGTGCAGCCGGCGGCGGAGGATGTTGTAGACCCCCTTGAAGGTCTTGCCCATGCCGATCGGCCAGGTCAGCGGGGTGCACTCGATCTGCAGCTTCTCCTCGATTTCGCCCATGAGATCGAGCGGCGCCAGGCCCTCGCGGTCGAGCTTGTTGATGAAGGTGATGATCGGGGTGTTGCGCATCCGGCACACCTCCATCAGCTTTTCGGTCTGGGCCTCGACGCCCTTGGCGCTGTCGATGACCATGATCGCCGAGTCGACGGCGGTCAGCACCCGGTAGGTATCCTCGGAGAAGTCCTGGTGGCCGGGGGTATCGAGAAGGTTGATCTCGTAGTCGCGGTAGGTGAACTTCATCACCGAGGTCGTGACCGAGATGCCGCGCTCCTGCTCGATCGCCATCCAGTCGCTGGTGGCGTGGCGTTCGACCTTGCGCGATTTGACCGCCCCGGCGAGGTTGATGGCGCCGCCGAACAGCAGCAGCTTTTCGGTGAGGGTGGTTTTGCCGGCGTCGGGATGGCTGATGATGCCGAAGGTCCGCCGCTTGGCTATTTCTGCTTCGAGTTGTTTGCTCATGATGCTATTGTGTAAGAATGTCCTTTGCGATATCGGCAACTGGTATTATAAGAACAGGCTGAGAAGAACACAGCAGCATAGGTCCTTTTTTCCATAATGCAAACAGAAAACCCACTGCCATGCAAAAAACACGCACCGTCCTGGTGACTGGAGGCTGCGGCTTCATCGGCGCCAATTTCGTCCGCCTGCTCAGGTCTAACCGCCCGGAATGGCGACTGATCAATCTCGACAAGCTGACCTATGCCGGCAACCTCAACAACCTGGCCGGCATAAACGAAGGTCCGGGGTACCGGTTTGTCAGGGCCGATATCGGTGACGCCGTCGCGGTCGAGGCGCTGTTCGCCGCCGAGCCCATCGATACGGTCGTTCATTTTGCCGCCGAATCGCACGTCGACCGGTCGATCACCGGCCCGGCGGCGTTCATCGCCACCAATATCGGCGGCACCTTCACCCTGCTCGAAGCGGCCCGCAAAAGCTGGTCGGGCGAAGAGCGGCAGGACGCTGGCTCGCGGTTCCTCCACATCAGTACCGACGAGGTCTACGGCTCGCTCGGGGAGGAAGGGTATTTCAGCGAGACCACCGCCTACGACCCGCGGTCGCCCTACTCGGCCTCGAAGGCCGCCTCCGATCATCTGGTCAACGCCTATTTCCACACCTACGGCCTGCCGACGCTGATCACCAACTGCTCGAACAACTACGGCCCCTACCAGTTCCCGGAAAAACTGATCCCGCTGATCATCCACAACGCCCTGCAGGGCAGGAGCCTCCCGGTCTACGGCGACGGCCGCAACATCCGCGACTGGCTCTATGTCGGCGACCACTGCGAGGCCGTGCTCGAGGTCCTGGAGTGCGGGGTGCCCGGCCGCAGCTACAATATCGGCGGCAACAACGAGAAGATGAACATCGAGGTGGTGACCCTGGTCTGCGATATCCTCGACCGCCGCCTCGGCCTGCCGGCGACGGGGATGACCCGCCGCTCGCTGATCACCTTCGTCAAGGACCGGCTCGGGCACGACCGCCGCTACGCCATCGACGCCACCAGGATCAGGGAAGAGCTGGGGTGGCAGCCGCAGGTCGATTTCGAGCAGGGTATCGAGATGACCGTCGACTGGTATCTGGCCAACCAGGACTGGGTCGCCGCGGTCGTCGACGGCAGCTACAAGGAATATTACCGGACGATGTACGGCGGCAACTGAAGGAAGGAGGCTGCGCTCCCGCCCGGGGGTGACAGGGAAAGGTAACGATGCGGATCATTCAGACAGCGATCCCCGAGGTGCTGCTCGTCGAACCGAAGGTGTTCGGTGACGGCCGGGGGTTTTTCTACGAGAGTTTCAATCAGCGCCTGTGGCGGGAGCAGACCGGCCTGACGACGACGTTTGTCCAGGACAACCATTCCCGCTCGATCCACGGCGTCCTGCGCGGTCTGCACTATCAGATCCGCCAGGCCCAGGGCAAGCTGGTACGGGTAGTGGTCGGTGAAGTGTTCGATGTTGCGGTCGATCTGCGCCGCCATTCGCCGACCTTCGGCCGCTGGGTCGGCGAGATCCTCAGCGCCGACAACAAACGGCAACTGTGGCTGCCGGCGGGTTTCGGCCATGGCTTTCTGGTGCTTTCCGAGTCGGCCGAGTTCCTGTATCGGACGACGAACTATTATGCCCCGGAGCACGAACGCTGCATCATCTGGAATGACCCGGATCTCGGCATCACCTGGCCGCTGGACGGCGACCCGGTGCTGTCCGCCAAGGACACCCAGGGCGTCCCTTTCCGGGCGGCGGAGGTCTACGCCGGCAATCCGCCGGCGGGAGATGGGGATTGACGGCAGGCATGGCCGGAGAGCCTTGAACACTGCGGCAAAACCCATTAGATTGCAACCAGCCACGCCGGAACGAAGCCGGATGGCACAGGATTGAACCAATCCTGCCATAGTAGAGAGAAAATGTATCCACATTGCCATGTGGGAGGATGCGTATGTACCGTCTTGTTCTTCTCCTTGCCCTCATGACCCTGGCGCTTGCCGGCTGCGAGGGCTCCATGCCGCTGCAAACGGCCGGGCTCAGCGACCCGGCGATCAGCACCGCCGTCGATCTCACCACCAAGGCACCGCTGGAGGTGGCGACGATCTTTCCCGCCGACACGAAGACGCTGTACGCCACGGTCAAGGTCAAAAACGTCCCGGCCGACACCGGCGTCAAGGCGGTGTTCTATTATCTGGAAGGAAGCCGGCAGCAGATTGCCGAGGATACGGTCAAGGCCCAGGGGGGCAGCCGCTATCTCGGCTATGCCTTCAATCCGCCGGAAAACGGCTGGCCGGTCGGTCGCTACGAGGTGGAGTTCGTGCTCAACGGCGAGGTCGGGGAAAAGACGGGGTTCTCAGTCGTGCCTGCCGCCGACATCCCGGTGACGAAAGGATTCCCGCCGGCCCCCGGCCAGGCTCAACCTTCGGCCCCGGTTTCGGCGGCACAAGCGGAGGGTGACGCCCCGGCCACCCCGCAGCAGGGCGGATCAGCAACGGCGCCGTCCCAGCCCGGCCTGACGTACAAGACCTTCCAGGACAAGCAGTTCGGCTTTTCGTTCGAGCTGCCGGAGACATGGACATTCCAGACCGTCGGGGTCAACAGCGATTACCTGTTCAGCGGCCAGCCGGGAACCCCGGAATCCGAGATCAGCGTCATCGTCCGGGTCGTCGATACCGGGAAAGGGGCCGTCGGCAGTCTCAAGGATCAGATGCTGACCCTCCTCAACCACTATTCCCAGATGGGCGGGGCCAAAATTGAATCGAAAAGTCAGATCCAGGCCGCCGGCCAGGCCGCCCCGTTCTTTCTGGTGACCTACCGGGCTGAGGACTCGAAGAAACAGCAGGTGACCTTCGGCCATACCCAGTTGGGCATCGACCATTCGCCCTACCTGCTGCTCATCAGCTACGCGGCGCCGCGGCAGATCTACCAGCAGAACGTGGCGGTTTTCCAGCACATGGTCGATTCGCTGAAGCTGATGGCGCCGGTGCAATAGGCGGAATCGCCGCTACTGACTGAATTCCTCTGATATCTCCGGCGGTCGGGAGTCGGGGGCGGGTATCGCCACGGGGGTCGCCAGTTCCTCTTCCGGCATGGCCGGTGGGGCGGTTTCCATTGTCGCTGGATCGGCGCTGGAACGAAGGTTGCCGAGATAGCGGGAGGCAACCCAGCCGATGGCCCCTCTCTGCGTTTCGATCTCCGCCCACAGGCCGTTCTGCTGCCGGACGGCCACCGTCTCCCCCCGATACAGCAGTACCGTAACCTGGCAGGAGGTATCCGGGCACTGCCGCATGTTGAGGGTGTCGGCCTGCACGGTCATGTAGTTGACGCTCGGCGGGGGATGGGCCATCCCCCCCTGCGGCGGCGGTCCGGCGCACCCGGCGACGATCAGCACCAGACAAGTGGCGGTAACGACAATCGCGCGTCGCCAGGTGAAGAAAGTGGTTCCCATATCAGTGCCCTCCCGCCAGCCAGTCGGCCCGCTGGCTGACCTTGGCGGCATCCGGGGCGGACGGGGCGAGGCTCGAGTAGCGGCGATAGGCGTCGATCGCCCGTCGCGTTTCGCCGTTCTGTTCGAGGAGGATGCCGTAATTCTTGTAGGTGACGGCGTAGCCCGGGTTGAACTGGATCGCTGCGGCGTAGGCCCGGGTCGCCTCGTCGATGCGCCCGAGTCGGCGCATGACGAGACCGAGGTTGTTGAGGACATATGCGTTGCCGGGGTCGATGGCCACGGCCTTCTCCAAGGCCACCCGCGCCTCCTCGTATCTTCCCTGGCGGGCGAAATCGGTGCCCATCCCGAGCAGTTCGGCGGCGGGAAGCCCCTCTGCCGGGCCGCCGACGGTCGGGGCCGGACCTGGCGTCGGCGGGGTGCCGGCCGTTGCCGGCGCCGATGTTGTCGGCGGGGTGGAACTGCCCGCCGGTGGCGGCGGGGCCCCCAGGTCAACGACCGTCCCGGTTGCCGGCTGGCTGGCGGCAGGGGCGGCGGCGGTTCCC
>Ga0209066_10007859_pt1 | contig 10473 bp, 7 predicted proteins | sample All_14_2_FD_187198 | JGI IMG/M metagenome (GOLD analysis project Ga0209066, IMG submission 187198) | Freshwater microbial communities in response to fracking from Pennsylvania, USA - Allegheny Zone_MetaG_DW_15 (SPAdes) (version 2) ... | reverse complement strand
GCCCCACCCCGCCCAGTGGGCCGGGGATCAGCACGCGGGAACCGGCATGCAGGCTCGCTGCTTCCGTCAGACAATGCAGCGCGCTGATGCCCGGAATGGGAATGGCGGCCGCCAGCCTGGGCGAGATGCCATCCGGCAGGATTGCCGCCTGGGCAGCCGGCAGCGCCACATAGTGCGCATGCGTGCCCCAGCGGCGTCGGTCGGCAACCGCAATCACCGACTGGCCGACAGCGAAACCCGACACGCCTTCGCCGATTGCTTCGATCACCCCGGCGCAATCCCGTCCCGGAACATGCGGCAGGGCAATTGGCGCACGCGCCTGCAACAGCCCGGCCGCGATCTTCCAGTCAATCGGATTGACGCCGGCCGCCCGAACCCGCAGCAACAGATCGCCCGGCCCGGCTTTCGGCTGCTCGACCAAGCGGATGGACAGGGTCTCCGGCGCGCCGAATGCGTCGATCAGCAGCGCCCGCATCACCGGCCTTACCCCTGCCCCGAAGGGCCGCCGCGCATCAGGCGTATGATGGCGCTGACCGTGCCCAGCCGGAAGCCCTTGTCGCGGATGCCGGGCAGCCAGGCGGCAAGGGCAGCGACGGTCGCATCATGCGGATGGCCGATGGCGATGGCATGGCCGCGCTTGCGCGCCACCTCCTCCAGCCTGGCCAATTGTCTGGCGATGGCGGCCGGGGCCTGATCGTCATCCAGGAATACATCGCGGGAGGCGAAGGGAAGCCCCCGTCCGGAGGCCAGCGGCCCCGCCTTGCTCTGCCCCGTCGTCACGGAATCCAGGAACAGCAGCCCGCGCGCCTTGGCCTCGTCCAGCACCGTTTCCATGCCCGGCGCCCAGGCGGTGAAGCGGCTGCCCATATGGTTGTTGAAGCCGACATAGCCGGAAAGCTGAGACAGGCCCCAGCGCATCCGCTCCTGAATCTCCTGCGTCGACAGGCCGACCGTCAGGGCATTCGGTCCCGGATCGACCGTGGCATTGGACGGTTCCATCGGCATATGCACCAGAACCTCGCCACCCATGGCACGCGCCTGGCCGGACAATTCCTTCAAATGATATCCGTAAGGCAGGAAAGCAAAGGTGATCGGACCCGGCAGTGCCAGCGCGCGGCGGCTGCGCGGCTGGTCAATGCCCATATCGTCGATCACGATGGCGATCATGGGCCGGTCCGCCGGACCATCCGGCATCGGAGCGGCATAGGCCAGCCACGCCGGCTGTCCACCCGCAGGCGCCTGCTTTCGATCGATCGCGTCAGGTAGCGCGGGGATGGTCGGGGTCGTGCCTGGCTGGCTGGATTTGGGCATGGCCAGCGCGGCCGCTTCCAGCGCCTGGTGCTGCGCGCCGGCCTGGGCCGGCACCTCATCTCCCACGGGGGCCGGCGGCTGCATGGCGGACAGAACCTGGGCCAACCGCGCCGCCTCCGCCTCCGGCATCGGGGACGGGGCCGCCTGCGTTTCTTCATAGGGCAAGGCGGCGATCAGGCTTTCGCTGCGCCTGGCCGTGACCGCCAGGGGCGGATCCTGCCTTGGGGTTCCGGGATGTTCGGCGATCATCGATTCCGAAACGGGCCGCGCCTTGGGCTCCGCCCCTCCGAAACCACCGCCCAGGACGATGCCGACGCCCAGCGCGCCCGCCACGGCCGCACCGGCCAGGGCAAGCTTGCCAGCCTGACGCCACAAGGCCTTGTCCAGGCCCGGTGCCTTGCCCTTGGCACGCCCGCGCGCGCCTGGGTTGGATACCTTGCCGCCCACTGCGCCCTGCCCCTTGGCCGGTCGCGATTTCGGCGGCTGGGAACGTTTGGGACGTCCGGTCTGGTTCAGGGAGCTGCTCATGCCACCATCATCGCAAAAAGAAAGATGTTCAAGGAGGTACCATCCCATCATGGGGAAGTGGGACGCTACGCCGACTCGCCGCCGCAGGGAACCCGTCTCACGACCTGAGTCCAGCGGGGTCAGCGGTGGTTGGCGAATTCCCGCGCCAGGGCATCCAGCAGGCCTTCCGCCCCGAAGCGCTCACGCAGCCGCGCCTCTCCGGCCTGCCCCAGGGCCAGCCGTTCGGCCGGTTCCCGCAGCATCCGTTCCAGCGCGGCGGTCAGGGCGGGAATGTCGCGCGGTGGCAGCAGCAGGCCCGTCACCCCATCTTCGATCAGTTCTTCCGCCGCGGCAACACGGCTGGCAAGCACCGGCAGCCCCTGGCTCTGCGCCTCCATCAGCACATTGGGCAGGCCGTCGCGATCACCATCCTCGGCAATGCGGTTGAACAGCACGAACAGATCGGCCCGGCGCATCGCCGCCAGCACCTCTTCCTGCGGGCGGGCGCCATGCCAGACCACACGCTGCTCCACGCCCAGCGCGGCCGCCTGCGCCTGCAAAACCGGCCGTAATGGTCCCCCGCCGATATGCTCGAAACGCCAGTCGAGATCGGGCGACAGGGCCGCCAGGGCCGGCAGCAGATCGTCATAGCCCTTCTTCTCGACCAGACGGCCAACGGACAGAATCGTCACCGGCCCGTCCTGGCGCACCCGCCCGGGCGCGGAAGGAAAGCGACGCAGATCGATACCGTGATAATGCAGCTTCACCCGCTCCGGCTGCGGCGCCAGTTCGCGCAGGCGCGCCGCGCCATAGCGGGTGCAGGTGGTCAGCCAGGTCACATCGGCCAGTTTCTCGGCAAGCTCCCAATCCGGGCTGGTCCAGATATCCTTGGCATGGGCCGAACCGCTGAGCGGCAGGCCACGCAGCATCGCGGCATAGCGCGCGACGGAGGCCGGGGTGTGCAGAAAGTGGAAATGGATGGCTCCGATATCCGCCGGCAGTTCCGCCGCCAGCACCATGGCCTGTCCAAATCGCCGCCCGCGATTGGGAGTAAAATCCCGGCGGACATCCCGGATCCAGGTACCAAGCGCCCTGAAAAAACCCGGCAGCCGGATGGATTTCCAAAGCCCGCGCAGAACCCGCAGCGGTTCCTGATACAGATATTCCGGCAGATAGAGCGGCTGCGCCGCGATTTCGGCATGGACCGGATGGGTGGATTTGTCCGTCGGACGACGCAGGGAAACGATCAGGATATCCATGCCACGGCGCTTCAGACCCAGGATTTCCTGGGCAATGAAGGTTTCCGACAGGCGCGGATAGCCCTTCAGGACAAAGGCGACACGGGTCATGACAGACATGGTTCCGGCCGCGATTCAGCCTTCCGCGCGCCGCGCAACCGAACCGTCACTGTCGATCAGCAGGGACCGCTTGCGCGGCCGGTCGATCAGGCGACGCGCCAGGATGTTGACATTGTCCAGCCCGTCCAGCAGCCCTGGCACCACCCGGTCGGATGGGCGGCCCTGCTGGCTCAACTGGCGGATGGCAGTGGCCATATCGGCCGGCTTGCGTACCCCGTCATTGCGCAGCATCGACAACAGGCCCATCTCCGCCGCGCGGCTGGCCCGGATGAACTGTTCCAGCCTGGGCTCGGTACGCGGCACGATCAGCGCAGGCCGATCAAAGGACAGGATTTCGCAGAAGGTGTTGTAACCGCCCATCGCCACCACGCCGATGGCAGAGGCCATCAGGCTTTCCAGATGCGCGTCGAAGGTGATCGCCTCGACATTCTCCAGCTTTTCCGCCCTGGCCAGGAAGCCGCCCTGGGATTCCGCATTCATGAACGGCCCCAGCACGATCAGGGCCGGGAACGGCATGGCCGATTCCGCCTCATAGGCGCTGAGCACCCAGTCCACCATATCCTCCCCATCGCCACCGCCGCCGGGCGTCACCAGGACATAGGGACCCTTCAGCTTGGCCGGGGTGAACTGGGATGGCACGTCGGTGGGCACGCTGCGGCGCAGATAGCCGGTATAGGAAATCTTGCGCAGCACCGACCCCGGAAGGGCTATCCCCTCCAGCGGCTCGCAAATCTGCGGCAGGCCATAGACCCAGATTTCGTCATACAGATCGCGCAGGGCAGGCAAGGCATTCTTGCGCTGCCATTCCGGAGCCAGAAGATCGGGATCGTCCAGCACGTCGCGCAGGCCGAGCACCAGCGGCACGCCGCGTGCCTTCAGCATTTCCAGCGTCGGCCCCACCTCGCCACGCAGGCCGAGCGGTTCCTTGTCCACGATGAACAGATCGGGATCATAACTTTCGGCAGTGTGGCGAATGATCGATTCGCGCATGGCCAGCGTCTCGTTGATGTCGATATGCAACTTCAACGAGGTGTATTCGCCATTGCGCAGCTTGATCACGCCCGGCACCCGGACGAAATCGACGCGCGAGCGGAAATCGAAACTGCCGATAATGGAAGACCCGGTCAGAATCAGGACGGAAAGCTCCTTATGAGCCTCCACCAAAGCATGGGCCAGGGCACGGCAACGCCGCAAATGGCCCAAGCCGAAAGTATCGTGGCTGTACAGCAGCACACGCGCGGGTCGCGACGCCATGTCGTTCATCTCCAGCCCCCCCCCAACAAATCGGACCACCAGGCCCTTTCAGGGCAGGCCGCGTCTCCCCGGCGACCCCCGGCAGGCCCTCACTATGGCATGGCTGGCGCCATCGGCGGAAGCATTTTACGCGGCTGCGAAAAATCGAGTCGCACCGCAAAGCCATCGGATCAGGCGTCGCGAACACCGCTGCGGACGGGGCCGGGTGGCGTCCCGACCCTGCTGCACTGCGGGAAAGAGCCGGAAATCGGCGGGCGTGGTGGATTTGAAGCGCGCGCCCGGCCGGAAATGAAGCGGGTCGGGAATTTGGGCCGGCAGGATGCCGATCCAACTGCGTTGCAGAATGGTAAAAATTCCATGGTCTACTTTTGCAGCGCAACAAAAATCGATCATGTCTTTGCCCGCGGCGCGACCGGCCAGGCCGCCCCGCAGGCTCCATTGCTCCGCACCGTGCAAACTTGCTAGGTTCCGTAGCCGGTCATTCCCCCAGGTTGTTAGAAAGCCAAGGCCTCCGCCTCATGGATCGTTCGCTTTTCGCCTATATCCTGAGGCATTCCAGGCCGCAGCAGATCTGGCTGACGCTGGTGATCTGCCTGTATTTCCCAATCCAGTATGTCTCGCTGGAACTGCCCAAGCTGATTATCGACGACGCCATCGGGGCGGAGGGCAAAGGCCCCTTCTCCGTCCAGCTGCTGGGATTCATCCAATTCGGCATCGACGTGTCGCAGCTCACCTTCCTGTGGATACTCTGCGGGGCCTATCTCTTCTTTGTCGTCCTGAACAATGGCATCAAATATTACATCAATGTCTATGCCGGCCGGCTGGCGGAACGCATGCTGCGACGCATGCGTTACGAGCTTTTCCAGCGCATCCTGTGCTTTCCGATCGGGCATTTCCGGCGGGCCAGTCCCAGCGAGATCATCCCGATGGTCACCCAGGAGCTGGAACCGGTCGGCGGCTTCGCGGGCGTTGCCTTCTCCGAGCCGATCTACAAGGGCGGCATGCTGCTGGTGCTGCTGGGCTTCATGGTGGCACAGGACGTCATCCTGGGTCTGGCCGCCATATCCCTGTTCCCCCTTCAGATGTGGTTGATCCCGCGCCTGCAAATGCGGGTGAACCGGCTGAACAAAAAGCGTGTGCGCGAGGTGCGCCGACTGGCCGAGCAGATCGGGGAAACCGTGACGGCGGTCACAGAAATCCGCGCCAATGATGCCATCCGACACGAACGCGCGCGCTTCACGGCCCGCCTCGCCAAGATTTACTGGATTCGCTACGACATCTATCTGCAGAAATATCTGATCAAGTTCATCAACAACTTCATAGACAAACTCACACCGTTTTTCTTCTTCGCCATTGGCGGTTGGCTGGTACTGGAAGGCCAGGTCACGATCGGCGCGCTGACCGGTGTCCTCCTGGCCTATAAGGACGTCTCCACACCCTGGAGGGAGTTGCTCACCTGGTATCAGCAGAAAGAAGATGCCCGCATCAAATACGAACAGGTGATGTCCCAGTTCGACCCGCCGGGGCTGCGCCCGCCGCACAGCCTGGACGACGGCCCGCCGGAGGCTTTCGATCCCCAATCCCCCATCATTTTCGCCCAGGCCTGCCTGCAGGATGAGGGGGGTAATCCGGTCCTGCAGCCGCTGGATCTGGAAGTCGAAACCAGCGGCTCGGTCGTGGTTCTGGGTCCGGCGGGAAGCGGCCGCCAGGAATTCGCCCTGCTGCTGGCCGGCCAGATGCAGCCCGGTTCAGGGGCCGTGACCTGGGGCAAGCTTCCGTTGATGGACCTGCCGCCATCGGCGCTGGGACGGGAACTGGCCTATGTCAGCGCCCAGCCCGTGCTCGCCACGGGGACCGTGGCCGACAATCTGGCCTTCGGCCTGCGCCATAGTGTGGTCGCCCCCGCCAATCATGACGGTGGCATGGCGGCGCAGCGCGCCCGTGAACTGCTCGAAGCCCGTGCCGCAGGCAATAGCGAAGACGATGTGGATGCCTTCTGGCTGGATATGGAGCGCGCCGGCGTCGAAAGCCGGTCCGGGCTTGCCCGCCGCGCCATCAAGGTCCTGCGATTGGTGGAACTGGCCGATGACATCTACCGCCTGGGCCTGCGCGGAACGGTCGATCTGACCAACCGCCCGGAGCTGGCGGAGAAAATTCTGATGGCGCGGCGCGCTTTGCATGACAGGTTGGACGGACCGGACTTTGCCGACCTTGTCGAGCCGTTCGATGAGAATGCCTACAACGACAACGCCTCCATCGCCGAGAATCTGCTGTTCGGCGCCCCGATGGGACCGGCCTTTCAGGAGAACAATCTGGCAGCCCAACCTTTCCTTCGGGCCCTGCTGCGCGAAATCGGCCTGGACGAGGAATTGATGCGTGTCGGTCGGACCCTGGCCGAAACCATGCTGGAACTGTTCGCCGACCTGCCGCCGGGGCATGAATTCTTTGCCCGCTACAGTTTCATCGCGGCGGAAGACCTGCCCAGCTATCAGGATATCATCAAACGATCCGCCAAGGGGCTGCGCCATCTGGATGGCGAGGAGCAGGACATGCTCTTCGAGCTGCCGCTGCGGCTGATTGCTGCCCAGCATCGGCTGGGCCTGATCAATGACCGGCTGAAGGCGCGTATCCTGGAGGCCCGCACAGCGCTGCGTGACCGCCTGCCCGGTTCGCTGCGGGAGGAGATCGCCTTCTTCAATGCCGATGAATACAATCCCGGTGCCAGCGTCCAGGACAACATCCTGTTCGGCAAGCTGGTGCAGAGCCAGGCCGGTGCTGCCCAGCAGATCGGCAATCTGATCGGCGAATTGCTGGACGAGATGAAACTGCGTGATGTGGTGGTGGAGGTGGGGCTGGGCTCCCATGTCGGCGTTGCCGGCGCCCGGCTGGGTCCGATCCAGCGCCAGAAGCTTGCCCTCGCCCGCGCCATCGTCCGGCGCCCGCGTGTCCTGGTGGTGGATGAAGCGCTGGGCGGCCTGCCGCTGTCGGCCCAGATGCGGCTGGCATCGGCCATTCTGAAGGAACGTGCGGGCGATGCCACCATCTGGTTGCCGACCCAGGACGACCTGGCCCAGGCAGGCTTCGCCCGGCTGCTGCGCTTCGACCAGGGACACCTGGACGAGGACAGGCCGCTTTCAGGGGACACCCCAATCCCGTCCAGCACCGAAACCAAGGAGGAGGAGCCACAGCCATGAGCCTGCAACAGGAAGTGGAAGTCCTGCGGGGCATACCGCTATTCGCCCGGATCGAGACCTCCAAGCTGAAGCTGATCGCTTTCACCAGCGATCGCATGACCTTCCGCCCCGGTGAGGTTCTGTGCCATGAGGGCGAACAGGGCGACGCCGCCTATATCGTGATCCGTGGTGAGGCGGAGGTAAGCATCGACACGCCCCAGGGTCCCTATTACATCTCCACCCTCGGTCCGAACGACATATTGGGCGAGATCGCCATTCTATGCGACGTGCCGCGCACCGCCACCGTCACGGCGAAGACGGAGGTCGATACGCTGGTGATCTCCAAGGATTTGTTCTATCGGCTGATCCAGGAGTTTCCACAGATCGCCATCGCCCTGTTGCGGGAGCTGGCGGGCCGCCTGGACCAGACAACCGCAAGGCTGCGGCAGGCGGTCCATATGACGGGAGATATCTGAATGTCGCGACTGGACAGCGCCATTCGGCGCTTGCAGGCGCAACGGGCCTGCCTGGACACAGCGGCCGGCATGATCACCGACCTGCCGGGCATCGTGCTGGAGCTGGGGCTGGGCAACGGGCGCACCTTCGATCATCTGCGCTCGCGCCTGCCCGGCCGTGACATCTATGTCTTCGACCGGCAGGTGGCGGCCCATCCGGACTGCATCCCACGGGATGATCATCTGTTCCTGGGCGATCTTGCCGAAACCCTGCCCCAGGCGGCTGCCAGGCTGGGCAGAACGGCCGCCTTGGTGCATAGCGATATCGGCTCTGGCGACGAAGCGATGAACCGGGCGATCGCCGTACTGATTTCCCGGTTGCTGCCGCCTCTGCTGACGCCCGGCGCCATCATCCTGTCGGATCAGGCCCTGACGCTCGACGCCGACCCCTTGAAGCTGCCGGACGGCGTTGCCCCGGGGCGGTATCATATGATGCGGGTAAGGGGCTGATTTCCGAGCGTTTCAGGGCTGTCCATGGCTGGAGCCCGTGCTATAGTCCCCGCCCGCGCAGAAGGGCCGGACAGGCTTCCTTCAACGTTGCGGGCGGCGAACCCAACTCTCGCTCTTGAACCTGGCGGCGAATCCTTGCTTGTTCGGTTCGTGGTGGAGGGGACTTCCCGAAAACCGAGGTCAGAGGCTCACCCCTGGGCGATCATGCCGATCCCGGTCGCCGGTACAGGGGTACAATTGCAACAGGGATCGCAGTTTGGCGCCGCACATGAAGCTGACCATCGAACGAGCCGCTCTCCTGAAAGCCCTGAACCACGTGCAAAGCGTGGTGGAACGGCGCAACACCATTCCGATCCTGTCGAATGTCCTGCTGGAAGCCAAGGATGGCGCGCTGAGCCTGACCGCGACCGATATGGATCTGGCGATCGTGGAACGGGCAGCGGCGATGGTTGAGCAGGCGGGTTCGACCACCGCCCCGGCGCTGACGCTGTACGATATCGTGCGCAAGCTGCCCGACGGTGCCCAGGTCGACCTGGATGCCACCGGCGAGGGCGGCCAGCAGCTTCTGCTGCGATCCGGCCGCTCGCGTTTCACGCTGGCGACCCTGCCGACCGATGAATTCCCGCTGATGACCGGCGGGGACATGCCGCACAGCTTCCAGCTTTCCGCGGACGATCTGAAAACGCTGATCGACCGCACCCGCTTTGCGATTTCGACGGAAGAGACGCGCTATTACCTGAACGGCATTTACATGCACACGGCGGAGACCAATGGCGTTTCGACGCTGCGGGTCGTGGCGACCGACGGCCATCGTCTGGCGCGGGTTGAAATGCCGACCCCCGACGGGGCCGAATCGATTCCCGGCGTGATCGTGCCGCGCAAGACGGTTGGTGAAATCCGCAAGCTGATCGAGGAAGTGTCGGGCAGCGTGATGCTCTCGCTCAGCGAGACCAAGATAAAGTTCGCCTTCGACGATGCGATCCTGACCTCCAAGCTGATCGACGGCACCTTCCCCGATTATGAGCGCGTGATCCCGACCGGCAACGACAAGACCATGGTTGTGGACTGCCGCAGCTTCGCCAATGCAGTGGATCGCGTTGCCACGATTTCGACGGAGAAATCGCGTGCGGTGAAGATGCAGATCGCGGAACAGAGCCTGACCCTCTCCGCCTCCTCGCCGGAACATGGCACCGCCCAGGAAGAGATCGAGGTGGATTACAGCCGCGAGCCGATCGAAATCGGTTTCAACTCGAAATATCTGCTCGACATCGCCACGCAGATCGCTTCGGGGCGCGCTGAATTCACCATGGCGGATGCCGCGTCGCCCACCATCGTGAAGGATGTGGACGATCCGAACGCACTTTATGTGCTGATGCCGATGCGGGTCTGACGGCCGGAACCGCAGTTCCGGCGCGCCGGCCCCTCCGACGGAAGGAACAGGCGTGCAGCAGCCCAGCCTGGCAGGGAATGCGCCACGGTCTTTGGCCGTGACCCATTTGACCCTTACCGATTTCCGCTGCTATCGCACGGCCCGGCTCGATCTGGACCCGGGGCCTGTGCTGCTGACCGGGCCGAACGGCGCGGGCAAGACCAATCTGCTGGAAGCCGTCTCCTTCCTCACGCCCGGCAAGGGCCTGCGGGGTGCCCAGGCACGCGAAATCGACCGGCGCGACGGTCCTGGCGGCTGGGCGGTGGCAGCCAAGGTTCTGTCCACGCATGGCCCGGTCAGGCTGGGCACCGCGCGCAGCCCCGAATCCGAGCGCAGGGATACCCGCGTGAACGGTGCGCCGGCGCGCGGCCAGACCGAGTTGGGAGAATATCTGTCCGCCGTCTGGCTGACCCCGCAGATGGACCGGCTGTTTCTGGACGGTGCCTCGGCCCGGCGGCGCTTCCTGGATCGTATGG
>Ga0209066_10007857_pt1 | contig 10477 bp, 6 predicted proteins | sample All_14_2_FD_187198 | JGI IMG/M metagenome (GOLD analysis project Ga0209066, IMG submission 187198) | Freshwater microbial communities in response to fracking from Pennsylvania, USA - Allegheny Zone_MetaG_DW_15 (SPAdes) (version 2) ... | reverse complement strand
CGCTGGGGGCCGACGAGAAGGCGCAGGTGTCGGACAAAGAGGTCGACCAGGCCGTCGAACGGGGCTTGGCGTGGATCGCGCGCGGCCAGCTTCCTGACGGAACCTTCGGCAACGGTCAGGCGCAGCACACTTCGGGGATCTGGGCGCTCTGCGGCATGGCCTTTCTGGCGCGGGGGCATGTGCCGGGGACGGAGCCTTACGGGCCGGTGGTCGAGCGCATCGTCTCGAAGCTGGCCGAAGTCCAGCGGGCGGACGGCTACCTCGGCGGCAACGACGGCAAGATGTACTCGCACTGCATCGCGACGCTCTTTCTTTCGGAAGTCTCGGGGATGGTGCGGCCCGAGCTGCAGACGAAGATCGACCAGGCGCTGCCGCGGGCGCTGAAGATCATCCTCGACGCGCAGAAGGTCGAGAAGGAGAAGAGCCACCAGGGCGGCTGGCGCTACCAGCCGGATTCGCGCGACAGCGATTTCTCGTGCAGCGGCTGGGCGCTGATGGCGCTGCGTTCGGCGCGGCTGAACGGGGCGCCCGTGCCGCCTGAGGCGATCAAGAATGCCGTCGAATACGTGCTGAAACGGCACGACGAGAATCAGGGGTGTTTCGGCTACACGGACCGCAACTCGCACGGTGTCACGCTCACGGGCGCGGGGCTCCTGTGCCTGTCGCTCTGCGGCGAGCACGGCAATCCCGCGGTCGGGCGCGCGGCCCGCTATCTGATGGAGAAATATCAGGAGCTGCCCAAGCAGCAGTACTGCTTCTACGGCATGTACTACACCGCCCAGGGGCTGTTCCAGCTCGGCGGCCGCGAGTGGCAGTCCTTCTCGCGGTGGATGTACGACACGTGGATCCCTCAGCAGAAAGAGGACGGGTATTGGGACCGCAACGAGCAGGACCGCTTCTACCAGACCGCGATGGTGGTGCTGGCGTTCACGGTGCCGTACCGGCAGCTGCCGATCTACCAGCGCGACGAGACCGTCGACGAGAAATGAAAGGTGAGGATTCCGGAGGGATCTGCTATCATGGGGCCACGTTGGGCGTGAAAAGGATGGTTGCGAGAACGAGACGAGGAGCAGCGATGATGAGAGGCAAGGCGATCCGGAGTGTGGGGGCCGCGTTGGCCGCGTGTTTTTTCTTTGCGGGGTGCGCGTCGGCGCCCTGCACGTTTGTGCAGACGCTGGAGCCCACGTGGTCCAGCGTCAAGATCCGTCCGGAAGTCCCGTATGATGCCGCTTGGGCGTGTCTCGTCGACGCGCTGGTCAAGCGCTTCGACGTCGAGGTGATGTCCAAAGAGGACGGCTATGTCAGGACCGGGTGGATGTACTCCTGGACCGGCAAAGTGCTGGAGGACTACCGCGTGCGCGTGACGGCGAAGTTCTCGCCGGACCGCACGAAAGTCGAGATCAAGTCGGAAGCCGAATACGGCGGGGCCAACAACTGGGTGATCGGTTACGACACGCGGCTGCTGGAGACGCTGAAGGCGGATATCGTGAGCGCCATGGGGAGGGTTTCAAAATGAAGAGACCGCTGGTGTTTCCCGTTCTGTGTCTCGCGGGCCTGCTGTGCGGGTGCGCGACCCCGGTTCCCTCGTCGTTCTCCCGCACGACGGAAAAAGGCTGGACGAGCATCGAGATCCGCGACGGCGTGAGTTACGATCACGCGTGGCAGACGGTGTTCGGCGTGCTGTCGCACGATTTCGATCTGGCGACGGTGCTCAGGGACGAGGGCTATATCCAGACCGGCTGGCTCAACACATGGTCGGGCACGTACCAGGCCCACTACAAGGTCCGCGCGACCGTTAAATTCGCGCCCGACCGGAAAAGCCTCCAGGTGCGGAGCGAGGCGTGGAGCTTCGACGGCGAGACCTGGGTGGTCGGCACGGATGCGCGGCTGATGTCGACCCTGAAGACGGACCTGATGGGCACCGTCGGCCGGACGGCGCGCTGACCGGCACCCGGCGCCCTTCTACGGCTCGAGGCGCAGGTCGGCCCACGCGCCCCAGTCGCCGCTGCTGTTGTCCTTCTCGCCCGCATCGGTGACGAGCAGGAGCGCGACGCTCTGGCCGGCCCAGCGGCTCAGGTTGCCTTCCAGTTCGTACCAGGCGTGCGACGTCACCAGGCGGGAGGCGACCGTGGTGCGCTTGCCTGCCGCGTCTTCGACGAGCACCTTGAAGAGGAGCCCGTCGCCGAGGTCGCTGCCGTCGACCTTGCCGACCGCGCTGCGGACTTTCAGCGGTTCCTGCGGCAGGGTCAGGGCGTAGCGGGCGAAGGTGTATCCCGTGCCTTGCTGGTAGGGCGGGTGCATGAAGAGCCCGCGCGGCTTGGTGATGCCGCCGCAGGCCGAGCTCGCCGCGTAGAGCTGCGCGCCGGTTGCGGACTCCAGCGCCTGTTCGGCCCCTCCGCGCAGCGCCATGCCGCGCGCGTACCAGGCGGGCAGCGACGCGGCCGGCTTGGCGGCGGCCGGCCGGGGCTCGGGCGGCGGCTGCGCGACGGTGACGTCGATCCACGCGTCCTCGAAGGTGAACCAGAGGTGAGCGCCGGGCTTGGCGTCGGCCGGGACCGTGAGCGCATGCTCGGCTTGGCCGAGCACCCGGAGCGTCTCGCCGGGGGCCGCCGTATCGCGGTCGCAGGTCAAGCGGTCCGCCGGCGGACGCGCGCTTCGGCGCACGCGGATGGAGAACGCGCCTTTCACCGGCCGCACATAGCTGAGCCCGCGCGCCGTGCGCACCTCCGCGCGCCCGATCACGCCGTTGGTCTGGTCGAGCGCGACGGCTTCGGTGACCGTGAAGGGGAAGCCCGCCTCGTCGGTCTTGTGCAGCAGGAGCTCGGCCTCGTCGCCGGCGAGCGGAAGGCAGATGGCGACGCCGGCGCTGGCGCCCTCGGGGAAGCGGACGAAAGCGCCGCGGCCGTCGAGATAGGTGTAGCCGGGCGCGACCGCAAGGTCGGCGCGGCGGCCGTTCACGTCGCCGCTGAACACGCGCACCGTGCCGTCGGCGCTGCGGCCCCAGTAGCCGTTGGGCGGCAGGTCGAGGGCCGCGCCGTCCACCGTGGTCTTGAGGCGCTCGTCGGGAGAGCCGTTGGCCGCGGTCACGCAGCCGTTGGCGTAACGGGTCACCACCTGCGAGCGCGCATAGGTGCCGCGGGCCAGGGCGGCGGAGGTGTCGTGCTGGCTGCCGTCGGCGGCGACGTAAGCGATGGTGTCGGCCGGGGCCTGCGTGTAGAGGCTGGCGAGGGCCTGGATCATGTAGTAGCTGCGCAGCTCGCCGTCGAGCCCGTGGGCCAGGAAGCCGGGGTGGCCGAACGCCACGGTGGCGGCGAGGAAGCGGTCGAGGGCGACGTCGCCGTTGGCGGGCGCGCTCTTGCCGGGGTAGAACATCTCGGGGTTGCCCATGCCGAAGTTGCAGCAGAGGTCGTGCATGCGGCGCAGGTCGAAGTCGACGAGCCAGGGGTTCTCGGCGATGCGGTAGTTCTGGTCCTGGGCATAGTTGCCGTCGGTGAGCCCGCAGTAGGGGAAGTGGTTGTTTCCCTCGGAGTAGACGGGGCCGTCCCAGCCCGCTTTCTGGAGCAGCATGATCTCGCCGTAGGCGTAGAACACCGCGGCGAAGGTGCCTGCGCCCGGCACGCGCGCGTCGAAATCCACGCGGCTCCACGGGGTGACGGCGGTGTGCACGTCGCAGTAGGCGGTGCTGAAGCCGAACTTCTTCTCGATGACAGGGGTCAGCCGTTCGCAGAACTCCACGGCGCGGGCGGGCTTAGGCGCGTAGCATCGCTCCCAGGCGTGCTGGAGCTGGTTGTCCGGGGTGCGGGAGATCAGGTCCGGATGCCAGAAGCCGTTGACCGGCGCGAAATCGGTGAAGTTGTTGTAGGGTCCGTAGAGGAAGCCGAGCTCGTCTTGCATGATGCGGGCGTAGCGCCGCTGCCCCTCGTCGCCGCCTTTTTTGGGGGCCGGCTCGGTGCGGAAGGTGAAGCTCTCGTTGCCGTCGCGCCAGCCGGTCTCGTGGTCGGTGACGACGATCTGGCGCATGCCCCGGCGGCGGACCAGGCGCCAGGCTTCAGCGTCGCGGGCGCGGTCGCCTGCGCCGTGGGCGCGCCAGACGCGCGTGCCGGTGAGGTGCTTCCAGGGCGAAGGCGGGTTCGGGATGTTGGGCAGCACGTCTTCGAAGCGGGGCGAGAGCGTCAGGACGAAGCGCTCGAAGCAGGGGTTGCGCGCGCCGTCGGTCTTGGGCCCGTAGCGCGTGCCGCCGTTGCTGGCCAGGGCGCCGTCGAAGCGCACGTTCTCGGCGAACGGGGCTGAGGCGTTGGACTGGGTCCAGTCGATGTTGGCCAGGAAAAACAGGGGCGCTTCGGCGCTGCCGGAGACGATCACGGTCGGGCGCGCGAGCCCGTCCGAATAGCCGTAGGTGTAATAGGGCAGGGTCACCAGCCGCGGGTCGGCGAAGCCGCGGGTCGCGCCGAACCGGACCTCGTGGATCTGGCCGCCGTCGGCCTGGATGTCCATCACGAGCGATTTGCCCACGAGGTGGAAGCGGATCTGCGCGTTCGACGCGCGGGCCCCGCACAGCAGCTTGCCGGCGTAGGTGACGCTCTTGCCGTCGGTGGTGATCTGGATCTCTTCGGCCGTGGCGCGCGCCGCAGGGGCTTTGCTGGTCTCCGGCGCGAAGTAGAGTCCGCCGCCGAGCGCCACGGAGACCCAGTCGCCCGTGTCGGCCCACCGCACGGCGAGATCGTCCCAGGCGCCGGCTTTGGAAGGCAGCCGGATCTCCAGGCGGCCGTCCTCGCCGTCGCGGATCAGGAGGTAGCGCCCGGTGCTGCTTTTGGCGACGCGGATGACGGAGGCGACGGGGTCGCGCGGCACGATGGTGAGCGGCGTGTCGGGAAACGGCAGCGTTCCCGGGCCGGTGTTCGCGCCGGGATCGCAGGCGGAGAAGAGCCGCACCCCGCGCTGCGGGCGCGGCGCGAAGGCGAGGGGCGCGAAGGTTTCGGTGAAGACGGCCAGGCTGTTGAAGAAGAGCGCCCGCTCCTCGGCGTTGCGCCCGTGGGTGACCGTGAGGGAGAGGAGCGTGGCGCCCCGCGCCACACGGGGGATCAGCTGGGCATCGAGGCGGCGGTGGCAGAGGAACCACTCCTTGAAGTGGACGCGCGCGAGATTGACCGAGAAGGGCTTGCCCGCGGCGTCCGCGAAGTTGAGCGCGACATTCACGGGCGGCGTTTTCGGGTCGGGCGCATAGCTGTGGTTGTTGCCGTAGACCCAGCAGGACACGGCGTCGAAGGCGCCCGTGACGGCGACCGGCGCGGGAGGGAAGAGCGTGACCCGCGGCTGAGGCCCCGTGGCGCGGTAGGTGAGCTTCGCGCAGGCGTCGCCGAACAGCAGCACCTCCGTCGAGGTCTCGAGCCGGGCCTCGGCGTCGGCGGTCTCGACGCGCCACCCGTCGGCCGACGTGAACGCCACGAGCGCGGGGTGGTCGTCCTGCGAGCGGTTGGCCCAAACCATCTCATACGGCCGCTCGCCCGCGTGGAGCGCGGCGGCCCACGAGAGCAGGACGGCGGCAAAGAGTGAACAGCGCATAGAGGATCCGTGGGTATGGGGTTGTCAGGTCAGGCAAACGTACAGCTAGCTTTCAATCTTATAGGGACAGGCCGCGCCAATGCAACCAGATTAACCGTGCGGAGACTCACGAAAACGAAGGGCGCCCATTGACAAGCGCAGCCGGATTTAGGATGCTACCCGCATAGTTTGGTTGAATCGGACTTTTGAAAGGGAGCGATGTGATATGGGCAAGAACGAGAAAGTCGTGAAGCGGGTCGCGATCGTCGGTTTCGGCTTCATGGGCCGCATGCATTACGGACAGTGGAAGAAGGTCAAAGGCGCGAAGGTCGTGGCGCTCTGCGACAAGGACGCGTCCCAGTTCAAGTCGCCGATACAGGGCGGGAACCTGGCGGGCGCGGACGCCTCGGTCGATTTCGGCGACGCGGTGATCTATGACGATTTCGACCGCATGCTGGCCGAAGCCAAGCCGGATGTGATTTCGCTGACGCTGCCGACGCCGCTGCATGTGCCGCTGACGGTGAAAGCCCTGCGGGCGGGCGTCAGCGTGCTGTGCGAGAAGCCCATGGCGCTGAATGCGGCCGAGTGCGGCAAGATGATCGCGGCCGCCAAGCGCGCGCCCGGCGGCGCCCGGCTGATGATCGCGCAGTGCCTGCGTTTCTGGCCGAGCTACACCTATCTCAAGAAGCTGGTGGAGAGCGAGAAGTACGGCAAGGTGCTGGCCGCCTCGTTCCGCCGCTTCAGCGCGCCTCCCGGCTGGGGCAAAGGCAAGAGCTGGTTCTCGGACGAGAGCCGCAGCGGCGGCGTGGCGCTGGACCTTCACATCCACGACACGGACATCGTCAACTTCCTGTTCGGCGTGCCGAAGTCGGTGTCCAGCACGGCCGCCTACGGGGCGGACGGCGCGATGCTGTACATCTCGACCCTCTACGACGTGGGCGGCGCGGCGGTCACCGCCGAGGGCAGCTGGTGCATGGCGCCGACGCTCGGCTTCGAGGCCAGCTACGTCGTCACCTTCGAGAAGGCGGTGGTGGTGCTCGACGGCAAGCGCGAGAAGCCGCTGTGCGTCTATCCCGCAAAGGGCGAGGCTTTCGTGCCGAAGCTGGCTGAGGGTGACGGCTACGAATACGAGATCAAATGGTTCATGGATGTTCTCTGCGGCAAAAAGGTCGCCTGCGTGACCACGCCCGAGCAGTCGCGGGACTCCGTGAAGATCGTGGACGCGGAAAAGAAGTCCGCCAAGACCGGAAAGCCGGTTCGGATCGCGAAGTAGAGCTTGGCCGCGCGTGCCCGAGGCGCGGGCTTCGGGGCGCGCAGAAACAGAAGGTGGAGGAGATCGCTTATGCAGAAGTGCGGCAACAAGTGGCCGGTCGGCGTGTGCAGCTGGTCGTTCAGGAAAAGCATCGACGAGATCGGCTCGGTCATGACGGCGCTGGGGTTGGAGCACATCAACCTGGCGATCGCCCCGGCGCTGGCGCCGGACGGCGAGGCCTATCTCGATGCGGTCCGGCGTCAGGGCTGGACCGTGACGGCGGGCATGATGAACTTCGACTACGAAGACTACACCACGCTCGACACGATCAAGGTGACGGGCGGCATTGCGCCGGACGCCCACTGGCCGGCCAGCGGCGAGGCTTTCGCGAAGGCGGCGAAGATCACGGCGGAGCTGGGGTCCAAGTACATCATGATGCACGTCGGGTTCCTCGACCATTCCGACCACCTTTACGCCCGCAAGTTCTACGACCGCGTCCGGGCGCTCGGCGACCACGCGGGCGAAGCCGGGGTGACCCTGCTGATGGAGACCGGGCAAGAGACGGCGGAAGAGCTGCAGCGCTTCGTCGAGACGCTCAACCACCCCAAGGTGCTGCTCAATTTCGATCCGGCGAACCTGATCCTGTACAACAAGGACGAGCCTCTCGCGGCGCTGCGGCGGCTGGCGCCTTGGATACGGCACATCCACATCAAGGACGCGGTGCGCACCGCGGTGCCGGGCACGTGGGGCAGCGAGGTGACGTGGGGCGAGGGGCAGGTCAACGCCTTCGCGTTTCTGAACACCCTGGGCGAGGTCGGCTACGAAGGCGCGCTGGCGATCGAGCGCGAGGCCGGCGATCAGCGCGTGAAGGACATCTCGACGGCGGTGCGCCGTCTGCTGGCGTACTGAGAACAGGTGCGGCAGGGCTTAGGCGTTTTTTGAAAAGCCCGTGCGGAGGGCCGTCTTCTCTTCCAGCAGGCGCGCGAGGTGTTTCACCACCTCGTCGCGTTTTTTTGCCGACAGCAGCGGTTTCGGGAAACGGCGCAGGAAGTAGGCGTGCTCGGGAAAGTGGAAGAGGTCGCGGTCTTTGGCCCCCACAAACTGGATCAGAGCCGCAACCTCCGCGCGCGAGTGGGCCCAGAGATCGTACCCCCGCACGGAGGTGCGCCAGTAGGCGTCGTGAGGCCACTGCAGGGCGTGATCGAAGCGCGCCACGCAGTGGTCGCATTGGCAGAGACCCCAGTCGGGGCTCGCGGCCTGCCACGCGTCATCCCGCATGCGAGGAGCCGCCGGATGCGGGGCGTCGCCGGGCGCGAGGCGGAACGTCGCGTGCTGCCCGCACTTCGGGCAGACGATGTCGATCGGCTCGGCGGGATGTTGGTAGCGCTCTGGCATGGCCGGTTTTCCTGCGCGGTTCGCCCGTTAAGGCGCGTAGACTTCGAGCTCGCTGAGCTGGGCGGCGTTGGGATACGCCGCGTTGGCGTTCTTGCGGAACACGAAGCGCACGGTGTCGGTCTCGACGGGCGCGAAGGTGACGTTTGCGGCCTGCGCCGTGCCGTTCTTGTCGGTCGTGAAGACGGTCTTGTAGGCGTCGCCCTGTTTCACTTGAATGTCGAACGCGGTCGCGTAGCCGCCGGGATCGGCGAAGCGCGCGATCACGCGGCCGACTTTGGCGGGCTTGGCGAGCTTGACCTCGGCCCAGTGTGGCATGGGCGTGAGCGCCGAATGCCAGCGCTTCTGCGCGAACGCCGTGTAGGAGCCGGCGTCGCCGTCGTTCAGCTTGGCGGTGCAGCCTTTGGCCCCGTCGAGCTCGCTGTCGGAGGCGGCTTTGGCGCCGCGCTTGGCCAGCGCATGGTTCTCGCCGTAGGAGGGCTCGGCGGGCTTGGCTGAGACGAAGGCCTTGAAGGCGGAGAGGCGCTCCTCGTCGGGAACCCAGCCGGTCATGCGGTTCTCGAAGAGCACGGGGCCGCCCCATTTGCCGGTGGTCACGAGATCGATGTCGCCGTCGCCGTCCATGTCTTCAGCCACGATGTTGAGCCCCGCGCCGATGCCCTCGTCGTACGTGATGACGTGTTTGCGGAACACGGGGTCGGCGCCGGGCGTGAAGCGGTAGTAGAAGACGCACTGTTTGCCGAACTCGTCGGGGTCGCCGCCGTTGTGGGCCATGAAACGCTTGCCCACGACGATCTCTTTGTGGCCGTCCTGGTCGATGTCGGCGAAGCAGAGGTAGTGGGGCTGCGACCAGGTGTCGTCGATCACGTGCGGCGTCCAGGCGATCACGCCGGAGGCGTCCCTCTTCTGCTCGTACCAGAAGATGCCGTACTTGTGGGCGGTGCTGACGAGGATGTCGTTGAGCCCGTCCTTGTTCACGTCGAAGACGAGGATGTTGGAGGTGTGGTCGATCTTGCCGTCTTTGGCGCCGAGCGCGATGGGGTGCTCGGTCCAGGTCCCGTTGCGGATGTCCTTGGGCGCTTCGAACCAGACGTCCGGCCGGATGATGTCGGGCCGGCCGTCGCCGTTCAGGTCGCCGCAGCCCGCGCCGAGGACGTTCTTCTTTTCGGAAACGGTGTGTCGCACGAGGTTGGGCGCTCCGTTGGTGTCTTTGCCGAGCTCGTACCAGACGGTGATGTGCGACTGCGGCAGGAATTCGAGCGCCCGGCCGTCGCCATCGATGTCCTCGAGCGTGCCGGTCTCGTGGTTGCCGAGCGGGTCGATCGTGTGCACGGGCCACAGGCCGGCCTGCTTGCCGCAGGTGTTCTCGAACCAGAAGGAGGTTTTGTTGAACCATCCGCCGGAGACGATGTCGGGCTTGCCGTCCTTGTTCACGTCGAGGACGAGGTTGCAGAAGTCGTCGGCGTAGCCCTTGCCGTCGTCGGTGACCGTCGTGCTGACTTCCCGGATCTGCACGGGTTTCCAGTCGGGCGCGAGATAGAGGTAGGGACCCGCCGCGATGTCGGGCTTGCCGTCGCCGTTGAAGTCGGCCACGCAGCAGGCTTCCGAGCGGTGGTCGTTGAGCCGGTGGGGGATGAAGGTGAGCGGGGTCAGCAGGCTGGCTGGCGCGGCATCCGGCACGTCGACCGGCGTCTTGAGCGCCACGGCGCGCAAGGCTCTCAGGGCTTCGGCCTTGAGAGCCTCGCTGGCCAGACAGGACTTGAGGGCCGCGACGGTCTCGGGCGTCGGGACGGTGGCGTAGGCGGCGGCGAGCAGCAGCTTCTCGCTGTCGCGCGTGGTCAGGGCCGCGGCCTCTTTGCACATCGCGGCCCGGGCGTTCACGTCGTCCGCCTGCGGGATGAGGCGGATGTAGCCTCGCAGCGCGAGGATGCGCAGCGAGGGGGAGGCGTGGCTCTTGGCCTGCTCCAGCAGCGGCGCCGCGGCGGGCAGCGCTCTCCAGTCCGCCAGCACGCGCAGCGCGTTGTCCGCGACTTCGCGGTCGGCGTCATTCAGCGCGGCCAGCACCAGCGGCAGCCCCGCGGGATCGGCGGCGAGACCGAGGCTTTGCAGCAGAAGGCTGCGGCGCTCGGGCGCGGCCGTCGCCAGGAGCGGCCCGGTGGCGGCCGTCGCCGCAGCGGAGTGCTTGCGCGAAAGGGCGAGGAGCGCTTTCTCGGCGGCGCGCATCTCTTTGGCGTCTGAGGCTTTGCAGGCGGCGGCGAAGACCTCGCCGAGGTGCTCGGCTCCGGCCTGGTC
>Ga0209066_10007856_pt1 | contig 10477 bp, 11 predicted proteins | sample All_14_2_FD_187198 | JGI IMG/M metagenome (GOLD analysis project Ga0209066, IMG submission 187198) | Freshwater microbial communities in response to fracking from Pennsylvania, USA - Allegheny Zone_MetaG_DW_15 (SPAdes) (version 2) ... | reverse complement strand
TCCGCTACATCGGGCGCGAGAACATCCTGTCGGTCGACGGCCAGGACATCACGACCGGCAAGGCGGTCTATGGCGTCGACGCGCGGGTCGAGGGCATGGCTTTCGCCGTGGTCGCCCGCCCGCCGGTCTACGGCGGCAAGGTCAGGAGCTTCGATCCGGCCGAAGCCCTGAAGGTGCCCGGGGTCCTGAAGGTGATCCCCATCGACACGCCGCCGATCCCCTCGGCGTTCCAGCCCCTGGGCGGCGTCGCGGTGGTCGCCGAGAACACCTTCGCGGCGATCAAGGGACGCTCTCGGCTGAAGATCGAGTGGGACGATGGACCGAACGCGGCTTACGACTCCGCGGCCTACCGCAAGTCCCTCGAGGCCGCCGCGCGCGCGCCGGGCAAGGTGGTGCGCAATGACGGCGACGTCGACGCCGCCCTGAAGGGCGCGGCGCGGCGGGTGGAGGCCGAGTACTACATCCCGCACCTGGCCCAGGCGCCCATGGAGCCGCCCTCTGGAACCGCCCGGGCGACGGCCGATCTCTGCGAGGTTTGGGCCAGCGTCCAGGCGCCCGAGGCCATCCGTCAGGACCTCTCAAAGCGGTTCGGCCTGCCCCTGGAGAAGGTCGTGGTCCATCCGCTGCTGATCGGCGGCGGCTTCGGGCGCAAGTCCAAGCCCGACTTCGCCGTCGAGGCGGCGATCCTGTCCAGGGCGATGGGCGGACGCCCGGTGAAGGTGACCTTCACGCGCGACGACGACCTGCACAACGGCTTCCTGCACACCGTTTCCGTCGAGCGGCTGGAGGCCGGCCTCGACGCCTCGGGCCGGCCGGTCGCCTGGCTGCACCGGACCGTGGCCCCGACCATCGCGGCGCTCTTCGTGCCCGGCGCCAACCACGAGGCCGATTTCGAGCTCAGCATGGGCGCGGTGGACAATCCCCTGTCCATTCCGAACCTGAGGGTCGAGAATCCCGAGGCGCTGGCCCACACCCGCGTCGGCTGGTTCCGCTCGGTCTCCAACATCCCCCACGCCTTCGCCATCCAGAGCTTCGTGGCGGAGCTGGCCGCCGCGGCCGGGCGCGATCCCAAGGACTATCTGCTCGAGCTCGTCGGCCCGGATCGGCGGATCGACCCGGCGGCGATGGCCGACAAGGCCCTCTACGGCGAGGACCCGAAGCTCTACCCCTATGACACCGGCCGTCTGCGCGCGGTGATCGAGAAGGCGGCGGCCGAGGCGGGATGGGGGCGCAAGCTGCCGGCGGGGCAGGGGATGGGGATCGCCGCGCACCGCAGCTTCCTGAGCTACGCCGCGGTTGTCGTGGCCGTGCAGGTGGGCGCCGACGGGACGTTGAAGATCCCGCGCGTCGACATCGCCTTCGACTGCGGGGCGACGATCAATCCAGAGCGGGTCCGCGCCCAGCTCGAGGGCGCCGTCGTGCAGGGGATCAGCCTGGCCACCGTGGGCGAGATCAGCTTCAAGGCCGGGCGCGTCCAGCAGGACAATTTCGACGGCTACGAGGTCACGCGCCTCGACGCCGCGCCCGCCGAGATCCACACGCACCTCCTGACGCCGACGGGCTACGACAAGCCCTTGGGCGGGGTTGGCGAACCCGGCGTGCCGCCGGTCGCGCCGGCGCTGGCCAATGCGATCTTCGCGGCGACCGGCAAGCGAATCCGGTCGCTGCCGATCCGCGGACAGCTTGCGTGAGCGCCATGGCCGTCCCCGTCACCATCTACGGCATCAAGGCCTGCGACACGATGAAGAAGGCGCGCGACTGGCTGGACGGCCACGGCGTGGCCTACGCCTTCCACGACTACAAGGTCTCGGGCGTCGACCGCGCCCGTCTGGAGGCCTGGGCGGCCAAGGTCGGCTGGGAGGTGCTGCTCAACCGCGCGGGCACGACCTTCCGCAAGCTGCCGGACGAGGCCAGGCAGGGCCTCGACGAAGGCAAGGCGATCGGCCTGATGCTGGAGCAGCCCTCCATGATCAAGCGTCCCGTGCTCGACCTCGGCGATCGGCTGCTGGTCGGCTTCAAGCCGGCCGACTACGCCCAGGCCTTCGAAAAATCGGCGTAGGCCGCATCCAGCGGACGGTTCGGCGGCGACTAGGGTTTGACGGACGGCGGGCGCGGGGCCCAGCCTTCTCAAACGGAGTTCCGCATGGACGACTTCTGGAGCCGCTACTGGTGGCTGATCTTCCCGATCGGCGCCTTCCTCTTCGGCGCGTGGGACCGCTGGCTGGCCTATCGTCGCAGCCGGGACTCGCTTGAGCTGATCAAGACGCTCACCGCTCAAGGCAAGGAGATCCCGCCCGAGCTGATGCGCGAGGTGCGCGAGGAGGCCTTCGAGCCGGACCCCTACGCGGGCGACCGCTATTCGCGCCGCGCCGCCCGGCGCTACTACCGCTGGCGCTACGCGCCCTACCGTCGCTGGCACGCCGCGATCGTCACCGGCGCCGTCGCCGCCGGCTTCTGGGCGGCGTCGGAATACTCGGGCGTCGTCGAGGCCGAGGGCGCGTTCCGCGTCGTGGCGATCGTTCTCACCTGCGTGGCGGGCGCCAATCTCCTCCTGGCGCTGCTCTCCGGCGGCTTCCGTGACCGATGAAGCCGGACGGCCTGGACGAGGCGCTCATCCGGGCCGCCTGCGACGGTTCGGCCGAGGCCTTCGCGCGGCTGGTCGAACGCCACCAGCAGGCCCTGCGCGCCTTCCTGCGACGCGCCTGCGGCGACTGGGCGCTGGCCGACGACCTGGCGCAGGACACCTTCCTGACGGCCTGGGAACGGATCGGCGAGTTGCGCGGGGATGCGAGCCTGCGGTCCTGGCTGTGCGGCATCGGCTACAGGAAGTGCCTCGGCGCCCTTCGCTCGGCGGGGCGAGCCCGGCGGCGCGAGGCGGACTATGCTTCGATGCGGGAGACGGTCGCCAGCCCGCGGTCGGACGAGCGACTCGCTCTGGAGCGGGCGCTGGCCGACCTGCCGCTGGAGCAGCGCGCGGCCGTCGCCCTTTGCCTGGCGGCGGATTTCTCCCATGCGGAGGCGGCCGAGGCGCTGGGCGCGCCGCTGGGTACGGTGAAGTCGCACGTCGCGCGCGGCCGCGCGCGCCTGGCGCAGGCGTTGGGAGTTGCAGATGGACGCGCTTGAGGCTCGGCTGAAGGTCCTGTTCGCCGAGGATGAACCGCCGGCGCGGGATGCGGCCTTCGCGGCCCGTGTGGCGGAGGCCGCGGCGCGCCGCCGTCTGCGGGCCGACCTGGCCTGGCTCGCCCTGGCCTGCGGGGCGGCGGCGGCGGCGCTCTTCGTCTTCGCGCCCGTCCTCGCGCCCGCCGTCGAGGTCCTGGCGCGCGAGCTCGCGCCGGTCGCAGCGGGGCTGGTCCTGGCGGCCGCCGCGACCGCGCTGGTCACCGGACGGTTCGGTCTGGGCCTCGGTCTTCGATCATGACGAACATTTCATGGCCCGCGACGCATCCGTGAGGCCTACTCAGCGCCTCTTAGGGGCACAGGACGGACGACGTGAGCGTCCGCGAAGCTGAGAAAAGGAGAGATCGAGATGGAGATTCTCGTTCCGTTGGGGTTTTTCGCCATGATCGCCGCCCTGGTGATCGTCCCGCGCTATCTGAAGAGCCAGGAGCGGCTGCGTCTTCAGGACACGCTGCGTTCGGCGATCGAGAAGGGCCAGCCGCTGCCGGCCGAAGTCGTCGAGGCGATTTCTTCCGACGCCAGGAGCAAGCCGCCGCCGTCGCCGCAGCGCGACCTGCGCACCGGGATCGTCTGGCTGGGCGTTGCGGTCGGTCTTGCGGTGTTCGGTTGGGCCATCGGCTACGAGGAGCCGGACGCGACCTATCCGATGCTCGGCATCGCCGCGTTCCCGGGCTTCATCGGCCTGGCGTTCATCATCATCGCCCTGGTCGGGCATCGCAAGTCGTAGGCCGCTCGCGAAGGGGGGGTAAGCCCATGGCGGGCGCCCACAGAGAGACACTGACGAGCCTGCACGACGTCGAGTTGGCGACCAAGGCCGCCACGGGCGAGCGCAAGGCGTTCGGCGAGCTCGTGCGGCGACATGGCTCGGCGGTGCGAGGCCTCCTGCGCCGCATGGGCGCGGGCGGGGCCGAGGCCGATGACGTGGCGCAGGACGCGTTCCTGGCGGCCTTCGAGCGGATCGCCGAGTTCCGCGGGGAGGGCACGTTCGCCGCCTGGGTCAAGCGGATCGCGGCGAGGGCCTACCTGCGCAAGCTGCAGAAGGAGCGCCGGCTGCAGAACCTGCCGGCCGATTCCGAACTCCCGGCCGGTCCGGGGCACGAGGGCGAGGCCGCGGGGCGCATAGATCTGGATGAAGCCTTGAAGACTTTGGGCGCGGCGGAGAGGCTCTGCGTCTCCATGTGCTACGGCGCGGGCCTGTCCCACGCCGAGGCGGCGGAGGCCTTGAACCTTCCGCTCGGAACGGTCAAATCGCATGTCAAACGTGGTCTGGATAAGCTCAGAACGCGACTGGCGCCTGCTGAAGGCGTCGATCCTGAAGGGAGGCGGAGAAATGGCTGAGGTCGATTTCGAACGCGCCCTTGAACGGATGTTCGCCGACGCGCCGGCGTTTCCCGACAGCGAAGCCTTCGCCGCGCGGATCGAGCGGCGGCTCGATCGCGGCTGGATGGTGCGGCGTGCGGCGATCGGCGGCGCGGGCCTTGTCGGCGGCGTGATCGGGGCCAGCCAGCTGATCCTGTCGCGCTTCGTCGACCGCATCGAGACGGCGTCCACCGGCTCGGCCAAGATCATCACCGCGGGCTGGAACGAGGTCGCGCCGGCCGCGGACCTGCTGGCGTCGACGCCTGTCGGCTCGCCGGTGGTGTGGCTGGCGATGGCCATGGCGCTGCTGGCCCTGGGATTCGTCGTGACGCGGCTGATCGACGAGTTCTGAGGCTTGCGCGAGAGCAAGGCCGCTCGGCGTTGCGGCGCGCCCTCATGCGCTATAGGTTCGCCGCCCATTCCAACGCCTGAGCGCGGAGTCCCCACTCGTGGTCGATCTGTTCGAAGAGGTCGAGGAGCAGCTTCGCTCCGACCGCTACAAGTCGCTTGCGCTGAAGGCTGCGCCGTGGGTGAGCGGCATCCTTGCGCTGGCGCTCGTCGTGGCGCTCGGCGTGTGGGGCTGGCAGGCCTACACCACGCGCGCCCACTCCACGGCCTCCGAACAGTACGCCCAGGCGATGGAGGCCTTCGGCCGGGGCGACCAGGACACGGCCTACCGGCTGTGGGGCGAGGTCGCGAAGTCGTCCTCCAAGGGCTACAAGAGCCTGGCCCTGATGCAGCAGGGCGGCATTCGCCTGTCCGCCGGCAAGACCGACGAGGCGGTCAAGCTGTTCGACGAAGCCGGCAAGGCTGCAACAAGCCCGCTGATCGCCGATGCGGCGCGCCTCAAATCCGCCTTGGCTCTGCTCGACACCGCTTCCTACAAGGACATGGAGGCGCGCCTGACGCCGCTGACCGAGGAAGGCCGGCCGTATCGGGTACAGGCCCGCGAGGCGCTGGCCTTCGCCAAGCTGATGGCGGGGAACACCGCTGGCGCGCGTGACGACTTCAGCGTGATCCAGCGCATGATCGACGCGCCCGACGGCGCTCGGCAACGCGCCGCGGCGGCGATCGACCTGATCGATTCCGGCGGGGCGAAGTCGGTGCCGGCGGCGGTCAAGGCCGCGGCCGCCCTGCCGCCTCCCGTCGCCCCCACCGACGGCGCGCCCGCGCCGCAACCGCAAGGCCCTGGTCCCCAATGAGCTCCAAGCGTCGCTTCAAGTTGGCCGTCGTCCTGCTCGCCGCCGCCCTGGCGACGAGCGGCTGCTCGACGGTCAATCGGTTCAACCCCTTCAACCGCGACAAGGGCGCGCAGGAGAAGGCCAGCGAAGGGGAACGGATCTCGATCATCGCCGCCGACGAGCAGGTCGCTCCGGCGGAGGGCCTGAAGGGCGCCGACTTCTTCCTGCCCGCGCCCGAGGCGCTGGCGGAGTGGCCGCTACCGGGCGGCACGCCGGAACAATCGGTGGCCCATGTCGAGGCCGCGCCGAACCTGTCGGTCGCGTGGCGTCGCGGTTTCGGAGAGGCTTCGAAGCGCGGCCGGAACATCACCGCGCCGCCGGTTATGGCCGCGGGCAAGGTCTTCGTGATGGACGGCGAGGCGACCGTCTCTGCGTTCGACGCCCAGGGCGGCGGCCAGGCGTGGCGCGTCGACCTGCGCCCCGACAACAAGCGCGACAAGGAAGCCTTCGGCGGCGGCCTCGCCTATGCCGACGGCAAGCTCTACGTCACCTCGGGCTATCGCTTCGTGGCGCGGCTCGACGCGGCCTCGGGCAGGGTCGAGTGGAAGAAGACGACCGAGCAGCCCATTCACGCCGCGCCGACGGTCGCCGCCGGTCGGGTGATGGCCGTGGCCGTCGACAACACGCTCCTGACCTATGATGCGGCGAACGGCGAGCCGGGCTGGACCTACCAGGCCCTGACCGAGCCCGCCCGCATCCTGGCCGCCTCGAGCCCGGCGGTCGCCGGCGACACGGTGGTGGCCTCCTTCGGCTCGGGCGAACTGGTGGCGCTGCGCGTGGCCAACGGCAACGACCTGTGGAGCGAGACCCTGTCTCGGGCCAATCGCTCCAACGCCCTGTCCGAGATTCGCGACATCCCCGGACGCCCGGTGATCTACCAGGGGGACGTCTATGCGGTGAGCCACTCCGGCGTCTTCGCCGCGACCGACCTGCGCACCGGCGCGCCGCGCTGGAGCCTGCCGATCGCGGGCATCACCACGCCCTGGGTCTCGGGCGACGTCGTCTATGTGGTCTCGCGCACGGGCCAGGTGATCTGCGTCGCCCGCGAGAGCGGCCAGGTCTATTGGATCAAGGACCTCAACGAGGGCCAGCCTGCGACCAAGAAGCGCTTCTTTGGACTGGGCGGCACGAAGTCCGTGCGGCCGGTCTGGTCGAGCCCGCTGCTCGCCTCCAACCGCCTGATCGTCGGCTCCAGCACCGGCCGCGTCGTGGCGCTCAACGCCAAGACCGGCGAGATCGAGAAGAGCCTGGACGTGGGCGCGCCGGTCCTGATCGGTCCCATCGCCGCGAACGGCACGATCTTCATCGCCACCGACAAGGCTCAACTCGTCGCCCTCCGGTAGGGCGACGGAAGGACACCCATGCCGCTCAAGATAGCGATCGTCGGGCGTCCCAACGTCGGCAAGTCGACCCTGTTCAATCGGCTGGCGGGCCGCAAGCTCGCCATCGTCGACGACCGACCGGGCGTCACCCGCGACCGGCGCTTCGGCACGGGGCGGCTGGGCGACCTGGACCTGGAGCTGATCGACACCGCCGGTTTCGAGGACGTCTCCGACGAGAGCCTGGAGGCGCGCATGCGCGCCCAGACCGTCCGCGCGATCGAGGAGGCCGACGTGGCGCTCTTCGTCATCGACGCGCGCGAGGGGGTGACGCCGCTCGACGAGGTGTTCGCCGAGATCCTGCGCAAGCACGACAAGCCGGTGATCCTGGCGGCCAACAAGGCCGAGGGAAAGGTCGCCGATTCCGGCGTGCTGGAAGCCTTCGGCCTGGGGCTGGGCGAGCCGATCGCCATCTCGGCCGAGCATGGCGAGGGCATGGCGGACCTGTTCGCGGCTGTGGCCGCGGTCGCGCCGGGCGAGGACGACGAGCCTGCGGACGAGGCCGACAAGCCGGTGCGCATCGCCATCGTCGGCCGGCCCAACGCCGGCAAGTCGACGCTGGTCAACCGCCTGATCGGGGAGGACCGCCTGCTGACCGGGCCTGAGGCGGGGATCACGCGCGACGCCATCCCGGTCGACTGGACCTGGCAGGACCGCCATGTCCGCCTGGTGGACACCGCGGGGCTGCGGCGCAAGGCGCGCGTGCAGGAGAAGCTGGAAAAGCTGTCGACGGCCGACACCATCCGGGCGATCACCTTCGCCGAGGTCGTGATCCTGGTGATGGACGCCACCCACCCCTTCGAGATCCAGGACCTGCAGATCGCCGACCTCGTCGAGCGGGAAGGCCGCGGGCTCGTGTTCTGCCTGGCCAAGTGGGACCTGGTGGAAGACCAGGGCCAGCGCCTGAAGGAAGTGGTCGAACAGGCCGAGCGCATGCTGCCGCAGCTGCGCGGCGCGCCCGTGATCGCGCTGTCGGCGGAGACCGGCCGCCACCTCGACCGGCTGATGCCGGCCGTCTTCAAGGTGCACGACGACTGGTCGACCAAGGTCAAGACCCGAGATCTGAACGACTGGCTGCAGATCGCCATCCAGCGCCATCCGCCGCCGGCGGTGGGCGGGCGCCGCGTGAAGCCCAAGTACATGGCCCAGACCAAGGCGCGGCCGCCGACTTTCGTGCTGTTCGCCTCTCGCGCCGACCAGCTGCCGGACCACTATCGGCGCTATCTGATCAACTCGCTGCGGGAGAGCTTCGACCTGCCGGGCGTGCCGATGCGCCTGACCGTCAAGTCGAACAAGAATCCCTACGCCGAGGGCGAGGCCAAGGGCGGGCCCGCGCCCGTCTCGGGGCCGACCTTCGCGCCCAAGATCGGCGTCAAGGCCAAGATCGCCAAGGGCGTGGCCGCCGCGCGCGCCAAGAGCGCCGGCGCGACCATGGCTCAGGCCAAGCCCAAGCCGATGTCGGCGACGGTGGCGGGTCCGGGCAAGCCCAAGGCGAAGAAGTCGGCGGGATCGCCCAAGGGCCGGGCGGCCAAGCTCGCCCGTCCTGGCGTCAAGCCGAAGCGAGCGTCCCGGCCGCCTTCCAGGCCGCGAAGCTCACGCTGACCTTCGGCAGGCCGAGCTCGGCCTGCGCCAGCTCGACGATCAGGGGGCCGATCTCGCCGGGATCGGGAAGGGTCATGGGGTCCTCGCCCGGCATGGCCTCGGCGCGCATCTTGGTGCGCATCTGGCCAGGATCGACCAGGGCCGCGCGGATCGCCGTGTTCTCCAGCTCGTCGGCCCAGGTGCGCACGATGTGCTCCATCGCCGCCTTGGAGGCGCCGTAGGGGCCCCAGAACGCCTTGGGACGCTCGACGCGCCCCGTGGTGAGGAAGATCGCCCGCCCGGCCGGAGAGGCGCGCAGCAGCCGCTCGGTGGAGCGGATCAGGCGATAGGTCGCCGTCAGGTTCACCGCCATGACCCTGTCCCACATCGAGGGATCGACATGGCTGACGGGGGTCAGCGCGCCCAGGATCGCCGCGGCGTGGACCAGCACGTCCAGGCGGCCGAAGCGCTGGTGGATCGCCAGGCCCAGGTGGTCGATGCCCTCATGCTCGGCCAGGTCCAGCGGAACGAGCGTGGCCGAGGCGCCGGTGGCGGCCTTGATCTCGTCGTCCAGGGATTCCAGGCCGCCCTGGGTGCGGGCTACGGCGACGACGTGCGCGCCGGCCTGGGCGAGGGCGAGGGCGCTGGCGCGGCCGATGCCGCGGCTCGCGCCGGTGACCAGGGCGATCTTGCCCTGCAGCGGAAGGTTCGAACTCATGGCGGCGTCTTCTAGCTGCTCTTGGCGGCCGTGTCCGCCCGCTTTGCATAGGCCTGGGCGATCACCGCGCAGGCCATCAGCTGTATCTGGTGAAAGATCATGATCGGCAGGAGCACGAGCCCCAGCGTCGCGCCCGGAAACAGCACGCCGGCCATGGGCACGCCGCTCGCCAGGCTCTTCTTGGACCCGCAGAAGACGATGGTGATTTCGTCCTCCTTGATGAAGCCGAACGCCCGCGCCGCCCAGGTCGTGACGCCCAGCACGACGGCGAGGAGCGCGGCGCAGAGAATCAGCAGGCGCAGGAGGTCCAGCGCGCCGACCTCGCGCCAGATGCCGCCGACCACCGCTTCGCTGAAAGCCGAATAGACCACCAGCAGGATCGAGCCGCGGTCGGCGTAGGCGAGGAGCTTGGCCTTGTTGGCCACCCAGCCGCCGATCCAGGGCCGCAGCGCCTGTCCGGCGACGAAGGGAACCAGGAGCTGGACCACGATCGACTGCACCGAATGGAAGGACAGGCCTCCGCCCTGGGCGTGCAGCATCAGCCCCGCCAGCACGGGCGTCAGCACGATGCCCAGGAGGTTGGAGGCCGTGGCCGAGGCGATCGTCGCGGCGACGTTGCCGCGCGCGATGGCCGTGAAGCCGATCGAGGACTGGATCGTCGAGGGCAGGCAGCACAGGAAGATCAGGCCAGGCGCCAGCGCCGTGGGCGTGATCGCCGCCGGCAGGGCCGCGAGGCCCGCACCGAGCAGGGGGAAGAGCGCGAAAGTGGTCGCCAGCACCAGCAGATGCAGCCGCCAGTGGGTGACGCCCTTGATCACCGCCTCGCGCGACAGCCGCGCGCCATGCAGGAAGAACACCAGCGCGATGGCGACCTTGGTGGCGGTCTTGAAGACCGGCGCGGCGGCGCCCTGCGCGGGCAGCACGCTGGCCAGCGCCACCATGCCGACGATCAGGATGATGTACCAGTCGGGCTTCAGCCGGCCGAGCCAGCCCCCGGTCTTGCCGCTCACGCGTCCACGAGG
>Ga0209066_10007855_pt1 | contig 10478 bp, 11 predicted proteins | sample All_14_2_FD_187198 | JGI IMG/M metagenome (GOLD analysis project Ga0209066, IMG submission 187198) | Freshwater microbial communities in response to fracking from Pennsylvania, USA - Allegheny Zone_MetaG_DW_15 (SPAdes) (version 2) ... | reverse complement strand
TTGGGTTTTTAACTCCTGGAATAGTCGCGGAACTTCCGCAGGTTATGCGAACTGGAGGCCCGAAACCGGCCTTCTCCGTCGCCTTGGAGAGGCCGTCTTGGGCCGCCATCCGACGCCCATTCTCCGGCTGAAAATACCGCAGTAGGTTTTTCGAGGCGATGCGTTCGCGGGAGAGTAGTTGGATCCAGCCCGCCGGGCGGGCATTGGCGACCAACCTTGGTTGGTTGGGCAGCCATAACCCGGGGCTGTTTCATTGGCTGGTCACCACCCATATGGGCCGATGCGCGCGTGGGTGGTCGTCGGGATCGGATTGACCAGCTCTTGCTCTGGAATTTCGACACGGACCAAGGCTAAGCTGCGGCCCATGCCCGGCGCCCAGGACATAGCCATCATCCATGTGCAGCTCGACGACTTCGCTCCGGCGATCTGGCGGCGCTTGGCCGCGCCGACCACGACGACGCTCAAGGGCCTGCACGAACTCCTCCAGGCGGCGATGGGATGGCAGGATTGTCATCTCTGGGAGTTCGAGGTCGGATCACGCCGCTACGGCGATCCCGACCCGGAGTTCGAGACAGACCCGCCGACCCAGCGCGCCGCCGGCGTCAAGCTCAGCGCCCTGATCGCGCGCGGCGATCTGACCTTCACCTACATCTACGATTTTGGCGACAACTGGCGCCATACCGTCAGGGTCGAAGGGGTGGAGCCGACCCACCCCGACACGCTGTATCCCTGCTTCATGGAGGGCGCGCACCGCTGTCCGCCGGAAGATGTTGGCGGTACCCCGGGCTACGAAGCCTTCCTGGAGGCCGTCAGCACTCCGCGCCACCCGGAACGCCGCACGATGCTCGACTGGTATGGCGGTCCCTACAACCCCAAGGACATCAACCGGCAGATGATCGAACACCGCTTCTCTCAGATCGCCAAGCGGCGGATGGCGCGGTCAACGCGGTAAGCCCCGACATCGGTACGGGTCTTGGAACACGGCTTGTCACGCGATGCTCAAGACACGTCTCACACCAGCACCATCATCCGCCGCTGCTTGTCCCAGTCCGCCGGCACCTGGGCCTCGATCAAGTCGGTGAGCCCAAAATCCCGCAGCCGGGCGCCGCCGAGGATGGCCTGGGTCAGGTCCGGCGCCAGCCACGCCAGGCGCAGGACCTTTTCCACGTAGGCCGGGTGCAGGTCCTCGGCTTGCGCGATGGCCGCCACACTCGTCTTCTCTCCTGACGCCAGCTGATCCGCCCATCGCCGAGCCCGGGCAATCGCCTTCTGAAGCGAGAGGTCTGGACCAAGGGGCCGCACCGACGCGCCCGCGCCATCAACAATCTGCTTGGCGCCGCCAAACGTCTTGAGGATCACCGGGATGCGCAGGATGACCGGGGCGGCCTGGTCATCGCTATTGATGACGCCGACCTTCAGCTTGGCCGGATCCAAGGTCAGTTCCACGCCGCCATCGGAGACCACCATGCGGGTCAACGCCGCCAGGATGTCGCCATCGACCCTGGCCGGATCGGCCCGGACCTGAAGCTCGCGGTCAACCAGCGCCTCGGTCGGCTCGGCGGGAACGCGGGGCAACGAGCCCGGCGCGCCCCGGTCGCCGCGGATAACCGCCGCGCTGACATAGTAGCGATGGACCCGGCCGTTCTTTCGGGCAGTGACCGGCGACATGGGATGGCCGTGGTCATCGAAGATTTTGCCAGTCAGTGGGCTCCTGATGGCCGCCGCGCGCCGCGTTCCGCCACGCTTGACCGAAGCTGCACTGATCTGCCGCTGGACGGCCTCGAACGTCTCGCTATCGACGATGGCGTCATGCTGACCGGGGTGGACCTTACCCTTGTGGACGATGTCGCCGCGATAGATGCGGTTCTTGAGGAAGTAGTGCAGCGGCCCCTCCTGCCAGGGGCCGCCGCCCAGGAGGCGCCCAGAGCCGGCGAGCCGCTGCTTGGTGGTGACGCCCCGCAAGCGCAGGTCCTCGGCCAGCCGGCGGACCGTGCCCAGTTCCAGGTAGCGCTGGAAGATGAACCGCACGATCTCCGCTTCTTCAGGATTGACCTTTAGGACGCGGCTTCCTGAATCTGGCACGTCAAAGCCGAGCGCGACGTTGCCTCCCATCCAAAGGCCCTTGGCCTTGGAGGCGGCGATCTTGTCGCGGATGCGCTCGCCGGTGACCTCGCGCTCGAACTGGGCGAACGACAGCAGGACGTTGAGGGTCAGCCGCCCCATGGACGAGGTGGTGTTGAACGCCTGGGTCACCGACACGAACGACGCCCCACGCTGGTCGAAGATTTCGACGATGCGGACGAAGTCGGTCAGGGAGCGGGTCAGGCGGTCAATCTTGTAGACCACCACCACATCGATCAGTCTCCGCTCCACATCGGAGAGGAGCTGCTTAAGGCCGGGCCGTTCCATGCTGCCGCCGGAGTAGCCCCCGTCGTCATAGAGGGTGGGAAGGGCGGTCCAGCCCTCCCCCACCTGACTGAGCACATAGGCCTCACAGGCCTCGCGCTGGGCATGGAGGCTGTTGAACCCCTGTTCGAGCCCCTCGGCCGAGGATTTACGGGTGTAGATGGCGCATCTCAGGCGCTTGATCACTGACATCAGGCGACATCCTTCATCTTGTCACGCAGGCCGAAGAACAGCGGACCATTCCAGCGCGTGCCGGCGATGGCGCGGGCGACCTCGGAGAGGGACTTGTAAGATTGCCCCTGGTGCTCGAAGCCGTCCGCCAGCACGCGGACTTCATGGCGGCGGCCCTTCCAGTCCCGGACCAGCGTCGTTCCCGGGCTGAGGCGAACCGGCGTGGGCGGCGCCTTTATCGCCGGCGCCGCCCGCGCCGCTTCCATCCTCTCAAGGCTGCGGCGCGCTCCAAGCGAAAGCTGGCCATGGACAATGACCTGCAGCCGGTAGGCCAGCATGCGGCGCATGATCTCTGGCGAGCGCATCAACGGCGGCGCTTCGCCCAGCCGCGCGCTCCAAAGATCGCGAAGCTGCTGAACATTGGCCACGCCGATGAACTGAAGGTCCGACGCCAAGGTCTCCGATAGGCGGACACGGTCAGTGGGGCTCATCGGACCTGATCCCTGTTTGGACAATCCCGCAGGATCCTGGCCAGCAACGCGGCGCCGGTGGTGATCGGCGGCGGTCCTCCGAACCGCCGCCGCCACTCAAGGTCCAGAGCCACAAGCCGGGGAGACTTGGACTTCGCCATCAGTCTAGGCCTCCACGCGGTAGACGGTCTTGCCATCGACCTTCTCGGTGGTGACCGTCAGACCCAGCTTCTTCTTGATCTGGCCGGCGATGGCGCCGCGCACCGAATGGACCTGCCAGCCGGTCGCCTCCGAGAGCGCGATCACGTCGGCGCCCTGCGGCCGGCGTAGCATGCTCAGCACGGTGTCGATCTTGGTGACCCGGACCGGCTTCTCCGCCTTCGCAGCCGGCTTCTTATTGTTATCACTCATGTTTTCGTCTCCTAGCGCCCTTGCGGCGCTGGTGGACGAACGCTTCCTTTGGCGGGGAAGTCGAGCGGAAGAAGCTCAGGAGTCTGCAATTTCGCAGGGTGCTAACCTTGTTTGCTAAGCCCGGCTTAGGGCCAGTCCTGCATCACTAGCCGCGTCGATCATGGTGGTGATGGCGATGCGAAGCGGCGAGGTTCAACTCAGCGGACTGGAAAGCCCTGGCAGCGCCCGACGCCAGCGCGTTCTAAAGCGTTGGTTCAGCCACTCTTCCAATAGCGACACGCCTCGCCGGACTGGTCCATTGAGCCTCGTCGTCTCCTGCGCCCTTGTGTTCGTCGGCGTGTTCGCCGCCGGCCTTGCCTTGCCGGCCCTGCCTGCCCTACCGGACTTGCGCGCCCTGCCCGGACCAGTCCTGAGTGTTCCAGGCCGTCCGATCCTGGAGGCAATCACAGTCGTCGACGGCGACACGGTTCGGCTCTCCGGCGGGGAGAAGATCCGCATCTCCAATATCGACACGCCGGAGACGCCGCCTCGATCGAGCTGCTCCGAGGAAGCAAGGCTTGCCCAGGCGGCGACCGCCAACCTCAGGAGCATGGTCGCCCGCGCCAGGGACGTGAGGTTTGTCCCCGACTGGGATCGCGAGCGTGACGTCTACGGCCGGCTGCTCGGGCGAGTGGTCATTGATGGCGTCGATGTCGGCGAGGCGCAGATCGCGGCGGGACTGGCCCAACGCTGGCAAGGCCATCGCGCGTGGTGGTGCGGATAGCCGAGGTCATCGCCGCGCGGCAGTGAGGCTGCGGGCGACGGCGCTGGCATCCTCACAGAGACGCGCCACCCGCTCCATGTTCTCTATCGCATCCGAACAGGTAGAGAGGGCCTGCGCTTGCTCCAACAGGCGCCACAGTCGCTCCAGATTTCGTTCGGCATCTGGATCGAGGGCGTGATCTCCGGTCATGGCAGGAGCACCGCTTCCTTTGGCGGCGAAGTCCACTGACGGCCGGACAACGGCCCCCTTCTGCGTCCTCATCCTCCGTTCATGGCCTGCCGTTATGCGCCAGAGGCGGGTGTTCGCGTCAGAGCGTGAACCAGACGTCCGCTTCGACATCGGTCAGAATAGGAGCCCTGCTTTACAAGGGCTGCCGCGCCCCTCACGGTCCCCATGAACCCCGGAGACCCAGTTGCCCGCCCTCAGCAACAATATCGAAAATCGCGTCCGCAAGCTGCCCAAGCCGTCCAACGCGACGCAGGGCCTGCAGCCTCTGTTCGAGGCGGTCAGCAACGCCATGTTCGCCTTGGAAGACCGCCTGGAGAAGGAGGTCGCCAAAGGTCGGATCGACATCCGGGTCACGAACCTGTCCAGCCCAGTTAGCATCGAAATCGTCGTCGCCGACGCCGGCATCGGCCTCGATGAGAAGCGCTATGGCGCATTCTGCGAGATCGACACCGACTTCAAGCACGCGCGCGGCGGCAAGGGCGTGGGCCGGCTCTTCTGGCTCGACGCCTTCTCAAGCATTCAGGTTGAGAGTACCTACGCGGCGGCCGATGCAATCCAGCGCCGGGCGTTCGACTTCGTCTTGAATAATCTGGAGCAGGTCGTTCCGCGCTACGAGGGTGTGCTAGCCAATGGCGCCGACCGGGGCACGACCATCACCTTCAGAGGCCTACGGACGAAGGACTACTCGGACCACTTTCCCCGGCGGTCCGACACCTTCCTTCGATACTTCAGCGCCCATTTCATCGCCGACTTCCTCGTTGGAGGCGGACCCCGCATCTTCATCGACCTCGACGGCGATTTGACCGAATACCCGAAAGCCGTGGTTGACCTCACGGTCGGCAAGCCTCTGGAGACCACATTCCAGCACAAGGAGTTTGGAACGCTCACCATCGTGGGCTTCACCTGCCAGGCGGAAGCCAGTACCGGGCTCGAGGGCCGCCACCAGCTGCACCTGCTGGCGAACGGACGCACGGTCGAGACTCGAAAGGTCGACAATCTCCTGGGGGTGACGGATCTGGAGCGCGACGGGAAGAAAGAGTTGGTCTTCCACGGCTGTGTCTCGGGTGAATATCTCGACTTACGCGTGAACGAAGGCCGGACGGCCTTCAATGTTCCGGAGCGGACGCTCAAGGACATCAGCCGCGCCTGTATGGAGATCGTCAAAGAGCGGCTTCTGCCGGATCAGATCGCCAAATTCGCCAAGGAGCGTCACGACAACTACGTGGATTTCGTCGAACGCTATCCGACTTTCGGCTTCGACACCGACGAAACCCAGTTAAAGCGGGTGCCTTTCCACGCCAAGGTCCCTGAAGACTTCGCTTCGGGCCTGATCAAATACCAGATCCGCCGCGAGGAAAGCCGCCAGAACTCGCTTCAGAATCTCATCGACTCTCTCGATTTCGAAGATATTCCGATCAATCTGGAAGCCACAGTCGCCAGCGCCGTCAAGGAGATACAGACCTCCGAGCAACTCGCGCTCGCCCAGCACGTCGTGCGGCGGAAGTTGGCCTTGGAATTGCTGGATAAGCTGATCAAGCGCATCCGAGCCCGAGAGGGGAAGGAAGACGACAACCACCTCGAACGGACGTTACACGCCTTCATCTGCCCGATGGGGGTCGTGGGCGACGACGCGTCCGAACTGAAAAGCCGCGCGCACGACCTCTGGGTGGTCGACGAACGGTTGGCGTTCACGCGCGCATTCTCGTCGGATAAGCGCCTTGATGCAGTTCTTGCGGAGGGCGGCTCGTCGGACCGCCCCGACCTCTTGGTCTGGAACTTGGCCTATGGCCTCGGCGTCACCGACGCTGACAACCCAGACGCCGTCGACCTATCGGAGCCACTCAGGTCGATGATGGTTGTGGAGTTCAAGAAGCCCGGCCGGACAGTCTACGCCAAGGCCGAGGACAACGTCGAACAGCAGATTACCAAATATCTGGCGCAGCTGAAGGGCGGTGAGATCGAGACGTTCGACCGGGCGAAGGTCCGGGTCGCGGACGACTGCATTTTCCACTGCTATGTTGTGGCAGATATCCGGGGTGATCTTGAGCAGCAACTTTCGAGTTGGCCGACAACCGCCAACGGCCAAGGGCGGGTGCGGCCGCTGAACAATGCCTATCGCGGGCAGATCGAGGTTATCCAGTGGCAGGACCTGATCAATGACGCCTGGATGCGCAATCGGGCGACGCTGACGGCCGCAGGGCTGAGCCGAAATCGACCCGCGACCATGACGCCGAAGGCCCAGGCGCCGATTGCCGACGAAGATGACGAGGACTGAACCAGCGCCATGAACGAGGCGTGGCCGCACTGCGAGCCACTTCGCAAAGCGAACCTTCCGCACGTCGCCTTTGAGTCAAATGCGTCGCCGGCTACCCATTCTGCTAAGATGGGCTTTGGGGCGCGACCGGGCCGGCCGCCAGTAGTCCCCACCAGCCGCCACAACCCGCCCGGTCAGAACCCGGCCGCTGACTTGAGCACCCGGCTCGGCCGACAGACGTCGTTCCACGTCGCCGCGAACCCTTCGGCTTCCTCCGTCCAGGCCTGAGCGCCCGGCACGGCGATAAACCTGCGGTAGCCGGTATAGCCGCCCAGGCCATTCCTGGCGTTCACGCGTCCGCAGAACAGGACGCCATCGGTTCCGGGCATGCTGACCAGATAAACATCCCTGTACCGGGCGCTTTCAGGATCCACGAGCAGACCCTCAATCTCGCGGCGCCCCATGAGGATGATCTTCGCGAACTTGGTGCTGTCGGTCATGGTCTGGTCCACGATGGACTGGCCGGCCCTCGGTTGAACCGCCGGCCCCGTCGGAGACTGCGCCGCCGACGCGCTCGCAGCGGGCGCCTGAGGCGCAGGAGCGGCGGAGGGGGCCGACGGGCCGCTTGCCGCGCTGGCCATCATGCACGCTATCGCAGCGGACGGCAGCATAAGCCACGCCAGGGCAGCCCGCGGGCGCCCCACGCCCTGATCAGCGGCGTAGCGGATGCTGTCAGGCCAGACCAGAATACCATGCAGCACCATCATGACGGCTGCGATCCACCAGCCCTGCGTGAGCGCCGCGCCGGCGCCAAGGACAGCGACCAGAGCCCAGAGCCGGCAGGCGATGCTGTCGGCCGTCCTCATAACTTGAGGCGCGGCAATGGTGGGCGCTTGTGAAATGCCGGTCGCGGCGCCGAAGGTCGCGGCGCGGCGGCCGAACTGATCTGTCGTGTCGAAGGTCATGGAAGCCGTCCATCGCCGGTTTGAACCTGAGCAAGGACTTAACGCACACTTCCAAAATGCTACGTAAACGCTGTCGCCTTAAATGCGGCATCCCGCGAGCCTTCGTCCATGGCGGCGAAGGCGGACAACGCACTGCGGACGGTGCTGGCGGACAACCTCCGCCGGTTCCGCGCCAACCTGGGCCTCAGCCAGGAAGCCCTCGCCGACGAGGCCCAGCTGCACCGCACGTTCGTCGGCGCGGTTGAGCGTCGCGAGCGGAACATCTCGCTCGACAACATCGAGAAGTTGGCGACGGCGCTGAAGATCGCACCCTATGAACTGCTGCGTCCAAAGGACGACCCGCTGCTCGTTAAGGCGCCGCGACGGTCTTAGCGCTGAGCGATGCACCAGCCGGCCAGCGCTCCGATGATCGGCGCTGTGGCTGCCTTCAAGCTCGCGCCCATTGCACGCCGATGGATCAGTTGATGGGCCGCGGCGAGCTCCGCCCTGACCCCGGCGCGGTGGCCTTGGCTGATGGCGCGCACCATCGCGTCGGACCGCGCGATGGAGGCGGCGAGGTGAGAATTCGCGTCGCCGTTGCTGCCTGGTGATCGGCGGCGACCGAAGGCCTGCGTTGATGCTGATGGAGTCATGAGGGCAGTGTTCATGTCCCCACCAATGCTTCCTTCGTCGGGACAGTCCAGTCGTTCAAAGCGAGCGGGAGACGACTTCGTTCTCGGACATCTCAAACACCCAGCTGAGGAACTGAGAGATGCTGTCGACCTGGTCGTCGTGGACGCCGTGCGGAAACGGCTCCCATTCCTCCTTCAGGGCATCGATCCAGGGCGCCGTTGTTGGAAAGGCGACCTGGCCTCGCGAGAACCAGCCCGCCTGCGAGTAAAGGCGGGCCTTCTTGTCGCCATTGGGCCTGACCAGTTCGGCGCGATGGATATGATACCAAGCCAGCGCACTGGCGAGCGCCGGCGCCTGTAGCGTGTCCTCGATCAGATGCATCTTTGGCCGATACTGGTTGTGAGCATCGACCATGCGGGCGATCAGGGCGTCGAAGTCGTATTTCCCGCGAATGATCTCCACCAAATAGAACCGCGCCTTGCGCAGCCGCTGCGAGCCTGGCGGCAGGACGCTCTTCTTGACGAACCAGACCGAGCCGACCGTCCAGTCGTTACGCTCGCCGGTTTTGGCGGCCGTGTCCCAACTGATGACGAAGTAATCCTCGTTAGGAACAGTCCTGAACGTCTCTCGCTCTGTATCGTAGCGGTGAATCTGCTCCCAGCGAATGATCGCGTCGTTCCCGGCCGAGGGGTTCTGTTGGTACTGCGCCTCGAACACCGCGGGCGTGATTTCTTCCCTCAATGCCTCCAGCACCGGAAGGGGCTCGCGAGCTGGATGGAGCGCCTCCCCGACCCGCCGCTTGAACACGCGGCCGCGCGAGAGGGGGATATCCTCGTCGTGGGTGGCGATCGCCGGCAGGGTGAGGATGTGGAACGTCCCCTTGGCCTTCACGCGGGCGATGGTGTCATCGACGTGGACGCGCTGCATGACGACGATGATCACGTCGTCCTGCTTGGAATCGAGCCGCTGGGTCAGCGTGTTGTCCCACCAGTTGTGGGTTCTGGTTCGCCTGCGGTCCGAGAACGCATCCTGCGGCTTCATGGGATCATCGACGATGATGTACTGGCCGCCACGCCCTGTGAGCGTGCCATCCACCGTGGTGGCGATCCGGCGGCCCCGCTTGGTGGTCATGAAGTTCGTATCGGCCGAGTGGCGGATATCGATGCGCGTGGCGGGGAACACCTCCTTGTAGAAGGCTGACGCCATCAGCGCCTTGCAGTCGGCGGCGTGCTGCTCTGCCAGATCATTTGCATAGGACACGCAAACGATCTGCTTGGTGGGATCGCGCCCCAGAAGCCAGGCGGGAAAGGCGACCGACGAGAGGAATGACTTCCCGTAGCGGGGCGGCATGCAGATGCCCAACCGCTTGAGCTCCCCCCGTTCGGTCTGTTCCAGAACGTGGGCGATCGCCTCCATATGGAGGCCTGGCACGAACTCCTTGCCGGGGTTGACGATCGCCCAGGCCGCCTCGGCGAAGACCATGAAGTCGGCATGGCAGGCCAGGGCGAAGTCAGCGTTGGTCAGGGGCGTTCGCGGACGTAGCTTCATGGTGCATCGTCGCCTTGCTGAGCGCCCTCCTCGCACTGACGGGCGCATAGACAATCTGGGATGCAAGCGCAGACAAATGGGTCCACCCAGCCAGCGTTGGCCTCGGAAAACAGGCGCCGCATCTCCTCAACGCCCGCGGAGTCCGCTGGGCTCAGGAAGGCCCGGACCGCTTCTCTAAACTCGTGGCTCATGACTGGACCCCCTCGTCCGGTGCTTCAGTTGACGGTGTGCTGGATCCACGGCCTGCGCCGTCTCCAAGCCGCTTGATGAACCGCTCCAGGATCGACTGGCGGTCCTTGGAGAGGACCGCGGTGGGCTCCTCCTGGAACTCTTCCGGCGTGTACTTGGCCATCAGATCCAGGAGCTGCTGGCGCTCGCGCACCCCGCCGGTGAGCCCGTCGGCGACCACCTTGCTGAGGAACACTGCCTTCTTGCTCGCTCGAGCCCGACGGCCGTTCTCGGAGTAGTCAATCTCCTCGGCGAGGAAGGACTTGAGGAGGGTGCGGGCGGTGGGGTCCTTGGGCCGCCCCGAAGGATTGCCAGACTGTCCCTTCTGAAAGCGGGTCTCTTGGGGAGGGCTTTTGAATCCGACCTTCGGATTGGCCTCCGGCATTTCGGGGCCACGGTCGTCCTCAGGCACTATCATAGGA
>Ga0209066_10007854_pt1 | contig 10480 bp, 8 predicted proteins | sample All_14_2_FD_187198 | JGI IMG/M metagenome (GOLD analysis project Ga0209066, IMG submission 187198) | Freshwater microbial communities in response to fracking from Pennsylvania, USA - Allegheny Zone_MetaG_DW_15 (SPAdes) (version 2) ... | reverse complement strand
CCGATTTGAAGACGGCGCTGCAGAAGGCCGACATCCTCTTGTTGCTGGTTGACCATGAGGAGTTCATGGACCTGGATCGCGAGCTGATCAAGGACAAGGTGGTGATCGACACCAAGGGCGTGTGGCGCTGATGTCTGCCCAGGCCCAGCGCCCAGCGCTGCTGGTGTACTCGAGCCTCTTCCCCAGTCCTGTGCAACCGAACGCGGGTGTCTTTGTGCGCGAGCGGATGTTCAGGGTGGGGGCGCATCTGCCCATCGTGGTCGTCGCACCCACGCCCTGGTTTCCGTTCCAGTCGGTCTTGCGGATGTTCAGGTCGCACTTCCGACCGATGCCCCCTGCGCATCAGCAGCAAGATGGTGTGGACGTCTTGTACCCGCGCTACTTTTCCATCCCAGGCGTTTTCAAGCAGTGGGACGGACTGTTCATGGCCCTGAGCACGTATGCGATGGTCAAGCGCCTGCACCAGGCCGGCCGAGTGGACATCATTGATGCGCATTTCGCGTACCCGGATGGCTATGCCGCCACCTTGCTGGGACGATGGTTGAAGGTGCCTGTGGCGATCACCCTGCGCGGTACCGAGGCCCGGCACGCGCGTACACCGGCGTTGGTGGGGCCCTTGAAGAAGGCGCTTCAGGGCGCAACACGTCTTATCGCGGTGTCGTCAGAGTTGCAGCGTGTGGCTGTGCAACTTGGCGCTGATCCGGCGCGTGCGCTGGTGGTGGGCAATGGCGTGGACATTAGCAAGTTTCAGCCTCATCCTAAAGATCAGGCGCGCGCCAAGCTGGGCATTGCGCCCCATGCACGGGTGCTGATCTCGGTGGGTGGACTCGTCGAGCGCAAAGGGTTCCATCGCGTCATTCCGCTGCTGCCGGAGTTGCTGAAGACCTACCCCGATCTGGTCTATCTCATCGTGGGTGGCGCCAGCGCCGAGGGTGACAACCGGGCAGAGCTGGAAAAGATGGTGGCGGATCTGGGCCTTGGGGCGCATGTCAGGTTTCTGGGCCCAAAGCCACATGAAGAATTGGCTGCAGTGTTGAGCGCCGCCGATGTCTTTGTGCTGGCGACCCGTGCCGAAGGCTGGGCCAATGTCTTTCTGGAGGCCATGGCCTGCGGCCTGCCCGTGGTGACCACGGATGTAGGGGGTAACCGCGAGGTGGTGTGCCGGCCAGAATTGGGCGAGGTGGTGCCCTTCGGTGATACGCAGGCTTTGGGCAAGGCGTTGCAGGCGGCCTTGAGGGCCCAGTGGAACGCGGAGTGCATTCGGCAGTACGCCCAGGAGAACGCCTGGCCTCACCGTGTGCAGGTGCTGCTGGACGTGTTTCGCAGTATGGCCGCAGACAAACAAAGGGTGAACTGACGATGGAATCGGTGCTGTTTGCGCTCGATGTGCTCTTGCTGACGTACTGCTGCTGGGTGATCGTGAGATTCAACAAGAAGCAGGGCAGAACCCCGTCCGACCTGGGGTTGTTTGCCTACGAAGAAGAAAAAGAAAAGGGCAAAAAGTGAGAGACCTTTTCATGTTCTTCATCACGCTGGGGCTGGTGCCCATGGCGTTCATGGATGGCTTCATCGCTTTCCTGCTGTGGATCTTCGCCACGCTCATGTCACCGGGCAACTACCTGTACGGCTTCATGCTGAGCTTCCGGTATGTGTTCGTCTTTGCCGGGATTGCCGTCCTGCTGCTGATGCTGGGGCGCGTGAAGGACCGGGGTAAGTTTCAATGGAATGCCAGCACCGTCTTGCTTGTGTTGTTCGTCATGCAAGCCCTGTTGTCTGCCGCATTTGCACTGCAGCCCAACCCACTCGTTGAAATCCGCGTGGAGACGTTCTGGAAAGGCATGGCGCTGGCATTGATGGCGCCTTTTTTCCTCAGTTCACGTTGGCGGATTCACATGACCTTGGTGGTGCTGGCTTTGGGGTTGGGCTTTCACGCTGTGGTGGACGGGTTGAAGGTGCTGGCCTCAGGCGGCACGCACAACGTGGTGGGGGTCACAAATTCGAGCTTGACCGACAACAACCTCTACGCGTTGGGCATGGCCATGTTGTTGCCTATATTGATGTACCTGTACCGTTACAGCGCCATCAAGTATGCCAAGTGGGCTGCTGCTGCCGGTGTGATTCTGACCATCATGACCATCATCGGGACCAACTCTCGTGGTGGCTTTTTGGCCTTGGCTGTGCTGGGCTTCTGGTATTGGATGATCAGTCATCGCAAACTGATCTCACTGGTTGTGGTCGCAGTCTTGGCGTTCGGGGTTGCGCAGGTGGCGCCCGAGCGTTGGTTTGACCGCATTGAAACCATTCAGACGGCAGGTGAAGACGAATCTTTCATGAACCGGGTTGCAGCCTGGCGTGTCAGTGCGTCGATTGCCAGTGAACACCCTTTCTTGGGGGGCGGCTTCAATGCAGTGCAGAACTACTGGATCTGGGATGAGTACAAGACGCGACCCAGCATTTTCACGGTCGATATGAGCAAGTACAGCCCCAAGGCCGCACACAGCATCTACTTCCAGGTGTTGGGAGACTTGGGCTATGTGGGGTTGCTGCTCTTTTTGGCATTGTTGGCGACGGCTTTTCACGCGCGGGCTCGTGTCAAACGCATTTATGCAAAGACCCAGCGCGGTTTGTGGGCCCTGGATCTGAGCAACGCTGGGTGCCTCTCGTTGGTCGCTTTCATGGCCGCTGGTGGTGGGGTCAGTCTGGCCTATTTCGAACTGGTCTACTTCTTGATTGTCATGTTGTCACTGCTGCCGACGATCATGCAAGCCGAGCTGAACAAAGAGGCCTGCCGGCCTTGAGCCTGTGTGGATGGGGGTGGGATGAACTACAGAAGAGAAATAGACGGGTTGAGAGCACTGGCCGTCATTCCCGTGATCCTGTTTCACGCGGGATTCGAGATTTTTTCGGGCGGGTACGTTGGGGTCGACGTGTTCTTTGTGATCAGTGGCTACCTGATTGCCAACATCGTGATGGCCGAGATGTCGGCTGACCGTTTTTCCATCGTTCGTTTTTACGAAAGAAGAGCCCGAAGGATCCTTCCTGCGCTGCTGCTCGTGGTCGCGGCATGTATTCCGGCGGCTTATGTTTTCTTGTTGCCCAGTGACATGAAGGAATTCGGCCAAAGTCTGGTCGCAACGATGACCTTCTCGTCCAACATCCTCTTTTGGTCGCAGACAGGTTACTTCGAGGGGGCGGCAGAACTGAAGCCGCTGCTGCACACGTGGAGCTTGGCCGTTGAGGAGCAGTTCTACCTGTTCTTCCCTCTGTTCATGATGTTGACGTGGCGCTGGGGCAGAGCGTGGTTGACCTCCATCTTGATCGTCGTGGCCATCGGCAGCTTGACGTTGGCACAGTGGGGCGCACTCCACAAGCCCATCGCGGCCTTTTTCCTGCTTCCAACGCGCGCGTGGGAGTTGATCCTTGGGGTGCTGGTGGCTTTGTACCTGTCGCGCCCAGCGTTGAAAGAGGCCTCGCCGGCGGTGCGCGATGTCGCTTCGCTGCTTGGCGCTGGCATGTTGCTGTATGCGATGTTTGGATTTGACCAGCGCACGCCGTTCCCGGGGCTCTATGCTCTGGTCCCCACCGTGGGCACCGCATTGATTATCGTTTACTGCGGCCCGCAGACTTGGGTGGGCAAGGTGCTGTGTTCACCCGCTTTTGTCGGGGTAGGGCTGATCAGTTACAGCGCCTACCTGTGGCACCAACCCCTGTTTGCTTTTGCCAAGCATGCGGGTTTGCCAAGCCACCACGCGGTCTTGTACGGCGGGCTCTCGGTGCTTGCACTGATCCTGGCTTACGGCAGTTGGCGTTTTGTTGAAACCCCGTTTCGCCATGCGCGTCGTATCACGCGCAAGCAGATCGCCGGGCTCAGCTTTGCCGGCTGTGGCGCGGTCGCCATGCTCGGCGCGGTCGCCCATGCCTCGGACGGCTTTGTGGAGCGCCTTGCACCGGAGGACCGCTATTTGGCGAGTGTGTCCCCTGGAGTCTATGGCGCGTATGTGCGTAAGCGCTTCGACGACCTGCAGCACGTGCCGTTCAAGGCCGACGATCAACGCTTGAAGATTCTTGTGGTGGGCGACAGCTTTGCCAAGGATCTGGTCAATGCCGTGTACGAAAGCCCGTTGGCAGCCCAGGTGCAGATATCTACCCACCAGATCACAGCCGGCTGCGGCAACCTGCACCTCGACCGCGACTTCCATCAGGACATCACTCAGAAACAGGCGTTCTTGTGCGACAACGATGGTTGGTACAAGGGCAAGGCCCTCACAGACTTGATTCGCCAGAGCGATGTGGTCTGGATTGCGTCGGCGTGGGCGCCTTGGGAGGCGCGTCTGCTGAAGGAAAGCCTGAGCAACCTCAAACAGGAATACGGCGAGAAGTTCGTCGTGTTCGGCTCCAAGAACTTCGGTGCCATCGACATCAAGCGCCTGATGTCGATCCCGCTGCCGGACAGGTATGCGCGCCACAACCAGGTCTCGGACACGCACAGGGACGTGAACCGGATCGTGGAGGACGCAGCAGGCACGGCTCGCTTTGTTAATGTTTCAGGTCTGCTGTGCGGCCCTGAGGGCTCGTGTCCGCTCTTCCTGCCGAATGGGCGGCTGATTTCCTATGACGGTGGTCATTTGACCAAGGAGGGCGCCGTCCTGCTGGGCAAGTTGCTGTCCGAGGAACTGACGGCAAGGCAGTTTGTCCTCAAAAAGGGTGAATTGATGCCGGTGAAATCAGGCGGGCGATCAAGCTAAGAGCAGTATCGACCATGGTGGGTTTCCGAATGAAGCATATCTTCCTGATACACAGCCACATTACCCGTGAAGTTGCGTGGGCCATCATTCGCCACGAGCGCATCGAACCAGGTGACGTGGTGTTTGTGCTGGACCGAAAGTTTGAGACCAAGGAAGACGGAATCAAGGTGGTTCCGCTGGATTTGCCGGATGAGTATTTCCTGATCTATAAAAACCCATTTCGGGGTTGGCGTCATTTGAACCGGATCAGGCGCTTCATCGACGATTTTTCGCCTGGTGAATTCGTTTGTTATTTCCCCCACACTTACTCAGAGTTTTCAAACCTGATCGTATCTCACCCCTGGTGTCGTGGCTATAGTTTGATGGAGGAGGGCTTGTGGTCCTACTTCTCAGTCGACAGGATGAATGATGTGGTGCCGCCCGCCATTCTGGGATGGAAGCAGCGATTATTGTCCCGGGTTTTTTATCTCGGGCGCTTCAAAGACCGCTTCTTTTGCAAAGATGACTATCTTTCAGTTTATTGCACATCTGAAAAGGCCTTTCCTGGCTTTGACCGAAAGATCGTGGTTGATCTCGCGTTTCCAGGGACGGGCGATGAGAGGACTCATCATCCATTGGCGGTACGCAAAGTGATCGTGCTGGACTCGGTGGTCGAGACCAGAGTGGTGACCGAACACGATTTCATGGTGGGCTTTGATCAGTTGCTGGAAAAAATGGCAGGACGCTTGGGTGAGGGGGAGGTTGTTTACCTCAAGCGCCATCCCTATCAATATGTCAAGCCTGATTTCTCAGACCGCCTGATCTCCTGGTTGAAGAAAAAAATTCCTGCGCACGAGGTGCGGGAGTTGGCGGGGGATGTCTCTCTGGAGAAGATGGCGTTGACCGGTCAAGTAGAGTTTTACCTGAATGTCAGCTCCGTTTCCATTTATGCCAGCAGATTGGGGTCCAAGGTTTATTCTTATGCGCGGAGCATTGGGCGCAGCAGCCCTGACTTCATGCGTCGCCTGGAACAATTGCCCCAGGTCTTTCATGAGTCGGTCGAATTCATCTGACACATTTCGCTTCGAACCATCTGGTTGCCAATCATGAACATATCGTACTATTTTGATAATCTGCGACGCAGATGGGCCGTCAGGCAATTCAACAAAGCTGCTGCGGGCGTGATGGATACCCCCCCTCTGGTTCTGGGTAAGGACGGGCCGATGCTTTTGTCCATGGTCCATCATCGCGATGTGCTGCCTTACCTGCTGGCATTGAAGTCGTTTGCTCAGCATTTGCTGCCATCCAGGGTCGTGGTGGTTGCCGATAAGACCATCGACGCCAGCGATGAGGCCATGTTCAGGCAGCAGGTTCCCGAAATTGAACTTCGCCGCGCACACGAGTTTGAGCGCCCAGGGGTGCCCGTTGGCGGAACGTGGGAGCGTTTGATGGCGATCGCCCATTACGTCAGCGAGGCTTATGTGATCCAGCTGGATGCCGACACCATGACGTTGGCAGACATTGATCATGTCGTGGACTGCTTCAAGAAGAATGTCTCTTTCACCATCGGTACCTACGATCTGCAGGCGAAAGTCAGTGCCACCGAGGTCAGCCGCTGGGCGCAATCACATTGCAAGACGTATGCATCGCCTCATATCCAGTTGGTGTGTGAAGCAGCGCTACTGACAGCTGCTGCTGCGGGGGACCCCAGCAAGTTCTACATCAGGGGGTGCTCCGGTTTTGCTGGCTTCGGACGCGGCTCCTTTTCCCCTGATGATCTCGTCGCGCTGTCGAAGCGGATGCAGCAACAAGTGGGCGATGCCTGGGCCAAATGGGGTACCGAGCAATTCGCATCCAATTTTGTGGTGGCCAACATACCTGGTTCCGAGGTTTTGCCTCACCCGGTATACACAACCCCCAACAAGATCGACCACACGACGGCATTCGTGCACTTCATCGGACCCCATCGTTACCTCAAAGGCATTTATCTCAAAGAGGCCAACAGGTTTCTAGGGCGCATTCATCGTGCCAAGGCCTGATGGCCTGCTGGGATCATGAACATGACCGCAACACATCGCGCTCGGAATGACTCTCGGTCCCTTCAGGTCTGGCTCTTTCTGCTGTACGTGCTGTTTGTGGTTTACGGCAGCCTGGTTCCTCTGCGTTTTGTGGATCGCGAGTGGACCGATGCGATGGAGGCGTTCCGGAACATTCCATTCCTTGACTTGGGCATCCACTCCCGCGCGGACTGGGTTGCCAACTTTCTCCTGTTCATTCCGCTGACCTTTCTGGCGGGCTTGGTCTTGAACGGGACTGATGGCATGTTCACGCGGGTTCTCATCGCGGTCATGTTGACGCTGTCTGCATGGGCTCTGGCGGTGGGTATCGAGTTCACCCAATTGTTCTTCCCCCAGCGTACGGTGTCGCAAAACGACATCCTGGCCGAAGGCCTGGGTGGCATCGTCGGCACGGCCTTGCACTTCTTCGCAGGCGCAAAGGTACAGGCTTGGCTCGACGGGTTCTGGCGAGCACAGCAGTCGCAAGACCGCGCCAGCATCTTGTTGCGCAGCTATCTGCTCATTTTGTTGGTTTTCAATGTCATGCCATTGGACCTGACCTTGAGCCCGGTGGAGATGTTCCACAAGTGGAAAGAGGGGCGCGTCATCTTCATCCCCTTCTACGGTCTGAAAGATGGATGGTCCATCACGCTCTACGGTCTTCTCACGGATTTGTTGATCTGGGCACCGGTGGGGGCACTGTGGGCGTTGCAGGCAGCGCGTACTTTCCGTCAGATCTTCTGGCTCGGTTTGCTGGCCGCTGCTGGCATTGAGGCGCTGCAGTTGTTTGTCTACAGCCGCACGACCGATGTCACCGATGTGCTGCTGGGCGCGTGTGGCACCCTGGGAGGGGCGTTGCTACTGCGGCGTACACGTCCATCGTGGCCGAGCATCGCGTCGTTGATCAAACGTCGTTGGGTGGTTTTGTGGAGCGCCTGGGCTGTGCTCCTGCTGTGCGTTTTCTGGTTTCCGTTTCACTTTCGTGTGGCGGGCCTGAACGGCGCAGATGTCGTTGCCGCCTTCACCCGGGTACCGTTTTATACCTATTACTTTGGCTCGGAATTCCATGCCATCAACGAGTTGCTGCGCAAGGTCGGTTTTTTCATGCCTGCCGGGCTTATTCTGGGGTTGGCTGCATCGCTGAGCACCAAGGTTTCCCCCGGAATGGTGCGCTTGCACTTAGGGATGCTGGCTTTGTTGGCGTTTGTTGTCGAGTTTGGTCAGCTGGCTTTACCTGGGAAAGTAGCGGATGTGACCGATGCCGTGCTGGAGTTCGGGGGGGCGTGGTTGGGTTACAAGATTGCACGCTGGATTGCCGTGCCGGATATGCCCAGCGGCCAGTCCGCCGGCATGGCGGAGGCGAGTGCGACGAAGGCGACGCGTGCTGGGGAGAGACACGTACGCTCAACTGGTTGGCTGGCTCACATGGCCTTCTTGACGGCATTGGCCTTGGTGCTGGGCGTCGTACTGACCTCGTCAGCCGTGCCTTACAACCTGAGAGAGTTGATTCCATCCGGGGGGCGCGGGGCGTTTGCGGTGGTCGCCCTGTGCGTGTTGACCTACAGCATGGTCAATGGGGTGTTTCTGCTGGACGCTTTGCCAAGCCGCTTGTGGTTGGTGATGTTCCCGGTATTCCTGATCGGCCACGCGATCTTGTCCTGGGGCCTGCTGCGCTTCAGTGTGCCCTTGGAGGCCATCCACGACATTGTGGGCGCCCCCACCTTGGGATGGCCAGGGGAGTGGGAGTTATCGGGCCGTTACGTGGCCTTGCACACGAGCCTGTTGTTGCAGGTGGTGGGGGCGGTGCTGCTGGTGCAGAGCATCCTCAAACCTGCCAGGCTGTCTTACTTTTTGTGCTGGTTCATGTTGAGCCTGACTCTGGCGTGGCCCCTCTATACGGTGGTGGTGACATGGGCTGCGACCGACAACCTCACGGAGTTGGTGGCCGACCATGCCAGCTTCCTGTCTGCCAGCCTGCTGGTGCTCGGCTTGATGTTGGCGTGTGTGTCGGGTAGCGCCCTATCTGCAGCGCTCAGCACACGTCGTCAGATTGGGCTGCTGCTCGGCTTGGCCGTGGGCGGCGCGCTGCTGGCTTCAGCATGTTTTTGGTGGGGCGCAGAACACACGATTCTGAAATACGGCAAGGTGTTCTCCGCCTTCCAGTTCCTCTTGAGTACGGACCGGGATCACTATGTTGAGGGTGCTGCCTTGGTGGTGCGCTTCGTTGCCGTGATGGGGTTGATGTGTGGGGGGCTGGCGATGATGCAGTTGCTCTGTTGGCGATACTTCGTCAGTGAGTCAGGAGCGACGCACCGCAGCGGTAGGCCGAGGCGACAGCGAATGAGATCGGATCAAACCCTTGGGGCCAGCTCCACTTGATTGGCATGGCTGCAGGGGGCACGTCACCCCCTGCAGCCAAGCAATTGGAGCCAGCCCAAGGCATATTCACAAGGATCGCATGCGGCTAGAGATTCTCTTTAGCATTCCTTTGATGGTCCACTCAGCTCTAAGATGATCTTGAATCTCATGGAGTCTGCCTTGCTGGATCTGAAAATTTCTTCCGATAGTCATGACCAACCCCGGCATTGCATCACCCACGGAAGCGAAGCCAGCTCTAAAGTGGTTGTTTCGTAAAACCGCCGCATTCAGCTCATGTTGCATAGAGTTCTGAACTGTTTGTGACAATGGGCCAGTTATGTTTCTTCTAAAATGATAGTTGGCGAGGTGGTTGTATATAGATGCGATGTTGAATTTCATCAGGAATCGGATGTTGAAATCCCAGTCTTCCAAGACCGTCAAGTTGCTGTCGTAGTATCCGACGGTATCCAGGCAGGCTCTCCGGTAAACGAATGATATGGTGCTGAATTGATTCTTTGTCAGGATGTCTGCAATGTGCGTTGCACTTCTGCTGTGATGTAAAGGGTACTTGCTGATCTGCAGAATCTCGGTGTCAACCAATTTTTCATCAATGCGGCTGGTCGAGCAAACCACCCCGCCGAAGCGACCCTTGACGTCTTGCTCAAGGTGTCCGCACATAGTCTCGTAAAAGCCAGGTTCGACACTGTCATCGTCGTCATGGAGGTGAATGTATTCTGACTCGGAGTGTCTGATGCCAACATTGGCAGCCTCTGCCACCCCCATGTTTTCTCTAAGATGGACGACGACGCAGTTCAACCCGTGATTGCGAGCATAAGCCGATGTGTCCTCCACAGGATCAGGTTCTCCACCATCGTTAACGATTACCCAGCAGAGGCCAGGGAATCGTTGATTGACGAGATCGTTTGCACATCGACGTAAGAAGATGGGTCTATCTTTTGTTCTTGTGATGACAGCAACGGTGTTCATGAAATGAATTTTTTAGTAAATCCCATCAATATTTTGGTTGATTTGCACGAATTGTTACAGTTAGATTTTCGGACATTGCGGGCGTATTTGTCGAAAATCGTTCATCTTCATGTCAAGCGAACGGTTGTCGGGATGACATGCTGCGCTCTCGTACGATTTGAATTTGGGGGAATGAAGTTGGAAATGCGCAAGTCAAACAATGTCCTGATTAGAAACCTGCCTCAGCGAGGCTCACCCCATGAGCTTGTGACCCACTAATCTGGAGTCCTCTTACAGTGGGGTGAACACCTTGGCCTTCAACCAGATTCAGTTCCAGCACGGCATGTCGATCCCGGATTTCCTTCGCAGCTTTGG